>VFQN01001185.1_pt1 | contig 44967 bp, 45 predicted proteins | sample 3512371 | NCBI WGS metagenome assembly VFQN01 (sample SAMN10412370, study PRJNA504923) | tailings metagenome | isolation source: Replicate 2 from Balatoc abandoned mine | place: Philippines: Itogon, Benguet | collected 2017-08-28 | reverse complement strand
TCGGTGGCGCGCACGAGGATGTCGGTGAGCTCGTCCTCGAAGGCGGAATGGCCGGCGGTCGGCGCGATTTCCAGCTTCGCCTCGGGCCAGGCCTGCTTGAGGTCCCAGGCGTTCTGCACCGGGCAGACCACGTCGTAGCGGCCGTGGGCGATCACGCCCGGGATGCCCTTGAGGCGGTGCGCGTCGCGCAACAGCTGGTCGTCCACCTCGAAGAAGCCGCCGTGCACGAAGTAGTGGCATTCGATGCGGGCGAAGGCCAGCGCGAACTGCGCGTCCTCGTGGCTGTGGATGAAGGCCTCGTCCTGGCGCAGGAAGCTGGTGCTGGCCTCCCACACCGACCACGCGCGCGCGGCGGCCAGGCGCGTGGCCTCGTGATCCGAGGTCAGGCGGCGGTGGTAGGCGCTCATCAGGTCGTGGCGCTCGGTCGGCGGGATCGGCTCGAGGTAGCGCTGCCAGGCCTCGGGGAACAGGCGCGAGCAGCCCTGCTGGTAGAACCACTCCAGCTCCCAGCGGCGCAGCATGAAGATGCCGCGCAGCACGAGTTCGGTGACGCGGTTGGGGTGCGACTCGGCGTAGGCCAGGGCCAGCGTCGAGCCCCAGCTGCCGCCGAACACCTGCCAGCGCTCGATGCCCAGGTGCTCGCGCAGCTTCTCGATGTCGGCCACCAGGTCCCAGGTGGTGTTGTCCACCAGGTCGGCATGCGGCAGCGAGCGGCCGGCGCCGCGCTGGTCGAACAGGATGATCCGGTAGCGGGCCGGGTCGTGGAATCGGCGCATGCGCGGCCCGCAGCCGGCACCCGGGCCGCCGTGCAGGATGACCACCGGCTTGCCGGCGGGATTGCCGCACTGTTCGTAGTACAGGCGGTGGCGGTCGTCGACCGCGAGCATGCCGCTGTCGTAGGCGTCGAGTTCGGGATATAGGCCGCGCATGAGGGTCCGTCCACGGGGTTCGCGGGCCATTCTAGCCCCGGCCCGCGCCGGCGCCGTGCGGGCGGGGTGCTTGAACTGTCATGGGCAAGGCGTATGCTCGACCGCGATGGGACCACCGCCTACTCGTCTGAGCCTGGTGGGTACCGGGAGCAGCAGCCCCCCGGTCGGCCTCGTTTCCCCTTCGGATTCCCGGGCCCGCGAGGCCGCCCTGCCGCGGGTGCTCTCGCTGGATGCGCACGGGCGGATCCTGGACTGGATGCATTGGCAGGACGCGGTCTGTCTTTACGTGCGTGGCGCCGTGGCCTGGACCCTGGGCGAGCCCTGCCTGACCGTGCATGGCGGCACCAACCGGCTCAGCGGCCGGCAAAGCCTGATCGAACTGCATCCGATCGTGGCGGCGCGCGGCCACCCCCGGCCGCAGGCGCTCGATCCCTCGCCGGCGCTGACCAATGCCGCGCTGTTCGCCCGCGACGCCAACCTTTGCCTGTACTGCGGCAATGAGTTCAGCCGGCACACGCTGACCCGCGACCACGTGGTGCCGACCTCGCGCGGCGGCCGCGACGTCTGGGAAAACGTCGTCTCGGCCTGTTTCCACTGCAACTCGCGCAAGGGCGGGCGGACGCCGCAGCAGGCCGGCATGCCGCTGCTGGCGGTGCCCTACCGGCCCAGCTGGGTCGAGCACCTGATCCTGTCCAACCGCCACATCCTCGCCGACCAGATGGCCTTCCTCAAAAGCCACCTGCCGCGCCGCGCCCGCCCCGTCGCCTGGGCTTGATTGACGCGGCCCCGCCGCGCCCCCGACACTGCCGGCCTTCACGCGCGGCCCGCCCGGCGTGACCAGGGGACACAGGGAATGACGACCAAGAGCATCTGCTTCGCCGGCCTTTCCAAGGGGGAAGAGGCCGAGATCACCACGCAGTTCCGCCAGGCCAACGCCCAGCTGGGCAACGCCTGGACGATGGCGCCGGAGGCCGAGGCGGCCGTCGTGGTCATCGACATGGACTCGATGTACGGCCAGATGAGCCTGATGAAGGCCCTGGGCGCCGGCAAGGTGGTGGTGGCGCTGACCAGCGGCAGCCGCGCCGACACCGACTTCCTGCTGCAGCGGCCGGCCAGCGCCGAGGCCCTGCAGGGCGTGCTGGCGGCGATCGCGGCGCGCGCGCCGGCGGCCCCGCCGGCCCCGGAAGCGGAGCCCGCGCCGGCGGCCGCGGCAGCCGACCTCGCGCCGGTGGCGGTGGCGCCGGCGCCCATCGCCGCGCCCACGCCCACGCCCACGCCTGCGCCCTCGTCCGCGCCCGCGCCCGCGCCCTCGCCCGCGCCCGCGCCCGCGCCCGCCCCAACCCCCATGCCGGCGCCGGCCGCCGCCTCCGCGGCCACCGACGCGCGCCTGTTCGACCTGCTGCGCCCGGGCGGGCTGGCGGGCCCGGTTCGCCTGCAGCTGCCGGACGCACCCGACCTCGTGCTCGACCCGGCCTCGCAGCAGTATTTCGGCGGCGCCGCGCTCAAACCGCTGCTGCCCTACTGCAGCGCGGTGCTGCCGGCGCCCGCGCCGGTGCCGGCGGAGCAGCTCGCGGGCCTGTCCGGTGGCCAGCCGCTGGCCCGCCTGGCCTGGCTCTGCGCCCTGGCCAGCGGCCACGGCGCCCTGCTGCCCGGCTTCGGCCCGAACGACAAGTACAAGCTGCTCAAGTGGCCGCAGACCGAGCGTGAATTCCCCAAGCACTTCCGCATCGCCACGGTGATGATGAAGGGCCCGGCCCTGCTGACCGAGATCGCCGAGCAAAGCGGCGCCAGCCTGGCCGAGGTCATCGACTTCGTGAACGCCAGCCTGGTGTCGGGCGTGGCCGTGCCCGAGGGCGCCGCGGCGATCGACGTCGAGGCGAACAAGGGCGGCGGCCTGCTGGCGCGATTCCGGCGCTGATCCGGGCCGCGTCGCGCGGACTTCGTTCAGCCCCGCGCGACCGCTTTCCTTGCCCCGGGCGGCGGGGTGCCGGACAATTCCGGCCTTTCCCCACGCCAGCCCGCAGATGGACCCGCAGCGCTACCCGCGCCTATCGCGCATCGCCCTCCCCGCCGACCTGCGCCAGTTCCCGGAGTCGGAACTGCCGGCCGTGGCGGACGAGCTGCGCGCCTACCTGATCGAGAAGGTCAGCCAGTCGGGCGGCCATTTCGGCGCGGGCCTGGGCGTGATCGAGCTGACGGTCGCCCTGCACTACCTGTACGACACGCCGGCCGACCGCCTGGTCTGGGACGTCGGCCACCAGTGCTACCCGCACAAGATCCTGACCGGCCGCCGCGACACCATCCACACGGTCAAGCAGAAGGACGGCGTCGCGCCCTTCCCCAAGCGCGAGGAGAGCGAGTACGACACCTTCGGCGTCGGCCACAGCTCCACCTCCATCTCGGCCGCGCTGGGCATGGCCATCGCCGCCCGCGCCCGCGGCGAGGACCGCAAGGTCGTGGCCGTGATCGGCGACGGCGCGATGACCGCGGGCATGGCCTACGAGGCGCTCAACCACGCCGGCGGCATGGAGCCCGAGCCCGACCTGCTGGTCATCCTCAACGACAACCGGATGTCCATCTCCGAGAACGTCGGCGGGCTGACCAAGATGCTCGGCCGCCTGTCGGGCAGCAAGACGCTCAACGCCCTGCGCGAAGGCGGCAAGAAGCTGCTGGGCGACAAGAACAGGCCGGCGGCGAAGTTCGTGCGCCGCTGGGAAGAGCACTGGAAGGGCATGTTCGTGCCCTCCACGCTGTTCGAGGAAATGGGCTTCCACTACACCGGCCCGATCGACGGCCACGACGTGCCGGCGCTGCTGGCCACGCTGCGCACGCTCAAGGGCCTCAAGGGCCCGCAGCTGCTGCACGTGATCACCACCAAGGGCAAGGGCTACGACCGCGCCGAGGGTGACCAGATCGAATACCACGCGGTCGGCCCCTTCGACCCGGACGTGGGCATCGTCAAGAAGGCCGGCCCGGCCAAGCCCACCTACACCCAGGTCTTCGGCGACTGGCTCTGCGACATGGCCGCCGCCGACCCGCTGCTGCTGGGCATCACCCCGGCCATGCGCGAAGGCTCGGGCCTGGTGCGCTTCAGCAAGGAATTCCCGGAGCGCTACTTCGACGTGGCCATCGCCGAGCAGCACGCGGTCACGCTGGCCGCCGGCATGGCCTGCGAGGGCGCCAAGCCCGTGGTCGCCATCTATTCGAGCTTCCTGCAGCGCGGCTACGACCAGCTCATCCACGACGTGGCCCTGCAGCAGCTTGACGTGCTCTTCGCCATCGACCGCGGCGGCGTGGTCGGCCCCGACGGCGCCACCCACGCCGGCAGCTTCGACCTGAGCTTCCTGCGCTGCGTGCCCGACATGGTGGTGATGGCGCCGGCCGACGAGAACGAATGCCGGCAGATGCTCAGCACCGGCTACCGCCACGCCGGCCCGGCCGCGGTGCGCTATCCGCGCGGCACCGGCCCGGGCGTGGCCGTGCAACCCGCGCTCGACACCCTGCCGATCGGCAAGGCCGAACTGCGCCAGCGCGGCGCGCGCGTCGCGCTGCTGGCCTTCGGCAGCACCGTCGCCGCCGCCGAACAGGTCGGCCGCGAGCTGGGCCTGAGCGTGGTGAACATGCGCTTCGTCAAGCCGCTCGACCGCGCGCTGGTGCTGGAGCTGGCGCGCACGCACGAGGGTTTCTGCACGATCGAGGACAACGTCGTCGCCGGCGGCGCCGGCAGCGGCGTGGCCGAGCTGCTGGCGGCCGAGGGCCTGGCCCTGCCGGTCCTGCACCTGGGCCTGCCCGACGCCTGGCAGGAGCACGCCAGTCGCGAGCAGCTGCTGGCCGAGGCCGGCATCGACGCCGAGGGCATCCGCCGCGCCGTGCTGGCGCGCTGGCCCGTCCTGTCCGGCCAGCCGACCCGCGCCGTCGGCGGCTGACTCCCGCGCGCGCCGCCGGCGCGCCGGGCCTTTGCTAGAGTGGCCGCACCCCCCGGTCCGGGAGTGCAGCCATGCGCCTTGCCCGTTTCCTGCCCGCCCTCGCCCTGGCCCTCGTGCTGGCGGCCTGCGGCGGTTCCGACGATGCCGCCCCCGGCGAAACCCCGTCTGCGGAGGCCGCCGCCGGCGACGCGGCCCCGCCCGGCCAGGACGGCGGCGGCGAGCCCGCCGACGCCGCCGCCGACGACGCCGATGCCCACGCCGCCGGCGACGAACCGGGCGTCGAGGGCGCCGCGGACCTCGACGACATCGCCGACCTGCCCTTCGGCCAGGCCATCGCCGACGCGGCGCGCGCCGGCGCGGAAGAGGGCTTTGGCCCCGATGAAGCCGCGGCCGCGCCCGGCGGCGAGGATCCGCAGGCCGCGCTGGCCGACGCCGGCGCCGATCTCGAAGCGCAGAAGGCGCGCATGGCCGAAGTGATGGCGGCGATGCAGGAACTCTCCGCCGCAGGCAACGACCCCGCCAAGCGCGAGGCGGCGATGGAACGCATGAAGGCCGCCCAGCGCGAGATCCGCGACGCCCGCGTGCAGGCCGATTCCGACCGCCGCGCCGCCGCGCTCGAGGGCCTGCCCGAGCAGTGGAAGCAGGTGCGCCGCAGCGAGCGCGACGGCCCCGAGGCCGAGCTGCTGGTGCAGCTGGGCGACATCGACAACCTTGGCTTCGGCTGGCCGGCCGGCTTCGATCCCTTCGCCGGCAAGTCCACGCCGGTGCATCGGTATCCCTACCGCCCCGAGGCCGACGACCCGGACGGCACCGACCGCATCATGGTGGTCAGCGGCTACGTCGGCGGCGAAGGCGCGCACCGCGACGGCTACACCTTCGAGACCGCGCGCCCGGACAACGCGCCGCGGCCGCTGGTGTTCGAGTTCGCGCTCGACGGCGTCGAGGTGAAGACGGTGGCGCTGCAGCTGTTCGTGGACGATTTCCAGTCCAATCGCATGGGCAGCCGCTACCGCGCCTGGCTCGATGGCGCCGAGGCACTGGACCTGGCCGCCACGCTCAACGCGCTCGACCAGACCGGCCCGATCGGCAAGCTGGTGACCCTGCAGCTGCTGCCCGAACACCTCGAGCGCGTGCGCGACGGCCGCCTGGAGCTGCGCATCGACGACCCGGACAGCGACGCCGGCGACGGCTTCGCCTTCGACTTCGCGCGCCTGCTGGTCAATCCCAAGGGCTGGCGCCATGCCGGCACCGTGCGCGGCATCGCCGTGGACACCGGCAGCGGCCGGCCGCTGGCCGGCGTGCTCGTCTCCGCGGCCAACGTGCAGCAGGCGCTCACCGACGCCCAGGGCCGCTTCGTGCTCGAGCAGGTGCCCGCCGGCCTGGTGGTGACCAGCGGCAGCAAGCCCGGCTACACGCCCGACAGCGAGGCCGAGGACCTGGTCTCGGGCGAAACGCTCGACCTGGTGCTGGAACTGGCACCCCTGGAATCCGACAGCGGCTCGCTGGCCGAACAGCTCGAGCGCGAGCGCAAGGTCGACCTCTACGGCATCTATTTCGACACCGACAAGGCCACGCTCAAGCCCGAATCCGAGGAGACGCTGCGCCAGGTGCTGGGCGTGCTGCAGGCCGATCCGCCGCTGCGCCTGGTCATCGCCGGCCACACCGACGACCAGGGCGGCGACGCCTACAACCAGTCGCTGAGCGAGCGCCGCGCCGCGGCCGTGGTCGCCTGGCTGGTGGCGGAGGGCATCGATGCAGGCCGCCTGGCCTCCGAAGGCCACGGCGAATCGCGGCCGGTGGCGGACAACGGCAGCGAGGCGGGGCGTGCGCTGAATCGCCGCGTCGAGGTGCGATTGGCGGATTGAGCCGCGACCGTGGCGGGCGCCGCCGCCCCGGGGCGCCGCTGGTCGGCGCGGCGGCCGCGCCCATCGCGGGGGCGGCCGCGCGCGGGTGGAGCGGGCGTGGAAATGCCGCTAGCCTCGGGTCGCGCCCACCCCCGGAGCCCCGGCATGACCCGACGCCCCCGCACGCGCCACGGCGCGTTCCTGAGCCTCCTTGCCCTGGCCGGCCTGCTTGGCCTCGCCCTCGTCGCCGCCCCGGCCGCGGCCCAGCCGATGGCCGACCCCGGCGACGACACCCGCGCCACCGAGCTCAAGCTCAAGCCCATGGACGACCCGGCGACGGGCAAGTGGGCGCGGGTGCAGGTGCGCCTGCCGGCCGAAGGCCGGCGCTTCTGGGTGGGCGGGCTGGACGTGATGGCGCCGCTGTCGATCCAGGTCGCCGCCGAAGACCCGGGCCTGCCGGTGGCGGTCAGCCTGCACCGCTTCGCCTGGGGCCGCGCCGACGCCAGCGGCGACACCGGCGACGAGGGCATCTTCCGCTTCGACGGCCGCGCGCATGCGCGCGTCGGCGTGTTGCTCAAACCCGGCGACGGCCGCCCCGCGCGCGCGACCCTGCTGGTCTGGCAGGGGCCGGCGCAGCGCGCGGATTTCCTGGGCGTCGTGGTGCCGCCGGAAGGCCGTGCCGCGGCCGACGGTGGCGATGCCGGCGATGCCGATGCCGATGCCGGCGCCGGCACCGCCTGGACCACCTACGCCATCCTGGCCGTGCTGGCGGTGATCGCCGCCCTGCTGGGCGTGCTCGTGCTCCGCCGCGGTCGCGGTGCCGCCGCCGTGCTGCTGGCCGTGTTCGCGCTGTCTGCCGGGCCGGGCGCCCGCCCCGCCCTGGCCGCGGACGACGACAAGACCGGCAGCGGCCGCGGCGACACGCCCGAACAGCCCAAGATCTGGGAAGGCGGCCAGGATCCCGACTGGCAGCCCGAAGATCCCGCGCTCAAGCCCGATGCGATGGGCGACGGCAACCGCGACAAGGACAAGGACCTGCCCGGCCCCGACAAGCCCGGCGACGAAACGCCCGGCGGCGGCTACCGCGAGCGCATCGATGCGCTCGAGCGCCACGTCCGCGAACTGCACGAGCGCACCGCCCGCGACCGCGCCGAACTCGAGCGCCTGCGCCTGCTGGTCGAGGAGGACCGCGAGAACCAGCCCGATCCCTCGCGGCTGCCGCCGATGCCGCTGTCCTGCCGGCCGCCCGCCGACGAGGAGCCGCTGGAATCCGGGCGCATCCGCGACAGCAAGCGCAGCGAGGCCTGGGCGGCCTATGACGACTGCCAGCGCTGCTATGCCGAACCGTTGGCCGACCTCGACCGCCAGCTCGAGCTCTACGAGCGCCTGCGCATCCTCTACTCCGGCGCAAAGACCGACCTGGCCAAGATGATCGCCGCCGGCGACATGGCGCCCAAGCCGCACTACATGGTGGACTCGGCCTGGCAGGCGCAGAAGCAGAAGATCAACATCGCCTTCCAGGGCACGCAGGCAGCCTACGACGGCAAGCACGCCGAATTCCGCGACCGCCTGACCGGCATCGTCGACCAGCTCGGCCGCTGCGAGGCCGAGCACAACGGCAATCCGATGTGGCGCGAAACCAGCGGCAAGCTGTTCATCGAATCGATTTCCGCCAGCTACCGGCGCAATGACTGAGCGCGGGGTGACGACGATGACGGGACGCCCGCGCCCCTCCGCACTCCTGCCTGCGCTGCTCGCGCTGGCCCTGGCGGCCTGCGGCGGCGATCCGCCGGCATCGGGCGAGGCCGCCACCGGCGGCGACGCGGCGGCGACCTCGGATGCCGCGCCCGCGGCGCGCGATGGCGTCGGCGACGGCGCCCCGACGCGCGACGGCGAGGCCCCGCCCGGCAACCTGCCCGGCGCCGTCGACGGCGATGCCGGCCCGCGCGCCGTCGCCGGCGAGGACGGCGGTGGCCGCGACGTCGACGACCCGCGCCTGCAGGCCCGCCTCGACGCCCTGCTCGAGGGCGGCGACCCCGCCGCCGGCGTGCCGATGTCGCAGGCCAGCGAGGACGAGGTGCGCCGCACCGGCGAAGCCCTCGCCGGCCTGGTCGGCGGCGGCGACCGACCGGCGCGCGAGGCCGGCGCGATGGATCCCGCCACCGCACTGCAGGTCATCGCCGAACTTGGCCGGCCGGGCCTGGCGCTGGACGAGGCGCAGCGCGCCCGCCTGCAGGCCGCGCAGGACACGCTGTACGGCAGCAAGGGCAGCGACCGCCGGCTGCGCAACGAGGACGAGGTGCGGCGCCAGCTCGGGCTCGAGGCGGTCGCCGGCAAGAAGAAGGCCGAATGGCTGGCGCGCCAGCCCGCCGACTGGAAGCTGCACCGGCACCAGGCCCGCGGCGGCGAGGCCGACCTCGTGGCACGCACCGGCGACGTCGACAACCTCGGCTTCGGCTGGCCGGTGGACTTCGATCCCTTCTCCGGCGCATCCACGCCGCCGCACGCCTACCCGTGGACGCCGGACGCCGCCGACCCACCCGGCACCGACCGCGTCCAGGTGATCAGCGGCCATCGCGGCGGCGGCGGCCGCACCGACGGCTACACCGAACGCACGCGCCGCCCGGACAACCAGCCGCGGCCGATCCGCCTGGACTTCGACCTCGCCGGCATCACCCCGCGCGAGGTGCAGCTGCAGCTGTTCGTGGACGATTTCCAGGCCCCGAGCTTCGGCAACCACTACCGCGTCTGGCTCGACGGCCGCGAGGCGCCGCTGATGGCCGAGGCGCTGAACACGCTGCGCCAGCGCGGCCCGGTGGGCAAGCTGGTGACCTTCCAGCTGTTGCCCGAGCAGTTCGACCTGCTGGCCGACGGCGCGCTGGAGATCCGCATCGACGACCCGGACACCGACGCCGGCGACGGCTTCGCCATCGATTTCGCGCGCCTGCTGGTCAACCCGGGCGAGCACCGCCAGACGGCGACGATCACCGGCCGCGTGCTCGACAAGCGCACGCGCGAACCGATCGAGGGCGCGCTGGCCAGCGCCGCCGGCACCGCCGAGGCGCGCAGCGGCGCCGACGGCGGCTACCGCCTCGAGGGCGTGCCGGCCGGCCTGGCGGTGGTCACGGCCAGCCATCCGGACTACGCCGCGGCCAGCGAGAGCGTGGACGTCGAGGCCGGCGGCACGGCCCGGCTCGACCTGCGCCTGGCCCCGCGCGACGAGGGCGAACGCGCCCTGGAGCGCGCGCTGGAGGACAGCGGCCAGGTCGATCTCTACGGCGTCTACTTCGACACCGCCGAGGCCACGCTCAAGCCGGAATCGGAGCAGACCCTGGGCCAGGTGCTGGCGCTGCTGCAGCGCAAGCCGGCGCTGCGGCTGCAGGTCGCCGGCCACACCGATTCGCAGGGCGAGGCGGGCTACAACCAGGCCCTGTCGCGGCGCCGCGCCGAGGCGGTGGTGGCCTGGCTGGTCGGGCGCGGCATCGCCGCCTCGCGCCTGGCGGCGGAAGGCCACGGCGAATCCCGGCCCGTGGCCAGCAACGCCAGCGAGGAAGGCCGCGCGCGCAACCGCCGCGTCGAATTGCGCCAGCTGCGCTGAGCGCCGGCGCGACGGCGGCCCCGGGATCCGGCCGCGCCGGGTCAGCCGTCCCAGCGGCCGAGCGTGACGCGGTCGCGCTGTTCGAGGTCGCGCTCGGTGGCCACGCGCACGAAACCGGCGGCCGTGAGCAGGCGGCGCACGGCCGGGCCCTGGTCGTGGCCATGTTCGAGCAGCAGCCAGCCGCCCGGGTTGAGGTGCGCCGGGGCCGCGGCGGCGATGGCGCGGATCGCGTCCAGGCCGTCGGGCCCGGAGGCCAGCGCGGCGATCGGTTCGAAACGCAGGTCGCCCTGGCGCAGGTGCGGATCGGCCTCGGCGATGTAGGGCGGGTTGCTCGCCACGATGTCGAAGCGCTCGCCGGCCACCGGCGCGAACCAGTCGCCTTCGAGCAGGCGCAGCGGCAGCCCCGCCTCGTTGGCGTTCTCGCGCGCCACCGCCAGCGCCGCGGCGCTGGCGTCCACCGCGCTCACGTCGGCCAGCGGCCGCTCGGCGGCGATCGCCAGCGCGACGGCGCCGGTGCCCGTGCCCAGGTCGAGCACGGCCGCCGGCCGGGTGCGCGGCAGGCGGTCGAGCACGAGCTCGACCAGCAGCTCGGTTTCCGGGCGCGGGATCAGGGTGTCGGGGGTGACGATCAGGTCCAGGGACCAGAAGCCGCGGCGGCCGATGATCTGGGCCACCGGTTCGCCGCCGGCGCGGCGGCGCAGCAGGCCCTGGAAGCGCTCGACCTCGCGCGGTCCCATCACGTCGCCGGCGTGCGCGTAGAACCAGCTGCGCGGGCGCTCCAGGGCATGCGCCAGCAGCAGCTCGGCCTCGAGCCGGGCCTCGTCGCCGCGAAGGCGCACGGCCGCGTCGCGGATCAGGTCGGCCACCGTCGCCATGGTCAGTGCGTCACCAGCATCACCGCCTGCACGGCGCAGGCGAGCACGAAGCCGCCGAGGAAGAACAGGTAGGACAGGCGCAGGTAGCGGTACTTGTGGTGGGCCAGGTACCAACCCAGGGCATAGGTGTCGCGCGCCATGGTTTCGTACACGGAACCATCGGACTTCAGCGCCCCGGCGATCTCGGCCAGGAAGCGCTCGCGCGGCAGCTCGGCGAAGTGGCCGAAGAACAGCAGGTTGAACTGCGGCGGGATCGGTCCCGCGGGATCCTTGAGCTTGAGCGGCCGGTACTTGGGCAGCACCGCCAGCACGGCGAGCAGCAGCGCCAGCAGGGTGAAGCCCGCCAGCGTCAGCGAGGCGTGCCTCAGCATCGGGTCGCCCAGCCGGCCGAGGGCCAGCGTCAGCACGATCGAGCTGATGGTGATGATGATGTTGGCCTTGGTGTCGGCCATCGTGGAGAGCGAGACGTGGTGCTGCTGCATGGTGCGCAGCAGGCAGTCGCCGGTATTGCGCTCGGGGATGGCGGCGAACAGGCGTTCGAGGCCGGCGTCGGGCGCCGGGGTCGGGGCGGGGGGCATGGCGCGGTCCTCCTGGGGCCGCGCCATGATAGCGCCGGCGCGGGCCGGCGCCGGGGCTCAGGCCGCCTGGGCGACCGGGGCGCTGCTGCGGATCAGGTGGTCGAAGGCGGCCAGCGCGGCGGTGGCGCCGGCGCCCATGGCGATCACGATCTGCTTGTAGGGCACGGTGGTGCAGTCGCCGGCCGCGAACACGCCCGGCAGCGAGGTCGCGCCGTGCGCATCCACCACGATCTCCCCGCGCGGCGACAGGGCCAGCGCGCCCTTGAGCCACTCGGTGTTGGGCAGCAGGCCGATCTGCACGAACACGCCCTCCAGCGGCAGCGTGTTCACCTCCAGGCTGCCGCGGTCGCGCCAGGCCAGGCCGGTGACGCGCTGGCCGTCGCCGAGCACCTCGGTGGTCTGGGCGTGCAGGACGACGTCCACGTTGGGCAGGCTGCGCAGCTTGCGCTGCAGCACCTCGTCGGCGCGCAGCCTGGTGTCGTATTCGATGAGCGTGACGTGGGCGACGATGCCGGCCAGGTCGATGGCGGCCTCGACGCCGGAGTTGCCGCCACCGATCACGGCCACGCGCTTGCCCTTGAACAGCGGGCCGTCGCAGTGCGGGCAGTAGGCCACGCCCTTGTTGCGGTACTGCTCCTCGCCCGGCACGCCCATCTGGCGCCAGCGGGCGCCGGTGGACAGCACGACGCTGCGCGCGCGCAGGGTCGCGCCGCCCTCGAGCTGCACGCCGACCAGGCCGTCCTCGCCCGCCGGCAGCAGGGCGGCCGCGCGCTGCATCGGCATCAGGTCCACGTCGTAGTCGCGCACGTGCTGCTCGAGCTGGGCCACCAGCTTCGGGCCCTCGGTATGCGGCACGGAAATGAAATTCTCGATGCCCATCGTGTCCAGCACCTGGCCACCGAAGCGCTCGGCGACCAGGCCGGTGCGGATGCCCTTGCGCGCGGCGTAGATCGCCGCGGAGGCGCCGGCGGGGCCGCCGCCGACCACGAGCACGTCGAAGGCGTCCTTGGCGGCGAGCTTCTCGGCGGCGCGCGCGGCGGCGCCGGTGTCGAGCCTGGCGAGGATCTCCGCCAGCGTCATGCGGCCATTGGCGAAAGGCTGGCCGTTGAGGAAGATCGCCGGCACCGCCATCACGCCGCGGGCCTCGACTTCGGCCTGGAACAGCGCGCCATCGATGGCGACGTGGCTCACGCCCGGGTTGAGCACGGCCAGCAGGTTCAGGGCCTGCACCACGTCCGGGCAATTCTGGCAAGACAGCGAGAAATAGGTCTCGAAGCGGAACTCGCCCGGCAGCGCGCGGGCGGCGGCCAGCACCTCCTCGTCCTCGCGCGGCGGGTGCCCGCCGACCTGGAGCAGGGCCAGCACCAGCGAGGTGAACTCATGGCCCATCGGCAGGCCGGCGAAACGCACGGCGACATCGGTGCCGGCGCGGCGGATCTCGAAGGACGGCACGCGCTCGTCGACGGCGGTGCCGACGGTGATCTTGTCCGATAGCGAGGCGATGTCCTCGAGCAGGGCCTTCATCTCGCGCGAGGCTTCGCCGTCGTCGAGCGCGGCGTTGAGTTCGATCGGCAGCTGCAGCTTCTGCAGGTAGGCCGCCAGCTGCGTCTTGAGGTTGGCGTCGAGCATATGGGGGCTCCGGAAGCGAAAACGGGGTCAGGTTCACTTAAGTCGTGCGTGAGACAGCGGGCGCGCGCAGGGCGCGGCGGCCTCGCGGCGGGCCCGTCTCACGATCCGGGCGCGCGACATCGCGCGACCCGACGAAATGGGGGCGGAGGCGGCGGGCGCGGGCCCGCCGCGATCCGCGGTTCGCCCGGGTGCCGGCGAAGGCCGACACCCGGGCCCACGGGATCAGGAAGTGAACCTGACCCCGTATTGGCGTCGGCTCAGATCTTGCCGACGAGGTCCAGCGACGGGGCGATCGTCTTGGCGCCCTCGCGCCACTTGGCCGGGCAGACCTGGTTCGGGTTCGCGGCCACGAACTGGGCGGCCTTGAGCTTGCGCAGGGTCTCGGAGACGTCGCGGGCGATGGCGTTGTCGTGGATTTCGGCGGTCTTGATCACGCCCTCCGGGTTCACCACGAAGGTGCCGCGCAGGGCCAGGCCGGCCTCCTCGATGTGCACGCCGAAGGCGCGGGTCAGCTGGTGGGTCGGGTCGCCGACCAGCGGGAACTTCGCCTTGCCCACGGCCGGCGAGGTCTCGTGCCAGACCTTGTGCGCGAAGTGGGTGTCGGTGGTGATGATGTAGACCTCGGCGCCGGCGGCCTGGAACTCTCCGTAGTTCTCGGCGGCGTCCTCGACCTCGGTCGGGCAGTTGAAGGTGAAGGCGGCCGGCATGAACACCAGCACCGACCACTTGCCCTTCATGGTCTCGTTGCTGACCTCGACGAACTTGCCGTTGTGGAAGGCCTGGGCAGTGAAGGCCGGGACGACGGTATTGATCAGGGACATGTGAAGCTCCTGTCTAGTTTTGGGGGAGGGGGTGAATCGTGACGGTCCGAATATTAGGCCCTGCCTATCCATATGTAAACTCGATTGATTCAATCGAATAGATAGATTTCACATATGATAGCCGCGCGGCGCAGGCTGGCCGCGGTTGCATAGACCCCACCGATGGAGTAACCCGGCGCCATGAACCTCCGCGACCTGCGCTACCTGGTGGCCCTCGCCGAACAGCTGCATTTCGGGCGTGCGGCGGACGCCTGCCACGTCAGCCAGCCGACGCTGTCGACCCAGATCAAGAAGCTGGAGGACGAGCTCGGCGTGGCCCTGGTCGAGCGCGCCCCGCGCCACGTCATGCTGACCCCGGCGGGCCAGGACATCGCCGTGCGCGCCCGCCGCGTGCTGGCCGAGGTGGAGCAGATGCGCGAGACCGCGCGCCGCACCGCCGACCCCGAGGCGGGCAGCGTGCGCCTGGGCCTCTTCCCCACCCTGGGCCCCTACCTGCTGCCACACGTCGTGCCGCGCCTGCGGGCCCGGTTCCCGCGCCTGGAGCTGCTGCTGGTGGAGGAGAAGACCGAAACCGTCCTGGCGATGCTGCGCGAGGGCCGGCTCGACGCCGCCGTGCTCGCCCTGCCGCTGCAGGAGGACTGGCTCGAGAGCGAGTTCCTGTTCGAGGAACCCTTCGTCCTGGCCGTGCCCGAGGGCCATGCGCTGGCCTCGCAGTCGGACCTGGCGGTGGACGCCCTCGGCGACCAGAACCTGCTGCTGCTCGAGGAAGGCCACTGCCTCCGGCACCAGGCGCTGGAGGTGTGCAGCCTGGCCGGGGCCGGCGAAAAGGAAGGCTTCCGCGCCACCAGCCTGGAAACGCTGCGGCAGATGGTCGCCGCCGGCGTCGGCGTCACGCTGCTGCCCATGCTCGCGGTCAAGCCGCCGGTGCCGCCTTCGGCCGACATGCGCCTGCTGAGCTTCCGCGACCCGCCGCCCTCGCGCCGGCTGGCCCTGGCCTGGCGCAAGAGTTCGGCGATGTCGGGGTTCCTGCGCAAGCTGGCCGAGGTGCTGCGCGACCTCCCGCCCGGCCTGCTGAACGCGCCCGCGCCGGGCGACGCCCCGCCCCGCCCGGCCCGCCGCGCCAAGGCTTGAAGCCCGCGCCGGCCCGGGCTATGGTGCCGGCCACAACCGAAAAACACCGCGGGCGGCGCGCTTGGCGTGCCGCCCGAATTTCTTTTGCGGAGCCCGCCATGTCCACCCTGCCGCCCATCACCGTCTCCAGCCTCGACCTCGCGCGCCTGGAGGCCATGCTCGAGTCGCCGGCGCATCGCGACCTGCCTGCCGCACGGGCCCTGGCCGACGAACTGGGCCGGGCCCGCGTGCTGGCGCCGGCGCAGATGCCGCCGGACGTGGTCACGATGAATTCGGTGGTGACCTGCGCGGACGAGGCCAGCGGCGAGACGCACGCCCTGACCCTGGTCTATCCGCGCGACGCCGACGCCGCCGCCGGCAAGGTCTCGGTGCTGGCGCCGGTGGGCAGCGCCCTGCTCGGCCTGTCGGTCGGCCAGTCCATCGACTGGCCGGGGCCGGGCGGCCGGCCGCTTCGCCTGCGCGTCACCGGCATCCGCTACCAGCCCGAGGCCGCGGGCGACCTCGACCGCTGACCGCGGCGCGCGCCGGGCGCTATGCTCGGCCGCGACCTCTCCCGGGACCGTGCGCATGGACCTCAAGGGCAGCAAGACGGCCGCCAACCTCCGCCAGGCCTTCGCCAGCGAGGCCGAGGCCAACCGCCGCTACCTGTACTTCGCCCAGCAGGCCGACATCGAGGGCCAGTCCGACGTGGCCGCCGTGTTCCGCTCGACCGCCGAAGGCGAAACCGGCCATGCCCTGGGCCACCTGGACTACCTCAAGGCCAGCGGCGACCCGGCCACCGGCCTGCCGATCGGCGACACGGCGCTGAACCTGCGCGCCGCCATCGCCGGCGAAACCCACGAGTACGCCGACATGTACCCGGGCATGGCCAAGGTCGCGCGCGAGGAAGGCTTCGACGAGATCGCCGACTGGTTCGAGACGCTGGCGCGTGCCGAGCGCTCGCACGCCAACCGCTTCCAGAAGGCGCTCGACGCGCTCGACGCGCCGGGCGATTGAGGCCATGCGGCCGCTCGCGCGCGCCGACCTGCTCGGCCCGGCCGACTACGCCCTGGCCCGCGAGGGTTTCCGCACCGGCGTGCGGGCGCATCGCCGGCGCCGCCGCGTCGCCCTCGGACCGCAGGCCGAGTTGCACTTCGAGGACCGCCTGACCGTGCTGCACCAGGTGCAGGAGATGCTGCGCATCGAAGGCATCGCCGACCCCGCCGGGATCGAGGCCGAGCTGGCGGCCTACAACCCGCTGGTGCCCGACGGCGGCAACCTCAAGGCCACGCTGATGTTCGGCTATGCCGACCCGGACGAGCGCCGGCGCGAACTGGCGCGCCTGCACGGCATCGAACACCGCGTGCAGGCGCAGGTGCACGGCCAGCCGGCGATCAGCGCGATCGCCGACGAGGACCTCGGGCGCAGCCTGCCCGGCAAGACCTCGGCGGTGCATTTCCTGCGCTTCGAATTCCCGCCGGCGGCGATCGCGGCGCTGCGCGGCGGCGCCGGGCTGGCCCTCGCCATCGACGACCCGCGCCTGCCGCTTCAGGTCGAGGTGGACGCCGACGTACGTGCCGCCCTGCTGGCCGATTTCGACTGAACCGGGATTGTTGCCCGCGGGCGTGCGCCGCTACCCTTGCGCCATGCCCCCCCGCTGGATCTGGATTTCCCTCGCCGCCGCCTGCGCCGCCCTCGCCTGGGCGGTGCAGCGAACGCCTGCCGCGACGCTGGCGCCCCCGGCCGCCGCCGCCCTCGCCTGCCAGCCGCCGGCGCCGGCCGCCGGCGGCATCGGCGCGCTGCCGCGCCAGGGGCCGGTGCCCGGGGCGCTGAGGCCTTTCCGCCACGGCCGCTTCGACGTCGAACCGCTGGCCGGCTTCGCGCTCGAGGCGCGCGTGCTCGGGCGCGAGGACTACCGTTTCGACGAAGGGGCCGAGCTCGCGCCGACCGACCTCGCCCTGGGCTGGGGCCGCATGGCCGACCCGGGCGTGTACGGCCGCCTGGCGATCACGCAATCGGGGCGCTGGTACCACTATCGGTGGGGCAACGAGGGGCCGCCGCTGCCGCCCGACGAAATCATTCGCTCGAGCGCCAACATGCACCTGGTGCCGGGCACGCCGGCGGTGGCCGAGGCCCTGGCCCGGGTGCGCGCGGGCCAGCAGGTGCGGCTGCGCGGCTGGCTGGTGGAGGCGCGCCGCGACGACGGTTATCGCTGGCGCAGCTCGCTGACCCGCGAGGACAGCGGCGACGGGGCCTGCGAACTGGTCTACGTCTGCGCGCTCGAGCTGCGCTGAGCCGCGCCGGCTCAGGCGACGACGGTCGCCCGCAGCGGCGAGTGCGCGGTCCAGCGCGAGCGCCCGCCCAGCGCCGCGATCTCCAGCAGCACCGCGCCACCGACCAGCTCGGCGCGCAGCTGCGACACCAGCGCCACGGCCGCGGCCAGGGTGCCGCCGGTCGCCAGCACGTCGTCCACCAGCAGCAGGCGTGCGCCGGCGGGCACCGCGTCGCGCTGCGCCTGCAGGCGGTCCTCGCCGTACTCGAGCGCGTAGCGCACCTCGTGCACGGCACCGGGCAGCTTGCCCGGCTTGCGCAGCGGCACGAAGCCCACGCCCAGCTCGCGCGCCACCGCGGCGCCGAGGATGAAGCCGCGCGCCTCGATGCCGGCCACGGCGACCAGGCCGCTGCCGCGCCAGGGCGCGGCCATCGCCGCCACCGCCTCGGCGAAGGCGGCGCCATCGGCCAGCACCGGGCTCATGTCCTTGAAGCGGATGCCGGGCTTGGGGAAATCGGCGATCTCGCGGATCAGGCGCTCGAAACCGGCCATGCTCAGGCCTCGTCCGCTTCGACGCGCAGGGTTTCCTTCGCCGCGGCCGCCTGCCACTCGCGGAAGGCCGGCAGGGCGTAGATGGCGTCGCAGTAGGCGGTGGCGACCGCGTCCATCGGCACGCCATAGGCGCGGAAGCGCACGCAGACCGGCGCGAACATGGCATCGACGATGCCGAAGCCGCCGCAGAGGAAGTCGCCGCCGGCACCAAAGGCCTCGCGCAGCTGGCGCCAGAGCGCCTGCACGCGTTCGATGTCGCGCGACGCCGCCGCGTCCCAGTGCGGTGCGCGCCGCGTGCGGCGCAGGTTCATCGGCAGCTGGCCGCGCAGGGCCTGGAAGCCCGAGTGCATCTCGGCGGCGGCGCAGCGCGCGGCGGTGCGCGCGTCGAGGCCGGCCGGCCAGCCGCCGCCGGCGAGCCAGCGCTCGTTGGCGTACTCGCAGATCGCCAGCGAATCCCAGACCACGCGCCCCTGGTCGTGCAGCACCGGCACGCGCCGCGTCGGCGACCAGCGGCCGACCTCGCGCTCGAACTCGGGCGTGTCCAGCGGCAGCAGCACCTCGGCGAACCCGACCCCCGCGTTGCGCAGCAACAGCCACGGCCGCAGCGACCAGGACGAGTAGTTCTTGTTGCCGATGACGAGCGTGGTTTCCATCGTGTCCATCCCTGGGCGAGGCGCGGGTTCAGCTGAAGATCTGGTTGCCGCCGTTGCGGCTGGCGATGCGCGCGGCGCGGTTGGCGCGCTCGGCCAGCGCGGCGATGTCGCGCTCCTCGGCGCCGGCCTGGGCGATGCCGGCGCTGACGGTGAGGAAGGGCGCCACGCGCGGGTCCACCGACAGGCGCTGCACGGCGGCGCGCAGGCGATCGGCGTATTCGCGCGCCTGCAGCAGCTTCTTGCCGTTGGCGAGCACGAGGAAACCGTCGTCGCCGGCGAGGCCGACCAGGTCGCCGTGGTCCATTTCGTCGCGCAGCAGGTCGGCGACCGGGCGCAGGCCGGAGACCAGGCCGACCTGGCCACCGGCCTCGCGCAGCGCCGGCGCCTGGTCGAGCACCAGGTGCAGCAGGCTCAGCGGCTGCTGGCGCTGGCGCGCGCGGTCCACGTGCTGCTGCAGCAGCTGGCGCAGCACCGGCTCGCGATAGACGCCGGTGGCGGGATCGGTGTCGGCGGCGCGCTGGGCGCCGACCGCGCCCGAGGCCTCCTCGCCCGCCATCGCCGCCATCGCGGCGAATTCGGCGCAGAGCGACAGCTCTTCCTCGCTGTACAGCACGTCCGCGCGGCGCTCGACCAGCAGCGCGCCCCAGCCGGGCTTGGGGATGGGCAGCGGGATGACCGCCAGCTGCACCTTTTCCAGCGGGCCTTCGGGTCCGTCGAAGTCGATGCCGACCTGCTGCGGCGCGCGCAGCTTGCTCAGGTTGCGCAGCAAGGTGGTGCGCTGGGTGAGCAGGTCGCGGTAGCGCGGCTCGGCCGAGCGCGGTTCGACCTGCAGCAGTTCCTCGCCGTCGGCCTGCATGCCGATCACCGCGGCCGATTCCTGCGGCAGCACCGGCTTGAGGCCCTCGATCAGGCGGCGGTAGGCGATCCAGGCCAGGTCCTCGTCGGCGGCGCTCTTGAGCGCGGCGTCCAGGCTCTGCATCAGGCGCTGGCGCGCGACCTCGATCTTTTCCTGCAGGCTCGGCTCCGGCGGCGTGGCGCGGCGGCGGGCGGCGCGCGCCTGCAGGGCCGAGCGCAGCCAGGGCAAGGCCAGGCAGAGCACCAGGGTCAGGGCGAGCATCAGCTGCCAGCCGTGCAGCGTGGCCCAGGTGGCCGGCAGCAGCTGGCGGTCGGCGGCGATGCGCAGGCCCAGGGCGACGACCACGCCCAGCAGGCCCAGCAGGGGGCCCCAGCGGTAGCGCCGGGTGTCCGACAGCAGCATCGCCATGCAGGCCAGCAGGGCCAGCGCGTAGCCCGACCAGGCGATCCACTGCAGCAGCACCACGCCCTCGCCGGCGAAGGCCAGCAGGGCCAGCAGGGCCGCCAGCACCAGCAGCCAGCCCAGCCAGGCGGCGCGCGCCGACCATTCCGGCGCGGCCTTGGGCAGGCCGCTGTAGTGCCGCGCCGCCAACACCAGCGGGCCGGCGCCCAGCAGCAGCAGGGCCTGGGGCACGGTGGCGCCGCGCACCGACAGCAGGGCGATTTCGGGCAGCGAATACAGGTGCCCGTTCACGCCCAGGCAGGCCAGCCACGAACACAGGGCGGCGCCGCCGACGGCCAGGGCGCCGCTCTCGGGGCTGCGCATGTGCCGCACCAGCGACAGCAGGGCCACGCCCATCAGCAGGCCATAGACCCAGCGGAAGTTGCCGCGCGCCTCGGCTTCCAGGCGCTCGACCTCGCCGGCCCGGCGCAGGGCCAGGTGCAGGCCGGCCATGCCCTGCCCCTCGATTTCGAGGTAGAGCTCGATCGGCCCCGACAGCCCCTCGGGCAGGGGCAGGTCGAAGCGGGCCGGCCAGGGGTCGTCTTCGTCCAGGCCGGGATCGAAGAATCCGTCGCGCGCGACCACCGTGCCGTCGGGCAGGCGCAGGCGCAGCGACTGCACGGGGATGCGCGGCACGTCCAGGTGCCAGTCGCCGCCCGCCGGCAGGTCGGCGCGCACGCGCACCCACAGCGTGCGGTCGCTGGAGAGCGTGAAGGGGAAGCCCGGGCTGAGCACGGGCGTGAAGCCGGGCTGCGCGCGGCCGCTGAGGATGTCCTGCAGCGGCGTGCCGCGCGGGGTTTCCATGCGGGCCACGCTGATGGCCGGCGACGCCGGTTCGCTGGCGAACGCCGGGCCAGGCGGCGCCAGCAGTGCCACGACCAGTCCGATGGCGAACGCCCAGGCCTTCCGCAAGCGAGGTCTCCCCGAAGTGCGTGTCTGCAGCCCCCTGCCCGGCCGATTCTAACCCCGGCCCGGGGGCCGCGGCCCAGCCCCCGGCGCGGCCCGGTAAACTGTCGGCCTTTCCCCGCGACACAGCCCGAATGAGCGCCCTGCCCGACCCGACCCCGGCCGTCCCCGAGAAGAACGACTTCATCCGCCAGATCGTCCGCGAGGACCTGGCCAGCGGGAAGCATGCCGCCATCCGCACCCGCTTCCCGCCCGAGCCCAACGGCTACCTGCACATCGGCCACGCCAAGTCGATCTGCCTGAATTTCGGCATCGGCCGCGAGTTCGGCGGCACCGTCAACCTGCGCTTCGACGACACCAACCCGGCCAAGGAAGACCCCGAGTACGTCGAGGCGATCAAGGAGGACGTGCGCTGGCTGGGCTTCGACTGGGCCGAGCTGCGGCACGCGTCGGACTACTTCGAGGTCTTCTACCTCGCCGCCGAGAAGCTGGTGAAGGCCGGCAAGGCCTACGTCTGCGACCTGAGCGCCGAGCAGGTGCGCGAGTACCGCGGCACCCTCACCGAGCCGGGCCGCAATTCGCCCTTCCGCGACCGGTCCATCGACGAGAACCTCGACCTGCTGCGGCGCATGCGCGCCGGCGAGTTCCCGGACGGTGCCCGCACCCTGCGCGCGAAGATCGACATGGCCAGCGGCAACATCAACCTGCGCGACCCGGCCCTGTACCGCATCAAGCACGTGCCGCACCAGAACACCGGCGACGCCTGGTGCATCTACCCGATGTACGACTTCGCGCATGCGCTCAGCGATGCCATCGAGGGCATCACGCACTCGCTGTGCACGCTGGAGTTCGAGGACCACCGCCCGCTGTACGACTGGTGCGTGGACAACGTCGCCCTGCACGCCGACCGCGCGCTGCTGGCGCCGCTGGCGGCCGCGGGCATGGCCGGCGACGCCGCCAAGCCGCGCCAGATCGAGTTCTCGCGCCTGAACATCAACTACACCGTGATGAGCAAGCGCAAGCTGCTGGCGCTGGTGCAGGAGGGCCTGGTCTCGGGCTGGGACGACCCGCGCATGCCGACCCTGCAGGGCCTGCGCCGGCGCGGCACGCCGCCGGCGGCGCTGCGCCTGTTCGCCGACCGCGTCGGCATCAGCAAGCAGAACTCGCTGATCGATTTCTCGGTGCTCGAGGGCTGCATCCGCGAGGTGATGGACGCGGCCTGCGCGCGCCGCCTGGCCGTGGTCGACCCGCTGAAGCTGGTGATCACCAACCTGCCGGCCGGCCATGCCGAGACGCTGCGCTTCCCGAACCATCCGAAGGACGCGTCCTTCGGCGAGCGCGAGGTGCCGTTCTCGAACGCGGTCTGGATCGAGCGCGAGGATTTCATGGAAGTGCCGCCCAAGGGCTTCCATCGCCTGGTGCCGGGCGGCGAAGTGCGCCTGCGCGGCGTCGGCATCGTGAAGTGCGAGGAGGTCGTCAAGGACAGCGACGTGGTGGTCGAGCTGCGCTGCACGCTCGATCCCGACACCCGCCCCGGCCTGCCGGGCGCGGACCGCAAGGTGAAGGGCACCATCCACTGGGTCAGCGCCGCGCACGCGGTGGCGGCCGAGGTGCGCCTCTACGACCGCCTGTTCTCGGTGCCCGACCCGGACAAGGACGAAGCCGGCAAGACCTACCGCGACTACCTCAACCCAGACTCGGTGCGCGTGGTGCGCGGCTGGGTCGAGCCCGCCGCCGCGACGCTGGAGGCCGAAGCCGGCGTGCAGTTCGAGCGCCTGGGCTTCTTCACCGCCGACCGTCGCGACCACCGCGCCGGCGCGCCGGTGTTCAACCGCACCGTCACCCTGCGCGACACCTGGGCGAAGTGAGCCGGTCGTGATCTACGCCCAGCTGCACCTCACCCTGCCGGCCTGGATCCACGAGGAAGTGGACGGCCAGCGCCTGTACCCGGACGACGAGAGCCGCGTCGCGCTGGCCATCCAGCTCTCGCGCCGCAACGTCGACCACCGCAGCGGCGGCCCCTTCGGCGCCGCGGTGTTCACCGGCGAGGGCCGGCTGGTGGGCGTGGGCGTGAACCGCGTGGTGCCGCACAACTGCTCGGCCGCGCACGCCGAGGTGATGGCGCTGGCCACCAGCCAGCAGCGCCTGCAGCGCTTCCGCCTCAACCAGGACGGCGGCCGCATCATCCTGGCCACGTCCTCGCAGCCCTGCTGCATGTGCTACGGCGCCCTGGTCTGGGCCGGCATCGACGAGCTGCTGATCGGCGCCCGCGCCGACGACGTGCAGACGCTCGCCGGCTTCGACGAGGGCCCGCTGCCGGCCGACTGGGCCGGCGAACTGGAGAAGCGCGGCATCACCATCAAGCGCGACCTGATGCGCGACCATGCCCGCGACGTGCTGCGCGACTACGGCGAGTCCGGCCTTGTCTACTGACGGCCTGCTGGCCTACTGCCGCGCCGGCTTCGAGCCCGAGCTCGCGGCCGAACTGACCGAACGCGCCGCCGCCGCGGGCTTCCACGGTTATGCGCGCACGCAGCGCGACAGCGGCTACGTCGCCTTCCTCGGCGTGGACGACGGCGCCGCGCTGTCCAGGGCCCTGCCCTGGCCGTCGCTGGTGTTCGCGCGGCAGAAGCTGCAGCTGTTCGCCGACCTGCCGGGCCTGGACCCCACCGACCGCATCGGGCCGATGATGGAGGCGATCGCCGGTCGCGGCCGCTTCGGCGAGGTGTGGGTCGAACACCCCGATTCGGACGCCGGCAAGCCGCTGTCGGGCCTGGCGCGCGCGCTGGGCAACGCGCTGCGGCCGGCACTGCGCCAGCGCGGCCTGCTCACCGACAAGGACAACCCGAAGCTGCCGCGCCTGCACGTGCTGCTGGTCGCCGGCGACCACGTCCTGCTCGGCGCCGCTGACGTGGCCGACGCCGCGCCCTGGCCGCTGGGCGTGCCGCGCCTGCGCATGCACGCCGACGCGCCCAGCCGCTCCGCGCTCAAGCTGGAAGAGGCGCTGATGGTGCTGCTGACGCCGGCCGAGCGCGAGGCCTGGCTCAAGCCGGCGATGACCGCCGCCGACCTCGGCGCCTCGCCCGGCGGCTGGAGCTGGGTGCTGGCGCGCCACCACCTGCGCGTCACCTCGATCGACAACGGTCCGATGGCGGAATCGGCAATGGCCACCGGCGTGATCACCCACCTTCGCGCCGACGGCTTCCGCTGGCAGCCGGCCAAACCCATGGACTGGATGGTCTGCGACATGGTCGAGTCGCCGCGCAAGGTCGCCTCGCGCATGGCCACCTGGTTCCGCGAGGGCTGGTGCAAGCGCGCGATCTTCAACCTCAAGCTGCCGATGAAGAAGCGCTGGGACGAAACCCGCGACTGCCTGGCCGCCTTCGCCGACGAAGCCGGCCGGCCGCTGGACATCCGCGCGCGCCAGCTCTACCACGACCGCGAGGAGATCACGGTGTATGCCGGCTGATGCGCCGCGCGCACGGCGTGCCCCGGCCGCAGGCCGCGCGCGGGGCCTGGCGACGCTGGCCGCGGGCTGCCTGGCCCTGGTGCTGCTGGCCTCGCCCGGCACGGCGCCGGCGCAGGCCGGCGACTATTTCAAGGCCGTGGACCTGGACGGCGACGGCCGCCTCTCGCTGGACGAATTCCTCGAGCGCATGAGCTGGGCCTTCCGCCAGCGCGACGCCAACGGCAACGACGTGCTCGACCCCGCGGAGCAGCACGTGCCGGGCGCCAAGCCCATCACGCTCGCCGACCACCATGCGCGCTTCAGCGCCCAGTTCCGCCGCCAGGACGCCGACGGCGACGGTTTCCTCAGCCCCGCCGAATTCCTCGCGCCGCCGCGCTAGGACGCGCAAGTACCGCGGGAGGGCAGGATGCCCGGAGCGGGCGCCGCGCTAGGACGCGCGCTTATTCTTCGTACGCGGCCAGCTCGTCGGGCTCGCCGCCCACGTAGTTGGCCAGGTGCCCGCCGATCGCGAACAGCGCCATCGCCACCATCAGCACCAGGGTGAGCAGGGTGCCGGCGAAGCGGCCGGGGCTCTTGCCGCTGCTGCGGCTCAGGCCCCAGGCGTGCAGGATGCGCGACACCAGCAGGGTCGCGCCGAAGGCGTGGATGGCCGGGTCCGGGTAGCCGTTGAGCTCCATGCCGCCGAGCAGCAGCAGGGCCAGCGGCAGGTATTCGACGGCATTGGCATGGGCGCGGATGCGTCGCGCCAGCTCGCCGTCGCCGCCATCGCCCAGGCCGATCTTCGCCTGCATGCGCCGCGCCATCACGCGCCCCGCCAGGTAAAGGATGAGCAGGGTGCACAGGCCGGCGTAGAACAGGGTGATCATCGGGCGCGTTCCTCCAGGGGCGAGGCCGCGATCATCCGTCGCCGGCGCGAACGCCGCAATGCCGTGCTCAGATCAGGCCGTTGCGCCAGGGCCCGGTGATCGCGACGGACAGCCCCGGGCTGTAGACGTTGGCGAACAGCCAGCGACCGTCGGGCGAGAAGCAGGCACCGGCCCACTCGGCGTCGCGGAAGTCGCCGGCGAAGCCCTTCTCGCCCTCGAGCATCACGTTGTTGCGGCAGAACTCGAACAGGCCGCCCTCGCGGGTCATGCCGTACAGGCGCTGCACGGGCTGGTCGGAGTCCTCGCAGATCACCAGGCCGCCGCGCGGGCTCAGCACCACGTTGTCGGGGTAGTCGAGCACGAGCGGATCGGGCGATTCGAACACCAGCTGCAGGCGCGAGCCCGCCGGGTCGTAGGCCCAGACCTGGCCGCAGCGCGCATCGCCGCCGTCGGTGGCGGTGAACCAGATCCGGCCCTCGCCGTGCACGCAGCCTTCGAGGCGGGTGAAGCGCGACGCGCCGGCCGCCAGGCCCTGGCGCACGATGCCGTTGGGGCCGCCGTCGGCGTCCACGCCCTTCGTCGGTTCCTCGATGTCGACCCACTCCACCGGCAGCCATTCGCCCATGCGCCGGCCGGTGCGCAGGTCGGGCACGCCGGGCACGCGCAGCATCTGCAGGCGGCCGCCGCGCAGCGGTTCGCCGGGGACCTTGGGCAGCATGCGGTAGAAACCGGCCTCGGGCTCCTGGTCCTCGGTGAGGTAGAAGGCGCCGGTGGCGGGGTCGACGGCGACCGCCTCGTGCTCGAACTGGCCCATCGCCAGGATGGGTTCGGCCGACGCGAGGCCGCGCGCCGGCACCTCGAATACGAAGCCGTGGTCGCGCGCGAGTTCATGGGCGATGCCGGCGAGCTGCACTTCGCCCGCGGCGCAGACGAATTCCTCGGCGCTCAGCCAGCTGCCCCAGGGCGTGACGCCGCCGGCGCAGTTCTGCACGGTGCCGCCCAGCGAGGCGTGGCCACCGAGGAAGCGGCCGGCGCGGGTGTCGAAGCGCAGCGTGGCGGTGCCGCCGCCGCAGCGCAGGTCGTAGCTGGCGGCCGCCGGGGCGAAGCTGCCCCAGCCGGCGACGATTTCGTGGTTGCGCACCAGCGTGACGACGTCGCCTTCCACGGCGACCACGCCCATGCCGTCGTGCGCGCCCGGCGTCGGCACGCCGCGGTCCAGCGGTTCGCGTGCCCAGCCGAAGCTGGTGTAGCTGAAGCCCTGCGGAAGGTGCAGCAGCGGCAGGCCGGTGTTGAGGTCGCGCACCGGCGCCAGCGGGCCATAGCCCGGGTGCACGAGGCCGCTGCCGCCGGCCTGCGCGAACAGCCGGCCCATGCCGCCCAGGCCCAGCGCGGCCGCGCCGAGGCCGCCGGCCTTGAGCAGGCGGCGGCGGGAAATCAGCGGGGCGTCATCGTGCAGGGACATTCGCGGGCCATGGGTGGTGTCCCGCCATCACAACACGCGCGTCTTGCTCGGCCATGACGGCGGGCGGGGCCGCCGCGGCGCTCAGTCGGCGATGCTGATGGCCGTCGCGACGATGCGCAGTTCCCTGGCGGCCGGCGCCGCGGCGCCGTCGTCCTCGACCAGGTGGCGGGCGTGCTCCTCGCTGATCGGTTCCTCCTGCAGCACGCCGTAGGCGACGGCCGTGCCGCTGGCGTCCATGGGCACGGCGAATCCGTGGTCCTTGGCCGTCACGCGGGCGCTGGCGCCGTCCTGCTCGAGCACGACCCAGCAGCCCTTCTTCTGGCAGACCTGGGTGATGCGGCCGGTGAACTTGCCGGCCTTGCCGGCGTGGGCGGCCGGATCGGCGGCGGCGACGGCGATCGGGGTCGCCTCGCCCTCGGGCATGGGCTCGCCGTAATTGGCGGCGAGGGCGGCGGGCGACAGCAGGCAGAGCGCGAGCAGCAGGGTCTTCATCGTCATGTCCTCAGGCGGCGAGCGGCCGGGCCGCCAGCGCGGCGACCTCGTGGGTGGTGGAGAACTTGCCCTTCGCGTCCTTCGCCACCTGGGCGAGGGCGCAGCCGGGGTCGTGGGTGAAGTACAGGTGCACGTTGCGGGCGAGCTTGTCCTCGAGGAAGGCGCGCTTCTCGTCCACGACCATTTCCGGGAAACGGTCGTAGCCCATGGTGATCGGCACGTGCACCCAGGCGCGGCCGGGAATGAGGTCGGCACAGAACACGAGGCCGCCGTGCGGCCGGCCGTCGGCGCCGGGCGCGCCGCAGATCTCGGCCAGCATCAGGCCGGGCGTGTGGCCGTCGCTGAAGTGGTAACGCACGGCCTCGCCCAGCGCGGGGCTGTGTTCGCCCGCCACCAGCTCGAGCCGGCCGCTGGCTTCCAGCAGCGGGATGAGTTCGGGGATGAAGCTGGCGCGGTCGCGCGGGTGCGGATCCTTCGCGCGGCGGAAGTGTTCGGCGCCGACCACGTAGGTGGCATTGGGGAACAGCAGGCGCGCCGGCTGGCCCTCCTCCCAGGCGGCGAGCAGGCCGCCGGCGTGGTCGAAGTGCAGGTGGCTGAGCACGACCACGTCCACGTCCTCGTGCGAGACGCCGGCCTCGGCCAGCGACTCGAGCAGCACGTGCCGGCTTTCCACGACGCCGTAGCGTTCGCGCAGCTTCGGCTCGAAGAAGGCGCCGATGCCGGTCTCGAACAGCACCGTCTTGCCGTTGATCGGGCGCGCCAGCAGGGCGCGGCAGGCCAGGTCGATGCGGTTCTCCGCATCGGGCGGCGACCACTTCTCCCACATCGCGCGCGGCGCGTTGCCGAACATCGCGCCGCCGTCCAGGCGCTGGGAATTGCCGATGATGGACCAGAGTTTCATGGCGTTGCTCCTCGCGAGCCGGGGGCTCAGCGGTAGATCGATCCTTCCTGCGCGCCGGAGGACGCGCCCTTGCCCACGCCCTTCCAGCGCGGGTCGGTGCCGGCCTCGACGCGGCCGTCGCGCGTGTGCCACAACACCACCTGCATGTTGCCCCAGGTGCGCTCGCCGGCGTCGACCTGGTGGCCGCGTGCGCGCAGGTCGGCCAGCTCGGCCTCGCTGAAGGCGCCAGGCTCGACCGACACCGCGTCGGGCAGGTACTGGTGGTGGAAGCGCGGCGCGCCGGTGATGTCCTGGGCACCCTGCCCGTCCATCACGCCCAGCACGCCCAGCAGCACCATCGTGACGATGCGACTGCCGCCCGGCGTGCCCAGCACCGCGACGCGGTCTTCGCCGCGCACGAAGGTCGGCGTCATCGACGACAGCGGGCGCTTGCCCGGCGCGATGGCATTGGCATCCTCGCCGACCAGGCCGAAGGCATTGGGCACGCCCGGCTTCACCGAAAAGTCGTCCATCTCGTTGTTGAGCAGGAAGCCGGTGCCCGGCACCACCACGGCATTGCCGTAGGGCAGGTTCACCGTCTGCGTCACCGCGGCCAGGTTGCCCTCGGCGTCGACGATGGAAAAATGCGTGGTGTCGGGGCGCGGGCCGTCGGCGCGCACGCCGGGCAGCATGTCGCTGGGCGTGGCCTTGTCGGTGCGGATGCCGGCGCGCAGGCCGGCGGCGTAGTCGGCGCTGGTGAGCATGGCCACCGGCGCCTGCACGAAATCCGGGTCGCCCAGGTAGAGCGCGCGGTCGCGGTAGGCGCGGCGCATGGCCTCGACCAGCAGGTGGCCGCGGTCGGCGCGCGGCAGCGCGGCGTAGTCGTAGCCGGAGAGGATGTTGAGGATGGTCGCCAGCGACACGCCACCCGAGGACGGCGGCGGCGCGGTGACGATCTCGTAGCCGCGGTGGCGGAAGCGCAGCGGCTCGCGTTCGACCACGCGGTACTGCGCCAGGTCCTGCTCGGTCCAGATCCCGCCGGCGGCGCGCACGCCGCGCACGAGCCGGCGCGCGTACGGGCCGCGATAGAAGGCCCCGGCGCCGCGCGCGGCCAGCATTTCCAGCGTGCGCGCGTAGTCCTCGTTGCGCATCAGCGTGCCCTGCGCCGGCACCTCGCCCTCGCGCAGGAACAGCGCCGCGGCGGCGCGGTTGGCGGCCAGCGCGTCCTTGCGGTAGCCGAGCATCGCCGCGTTCTTCGGCCCGAAACGCCAGCCCCCGCGGGCCAGGCGGATGGCCGGCGCCAGCGATTCCGACAGCGGCAGGCGGCCATAGCGGGCGGCGAGGTGTTCGAGCGCGGCCGGCATGCCGGGGATGCCCGCGGCCAGGCCGCCGTCCACCGAGCGCCGTCGGTCGGCGTTGCCCTGGGCGTCGAGGAACATGTCGCGGGTGGCGGCCAGCGGCGCGCGCTCGCGCGCGTCCACGAACACGTCGCGGCCGTCCTTCGCCACGTGCAGCAGCAGGAAGCCGCCGCCGCCCAGGCCCGAGCTCTCGGGCTCGACCAGGCCGAGCGTCGCGCTCACCGCGATCGCGGCGTCGAAGGCGTTGCCGCCCTTGGCCAGCACTTCGAGACCGGCATCGGTGGCGTAGGCATTGGCGCTGGCGATGGCGGCCTGGCGCGGCGCGACGCGGCCGCCGTCGGCGCCCGCCAGCGGCGCAAGCAGCAACAGGGCGATGAACAGCATTCGGGTCACGCGGCGTCCTCCGGTGCCTGCAGCACGTGGTACTTGGCGAGCAGCTGCTCGCGCGTCTCCGGGTGCGCCGGGTCGAGCTCGATGCACTCGACCGGGCAGACGACCACGCACTGGGGTTCGTCGAAGTGGCCCACGCACTCGGTGCAGCGGGCCGGGTCGATCTCGTAGATGGTCTCGCCCTGCGAAATGGCCGTGTTCGGGCAGGCCGGCGCGCAGACGTCGCAGTTGACGCAAAGCGAATTGATCAGCAGGGCCATGGCGATTCGCCCCGGGTCGCGGGGCGCGCCGCGCGGCGGGCCCCGCGGGGCCCGCGAGGGCCCGTCCGGTCGGGCTTACTTGGCCTCGACGAACACGTACTTGGCGCCGGCGGCCTCGACCGCGGCCTTCACGCGATCGCTGTCCTCGGGCTTGCCGATGAACAGCACCTGCGAGCCCTTGAGCGCGTCGGGCTCGGCGCCGGTGAAGGCGGCGACGATCATGTCGGCCATCTTGGCGCTGTCGGGCGAACCGAAGGCCAGCATGTTGCCCGGCAGCACGGTGCGCTGCACGACGTTGGTGACGTTCTCGAGCTGGCGCGCGTACTGGCTGCGGCCATCGGCGTCGGACTCGGTCACCTCGTCGGAGTTCAGCGGCAGGTAGTAGGGGAAGGTGCGGTCGGTCACGCCGGCCTGGTTCTGGCCGACGACCTTGCCCAGGTATTCCTTCCAGGCGGCGTCGTCGCCATTGGTCGGCGCGACCAGCGCGACCGGCGCGGCCTCGGCGGGCGCCTCCTCCTTCTTGCAACCGGCCAGGAGGGCCAGGGAAACCAGCAGCGCGGCGGGGATCAGAGCACGGGTCATGGCGTTACCTCTCTTTTTGGTGTCCTGGGGACTCACGAACGCTTCCACCTGGCCGCCAGGGCCTGCGCGACCGCCGGGTGCACGAACCCGGAGACGTCGCCGCCGAGCCGCGCGACCTCGCGCACCAGGCTGGAAGAAATGAAGCTGTGCTGCTCCGCCGGCGTCAGGAACAGGGTCTCGACGTCGGGGATGAGATGGCGGTTCATGCTGGCCATCTGGAATTCGTATTCGAAGTCCGAGACCGCACGCAGGCCGCGCAGCAGCACGCCGGCGCCGATCTCGTGGACGAAGTGGGCCAGCAGCGAGTGGAACCCCACGACCTCGACGTTCGGGTGGCCGTCGAGGGCGATGCGGGCGAGCGCGACGCGCTCCTCCAGCGGCAGGGCCGGGCCCTTGCCGGGGCTGGCCGCGATGCCCACGACCACCTTCTCGAACAGCGGGGCCGCGCGGGCCACCAGGTCGATGTGGCCGTTGGTGATCGGGTCGAAGGTGCCGGGGTAAACCGCGACACGGGTTCGGGCCAGGCTCATGCCGTCGGGGCGCCCTGCGGGTGGGTATCGGCCGGCAGTGTAGCAGCGCCGCCGCCGGGCGGGCCGTCGCCGCGGCGCAACAGCGTGAACCGGACGTCGCGGGTCCGGCCCTCGCGGTGCACGGTCCAGTCCCGGGGCCAGGAGGGGGCGGCATCGGCCGCGTCCTCGACGTAGACGAAGGCGCCGGGCGCCAGCCAGGGCGCCAGCGCCGCCAGGGCCGGGACATGCAGGCCGGCGCCGAAGGGCGGGTCGACGAAGGCCAGGTCGAAGCGAGGGGCCGCGGGCCGGGCCAGCCAGGCCAGGGCATCCGCCGCCTCGACCCGCACGGCCCCGGCCTTGAGCCGGGCCACCGTGGCACGCAGGCCCTCGGCCAGGCCCGGGTCGCGCTCGACCAGCACCACGTCGGCGGCCCCGCGCGACGCCGCCTCGATGCCCAGCGCCCCGGTGCCCGCGAACAGGTCCAGCACGCGCGCGCCGCGCAGCGCCGGCTGCAGCCAGTTGAACAGGGTCTCGCGGACCCGGTCCGAGCTCGGCCGCAGCCCCGGCCGCTCGGGCACGGGCAGCTTCGAGCCGCGCAGGTGGCCGGCGATGATGCGGACGTGGCCGGGCGGGCGCCGGTTCATCCGGGGTGGCGGGGGGCGGGTGATACCATGCGCGCATTGTCCGCGAATCCGGCGCGATGTTCGATTTCCTGAAGAAGAAGCCCGAGAAACCCGCCCCGGCCAGGCCCGAGGCGGCGCCCGCGCGCGGAGGTTTCTCGCCCGAGGACCTGGCCCGCGCCTTCACCGTGCACCAGGAGGAGAAGGCCGCGCGCGCCGAGGCCGAACGCGCCGCCGGCCGGGAGGCGATGAAGGGCGTGCTGGGCGGCAGCCTGTTCGCGCGCAGCCTGGGCGGCCTGTTCTCGCGCAACCCGAAGCTGGACGAAGACCTGCTCGACGAGATCGAGACGGCGCTGATCAGCGCCGACATGGGCGTGCCCGCGACCACCGAGGTCGTCGACCGCCTGCGCAAGCGCATGAAGGCGCGCGAGTTCGCCGACGTCGCCGCGCTCTGGGCCGCGCTGCGAGCCGACCTGCTGGCCATGATCACGCCGGTGGCCAAGCCGCTGGAGATCGACGCGGGCGCCAAACCCTTCGTCATCCTCACCGTCGGCGTCAACGGCGTCGGCAAGACCACCACCATCGGCAAGCTGGCCCGACGCTTCCAGCTCGACGGCCATTCCCTGATGCTGGCCGCGGGCGACACCTTCCGCGCCGCCGCGGTCGAGCAGCTGAAGATCTGGGGCGAGCGCAACAACGTCGCCGTCATCGCCCAGGGCCAGGACGCCGACCCGGCCTCGGTGGCCTTCGACGGCCTGCAGGCGGCGAAGGCGCGCGGCATCGACGTGCTCATCGCCGACACCGCCGGCCGCCTGCACACCCAGCAGGGCCTGATGGCCGAGCTGGGCAAGATCCGCCGCGTGCTGGCCAAGCTCGACGAACGCGCGCCGCACGAGGTGCTGATGGTCATCGACGGCACCACCGGCCAGAACGCGCTCAACCAGCTGCGCCAGTTCCATGCCGCGGTGAGGGTGACGGGCCTGGTGGTGACCAAGCTCGACGGCACGGCCAAGGGCGGCGTGGTGTTCGCGCTCGCCCGCGAGTTCGGCCTGCCGATCCGCTTCATCGGCCTGGGCGAGAAGCCCGAGGACCTGCGCGTGTTCGATCCCGAGGGCTTCGTCGACGCCCTGCTGCCGGCCGCGCCCGGGGCCTGAATGGCGGACCGGCCGCGCAAACGCCGCTGGCCGTGGATCCTGGGCGTGCTGGGCGCGCTCGCGCTGGCCGCGGGATGGTGGATCGACCGGCAGCTCGAACCGGTGCGCCTGGCGACGATGGTGCTGGCGCGGGCCGGCGAGGCGACCGGACTGCAGCTCAGCTTCGAAGGCACGCCCGAGTACGCGCTGCGGCCCGAGCCGCGGCTGGTGCTTGAAGGCTTCGACGCGCGCGTCCCGGGCGCGGTGGCGCCGATGTTCCGCGCGCGGCGCCTCGAGGTCTCCCTGCCCTGGGACACGCTCTGGGGCGGGCCGATGGTGATCACCCGCGTGCAGCTTGATGCGCCGGCGCTGGATGCCGACGCACTGCAGGCCTGGCTGGCGTCGCGGCCGCCCTCGGAGGAAGCCTTCGAACTGCCGACGCTGTCGCAGGGCCTGTCGCTGCGCGAGGGCCGCATCCTCTGGAAGGGCTGGCAGGTGGAAGCGCTGTCGCTGGCCGTGCCGCGCCTGGCGCCGGGCGAACCGGCCAGCGGCGAGTTTTCCGGTGAGTTCCGGCAGGCCGGGCTGGCGCTGGTGTTCGCCGGCACGCTGGACGCCGACCACGCCGGCCGCGACACCGGCCTTCGCCTGGTTTCGGCAGGCCGCCTGCGCACCGAGGCCCTGGACGTGCCGTGGTCGCTGCAGCTGTCCGGCAGGCTCGATGCCACGCGCGAGCCGCTGGCCCTGTCGATGGCATCGCTGGCCTGGCGCTCGCAGTCGCCCCTGCCCGATGCGCAGGCGGCGGGATCGCTGCAGTGGGGCGAAACGCTGGCGCTCGGGCTCGAGGGCGAACTTCCCGCCTGGCCGACGGACTGGCCGGCGCTGCCCGCGCCGCTGTCGGAGGGCCGCTCGGCCTTCGGCTTCTCGCTGCGCTACGACGGGCCCGATGATTTCTCCGGCCCGCTGCACGTGCTGCTGCGAAGGGACGAGACCACGCTCGAGTCGGAATTCGAGACCCCCGCCCTGCTCGCCTGGCTCGATGCCGGCGCCGCCTCGCCGCTGCCGCCGGCGTCCGCACGGCTGAGCACGCCGGCGCTGGTCGTCGAGGGCGTGGCCCTGGAAGGCATTCGCGTCGAACTCGTGGACGACGAGGCGCCGGCCGGCGAGGCGGAAGGCGAGGTGCCGTGAGCGATTTCGCCGAGCGCCTGCTGGCCTGGTTCGACCGCGACGGCCGCCACGACCTGCCCTGGCAGCACCCTCGCACGCCCTATCGCGTCTGGCTGGCGGAGATCATGCTGCAGCAGACGCAGGTGCAGACGGTGATCCCGTATTACCTGCGCTTCCTCGAGGCCCTGCCCTCGCTGCCCGAACTCGCCGCCGCCGACACCGACCGCGTGCTCGCGCTCTGGTCGGGCCTGGGCTACTACGCGCGCGCCCGCAACCTGCACAAGGCCGCGCAGGTCTGCGTGGCGGAACACGGCGGCGACCTGCCGCGCGATTTCGAGGCGATGGCGGCCCTGCCCGGCATCGGCCGCAGCACCGCCGGCGCGATCCTGGCGCAGGCGCACGGCGACCGTTTCGCCATCCTCGACGGCAACGTCAAGCGCACGCTGGCGCGCTACCACGGCATCGCCGGCTGGCCTGGCAGCGGTCCGGTCGAGAAGAAGATGTGGGAGCTGGCGCAGCAGCACCTTCCGGACCAGCGGCTGGCGGACTACACGCAGGCGATCATGGATTTCGGCGCGACGCTGTGCACGCGCGGCAACCCGGCCTGCGTGCTCTGCCCGCTGCAAGACGACTGCGTGGCGCGGCGCGAGGGCCGGGTCGAGCAGTTGCCAGAACCCAAGCCCGGCAAGCCCCTGCCCGAGCGGCGGACGATGATGCTGCTGCTGCGCGACGGCGACGGCCGCGTGTTGCTGGCGCGGCGGCCGCCGACCGGCGTCTGGCAGGGCCTGTGGTCCCTGCCCGAGGTCGGGGGCCATGACGAGGCGCGGGCCTTCCTCGCGCGCCACGCCCGCGCCGATTTCGACGCCGCCGAAGCCCTGCCCGTGTTCGAACACGTGTTCAGCCACTACCGCCTGCACATCGAACCCCTGGCCTGGCGCGACGCCGCGCCCGCCTCGGTGGGCGATAATGCCGACCTGCGCTGGCAGCCGCTCGACCGCATCGGCGAGGTGGGCCTGCCGGCGCCGGTCAGGAAACTGCTGGGAAACCTCACGCCATGAGCCGCACCGTGTTCTGCCAGAAACTCCAGCAACAGGACGAGGGCCTCGCCTTCGCGCCCTGGCCGGGCGCGCTCGGCAAGCGCGTGTTCGAGCACATCGGTCGGCAGGCCTGGCAGCAGTGGCTGGCGCACCAGACGATGCTGATCAACGAGAACCGGCTCTCGCCCCTGGACCCGAAGCACCGGGCCTTCCTCGAGGGCGAGATGGAGAAGTTCCTGTTCGGCGGCGGCGCCGAGAAACCCGCGGGCTACGTGCCGCCCGCGGGCTGAGGCCTCACTTGCGCAGGCCGGCCTCGCGCTCGGCTTCGCGCCAGGCCTTCACGTCCACTTCCTGGATCGTCTTCATGCGGCAATAGGTGCCGCCGGTCGAGGTGACGACGCCGTTGCTGGTGTTGAGGCTGTCGCGGAACGTGGACACCACGACGGTGTGGTCCTTGGCCAGGTGCTGGCAGCCCTCTTCGTCGTGCAGGCCGACCAGCCAGGCCCGGTGCGCGGTCTCCCAGACGATGATGGCGTGGTCGTCGACGACCTCGTAGCCGTACATCGGCCGCAGGAAGCGCACGCGCTCGACCGGCTCGCCCTTGAGGTGGGCGCGCACCAGCTCCATGCGCTTGGCCGATTTTTCCCCGTCCTCCGGGCCGGCGGCGGCGGGCGCGGCCACCAGTGCGGCGGCGAGGGCCAGGGTGGCGAGCGGGATCCAGCGTAGGGTCTGGCGCATGGCGGCGTCCTCGGTCAGCGGGTGGCGATGGAACCGGCCCGCTTGGCCTCGCGCCAGGCGGCGACGTCGAGCGGGCGCAGTTCGGTGATCTTGCAGAAGCTGTGGTCGCGCGGCGAGCGCACGTAGCCGGTCTCGACGTTGATGGTGCGGTACATCTGGCGCTCGAGGGAAATGTCGCGGCCGTTGCGGAAGCCCTGGCAGTTGCCATCCTCGCGCACCTTCACCAGCCAGGCGCGGTTGTAGCCCTCCCAGAGCAGCAGCGCGTGATCGTCGAGCACCTCGTAGCCGCGGTTGGGCCGGGTGAAGCGCGCGTACTCGACCGGCGCGCCGGCGTGGGCTTCGGCCAGGGCCAGGCGCTCGGGACTGCCGCCCTTGTCGTCGGCGAGGGCCGGCGCGGCGCACAGCGCGAGGAGGGCGGCGATCAGCAGCGGACGCAGGGACATGGCGATTCCTCGGGGTCGTCTGGCCGGGCTCGGCGAGACCACCCTACGCCCGCCCCGCGCGGCCGCAAAGCCGGCCGCGGGGCCGCGTTTAGACGCAATTCACGGCGGTGAACGGCTTGCCCCGGGCGACCCGGCTCCGGTATAGTTCGCGGCCTTGTCCGGCGGCGCCGGGCGAGCCAGTGGCCGGGTAGCTCAGTTGGTAGAGCAGGGGATTGAAAATCCCCGTGTCGGGGGTTCGATTCCCTCCCCGGCCACCACGAAATCCGAGGGCCTGCGAGCGATCGCAGGCCCTTTTTCTTTGTCCCCGCGCCCTGCCCCGTGCGGCTGTGGCATCTTCCCGACGCATGAGCCCCAGGCCCCTCCCGCGATGATCGACCGCGACACCCTCCGGCGCGAAGGCTACGTCCTGCTGCGCGGCGCCATCCCCGCGGACTGGCTGCCGGAACTGCGCGCCGCCTTCGATGCCGGCGTCCGCCCCTCGGCCGACTGGCCGGTGCCGCGCGGGGCCGACTGGCGCCATTCCATGCTCGACCTGGAGCCGCGCGTGCAGGCCGTCTGCCGCCTTCCGGTGCTGCTGGCGGCGGTTGGCGCGCTCATCGGCGAGCGCTTCTTCCTTGGCCAGGTCGAAGGCCGGGAACCGCTCGCGGGCGGCGGCATGCAGGGCCTGCACCGCGACCTGTCCGCGCAGCGGCCGGGCGACACCGTGGGCGCGCTGGCCTTCTTCGACGACTACGGCCCCGGCAACGGCGCCACCCGCCTCGTGCCGGGCAGCCACCGGATGGCCGGCGGCGCGGCGGGGATCGGTGAAGACCAGGAGGCGAAGGCGCTGCAGATCGAAGGCCGGGCCGGCGACATCCTGGTCTTCGACGCCAACCTCGTGCACGCGGCCAGCACCAACCTGTCGGGGGCACGGCGGCGCTCGATCCTGGCCGGCTATTTCGCCGACGCCCTGTACGATGCGCTCGCGGCGACCGCCCGCCTGCGCAACGTCCGCATGGACACCCGCGAGAAGTTCGAGCCCGCGCCATGAGCACCCGCAAATCCACGCCCCCCGCCGATCGCCTCGGCGAACCCCATGCCCAGCTGCGCGACCGCGAGGGCCGGCTGCTGGGCGGCATCGTGCGCAAGGACGGCCTGTGGGTGCTGGGCCTGGATGGCCGCATCGTCGGCGAATCCGCCAGCGCGGCGCATGTCCTGGCCATCCTCAAGCGTGCCGCCGCCCTGGCGCGCGCCGAGGGGCGCGAAGTGGACCTGGTGTTCTCCGCCCCGCTGCGCGCCGCCGCGCACCGGGAAGCCGAGGCCGAGGGCCTGGATTTCGAGGCGTTCCAGGCCAGGCTGGCGGAGCAGATGAAGGCCGCGGGATCCGGTCCGGCCGCCTGAGGCCGGCGCGGCGCCACGCGACGCGAACATACGGGCTGGTATCCTTCGGGCTTCGCCCTCCGGAGCCACGCCCCATGCGCCGACTGAGCCTCGCCCTCGCCCTGCTGGTGGCCACCGTCCTGACGGCCTGCGCCGGCGGACCGCCCAAGCGCATCTTCCCGCCGAACGCGACGGTGCAGGAGTTGCGCATCGGCGAAGACGGCCAGTGGACGCTGCGCCTGCGCCTGCAGAACTTCAGCACCGTGCCCATGCGCCTCGACCGCGTCGAGGCGACGCTGCGCATCAATGGCGAGGAGGCCGGCCGCCTGTCCTTCGACCCGGGCGTTTCCGTCGGCCCCGGCTCGGCCGAATCCTTCGAGCAGCGCCTGTCGCCGGCCGCCGGCCCCCAGGCCGCCGTGTCCGCCGCGCTCGCCGCCAAGCGCGGCGTGCGCTACCAGCTGCAGGGCCGCATCGCCAGCCGCGAGCACGGCACCGACCATCCCTTCGACTACCAGAGCGCGCTCGACCCCGTCCCCGGGCTCGAGGGCGTGATGCGCTGACCCCGAGGACCCGCGAATGAACCGCTACACCGCCCCCGTGCGCGACATGAAGTTCGCGCTCTACGACGTCATCCAGGCCGACAGGCTGTACGCCCGGCTCGGCCTCGAGCACGCGCAGCGCGACCTGCTCGACGCGGTGCTCGAGGAAGCCGCGCGCTTCACCGAGACCGTGCTGGCCCCGCTCAACGGCGTCGGCGACGAGCACGGCTGCGTGCACGACAAGGCCACCGGCGCCGTCACCACGCCGCCCGGCTTCAAGGCCGCGTACGAGCAGTTCGTCGCCGGCGGCTGGAGCGGCCTGACCGCGCCCGAAGCCATGGGCGGCCAGGACCTGCCGGAGAGCCTGGGCGCGGCGGTGAAGGAAATGCTCGACGCCGCCTGCCTGAGCTGGGGCAACTACCCGCTGCTCTCGCACGGCGCCACCGAGGCGCTCAAGCACCACGGCGAGGACTGGCAGAAGGAGGTCTTCCTCAAGCCGATCATCAGCGGCGAGTGGACCGGCACGATGTGCCTGACCGAGCCGCACTGCGGCTCCGACCTCGGCCTGCTCAAGACCAAGGCCGAACCGCAGGCCGACGGCACCCACCGCATCACCGGCACCAAGATCTTCATCACCGGCGGCGAGCACGACTTCACCGGCAACATCGTGCACCTGGTGCTGGCGCGCCTGCCGGACGCACCGGCCGGCACCAAGGGCATCTCGCTGTTCATCGTGCCCAAGGTGAAGGTGTCGCGCGACGGCGTGGTGGGCGAACGCAACGCGGTGCATTGCGGCTCGATCGAGCACAAGATGGGCATCCACGGCTCGGTCACCTGCGTGATGAACTTCGACGGCGCCGAGGGCTACCTCATCGGCCAGCCGAACAAGGGCCTCAATGCGATGTTCACCATGATGAACACCGCGCGGCTGGCGGTGGGCCTGCAGGGCCTGGGCCTGATCGACCGCGCTTACCAGAACGCGCTGGCGTACTCGCGCGACCGCCTGCAGGGCCGCGCGCTCACCGGCGCCAAGAACCCGGACAAGCCGGCCGATCCGCTGATCGTGCACGGCGACATCCGCCGAATGCTGCTCACCTGCAAGGCACTGGGCGAAGGCGGCCGGCTGCTCGCGCTGCACGCCGCGACCCTGGTGGACGTGCTCGAGCGCTCGACCGACGCGGAGGAACGCAAGCAGGCCGACCTGCTGCTCGGCTTCCTCACGCCCATCGTCAAGGGCCTGCTGACCGAGTGGGCCAACGAATGCACTTACCACGCCCTGCAGTGCTTCGGCGGCCACGGCTACGTGCGCGAATGGGGCATGGAGCAGCTGGCGCGCGACGCCCGCATCACCACCATCTACGAAGGCACCACCGGCATCCAGGCGCTCGACCTGCTGGGCCGCAAGACCCTGCAGCTGCAGGGCGCCGGCCTGCAGATCTTCCTGAAGATGGTGCAGTCCTTCTGCACCGAGCACGCGGCGAACCCGGCGATGACCGAGTTCGTGCTGCCGCTGGCCGAATCGGCCAAGCAGTGGGGCGAGCTGACGATGGAGGTCGGCCGCAAGGCCAGCGCCAACGGCGACGAGCTGGGCGCGGCCGCGGTGGACTACCTGTTCTATTCGGGCTACGTCGCCCTCGCCTTCTGGTGGGCGAAGGCGGTGGCGGCGGCCGAGGCCGGCGACCACCCGGCGGGCTTCAAGACCGCCAAGCGCGAGACGGCGCGCTTCTACTTCGCGCGCCTCCTGCCCCGCACCGCCACGCATGCCGCCGCGATCCGCGCCGGCAGCGCCAGCGTGATGTCGCTGGACGCGGCGCTGTTCGACAGCTGACCCCAAGGCCAAGGATTCGCGCATGACAAGCTCCAGGGGCTTCCAGGCCCTCAAGGCCACCCTGCTGGTGCTGTTCATCGCCGCCGCGGCGGCCTACCTGTGGCGACACCGGGATGCGGAGCCGCCGCCGGCCATGCCGGCACCGCCGGCGCAGCCGGTTTCGATCGCGCCGACGCCGCCGCCCGGCCCGCCGCCGGGCGAGCCGGCCGGCAGCGCGCCGGTGCCGCGTGAACGGGTGCCCCCGCCGCTGTCGACACCGCCCGGCCAGGCCCTGGGCTTGGGCGATCCGCTCAATGCCGCCGGCACGCCCGAGGAACTGGCCTGGCTCGTGCGGAATGGCTTCCCTTCGGCGGCGGAGCGCGAGGCGGCGATGGCGCAGGCCGTGGATCCGTCGCGGATCAACCTGCGCGATGGCGCGTCGTCACAGGAGCTGCTGGCGCTGGGCGAACTGGCGCGCCGCGACCCCACCTCGCGCGACCAGGCCGTGACGCAGTTGAACGAGGCCGCGGCGCTGGGATCCATGTATGCGCTGGAGGTGCTGGGCAACCTGCACGCCGATCCGCGCAACGGCAATCCGCTGATGTCGGAAGCGTATTTCCGCGCCGCGGAGTTCCGCGGCAACTGGGCAGTCGCGATCCGGCAGCGCGCGCCGCTGGACCCCGGCCGCGACATCCTGGCCTCGCTGATGGCCCAGCAGTTCATCGAGAACGCCAACCGGCTTCGCGCGCAGCGCGGCCTGCCGCCCCTGCAGCACGACATGCGACCGGGCCTCGCAGTGGCCCTGCAGCGCATGCGCGATGGCGTGCTGGCGCGCTCGTCCGCGCCGGGCGGGCAGTAGACGGAACCGGACACCCAGCCGGGAAAAAGAAAGCCCGCCAGATGGCGGGCTTCTGCTTTGCGGCGGCCCCGGGGTCGGGCCTGCCTCACGAATTGGTCGGGACGGTGAGATTCGAACTCACGACCCCTAGCACCCCATGCTAGTGCGCTACCAGGCTGCGCTACGCCCCGATTCGTGTCCGGCGGTGGCCGGGCCGCGAAGTATACGCGAGCCCGCCTGTTTGTAGGAGGCCCTTCAGGGCCGACCGCATCGGGCCTGAAGGCCCTCCTACACGGGTCCTCAGCGCCTCAGCAGCGCCAGCACTTCTTCCAGCTCCATGCGCACCTGCTTGACGATCTGGGCCGAGAGGTTGGATTCGACCCGGCCCGCCTCGCCTTCCAGGCGCTGGCGCGCGCCGCTGATCGTGTAGCCCTGTTCGTACAGCAAGCCGCGGATCTGGCGGATCATCAGCACGTCGTGGCGCTGGTAATAGCGCCGGTTGCCCCGCCGCTTGACCGGCTTGAGGCTGGTGAATTCCGTTTCCCAGTAGCGCAGGACGTGCGGCTTGACGTCGCACAGCTCGCTGACCTCACCGATGGTGAAGTACCGCTTCGCCGGGATCGGCGGGAGTTCCCGGTTACTGCCTGGATCCAGCATAGGCTTCCACGCGCTCCTTCAGCTTCTGGCCCGGACGGAAGGTCACCACGGTGCGCGCGGAGATCGGGATCTCCTCGCCGGTCTTGGGGTTCCGGCCCGGACGCTGGTTCTTCTGGCGCAGGTCGAAGTTGCCGAAGCCCGACAGCTTGACCTGCTGCCCACGCTCCAGCGCTTCCCTCAGCGCATCGAAGAAGGAGTCCACGAATTCCTTGGCCTCGCGCTTGTTCAAGCCGACTTCCTCGAACAGACGCTCGGCCATTTCGGCCTTGGTCAACGCCATAACTGCCCCTGTAACCCGCCCTTGCGGGCGCAACTCATGACCTCAACCGCGCGCCGCAGTCCCGGGCCAGCGCCTCGAGGGCGCCGGCGACGGCCTGGTCGGCGTCGCGATCCGTGAGGGTGCGGGAAACGTCTTGGAGAATCAAGCCCATAGCCAGACTCTTTGAGCCCGGCTCTAGGCCCGGACCGACGTAGCGATCGAACAGCACGACCTCGCGCAGGAGCGGGCCCAGCGCGGCTTTCAGGCTGGCCTCCAGGGCCGACCAGGGGGTTGGGTCCGGCACGACGAGCGCGATGTCCCGGCGGACGGACGGGAAGCGGGAGAGCTCGCCGGCGCGCGGGACGGCCCGGGAGGCGACGGCCTCGAGCTCGAGTTCGAAACCCACCACCTCGCCCTCGAGGTCCAGGGCCCGGGCCAGGCGCGGGTGCAGGTGGCCGATCCAGCCGATTTCGCGGCCGTCCCGCCAGACCGAGGCGCTGCGGCCGGGATGGCCGTAGCCGCGGGCGTCCGGGCGGAAATCGGCCCGGGCGCCGGCCAGGGCCAGCAGGGCCTCGACCTCGGCCTTGAGGTCGAAGAAATCCACGGCCCGGTCATCCGCGCCCCACTGCTCGGCCGACTGCGGGCCGGTGGCGACCGCGGCGATCCGGCGGGTCTCCACCGGGCCGTCCGCGCCGGCGTGGAAGACCTTGCCCAGCTCGAACAGGCGCACGCGCGACTGCTGGCGGGCGCGGTTGCGGCCCAGGGCGGAAACCAGGCCCGGCAGCAGGGCCGTGCGCATCACGCCCAGTTCGGCGCTGAGCGGGTTGGCCAACGCGACCGCGCCCTCGTGCAGGCCCCAGGCCTGCAGGGTGCCGGCATCGAGGAAGGCGTAGTTGATGGCCTCGAGGAAATCGCGCCCGGCCAGCTGGCGGCGCAGCACGGCCTCCGGCACGCGGGTCTCGCTGGGCGCGGCCAGGCGGATGGCGCCGGCCGGCGTGGAGGTCGGGATGGCCTCGTAGCCGTGGATGCGGGCGATTTCCTCGACCAGGTCCTCTTCGATGGCGATGTCGAAGCGGCGGGCCGGCGGCAGTACGGTCCAGCCGTCCACGGCGGCCGTGAGCTGCATGCCGAGCGCGCGCAGGATGCGCTCGACCTCGGCATCGGCGACGCGGATGCCCAGCACGCGCGCCAGGCGGGCACGGCGCAGCGGCACCGGTGCGCGCACCGGCAGCTGGTCGGGCAACACGGCCTCGGTCACCGGGCCGGCGACGCCGCCCATCACCTGCTGCACCAGCGCAGTGGCGCGCTCCAGCGCATGCCGCGGCAGCTGCGGGTCGACGCCGCGCTCGAAGCGGTGCGAGGCGTCGGTATGCAGGCCCAGGCGGCGGGCGCGGCCGATGATCGCGTCGGGCGCGAAATGCGCGCTCTCGAGGAAGACGGACGTCGTGGCGTCGGTGACGCGGGTGTCCCATCCACCCATCACGCCGGCCAGCGCGACCACGCGGTCGGCGTCGGTGATGGCAAGGAAGCCCTCGTCCAGCGCGACTTCGCGCTCGTCCAGCAGCTTCAGCGATTCGCCGCCGCGGGCGCGGCGCACGCCGACCGGGCCCTCCAGCATTCCGGCATCGAAGGCGTGCATGGGCTGGCCAAGTTCGAGCATCACGTAATTGGTGATGTCCACCAGCGGGCTGATCGGGCGCAGGCCGGCGCGACGGAGGCGCTCGGTCATCCACAGCGGCGAGCGCGCGGACGGGTCGAGGCCGGTGATGACGCGGCCACAGTAGCGCGGGCAATCGGCGCCGGCCTGCAGGGCCACGTCGATGCGGCGGTCGTGGCCGATCGCGGCCTCCGGGATTTCCAGCGGATTGACCTGCGCGCCCATCGCCGCGGCGACGTCGAAGGCGATCCCGCGCACCCCGAAGCAGTCGGCGCGGTTGGGCGTCAGCTTGAGCTCGAAGCTGGCGTCCGGGAGGCCGAGGTAATCCGCCAGCGCGGCGCCTACCGGCGCATCGGCCGGCAGCTCCATCAGGCCGCTGGCGTCGGCATCGATGCCGAGCTCCTTCGCCGAGCACAGCATGCCCTGCGAATCCACGCCGCGCAGTTTCGCGGCCTTGATCTGGACGCCGCCCGGCAGCGACGCGCCGACCGTGGCCAGAGGCGCCTTCAGGCCCGGGCGCGCGTTCGGCGCGCCGCAGACGATCTGAACGGTGCCGGCGCCGGTGGCGACCTGGCAGACCTGCAGGCGGTCGGCCTCGGGGTGGCGCTCGCAGGCCAGGATCTCGGCGACGACCACGCCGGCCAGGCCTTCGCCCAGCACGGTGCAATCCTCGACTTCGAGGCCGATGGCGGTCAGGCGCGCGGCCAGCGCCTCGCGGTCGCCCGCGACGGTGACGTGCTCCCTGAGCCAGCTTTCCGGGAATTTCATGGTGTTCCTTCCATCCAGTGTTTCCGTGGGAGGGCCTCCAGGGCCGATGCCCTTGGCGCGAAGGCATCGGGCCTGAAGGCCCTCCTACAGGGGGTCAGGCGAACTGCTTGAGGAAGCGGGCGTCGTTCTCGAAGAAGCTGCGCAGGTCGTTGACGCCGTAGCGCAGCATGGCGAAGCGCTCCACGCCCAGGCCGAAGGCGAAGCCGGTGTACTTCTCCGGGTCGATACCGCAGGCGCGCAGCACGTTCGGGTGCACCATGCCGCAGCCGAGCACCTCGAGCCAGCGCGTGCCGCCGTCGGGCTGCTGCCAGGCGATGTCCACCTCGGCCGAGGGCTCGGTGAAGGGGAAGTAGCTGGGGCGGAAGCGCATCTCGAAGTCGCGCTCGAAGAAGGCGCGCACGAACTCGGCCAGCGTGCCCTTGAGGTCGGCGAAGCTGGAGGTCTCGTCCACCAGCAGGCCCTCGACCTGGTGGAACATCGGCGTATGGGTCTGGTCGCTGTCGCTGCGGTAGACCTTGCCGGCGGCGATCATGCGCAGCGGCGGGCCGCTCTTCTCGGCCACCGCGCGCTGCATGAAGCGCACCTGCACGCCCGAGGTGTGCGTGCGCAGCAGGCGCCCGTCCGGGAAGTAGAAAGTGTCGTGCATGGCGCGCGCCGGGTGGTGCGGCGGGAAGTTCAGCGCCTCGAAGT
>VFQN01001184.1_pt1 | contig 44989 bp, 37 predicted proteins | sample 3512371 | NCBI WGS metagenome assembly VFQN01 (sample SAMN10412370, study PRJNA504923) | tailings metagenome | isolation source: Replicate 2 from Balatoc abandoned mine | place: Philippines: Itogon, Benguet | collected 2017-08-28 | reverse complement strand
GGTTCTTCCTCACTTTGTGTGATTCAGCGGCAACATTCTGGCTCTCATCAGTTCTGGCCCGGCTCGGCCATACATGGCCCGCTTCAGTGTCTTGAGACGGTTGATCTGTCCTTCGGCCTGGCCGTTGCTCCAGGGGAGTTCGATTGCGTTTTTGACGGCATCGATATCCCGACGCAGAACGCTGGCGAAACGCATGATTGCAGTAAGTTCGGTGTCGATGGCATCGTCGATCCATTCATCCAGCGCATCTGGATTCCTGCTGCGCAGAATCCCGTTGAAACGCATGGCCAATCCACGCATCTTGCGGAAAGCTTCTGAACCCTGTTTCAACGCATCGACCTTTCTTGCCTGGGGGACAGTCAAAAGACCGCGCGGCTTGATGCACAGCGCAGCAGCGACATCTGAAGAAATGACATGGCCAGTATCAGGGTCACGGACACGTTCTGAAACCGTCACCTCCGGCGACTTTGGGTCTGGTCGGACGTTTTCGGCTTCGCGCCACACCTTCAAAAGTCGCTCCAGATTGGAACGGCTTCCGGTGTATCCTCGGTTCCGGAGGTCGTGGAGCAGATGGCGCCCAAGGCGGTTCCCGTCTTTCCAGCATTCAGTCAGGAACGCTTCGAAATACAATGGCGATGTCGGGTTCAATGCAGCGCGGTTCCTATCCCTGGGTGCGTTTGAAGTCAGCCAATTTGTGACGCTCCGGCGCTCATAGCCAGTGCGCCTCGCAATCTCACTGTAGGTGAGGCCCCGCCGGCGTAAAGCATGTAGCATATCGAATATTTCCTGGCGCGACTGTCTATGCGCCATGCGGGCACGGCGGTGTTGAGCAGTGGTGCTGGCTATGGCATCTTCCGACAATATAGGTCTGACGTTGGCATGACCGTGGAGACTCATCTGCTCCTTGATGGCCGTCCTGAGATTTTGAACCAGATGAAAGCGATCGGCCACCTGTCGGGCCTGCGGCGCGCCCTCTCTGGCAGCCTGGGCATAGAGACCGCAGCGATCTCGGCTGACGACCTCAATAGAAGGGCGTTCTTGCAACCATGCTTTCGCGCTCTCAACGCTGCGGTCGTCCAGGACATCGACAACTGCTCGACGCTCGAGATCGACCAAGATCGTGCCGTATCGTGTGGATCGCCGCCAGCTCCAGTCATCGATGCCAACGACCTTGATGTCGGTATCCAGGCTTGAGAGCGAAGCCCTTCGTTTGATCTGGCGAAGGATCGTGTCGTCGCTGACCGGCATGCCGAGCCTGCCCATCAAATATTCAGCGGGGCGGCCACCCATGCCGTGGCCGATCAAGTCTACAATCGCCGCCATCCGAGCGGTTCGCCGCGTGTAGGGTGAAGCAATCTCAGGCAACCGGTCGGTGAATGTTCGCCGCTGGCATTCCCGGTGTCTACATTGCCACCGGTTCAGCGCGAGCTTAATTTTCACCACTTGACCCTGAGCCGGCAAGTCTTGAAGCGTGCGCTTGCGCCAACCGTGCCGATAACGGCTTCGCGTTCTGCAATCTGGACAAATTCCTATTGGTTTCGCAACTGCGGAAACAACCCAATTTCCGGAGCTTTCGAGTGAGATGCCCAAAACGTTGACCCTTGGGCCGGGTGACCATTTCGATTTCGTGCGCATCCACGCAGGTAGCAAGTGCGGCGTTAAGGATCTGTTAACCACACAAAGTGAGGAAGAACCCAATTAACTGCCAAGCGACAGCCTGTTCGTGCAGCACCGCAACGGAATGTGCCGGCCCTAAATGATTGTTGAAACAGATGCATGCGGCTGCACCATCGCATGAGCGATATATTCAAGTGCGCCCTTTATCTGAAAGCGGGTCGCCGGCCCGCCGATGCAGACGCGCACGGCCTCCGGGGCAGGGCCTTGTGTAACGAAGGCATCGCTGGCCACGACGCCAATACCGGTCGCGCGCAGATGCTCCACAAATACGGACCGGGCCCACATTTCGGGCAATGTCAGCCAGATGCTGAAGCTCAATAGATTTCCCTTGAAGGAGCCGACGGGAAGCGATGTCCGGGCAAGCTTTTGCCGCTCGGCCATTTCAAGGCGGATCGCGCGAACTATCATCGTGGCGGTGCCGTCATTGATCCATTGCGTGGCCAAACCAACGGTGAGCGGCGACGCCATGATTGTAAACGCCCGCAGGGCCGAGGTGAAGGCCCAGATCGATCGATTGTCTGGCGGTATCACATAGGCCGCGCGAAGGCCTGCTCCCAGGCATTTGGAAAGACCCGCGATGTGCCAGGTGAGTTCTGGCGCAAGCGCCGCGAACGGGACGATATAGCTGTTCCTGGGCACGATGAAGCCGTAGGCGTCGTCCTCGATGATCGGAACATTGTATTTTCGCGCAATCGCGACAATCTCCCTGCGGCGCTCTACCGGGATCGTCAATGTCGTGGGGTTTTTCAGATTCGGGTTGAGATAGAGCGCCTTGGGATTGCGGGTCTTGCAAGCGTCGTCGAACGCTCCGGGATCAATGCCGTGATCATCCATTTCGAGGCCGACGAGTTCCAGGCCGAGTTGCGCCGTGATTGCCCTGATGCCGGGATAGGTGATCCTTTCGCAAAGGATAGCATCGCCCGTCCGGGCAAGCGCCGTCAGTATTCCCAGGATCGTAGGATGGGTTCCCGGCGTCACGAGAAGCCGCTCGCCCGGCGGCGTCAGGCCATGCCGCTGCAACCAAGACAGGGCCGCCTGCTTGTCGGAATCCGAGCCTCCGAAGCCTTGATAGCGCATGACGGCTGCAATATCCGCAGCGACGGATTCCATTCCGCATCGCATCCGATCCAGAAGGTCGGGATCGGCGGTCTCCGGAGGGAGGTTCATCGTCAGGTCGACCGGACGCACCGGTTGCCGTTGCGCCTGTCTGCGTGAAGGCGGGTGGACGCAAACGAATGTCCCGTGCCCTACCTTCGATTCGATCAGGCCGCGCTTTTGAGCTTCGACATATCCCCGCGCGATCGTGGTGAAATGTATGTCGAGTTGCCGCGCAAGGATGCGCTGCGGGGGTAATCTCTGACCGTAGGCGAGGCGCCCCGACTGGATGTCATTCGCGATCGAACTCGCAATAGCCAGATAATGCGGGGTGTTGTCCTGTGGCAGCGTGGGTGTCCAACCAGTCATTCAAAATCTCCTTATTGACCGTATATTGTAGCATTCAAATTAGCAAGCCAACTCATGGGGCGAGTGCGAAACTTTCTGTTAATCTCGTAAAAACAATATCTTATAGAAAGTAGCCGTGCTGCATCAGCCATCGAGAGCGCAATCACATGAAGTATAATTGACACTAATGTGACTGTGCCTTACCCTGCATTTGCTCGCATCGAATGAAGCGCGGTTGCTGCTTTTCAGGAGGACGGGCTGTGGAGGATCAGCGAACTGAAGGCAGGCGTCGGCAGGTTTGCCGATCCGTCGAGGATTTTACGCAGGCTGCGGTGGACGGCGCAAAGGAGGCCGGCTTCTGGTCTTGCACGGAAGGTCATGTCCGCCAGCTTCGCGCCTGTTGATGGCCCGGCTGAACGAACAGGGAGGCGCAGACACAATGAGTTCATCCACTGATATGCCGGTCGAGCAGCTCATCAACGAGCTACAGTCTTCCGGGGTGCGACTGGTCGACCCCAAATCCAGCGGGACAAGCCGCCGCGGCGGCGCCGGGCCGACCGACCACACCGCCATGACACTCGGCGATATCACGGTTATGGTGCCGGTCCATACTGCTCCCGCTTTCGAGAGCCCCTATCTCGTCGAAAGGCCGGACGAAGCGGGTAACAGCGTCATCATCCGCAACGGGGCTCCTGTCGGTAAGGTAAAATTCAACCTGAGGCCTCGCTTCTATGAGTTGTCGACAGCCGACGGGATTCCTTATTCGCACATAGCGACGCTCCATAGCCGGGATGTTCTGGCAACGACAATATTGCAGAGTTGCATTCGCTATCAAAGCCGCACCAAAGCTTGCAAGTTCTGCGCGATCGGCCAGTCCCTCGCCGCTGGACGTACAATCGAGAGAAAAACGCCCGGGCAACTGGGCGAGGTCGCCAGGGCGGCGGTCGAGCTGGACGGCGTCAAGCATATGGTGATGACGACCGGAACCCCGCCCGGGCGCGATCGCGGGGCGAAGATCCTATGCGAGAGCGCAATCGGCGTGAAAGCAGCTGTCGACCTTCCGATCCAGGGCCAGTGTGAGCCGCCGGATGGGGATGAGTGGTTCCAGCGCATGGCTGACGCCGGGATCGACTCGCTCGGCATGCATCTGGAGGCGGTCAGCGACGAAGTGCGCTCCCGCGTGATGCCGGGCAAGGCGCAGGTCTCCATGGAACGCTATTTTGAGGCCTTCGAGGCGGCTGTCGGGGTTTTCGGCAAGGCGCAGGTGTCGACCTACATTCTCGCCGGACTTGGAGACACCCAGGAACAGATTCTCGATGTCTGTCGTCGCCTGGCCGATATCGGCGTCTATCCCTTCGTCGTCCCGTTCGTGCCCGTCACAGGCACGCCGATGGAAAGCGTTCCCTCGCCCACGTCGTCATTCATGCATGGAATTCTGGCGCCATTGGCCGACATCCTGCACGACACGGGCATTCGCTCCATCGACATCAAGGCCGGGTGTGCGAAATGTGGCGCTTGCTCGGCGCTTTCGTCATATGAGAAGCGCCTCCAAAGCTGAGACGAGAGCGGGTAAAGGAAGTACGGCTTCCGATACGTACAGATTGACCTCGGAGGATGGATCGCGGATGGCTGCAAACGGCAAACAATTCCGCGCCGGCATGCCGCATCTCGACATGTTCGGTCTTTCAGATTCTTTTTGCATGGCGGATGCCGGGAACCGCCACTGGGAGATTATCGCACATCTGACCGGCTTGCGGCCTTCGGAATGGAGGACCGTCGACGGCGCTCGCATCTACGCAAATTTCGTCTACTCGAATCTCCGATATGAACGCCAGCAGACGGTTTCGGAAGACGATCTCGTGCGCGTGGACTGTCGGCCTCTCGGCCTCAAGCCGCCTTTTGTGCTGACCGAGACCAGCTACAGGACGGCGGCATCCGGGTTGTTGCTGCAAATTGTGCTAATGTCCGCGCTGACATCAAAGGTGGGCGACAGCAACAGCGTCTTTTGCCGATCCGCCCTCGGTTTCCGGTCGGCGCCTTTCGGTGTCGCCGCAGTGGACAGAGTCAGGAACCGCTACAAAGAGATGTCAGCGGAGACGGATCAGACGCTATGCGTGCAGGGACGCTATGAAGTAAAGCCGCAGATTGATTTCAATGCGGCGAATTTCTTGTATTTTGTCAATTACGCCCGAATTTTCAAGGCTTACGAGATTTCTGGCAATAATGCCGTTGCGCCACTCCTCCGGCGCGAGACATTCTTTTTCGGAAACGTCGATCGCTCCGATATCATCACCATCGCTGCCCGGTCGGAAAACCGCGACACCACTGCATCCATGACGCGTTCGAGCGATAACAAGTGCATCGCCCGTAGCCTCAGCAGAAGGCTGCTTGCGGATATCGGCCAGGGCCAAACCGAGCCGCGCCAGGCCGGACCGACGATGCCTATCAGGGAACTGGCCGTTGCCGAGCGGTGATGTTTGGCTCTCCCGTGAGCAGATAACAGGTGCGACCTTGAAAGATGCGACTCGCTGCGTGATTCATCCGGAAGTTTCCCACGAGGGGTATGCCAGCCTCTCCGTGCCGACGTTCCGGGCTTCCACCATCGTGTTTCCCGATGGCGCAGGCTATGCGTCTCGCAGCGAGCGCGATCTGGACAGCTATTCATACGGCCTTCACGGCACACCGACCACTCGCACGCTCGAGGCCCAGGTCGCATTGCTGGAGGACGGCCGGAAAACAGTCTTGCTGCCATCAGGGCTGTCGGCGATCACCGTGGTCATGCTTACGGTTTTGCAGCCGGGAGATATCATCCTTATCCCCGAGACGGCCTATCCTCCGGTCGCACGCTTCTGCGAACAGTTTCTCAAGCCGATGGGGATTTCTCACAGGGTCTACGATCCGCTCCTGGGAGCGGAGATCGCAAATTTGATGGACGCCACCACTCGCTTGGTCTGGACGGAATCGCCCGGGTCGGCGACCATGGAGGTGCAGGACATACCCGCGGTAGTCGAGGCGGCTCATGCATCCGGCGCTCTGGTGGCCTGCGACAACACCTGGGCGACGCCGCTCCTGTTCAAGCCTCTCAGGGCCGGAGTCGATTTCTCGATCCAGGCACTCACCAAATATGCATCCGGTCATTCCGACTTGCTGATGGGCGCAGTGACGGTTCGCGACCTCGACCTGCGTGCGCGCCTGCGTAAGACCATGCTCATGCTCGGCCTTGGCGTTGCGCCGGACGCGGCCAGCCTTGTCCTGCGCGGGCTGGAGTCCATGAGCGCGCGTCTTGCTCATGTCGGGCGCGTAGCGCTGGATTTCGCGCAACGGCTTGAGGGGGAACTGAAAGGTTGCGAAGTTCGCCATCCAGCGCTTGCCACTTGCCCTGGCCATGCCGAGTGGCGGCGCGACTTCGCCGGAGCCAGTGGTCTTTTCAGTGTGATGCTGCCGCCGGCTTGCGAGCCGCGTCTGGAACATGCGCTGCAGGAATTGAGCACTTTCGTCATCGGCGCCTCGTGGGGCGGCACACGCAGCATTCTGGCGCCTATGCGGGTGAATCGGTCGCGGCATCTGCCAGCCAGTCTTCGCGATGGGCTGCTGCTGCGCATCTGCATTGGTCTGGAAGACCCGGACGATATCTGGATTGACCTGGAGAACGTCATGCGCGGGCTTGGCGTATGGGGGACGCAATCCGGATCGGCGGCAGGTCGCGATTGAGGTCGCTGCCCCATTGCCGGCGGCGGCCGGCTTCCGCGTATGTCGGTTGAAGGCGTCGCGACGCCTCTCCCCGGTGGTATTCGGATAGCTGCAACGACCAGGTCGTGACGCCGGCGATCACAGCCTCTCGCGATTTTCCTGGCGCATCGCGGAGCAACATTTTTTCCCGTCGCTGGAAGGCTCTATCCGGCTTCCGGATGAAAGGGGCCGCGCCGGCTGGCCGTTGATCTGTTTTCCGGCACATCGCTGCTCTTGCAAGCACAATAAGCTGCCAGCGACAGCCCGGCGAGCAAGGCCTTACCAGACGAAGCGCCCACCTGCGCCAAAGCCGCGACGACTGCGTCGAAGCGCAATCGCTCATGCCCGACACGCGCGCCAGGGCCTGTCATTCGCCGAGCAGCCTCCAGCATCTGATGCACAGGCTCGATACTCTGGCCGAGAGCGGCCCATTGCAGGAACGTCCGGCTTAACCGCGTGGTCGCGGCGCCTGCCGATATGCGGCACGGCTCCGGATCCGACGGGTCGCGCCAGCACGCAAGGAGCAGAAGGCCTGCAAGCACGTCATCGCCGGCGGGCGTAAGCCCGCTGCCCCGCCCCTGCAGCTTGACGCGGGCGGTCTCCAGGTCGCCGGCCGCGATTGCATGCTCAAGATCGGCAGCCACCCTCGCAAGTTCCGCGGGGATCGGAAAAGCATGGCGCAGTTCCGCAACGACGGGCAGGATATCGCACAATTCGCCCGGCGTGGGCAGTGTGGGCGCATATTGTCGAGCTTCTGACAGCCCGATCGTGAACGGCCCGACGCGCAATGCATCGCGAGTGAAATGGACCGCCTCGTTCTCGTTCGGGCGGGGCGGTGGGCTGTGCAGGATCAGATGGACAGGGCCGGGATGGATGGCCGGGCCCGTGACGGCGAAAAGCGCATCCTCCATCTCGACATAGAAGCCCGACGAGAACAGGCCGGCCACCCGGCCGACCGCCGAATTCCCCATTCGGGCGTAAAGCCGGGCGTCGGCGACTGCGCCGCCGACGATCGCAGCCCGGCTGGTCTTCATACCGATCACGCGATCCGGCGGTCGAGATCAAGCAGTGCTTCGATGAAGCATTCGACCGGCGCCCAGGCAACGCCTGCGCCAATCTGTCCTGTGCCGTCCGTGCTGTGGATGATTCCGGTGTTGACCGCCGGGGTGATCGACAACTCCGCAACCTTTCGCACATCGACGCCGACCGGGGTGCCGACATTGTCCAGGATCGGAAGGCGGAAGCGGGTGCTTTCGCCAAAGCAGATGCGCTGCATGCTCTGCGTCGCGGCGATGGCGTCCGCCATCCGCCCCCCAAGGAAGCCGGCTACGGCCGGGGAATTTGCCGCGGCAGGGCCGCCAAGGCCGATCAATTCGAGCACGGCGCTGTCGCCTATGTCGGGAGCGCTGACGTCCGGCCCGTAACCGGGGTAATAAAGCGCATCCTGTATCGGCGGCGAGGCCGTGATGAACCAGGGCCGCTCCTTCCCGCCGAGGCGGATGCCATAGGTCACGCCATTGCGGGCCATCGTGCTGACGATGCTGGAATTCTCGACAGCCGCGACGGAATCGACCAGAGATTTCGCCGCCGCCATTGCGACGTTCAGGAACATCAGATGGTTCCCGCTCAGAAAGGTCGCCACATCCGGCGCGGCGTCGTTCTTGCTGCGCACCAGATAGGGCAGCAGATCGCGCAGGAACAGGTTGGTCGTCGCCTGGACGCGCATGTGGACGTCGTCGCCCATCGGCACGCCTTGAGCCGCCAGGGACAGGACGTCGATTTCGCCCTTTTGCTTGATTGCGCCGGCGAGGACAGGGCCTGCGGAATCCCGGACGAACCGAAGCCGTTCGATCGCCGCGTCGTCGTCGACGCCAAACCATTGCACCTTGCCCGATCCCTGGTTGATCGACGAATAGGCGACCGTCCCGCCGAAGCTGTTTTCAACCACATAGACCGGAGCCGAAGGCCCGATGGAGGTGGCCATGGGAAGCACGGTGGAATGCTCGTTCGCGGGCTGAAGATCTATCTCCCCGGACTCGACGAGCCCGCCGGCGGCGTCCACGTCGGAGGCCCATCCTTCCGCGACGATCGCCGCCTTGATGGATCGCTGGAGCGGATTGCACATGTCGTTCCATAAGATCGAAGGGCCGCAATGCAGGATCGTGCGCTCGCCCATGCCCGGAATCACGGCCCCGGACCTGTCGATCTCCTTGAGCATCGGCACGCCTTCATTCAGGCGCGAGACCACTTCGGCGTTGGCCTTGTCGACTATGGTGGATTTCGGTCCGAGCAAACGCGCCAGCGCCGCGACGACATCAGTCCTGCCGCCGCCTGGAATCCGCCAGTCCACTCCGATGACCGAGGCCCCCTGATTGCGCAACGCGGTCTCAAATAGCGGCAACCCGACATTGACTACATTGAGTGCATTGGGAAGATTTACAACCGGATGCGCTGTCATGGGTGTCCTTTCTGGCATAGGCTGGTCACGCGCAGGCAAGGCCGGCGTCGTATACTATAGTACGACACTATTCCCTATACGAAAAATGTCAAACGCACCGGGCAACTATCCTTCCGGAAGGCGTTGGCGACGCTGGCGCAGGCCCGTCGGCGTGTCGGAGGTCGAGGCTCCCCGATGTCGGCGCGCCGCTCCCGCGCCCGGCTCAGCTGCCCTGCTCCTCCATCACGGCGGCCTCGAACACTATCCGGGCGTCCGCCTTCAAGGTGTTGGTTACGTAGCAGACGCGTTCGGCGGCCCGGACGATAGGCTCGACCTGCGACGCGTCGCAGTCCAGCAAGCTCTCGACCCGTATGGAGCTGAATTTGGGGCCGTCATAGACGCCGGTGACGCGGACCGTCAGGTCCCGTAGCTCGACCGATCGCTTTCGAGCGCTGTAGGCGACCGCCAGGGTAAAACAGGACGCCACGGACGCCAGCAGGAGATCCGTAGGTTGCGGCCCGAGATTCGTGCCCCCCACGCTGGCGGGTTCGTCCACGATTATCTTGAAGTCGCCGGCCGTGACTTGGCAGCAAAGGCCGCCTTTCCAGGCGCTTTCGACGGTTCGGGTAGGATTCAATGTTCGTGCCTATGGTGGTGACGCGCGCAATCATGGTCAGGATGGGGAAGCCGGGTGCGGCAATATACCAGAAGTCCGTTCACGTTGTCGGCGCCGAACCGGCTGCATTCGATGGAAAGCGCCTCAAGCAGGAGGGTCGGCAATCACAGCGATGACAGGGCTTGCGCCGACCGGGATCCACGACAGCCTTGATCTCCCCGCCTGGCATTCCTTCAGACCGGATGCGCCCGTTGAGGTAACGCGCGCGAGAAGTCAGCGCAGGCGAGCGGTCGGGAAATCATCCCCGCGCTGCCCCAACATTTTCCCGGCCCTGTTTCCCGCCCGTGTCGCGGATGCGATCCATGATGAAGCGTGCTGAATTGACGACATGGGCCAGGTTACGGACGAACTCACGCGATGTCAATTATACGACATGATCGTATCGTTCAGGATTCGCGCGGCCCGGCGTTCATTTCGGACGGCGAACCGCCGCGTTTAGCGGGGCTCGAGCTCGTGTTTCCCCCCAGGCCGGGACTCTTCATGGGCCGCTCCCGCCGGGCGATCCGCGCGACTTATGGCGCGTCCGTAATGCTTGACATTCTGTCGGATACGACATAGTTTCTTTCGCATGGTAAACACCCTGCCGTCGGACGTGATTGCGATTGTGGATGATCAGGAAAGCTCGCCAGGCGCGGGTCCAGGCTTTTTGAAGTTGCACGATCGCGCGCAGAAGCCGCGAAAATCCGGACTCAATCACGTTCTGGACAAGGGCTGTCCCCTGGGGACGGCGCGTGACCTGCTCAGGCAGATGGCCGCCTTCATCGATATCTGGAAATTTGGTTGGGGCAGCGCGTATCTGGACCGCACGATCCGCGAGAAAGTCGCGGCGCTCAAGTCGGCGAACGTCAAGAGCTGTACGGGGGGCACGCTCCTCGAGATCGCCTGGCTTCAGGGGCGCGCCGCCGACATGCTCCGCTTCGCCGCCGATGTCGGCTTTGACTGCGTCGAGGTGTCCGATGGGGCGACCGACATGCCATTGAGCGAAAAGCGCAGCCTGATCTCCCGCGCCAGGGAGCGCGGGTTTGAAGTGTTGTCCGAGATAGGCAGCAAGGACCCCAAGAAGGAGGTGCATCCAGAGCTCTGGCTTGCGGAGGCGGATGGCGACGTCGCTGCCGGCGCTGACTGGATCGTTGCCGAAGGGCGCGAAAGCGGCACGGTTGGCCTCTATCAGTCGGATGGTCAGATTCGGCGCGGGCTTGTCGATGTGTTGACGCAATCGTCGCATGCCGGGCGCATTATTTACGAATCTCCGCAAAGGGCGCAGCAATCCTGCCTTTTTCGCTTGCTCGGACCGTCGGTGAACCTTGGAAACATCCTCCTTGAGGACGTGATGGGGCTTGAGGCTGTGCGTGTGGGCTTGCGCGCGGACAGTTTCGGAGTTGTCGCAGGGCAGGGGCGATGACCGGCCTGTTTGCGCTTGATCCTTCTGCGAAGAACATCATGCCGGCCCGTTACCGCCAGGTTGCGCTCAGGTCGGACATGAAGAGCCTGGATCTCGACTTTCTCGAGCGCGAGCTCGTCGGGCGCGAGGCCTATATGCGCACGCGCTTTATCGTGGCGAGGAGCGGCGAGGGAACGGCGCTGGTCGAAGTTGCGAAAGAGGACAGCAATACGCTGTTCGCGAAGATGCGGGCCTTGCGGATTCTGGCGAATCCCGAGGATTGCATCTATGTGGTTTCTCCCGAGACGGATGTCGGCGTGCCGTCGCAACTCGCGGCGGTGGCCGTGCAGCACCCGCTGAAGGCTTGCGTGATCGTGGAAGGGCTCTATTCCCACGTCAGCTTCATCCTCAACCCCGCGGCGCTCAGGCTCACCGTCATCGATGTCGTGCCGCCATTCCCCGCCAAGCTCGTGGATCAGGTGGAGCGCGTCCTGGCTTGCGCTGAGGATCTTCCGCCGATTGTCGTGTCGCCGATGGTGATAGACAGCCGCGCCCTGATTTCGGAGGAGTGTGACCCGCTGCCGGAAAGGGTTCTTGTGCCTTGTCGCGGCTCGGGCTGGGACCTCGATGGTATCGACATCGCCTATCTGGATGAGCGCCCGGAGCATGCGGGCTGGACTTTGCTCGGCTGCGAGCGGTCGCACCAGATCCACAAATGGTTCTATGGCGCCACGCCGGAGACCATCGACATCTGTCCGCGCAGGTTCGCCGGAACCCCGGCCGCTGGGGCCGAGACGCTTTCGCGGTGCTGTCTTTTGCAGGAGGAGATCGAGGACGGGCAGGACGCGATATTCGTGCCGTGGGGCTCGACGCTCGATGAAGTCCGCCGGGCTCTTGACGCGGTGGTCAAACGGGCGGGCGTCGCATGGACGCCCACCTGATCGATTCCCGGGTATTTGGCCATCAATGGACGACACACGAGGCGCTGGCGATCTTCTCTGAAGAAGCGCGCGTCGGGCGCTGGGTGGAAATTCTCATCGCGCTGGCCGAGGTCCAGGCAGAATGCGGGATCATTCCGGAGCGATCGGCTGCTGAAATAGGGCGGCTTCGCGAGATCCGGCTTTCCATCGAAGATATCGCGGAAAGGACGCGACAGACCTCGCATTCGACGCTTGGCCTGATCCAGGTGCTGCGCATGCATCTGACGGCCGAGGCCTCCGAGCATGTCTATTACGGCGCTACGGTCCAGGACGTCAGCGATACCGCTCAGGCGCTCGAGTTGCGTTCGGTGGCCCGACTGATATGGCGCGACCTCTGGGAGACGGAAGGCGCGCTTGTCAAGCTGGCGTCCCGCCACCGGGATACGCCGATGGTCGGCCGCACCCATGGGCAGCCGGGCGCGCCCATCACCTTCGGCTTCAAGGCGGCAACATGGGCGGATGAATTGTCGCGTCATCTGCGGCGCCTTCGGTCGGGGGCCGATATGTGGCTGGTGGGTCAGCTTGCCGGGGCCGTCGGCTCCCTTGCTTTCTTCCAGGAGCGCGGCCTTGCCGTGCGCGAGGCCTTCTGCGCAAGGCTCGGACTGGGCCAGCCCGCAATATCCTGGACGAGCACGCGGGACCGGCTGGCGGACTTCGCCAACTTTGCCGCCATGGCCGCGTCGAGCGCCGCACGGATCGCCAATGAAGTCTACGCGCTTCAGCGACAGGAAATTGGTGAACTGGCGGAAAAGGCCAACGTGAACACCGTTGGCAGCATTACCATGCCGCACAAGCGAAACCCGGAGTCAAGTGAACAGATCGTGGCGCTGGCGCGCATGGCGAGGGCGGAGGCCGCCCTTCTGACCGAAGGAATGGTGCAGGAGCATGAGCGGGACGCGCGCGGCTGGAAGATCGAATGGGCCGCGTTTCCGACCTTGTGCCACTATGTGCTCGCCTGCCTGTCGATGACGAGAACCCTGGTCGAAGGGCTGGAAGTCGACGAGCAGGCAATGAGGCGAAACCTCGGCTACGGATCAGGATCCGAACGGTTGCTGAGCCTCATGTCCACCCGCCTGGGCAAACACCGGGCGCAGGCGCTTCTACAAGACGCCTTCCGCGAGGCGCGAGAGACGGGCAGCCCGATAGCCGGGGTGCTGCGTCCTCTCGCCACACCGGAAGAAAGCGACGCGCTCGATATGGTCGACGTCGGAACCGCCCCGGAGATGGTCGACCGTGTGGTCGCTCTCGCCCTCGCAAGGCGGGCTGCCGAGAGCCCCGACTGGCTTGAACGGTCCGACAGGTGAAATGCGTCGGTCAGTCAGGCTCGAGCAGCCGCGGCAGCGCCGATCCGGGTTGGGAATACGGAGAACGGGCATGAACGAACGAGCACAGCCGCACGGCAACAGGCGGATCGCAGGGCCTTCGGCCGACGGGCCGGCTCAGGAGCTGATCGACGCGGGCTTCGCATGGGAAATCGCCGACGCACCGATGTTGCACCATGGCTTGAACGTTGCCGATATGGGCCATGTTCTCGACCTTCTCAGGCGCAAGATCATCCCCGACGACGCAGCGCGTCTGCTGCTCAAGGAATTGCTGGACGCCTACAATACGGACGCCGCCGATTTTCCCTACGACGCGCGCTACGGCGAGCCCTACAATTCGCGTGAGCGCCACTTCGTGTCACGCATCGGCGATGCGGCCGGATGGTTGCATGCCGGCCGTCCGAGACGAGAAGCTGCCCGGGTCGCGCTTCGCGTGGAACTGCGCCGCCTGACCGCCGAGCTGATCGAGGCCACGGCGAAGTTCGCGCAGATCACGGCAGAGTTCTCGGAACGGCACCGCGATGTATTCATGGCCGACCAGACCTACCTGCAACAGGCGCAACCCTCGACCTTCGGCCACTATCTCCTGGGCTTCGTGCCGCCTGCGCTGCGCGACTGCGAGCGCCTCGTCAGCACGCTGGAACAGGTCAACCAAAGCCCGTGCGGCGCGGGCTGCGTCAACGGCACTCAGTTGCTGGACGACCGGACGCATATTGCGGCCGCACTCGGTTTTTCCGGCGTCATCGACCACACCCGGGACGCCATGTGGCAGACCGACACCTTCATCGACCTTCTCTCCACATGCACCAGCGTGCTTTCAAACCAGTCCAAGCTCGCCGAGGACCTGGAAATCTGGTCAAGTCAGGAATTCGACTATGTCGATCTGGCTGGACCCTATACACGCGCTTCCGTGCTGATGCCGCAAAAGAGAAATCCTTACTCGCTGTCGATCGTGCGCGGAGGAAGCGGTGTCGTCATCGGCCGTCTGGCTGGCTTTCTCGCTGTGGTCAAAAGCCCCTCCGCCCGTAGCGACAACCTCATCTTCGCCTATGGGGAAATCCCGCGTGCGCTGGAATTCAGCGCCAGGATCGGCCGGCTGATGACAGGTGTCGTCGATACGCTGACCGTCAACCGGGAAAGGATGCAGCAGGTGCTCGAGGCCGGGTTCTGTCAGGCGACGGACCTCGCCGAGCACATCATGATGACCTGTAAGATCGATTACCGCACGGCCTACCGCGTTGTCGGCGAAGCGGTGGGCATGGCGAGCCGCGGCGGTCTGCGCGGAATTGACATCACATCAGCCATGATTGACGAGGCAGCCGCAAAAATCGGATGCCCGCCATTGTCGATCGATCCGGTCAAGCTCGCCCGCGCGCTTGACCCCAAGGCCATCGTCGCAACCAGAACCGCGCCCGGCGGAGCCGCCCCTGACGTCGTCGCCGCGATGGCGCGTGAAAGTGCGGAGATGGCCGAACACTACCGCCGCGTCGCAGCGGAAAAATTGGCGGGCTTCCAGGATATCGAGAAGAGCCTGGTGAAACGGGTGGCCGGTTTCATCCAGGCCGGATAACCGGACGGGCCGCGGGGCTGGACGATCGGTTGAGACGCAGGGTTGACGGCTTTTGTTTCTCTATCTACGATAGTACATAGCAGTATCGGATACGAAATATTCGGGGGAGAGACTGGTGAAAATCGTCATGATCGGAGGAGGCCCCGGCGGACTCGGCGCCGCGGGAGCCGCCAAAGGCACTTTTCCCAATGCGAATACCGTCATCTACACCCAGTTCGAGGACGTCGCATACAGCCCCTGCGGGATTCCCTTCGTGCACGGCAAGGAGATCGACTCTTTCGAGCGGCTTTTTCTTGCGACCAAGGAGCAGTATCGACAGCAGGGGATCGATATCCACTACGAGACGACGGTGGAAGCGATCGACACCGGCAAGCGCACGCTCACGGTGCGCGGTGAAGGCGAGGTCAGCTACGACAAGCTCGTTATTTGCAGCGGCTGGAATTACAAAGATGTAGATATTCCCGGAAAAGACCTGAAGGGAATTTATCGTGTCAAGAATATCCGCAGCGCGATGGAATGGGACAAGTATCTCGACAAGGTGAAATCCGCTGTCGTCGTGGAATGCGGCCCTATCGCCGTCGAGATGGTCTCTGCGTTGGTCCATCGAGGCATCATGACAACTATCGTCGATCCTAATCCGTGGCCGATGTCCGGCGTGGTCGATCCCGATATTATCGAGCCGGTCCGCCAGGATTGGGAGAAAGCCGGCGTCGACATGCGCTGGGGGGAAAGCGTGACCGCGTTTATTGGCGAGGATACGGTGACGCATGTCGATACGACGGCCGGCAGGGTCGAGGCGCAGCTCGTCATTCTCGGCACGCCGAAGGTCCCGAACAATGAGTTGGCCAGGGCCGCGGGCATCAAGCTGGGAAGCACCGGCGGCATTATCATCGATTCTCGCGGCCAGACTTCCGCCAGGGACGTCTATGCCGCAGGTGACTGCTGCGAGATCCCGATGGGCGTGAATATGGTCCCGTTGCAGGGGCTGTCGGGCAGCCATGCCTATGCGCAGGGCAAGGTGGCCGGCGTCAATGCCGCTGGAGGAGAGCGCCACTATCAGCCGGTTTACGTGCCATGGGGCATGCTGGCCGGCGAATGGATGATCGGCGGAATTTCCTACGGCGAGACGACGGCGAATGCAGTCGGCCTCGACTATGTCGTCGGCAAGACCACCGGTATCACGCGGGCTCGTTACTATCCCGGGGTCCGTCCGATCACGGTGAAGCTGCTTGTCGATCCGCATACGAGGAACCTTATCGGCGCGCAGATGATCGGCGGTGAGGGTGTCAAGGAGCGCGCCGACTTCCTCGGCGTGGCGACGAAGATTGGCGTGACCATCGATGACCTGGCCACGATGGAGAACGTCTATTCGCCGGCGATCGGCGCGCTGAACGAGCCGATCCAGATCGCTGCCCAGGATGCTGTCGCGAAACTGAATGCGCGTGGGTGACGCCATGTCTTTCACGCGTTGGCTTAGAAGCAATTCAGAACGCTACCTGCTGATAGACGCGCAGGCGCGTGTGGCGCGCGAGAAGGGTCTTAACCCGCCTGCCCGGCCACGAGGATTGGCGGCCATCTTCTGGATGTACGTCTTCGTGCCCGCCTATCGCCTGTTGCCGCGTTCGCTGCAGTCCGCCGCCATGAGATCGCTGCCTGGCAGCCATCGCCAATCTTGGCCGAAACGTCCCAAGAGATCGCGGCCGTCATAACAGGCAAACTGTCAGGGTTTTCATCAGGCGTGTACCAGAGAGGAAGGAACAGCTATGCCCAAGACCGTAACGATTAATCCGCCGAAAGAGGGAGATGTCCTTTTCAATGTCGAGGAAAAGGTCTTCCCGGACATCAAGGCCAATGAAGGCGACAAAGCCTACATCTTCATGCACACTGTCCCGTTCGAGGGCTCCGTCGGCCTGGTGAATATGCTCACGGCTACTCGCTTGCAGCGCAAGGGATTTGAGTTGTCGTTCATCCTGTACGGCCCAGCTGTGCTGATGGCCTCGGCGGCGCGCGGCTACCCGTCTGTGGGTGCCGAAGGCTTCCCGGGAAATCTGGGCTACAACCGGCAGATCAAGACGTTGCTGGATGAAGGCGCGAAGGTCTATTCCTGCCGCTTTGCGATGGGCGCCCTTTATGGCATGCGCGAAGACGATCTGATTCCGGGTGTCAAGGCGGTCAATCCGCTAGATATCCTCGACATCAACCTCCAAGCATACCGCGAACGCGCGTTGGTGATGAGCACCTGGACGGTCTAGTCTCGACGGGCGACAGCAAGCTGTCCCGGTGGAGCGTCGATTGGCGCTCCACCGGGCAAGATCACGAGTGAATGTTTCTGGTCGTCGCTGGACTTGAGGCTTTTGTAGCAGGTTCAGCCGGAGGCGCGGCCTGGAACGCCGGCGCACTCGGATGACGAACCCGGTTCGCGTTTCGCCGGAAATCAGAGAATGGCCAGCGCGGAATGCGCTGTCAGTGGTCCGCGACACCATTGCGGTGAATGGCCAATCAAACCGGACTTCCCTTTGGACGCGAGTTCGCATTGTAGCGAGAAACGATCGTCGACGAGCGACGGTCGCCCGGATTAAAAACTGACCGTGTGTGATGCTGGCCGCATAGGCATGAAGCACGGCGAATATGGCGGTGAAATATCTGCTTCTCTGATCTTGCGGCGCTCGGTTGCACTATCAGTCGTCGCGCAGAACAACCCAAACGAGGACAGCGTCCGTCCTGGATTCATTTTTCCACTGGTGTGGTATTTCGCCGCTGAACTGAAGCGAGTCGCCGGGACCCAATTTATATTCATGGTCGCCTAGATTGAAGATGACCTCGCCCGACAGCACGTGCACCAGTTCCTCGCCGCCATGCTTGAGGAGCTTTACGCCGCTGCTGGCCCCCGCTTTCATTCGAGCGATGGCTCCGGCGGATCGAAATTGCTGATAGGATCCGGTGATCCCCTCAAGCGTCAAGCCCTTATGGGGAGTGTAAATTGGCTTGCGAGTTCGTTCATGCGTCAAGCATATGAGTTCGGGAGGGACCTGGTCCTCCTCGACGAAATAGTTGACGGAAACGCCGAGCGCATTGCTGAGTTTAAGCAGCGTCGTGATCGTCGGGACCATCCCGCTGCGTTCGATCTTGTGAATGGCGGGGCTGGAGACGTCGCTCTTTGCCGCGAGCTGTTGCAGCGAAAGCCCTTGTTCGTTGCGCAAACGAAAAATTTTCTGGCCAACGCGGCTGACAATCTCACCGACCTTGTCTGGCTCCGTCCTGGGCATTTATGTCCTGTGTCCTTTTTCGCGAGCAATAAGTTCACCCGCATGTCCCTCGTGGACATGCCATGCCCTTTGCAGTCCAATAGCTGATGGGTCGAGCAAGCGACAGCCCGATCTTCCGGCGCGCGCAGGTCGAGCTGGATTCCCTTTTCGCGCAGTCGCGCTGCCAGTCGCGCCCATACCATGACCAGGGGCAGGATTGTAATAATCGAACCCCACGATATCATCTACGCAAAAAATCGGAGACTGAACAGATGGATAGCCACGATGGGTTCCTTGATAGGGTCGTGGAGGCTGTTCGAAGTCATACCGGCGTAACCGGCAAGCGGTTCATTAGCTCGGCTAGCCAGTTTGTCGTTGCCGGCGACCCTGCCAGCGGCCCCGGTGACGATGGCGCGATTATCGATGTCGATGGTCGGCTGATCGTTGCCTGTGGCGAGGCGATCGCGCCGGCTTTCGTGAAGACCGACCCGTACGGGGCCGGCATCGCGGCCGTATTGGCAAATGTGAACGATGTCGCCGCCATGGGCGGAGTGCCGCGAGGCATCGTCAACACGGTGGTGGGCTCGAGCGAGGTTGTGGAGGAACTCCTGCGGGGCATTCGTGACGCGGCGGCGTGGTATGACGTGCCGGTCATTGGCGGGCACGCGACGGAATCCACGGATACGACCGCTCTTTCGGCCTTCGCAGTCGGGCAGGTCGGGAAGGTGCTGAGCATGGCGAATGTGCGGCCTGGCCAATCGCTCATGTTCGCCTGCTGCCTCGATGGCGAAATGCGGCCCGACTTTTCATTCTTTACGACCTTGGCCAGACAAGCGCCGAAATTGGCGTCAGATATCCGCCTTTTGGCGGAAGTGGCCTCGCGCGGACACGCGGTTGCGGCAAAAGATGTTTCCATGGCGGGATCTCTGGGATCTTTGGCCATGCTCCTGGAATATACGCGTTTCGGCGCGGTCCTGGACATGCGCAAGCATCCGGCGCCAAAGGGGGCCGACCCCCTGCGCTGGCTGGTCTCGTTCCCGACCTACGCTTTCTGGTTGGCTACGGAATCCCATGCGGCCGAGAGCTGTGCGCTGCATTTCGAGAAGCACGGACTGATTTGCGCCGAGGTCGGAGAGGTCACGGAGGACAGCGCGATCGTTCTGATGGACGGAGCGGAGCGAAGGACGTTGCTGGATTTGGGCAGGGAGAGCGTCACGGGGCTTTGGGGCTGACCGCTCATCCGCCCGGCAAGTGCAGGCAGGTTCCTTGCCTCAGCCTAGCAGGCTAAGTTCGAGAGACTCCGGGCGACCGGGCCAACGAAGCCTGGAGGCCCGGGTCAGATCGAACAGCATCGGTTGATGGGGAATTCCATAAGCATTGTTCACATCGCCGTCGGCGACCCAGCCGAGACGTTCGAAGAATTTGACGTTGGAAGTCTGGACGCTTGCTTCCATGACTTTTCCACCTCTGGCGGATGCGGTGGCTGTCGCGAAGCGCACCAGCTCGCCGCCGATCACGGAGGTTCGATGACCCTTGATGACCGCAAGCCTGTCTCCTTTCCATCGGCCGCCGCCGTCGAGGGGATAAAGCCTGACAGTTCCTGCGCACCGTTCCCCCTGAGCAGCAAGCACATGGATTACATCGACGGACGAGTCACGTTCATCGACATCGGTCAAAATCAGGACGCCCTGCTCGTTTACGAAGACCGAGTGGCGGATCGTGTAGTGAAGCCCAAGATCGTTCGAATTGTCGACTGCCCAGATGGAAATATCAGACCTCATCGCGGCCTCCCGTCAGAAATAGCTGTTGTTTCACGGATGCGCGGGGCGATCCGGATTGGAAATTCCATTCTTGCTGGTGGCAGTATAAAATTGGATGCCGTTTGGCGCCAGAATTTCCATCGTTGCATCGAGGCGAGCTGAGGCGTTTGCCGCAGGCGCCCTTTGCCCCCACGCGGACGACTTTCTATCCTGTCGCCATCGCCGCGATTGTAGTCCGCAACCTGGCGCATTCCTTCACGAACAGATCGTTCGTTCCCAGTTCCAGCCAATCAGCGATGCCGGGCTCCGCATCGACGAGTATCCCGCTGGCGGGGTCCATACGCGTGACGCTCACCACAAATTTCGGAGCGCCTGAAGCCGGATCAAACTGCTTCGTGGACAGGATCGCATAGCCGGAGCTCAGATGCATTTCCATTCGGCGCCAGGCGCTGTAAGGACCGCCATAGATGTCGCCGTCCTCATCGAGAATTGCCCACTCCATTCCGAAGTAGCGTGCTTTATAGACAGCTTCCCGTCGCGCCCGCGCCAATTGGAGTTGATCCAGCTCTCGGGCGCGCAGCAGGAAGGCAGCGCCCGCGATTCGCAAAACCGGAAGCCCAGCCAGCGCCAATCCTTTCTCGCTGGCGGCCATCTTAACCTGTTCCCCCCCGCGTTCCCAGGCGGCGACGAGCTCCTCATGCGTGTTGATGTGCTTCAGGCTGTCGGCCGCGGCTCGGATCAGGAGGATGGTCCGTTGATACCCGGAGGGCTCAATCCCTCCGCTGGCGAACAGCACCTGTTCGCATTCACTCCAATAGGCTCGAACGTCGTGGGACTGCATGATGATGCTACCTGCTGAGGTGTGGCGACGGCCATCTTTGCACGGATCCGGGATCCCGGGGTTGTCTTCTGTTCAGAAAGCGTATTAACTATCCTACTAAATTGGTTCACTAAAAGATAGGACCGCCCGGTAGTCTGGGGCACTAACTATAGCAGAGGACGCTGACGTGGGAAGAACCGCAGCTAGGACCGTTGTGGTTGCGCTGGGCGGCAATGCGCTGACGCGCGAAGGCCAAAAGGGCACAATCGAAGAGCAATATGAAAACGCGCTGACGATGGCGCGTTCTGTTCGATCGCTGATTCGCAAAAACTGGCGGGTTGTCATTGTTCATGGCAACGGACCACAGGTTGGAAATCTGGCCATTCAGCACGAGGAGGGCGCCAGGCTTGTGCCGGCCCAACCGCTGTTTGCTCTTGGCGCCATGACCCAAGGTGCGTTGGGAAGCCTGATAGGGCTCGCGATGCATGAAGTGTGCGGGACGGAAATCTCCGGAATAGTGTCCATCATCACGCATGTCGTCGTTGATCCTGAAGATCCGGCCTTCGAACATCCCACCAAGCCAATTGGACCGTTCTTCACAGAAGAGGAAGCGAAACAGTTCAACAAGGTGCGCGGATGGACGATGGTCCTGGATTCCGGGCGTGGTTACCGTCGCGTCGTCCCGTCACCTGAGCCGAAGGCCACACTCGAAGCGGAGGCGATCGCCTTGCTGGCGGCCTCGGGCTATATCGTTGTCGCCGCCGGCGGGGGCGGCATACCTGTCGTCAGCAAGAATGGCGTTTTTCGCGGTGTGGACGCCGTGATCGACAAGGATTTTGCAGCGGAGCGAATCGCCTGCGCAAGTGGCGCGGATGCGCTGGTCATGGTGACCGGCGTGTCGACTGTGCGCCTCGACTTCGGAAAGCCCACCGAGCGGCCTATCGAGATGCTGACGGTCACGGAAGCCAGCAAGCATCTTGCAGATGGACAGTTCCCCCCGGGCAGCATGGGCCCGAAAATGTCGGCCGCCATTAAGTTCGTCAGCGGCGAGTGCGACCGCAATCATTCCCGTTTCGCCGCGATCACTACGCCTGAGCTGGTTTACGCCACACTGGACGAAGCAACTGGAACCGTAATCGAGGGCGGGCGTGGCACGCGCATCGTGCCCGATCCAGTCGCGGCTGAATCGAAGCAGACAGAAGGTGCATAGATATGAGCCGGCTTACAACGATTCACCCCAACGCATACAAGGACAGCGTACGGTTGCTGGAGGCGACCCGGGCGATCCTTGGAGCCCCCGGCGTCGACTGGGGCTGGGCTTTCATGGCGACTCCGGCCAATGTGGAGATCCTCGAGAAAGAGGGCTTCACCGAGGCGCTTCAGAAAGTCGGCGCAAACGATCTTGTTTTCGCGGCTCGAGCGTCGACTGACGACGAAGCGAAAACGGCAATCGAACTGGCAACGGATCTGCTGTTCGAAAAGAGCGCGGGCGGCGGCACGGATGAAAAGAGCGCGGCTACCGATCTTGCCGCGGCGGTAAAGGAATTGCCGTCAGCCAACCTGGCGATCATTTCCGTGCCCGGCCCCTATGCGGCGCTTGAAGCGCACAAGGCGCTGACGGCTGGTCTGGATGTCCTTCTTTTCAGCGACAATGTTCCGCTCGAGGATGAAGTCGCGCTCAAGGAGCGGGCGCAGGAACTCGGGCGCTTGGTGATGGGACCCGGGGCTGGCACCGCCATGCTGGCAGGCACTGGCCTCGCCTTCGCAAACCGCGTCCGGAAAGGCCCGGTCGGAATCTTGTCTGCGGCGGGAACCGGCGCCCAGGAAGTCATGAGCCTGCTCGATCGCTGGGGCGTGGGCGTGTCTCACGTGATCGGTCTTGGCGGAAGGGATTTGTCGCCGGCGGTTGGTGGGTTGATGGCTGAGTCGGCCATCCGGGCTCTGGATGCCGACGAAGGAACCGAGACCATCTTGCTGGTGTCGAAGCCGCCAGCGCCGGATGTCGCCGAACGCCTGCTAAACTTGCCCAAAAAGCCCATGGTCGCCGCGCTGATCGGGCTGCGCGAGGAGATACCTGCGCCGGACCATATCCGGGTCTGCAACACCCTCGAACAAGGGGCGTGCCAGACGCTGGATGTCCTGAAGAAGCCTGTTCCCGATCTCGTCGGAGAGATCAGGGGTCAACTCGACCAGGCCATTGCCGGGCTCAATGCGAAGCGCACCAGGCTCTGTGGCCTTTATAGCGGCGGAACCCTCTGCTATGAGGCGATGACCATTGCAACAAAGCATCTCGGGCCGATCTATTCGAACATCCCGCTCGACGAGAGCTGGACGCTCGACAAGGCGTCCGCCGGCGACCATGTCTGCCTGGACCTCGGCGAGGAGGAATACACGGACGGCCGTCCGCATCCGATGATCGACACGGAGGCCCGCGTGACCTTCCTTCGCGAGCAGATCGAGGATCCATCCGTTGCCGCCGTGCTGCTCGACGTCGTGATCGGAGATGGCGCGCACGAGAATCCGGCAAGTGTTCTTGCGCCGGTGGCCGCAGAGATCGTGAAGTCGGGAGCGCAAGTGGTCGTCTACGTTCTGGGAACCGACAACGACACCCAGGGCCTCGAGGCGCAGCGCAATATCTTCCGCGAGGTTGGGTGCATCGTGACCGAAACCGCTGCGCGCGCGGCGCTGGCCGCGTCGGCTCTGATCCTCAGAGACAGTTCGATTGTCTCCGAAGACCTGTCGCGTATATAGCTTCGATGTTCACTCTGGACTATTCGTGCTCATGACGGACTCTCTGCGCGTTGCGTTGACGACCTATTCGACCAAGCCCCGAGGCGGCGTGGTGCATACTCTGGAACTTGCCGAGGCCTTGCGCGCCGCCGGCGTGGATACGACGGTCGTCGCCATGGGGCCTCCCGGAAGCGCCTTTTTCCGGGAGGTTTCTGCGCCGATCGAGATCATCGAGGCTCCGGCGTGGCTGGACGACCTTGAAGACCGTGTCTTTAGCTGGATCGACGCGATGGAGATCGGCCTGAAAAGGCTGAGTGATCGTTTCGACATCGTCCATAGCCAGGATTGCATCTCGGCGCGTGCGGCGGCGCGTGTGCGCGATGCCGGAGCCGGATTTACGCTCGTACGCACAGTTCATCACGTCGATGATTTCACCACGCAGGCGCTAATCGATTGCCAGCGCAACGCCATTCTAGAGCCAGATAAGGTTTTGGTGGTCTCCAGGCAGTGGCAGCGGCAGTTGCGCGACGATTACGATGTAGAGGCGACGATCGTCACGAACGGCGTCCGATCCGAACGCTTCTCGCGAGCGATTTCACCCGCCAGGAGGGAGGAACTCCGCAGTCGGGTCGGGGCCGGAGACAGGTTCATGTTCCTCGCCGTTGGCGGGATCGAGCCCCGAAAGGGAAGCCGCCATCTCATCGATGCGCTCGCTCAACTCAAGCGCGACCGCCAGAACCCGCCGATGCTGGCTGTGATCGGGGGGCATTCGTTCCAGGACTATCGGGAGTATCGCGAGGACGTGCTCAACTCGCTTCCGTCGCTCGGACTTGAGCTTGGAAAGGACGTTGTCCTGCTTGGTACGGTTGACGACGCTGAATTTCCGGAATGGTTCCACGCCGCGGACGGTTGCGCATTTCCATCGGTCAAGGAGGGATGGGGACTGGTCATCCTGGAGGCTGCCAGTGCTGGATTGCCCGTCGTCGCATCGGATATCGACGTGTTCAAGGAATTTCTGGTCGACGGTCAGGACGCCGTGCTGACCCGGGTTGGCGACCCTCGGTCGCTCGCTGCCCGAATGTCGGCTCTGCTGGACAATCCTGCGCTTCTGCGCAAGCTTGCGCATAACGGCCCCTACCTGGCCGCACGATACCAGTGGAACCAGACCGCCGCGCAGCATATCGGCGTCTACGACGGATTGAACCTGAAACGCTCGACCTCATGAGGGCGTCCAACCCGGAAATTGCCAGACTCAAGCGCCGGGGAAAGCTCTGTCGGCGCATGGGCCGGACGCAGCAAGAGAATAGCGGGACGTTTTTTAGCGATGTTGCTGAAGTTCGGCCATACGCTGGCGAGACCGGGCCAACCAGGCCCCATGACCTCATAGCTGTTCAAAAACGACAACGGACAGAACACATAAAGAACATCATTTCTTTTGGCCCGAGAATTCCCGGATCCGCCCCCAGAAGCCTTCCTTGCGTCGATGCTTGGCCTGCAGCGATGCGAGGAAGGCGGCATGATCGCCAAGATCTGCATAGCCTGGAATTGCGCTGTCGAGCGATTGGCACTCCGCGAGGTGGCGGGCGGCATGGCGGTACCGGGTCGATTTCGCACGGTCCAGCGTGTCGTTGATCATCGCACGTCGTAGCAGCACGGCGGCGAGCGGGTGGGTTCCTTCAAGTGCCCGGGCGGCTGGCGTCAGCAGATAATAGGCATTGCCATCAATCTCGGTATGGCGTTGGGCGATGAGCCTGGCGGCGTCATCGTATGTCGGCCATTCGATGAAGAAATTCAATGCCGACATCATGTTGGAGAAGGTCAGCGCATAGGCCATGGCCTTTTCCTTGGCGATGACATCGTCAAAGTCAGGGAGCTTTTTCAGATAGTCTCGTAGGCGATCGACCAGGAGGTGCTTTTCGAAACTGTCCCAGCGTATCTGTTGTGCCTTTTCAGGCTCGCCGGTCGCATCGAGGACATCGATATAGACATCTTCCCATTCGGAGTGGCCGAAATAGCCATGGTGCCCGTCGATCCAGAGATCATGCGTGGCGACGGCCTCCTCGTTCGGCGCGCCTTTCTGGAGCGCGATCATTGCCTCTTGCGCGCGCCCTGCCGTGAGAAGCCGTCGCGCAATGCCGGCGGCGCCCCGGGGCGTCTGCTGCACTTTCAGCGGGGTCAGAGCGATGAAGGCGTCAACATCGTCTTCGCCATCGGCCATTTCGCGCAGCGTCCGGGCAATGGCGGCCGCTCGATGATCATATTCGCCATTTCGTCGCGGCCGGCGATCGAGGGCACCATGAAGCTTGGATTTCAAACGATCGACGCCCTCCTTGCCCAGTGCTGGCATGATGGCGGGGATCAATCGGTCATATTCGCCGTAGTGATTGCTGGTAACTGCATCGAAGGTCTGCTCGGCAAGCAGCAGCGGTTCGGGCCTGGCCTTGGCCGCGATCTCTCCCAGCTGGAGACCTCGAACTACCCGGATTTTGGCGAGGGGTAGGACGCAGATGAGGATTGGCACAGCCTGATGCGCGGTGATCGCTGCGGTTTCGGTCTTCAGACTGATGCCGGGCGGCGATTTCAGCGCTGCGGCGACGGTTTTCACCGCCTCCGCCGTCATGCGGACGCAGTTCGCCCCTCGTGCCAGACGAAGCGGGTGAGATTGTAGGCAAGGTTGGCCATGCCGATCTTCGTCCTGGCGCGGGCGATGCCGATGGTGCGGATGAACAGGCCCATCCTGGATTTCTGCTGCGCAAAGACATGCTCGACGAATGCACGGATCTTCGAGCGACGGCCATTGGCCCGCGACGTCGCCTCGCTCATCGGTCGGCCCTTCGGCTTCTTGTGGTGGATGTCGGAGACGTAGCCGTTCTTCTCCAACCACTCCTCGTTCTTCTTCGAACGATAGGCCGTGTCGGCCCAGACCGTAGAACCGGTATTGGAGCGGTTGAGGACATTGCGAAGCTGGGCGCCGTCATAGGCCGCCGCGCTGGTGACGTTCCAGCCGCGGATGAAGCCGTGCCGGCGATCGATCGAGGCATGGTTCTTGTAGCCGAAGGCGGGAATGGCGATGTCGCGCTGCTGCGCCTTTCCATCCTCGACCACCCTGGCCTTCGAGAACTTCACCGTCCAACGCGCGTCGCGGTCCTTCTGCCGCAGCTTTGCCGGCTTGTCCTTCCACTCGTCCGGAACCTTGCCCGCCTTGATGTCGACCTTCTCGGCATCGGTATTGCGCTGCTTCGGTGCAACAATGGTGGCGTCGACGATCTGCCCGCCCATCGCAAGATAGCCGGCCTTGGTGAGGTGCTTGTCGAAACGGGCGAACAGGCTCTCCACCGCGCCGGCCTGAATGAGATGCTCGCGGAATAGCCAGATCGTCTTGGCGTCCGGCACCCTGTCGCCGGCATCCAAAAGACCAAGAAACCGGCCGAAGGTGCGCCGGTCCATGATCTGGAATTCGGCCTGATCGTCCGACAGGCTGTAGAGCACCTGGAGCACCATGATCTTGAACATCAGCACCGGATCGTAGGGCGGCCTGCCGCCCTTGGTGCCGTCCGAGCGCTTCAGCGCCTTGGCCAGCGGCTTTCGGAAAACCTCCCACGGAACTACGGCGGTCAACTTCTCCAGCGGATCGCCGGCCCCGCTCAGCCGCGTATAGCGAAGTCGACCGGCCTGTTCATGACCGACCCGGTGCTGAAGGCCTGCGGCGCGCGCGCCGACTACTGGAAGACCGGTCATTCCTACATCAAGCGCCGGGTGGCGGAGTTGGGCGCGGCCGCAGGGTTCGAGAAGTCGGGCCACTATTTCTTCAGCCCGCCGGTCGGCCGCGGCTATGACGACGGCATGGTGACGGCCATCGCCATCTGCGAGATGCTCGACCGCAATCCCGGCCGGTCGATGGCGGACCTCCACCGCGGCCTGCCGGTCACCTACGGCTCGCCCACCATGTCGCCCTATTGCGACGACGAGGTCAAATATGCCGTGGCCGAACGCGTCCTGTCGCGCTTCGCCGCGATGAAGGAGCGCGGCGACCCGCTCGCCGGTCAGCCTATCGTCGACCTCGTCACCGTGAACGGGGCGCGCGTCGTGACGGAAGACGGCACATGGGGCCTCGTCAGGGCCTCGTCCAACAAGCCGGAACTCGTCGTGGTGGTGGAAAGCCCGGTTTCAGAGGCGCGCAAGCGGGCCATGTTCGACGCGGTCAATCGGGTGCTCAGGGAAAACCCGGAGATAGGCGTCTACAACCAGACGCTTTGAACGCCATTGGGGCAGCGGAGAACATCGCAGTGACCGAGCGGATTTCCTGTTTCGTGATGAGCGGCGGCGTGGGCTCGCGGCTGTGGCCGCTGTCGCGGGAGGACAATCCGAAACAGTTCCACGAACTGGCGGGCAACGGCTCGATGCTGGTCAGGACCGTGCGGCGCTTGAAGGCACGGCAGGCGGGCGAGACCCGCATCAGCGTGATCGCCTCGGAACGCCATGCCGAACGGGTGCGCGCCGACCTTGCGGGCGTCGACCTCAAGGGCGCCGCCGCGATCTTCGAGCCGCTCGGGCGCAACACGGCGGCCCCGGTCGCGGTCGCCGCGCTGGCGACGCTGCGCGCCCTTGGCGACGGGCTGGTCCTCGTGGTGCCCTCCGATCACGAGATCTCGACCGACGCGCAGTTCTGGGAGACGATCGAGAAGGGCGTCGGCGCGGCGCGGGATGGGCGCGTCGTCGTGTTCGGCATACCGCCGGCCCGGCCCGAGACGGGCTACGGCTACATCGAGGCCGCTACGCCCGCTGGCGATGTGCGCGACGTGCTCCGCTTCGTCGAAAAGCCCGATCTCGGGACGGCGAAGGCCTATGTCGCCGCCGGGACCTTCTTCTGGAACGCCGGCATCTTTCTTTTTCGGGCGAGCACGATGCGCGCGGCCTTCCTCGCCGAGCAGCCGGACATATGGGCAAGGGCCGAGCAGGCCGTCGCGGCGGCGGTGGACGACGTCTCGGGCACCTATCTTGCGGTCGATCCCTATGCCGAAATTCCGTCCGTCTCCATCGACTACGCCATCATGGAGCGGATCGGCGGCATCGCGATGGTGCCGGCCGGCTTCCGCTGGAGCGATCTGGGCTCCTGGCAGTCGCTGCTCGACGTGAGCCCGAGCGACGCGCGCGGCAACGTGGCGATCGGCGACGTGGTCGCCATCGATTGCAACAATTGCTACCTGCGCAGCCAGGGTCGCCTGATCTCGGCGGTGGGGCTCAGGGAAATGGCCGTCGTCTCGACGGCGGATGCCGTCTTCGTGGCGCCGGTGGCCCAGAGCCAGAACGTCAAGCGCATCGTCGAGCAGTTGGAAAAGAGCGGCCGGCTGGAGACGAAGTTCACGCCGGCGCATGACCGCGTGCTGCTGCCGGGCGCATGGCGGCGGCGGGTCGTCCACTGGCTGTTCGAGGAGGCCCTGCCGATCTGGTCGACAGCGGGCGTCGACGAGCGCCATGGCGGCTTCCACGAGGCGCTTTCCTTCGACGCCACGCCACTGGCGAAGCCGAAGCGCATGCGCACCATGGCGCGCCAAGTCTACGCCTTCGCGGTCGCCGACCGGTTCGGCTGGCGCGAAAGGGCCGGGCCGCTGGTCGCGCACGGCCTCGACTTCATGCGGCGGGGGCGCACGGCGCAGGGCGGCTGGGCAAGGACGCTCGCCGTAGACGGCGCCATCGCCGATCCGGCGGAAGACGCCTACGACCATGCGTGCGTGCTGCTGGCGCTGGCCCATGCCCATCGCGCCGGCAATCCCGACGCGCTCGCGCTCGGCGAGGAGACCCTCGCCTTTCTCGACGCACATCTGGAGGACGAGCGCATGACCGGCTTCCTCGAGACCTCGGACGGGACGGAGCTGCGCCGCTCCAACCCGCATATGCATCTGCTGGAGGCCTTCCTCGCCTGGCATGAGACCACCGGCGAGCGCGCCCATCTGCGCCGGGCGGCGCGGATCGTCGACCTGTTCCGCAGCTATTTCTTCGACCGCGACAGCTGGACGCTCGGCGAATATTTCGACCGCGACTGGCGGCCGGCGGCGGAGCATGGCGATCGGACGGAGCCGGGCCACCATTTCGAATGGGCGTCCCTTCTGGTCGAGTTCTCGCGCGCCAGCGGCCAGCGCGACCTGATCGCGCCCGCGCGCAAGCTCTATGCCTCGGCGATCGCCAACGGGCTGAACCGCGCCACGGGCCTCGCCTATGACGCGGTGTCGCGCGAGGGCATGCCGCTCGACCCCATCTCGCGGAGCTGGCCGCAGGCCGAGGCGATCAAGGCGGCGATCGCGCTCGACGGCACCGGCGGGCCGGATCTCAAGCCCGAGATCGAGGCCCGCGTCGGCAGCCTGTTCAACTGGCACATCGATCCCGCGTCGCGCGGCATGTGGATAGACCGCATCGACGAGAAGGGCCAGGCGATCGCCACCGAAGTGCCCGCGTCGATCCTCTACCATATCGTCGCCGCGCTGACGCGCTATCTCGACAAGAACAAAATCGGCACAAAATTGAAGAACGACTTATAAAGCGGAAATATAATCTTAGATTATATATCTTATTCCTATCAATATAAATAGAAAATATCCGATTTTTATTAATATAATATATAAAATTGAAAATCATATATTACATAATATAAAAATATGGCCCCGGAGCCGTCGCCGTCAACGCCTGATTTCCGGCGTCGCCGACAAAATCCGTCCACGGGGGTCCGCGCCGGCGCATAGGATCATGGCCTGTTCGCGCCTCCATATGTTCTGCTGGCCATCGGCACGGCGGCGGCTCCGCCCGTGCATGCGCGCCCGAGAATTCGTTACGTATCTCGCCCGGGATCTCGCGCTCTGCGGCAGCGCGGCAGGAGACGGTGGCGGAAACGCAACTCCTTGACGCGGGATCGCCACCCGTTTATGATAGTAAAAGTATTTTCACTATCGCGAATATCGTCGCTCAAATAAGGTCAAGAATATCTCGAAGACGCGATATGAAATTCTTCTATACGTAGTCTATCGCGTAGCATCCCAACAGGAGGAATAAAATGGCAGAGAAAATCAGAGTCGCCGCAGTCCAGATGTCGCCCGACTTCGAAACGCCGAATGGAACTGTTGAGCGTGTTATTGCGGCCATCGGCGAAGCGGCGGAAAAGGGAGCAAAACTGGTTGTATTCCCGGAAACCATCGTGCCGTGGTACCCGTATTTCGCCTTTATCCGTCCGCCGATGATGTCTGGTGCCGACCATATGCGCCTTTATGAAAACGCCGTGGTCGTCCCCGGCCCCGTGACGGCAGCGGTGTCGGCCGCCGCGAAGAAGCACGAAATCGTGGTCATGCTCGGTGTCAACGAAAGAGACCACGGTTCGTTGTACTGTACGCAGTTGATTTTTGATGCCGACGGCACGCTGGCGTTGAAACGCCGCAAGACTGTCCCGACCTTCCATGAGCGCATGATCTGGGGGCGTGGCGACGGCTCCGGCCTCAAGGTTGTGGATACGGCAGCGGGTCGCCTCGGTGCGCTGGCTTGCTGGGAGAATTTCAACCCGCTTGCCCGCTTTGCGCTCATGGCCCAGCACGAGGAAATCCACGTCACCCATTTTCCCGGTTCGCTTGTCGGGCAGATGTTCGCCGACCAGGCGGAGGTCCTCATTCGCCACCATGCAGCCGAGGCCGGATGCTTCGTCGTCTGCGCCACGGCCTGGTTGTCGGAAGACCAGATCGCCAAGCTTTCGCCTGACGAAGGCATGCGTCGCGGCCTTCGCGGCGGCTGCATCACGGCCATCGTTTCGCCCGAGGGTGTCCACCTCGCCCCGCCATTGACGGAAGGTGAAGGCATCCTGGTGGCCGATCTGGACATGAGCCTCATCACGAAGCGCAAACGGATGATGGATTCGGTCGGTCACTACGCGCGTCCGGAACTGCTCTCCCTGCTTCTGGACGATCGCGCGACCTCTATGATTCACCGATCTTTCCCGATGCCGAAGCTAGTGGCGTCCGACGAGGCTAACGGTGAAGGCGGGCAGGCCGAGGAAGATGACGTCGCCGCTTCCGAAAGAAACAGCAAGCGGCGCGCTGCCGGCTGATCGTCAAGCGGGCGCGCGTCATCGTTTCGGCCCAAGGGGGGAACCGGCATTCCCCCCTTTGTGGGAATGCATGTCATAGACGCCGCTGCCGAGGCCCGAATGATACCCCCTGCCGACGCCCGGGCAGTCTGCGCCGGGTGAAGCAGAGGGCGGTTTCAAGGACCCCCGGGCTGGAGCCCAAACTCCGGCCCGGCGTTAGGCCATGCGATTTGCCGATAACTGGCATCGAGAACAACTTCGGCTTGCGGCGCGCCAGGTTGTGGACCATGAGGATTTGTGTGGCAGCTACGCTGCGGCCTGGTTGTCGGAATTTCGGTGATTATCGTTTGCCATGCCTGGATACCTCTTCTCGAAGAGACCGGAAACTTCTCTGGGGTTATGCGGCGCGCAGGAGAGGCGGTTTGGGCGTGAATAGTGGTGGCACGTTCGGTTCTGGCTGTCGGAACGATGCCCGCAGTCGATTGCGAAGCTCACCGTTCAGATCTGCCGTCCGGACCTGCATGAGCATGTGAGCGCCGTGGAGCGACTATCGCATCTGCTGTTTCTTGACCATCCGCTTGCCAACGAGTGAATTCACCGCTGACTCGGCGAGGGTTGTGGCGACGCGAAGGCCGGCTCGGTGGCGCTTCCCATAGTTGACGATCGCCCCGCGGTTCGATCTGACATAGGTCAGGAGCTGCGAGCCGAGGCTGTGAAGACGGGCGATGGAGAACTCGCCGTCTCCTTGCGAAGCCTTCAGTCTTGCCAGGAGTTGCTCCAGGTCGCGGATCGCGTGATCAACTCGTCCATGCCACAGACGCCACTTCACCGCTCTGATGTCCCGGTCGATGGCGGGAAGCGCTTTAGAGGGATTCGATCGGGATCGCGCCATATGATCGGCGATCTGCTGCATCGGCTGGATCTTCATGGCGATGTGGAACCAGTCGATGATGTGGGCCGTCGGCTTCGGCATGGCGCGTGGCAGCCGCTTCAGGATTTCGGCGCCGTCCGAAATCACCGTCACATCGCCAAAGCCGCGGTAGCCTACTTCCTGAAGGGCATGAAGGGCGTGATCCCGGATTGCCCGTTGGTTGGTGCTGCTGGTCACGAAATAGCGACCGCCGCCTTCGCCCCGTCCCCCGCGACCGCATCGGGCCACGACGAGCTCGAAGTTGCGCGCTGAGTTGGGCTCGGCGCTGCGGATATGCGCCGGATCTATGCTGATGACGAACTCTTTGCGGCGGTCGCCGGGAAGCTGCATCTCAAGCTGGCAACGGTCATCCGTCTGCGACCTCGCGCGCCAAGTTTCCTGCCTGATCTGGTCGTCCAGCTGCTTGCCGATCCTGATGGTACGCTTACGCACGGTCGCATGCGTCTCGGTCGGCTCAATGGGCAGGAATTCGGCAAGCACACTCGCCGCCTGCCGGTATGGCATCATGCTCCCCAGCCGCGCCGTCAGTTCCATCAGCTCGGATGTCGCTCGATCCGGGCAGATCTCCTTCAGCGGCGCAAAGGCAACGACCATGCCCGGGTAACAATCTCGGCAGATCATCCAGCGAGGATTGCGCACCTCCACGGTGCCGAAGACGGTCCGGATCTGGCGCGTTGTGTAGTCCTTGACCGGCCGAAACCTGTGGCAATCCGGGCAGACCCGACGAAAAAGGGAATACGTCTCCGCCTCGTGGTTCACGACCGCGCTCTGCAGCGCCGTCATGATCGTCTTGCCGTCCTCGATCGACAGGCCAAGGTCGCCGTCAAACAGACGTTCCCAGCTCTTGTCGATACGGACCGCCTTCCGGCAAACGTCACCGAACTCGTTCCTGCCCTCGATCGTGATCGTCCATTCCACCGCCATCGCTTTCCCTCCGAACAAAGCGACGCTGATGGACTACGCGGGCCTAACAACCCGTATTCGACCCCAGAGAAGTTACCGGTCTCTGGCGAGGCCCATGGAACTTGAACGGCATCGGCACACTTGGTTACGTTGCAACCGCAATCCACTACCACTTGAAAGGTATCTACGCACCAACGCCGCTCTCTTCCCTGCGACATACGCCGTCGCCTAATCGTGAGCGAGGATTCGACCAGATCGACGCGTGCTCCTGGCCAAGCGCCTCGCGCCAAATGGTGGCTGGACGCTATCGGCGAGGGTGAAGTTCCTAGAGACGTTTCCCCGTCACCGCATCGAAGAAATGGGCGGCGTCGCCGACAATGGCCACGGAAACGCTTTCCTCGGGTCGGACTGAAACACGGCCCTGTACAATGGCGACGAGCTGGATGTCGCCGGCCTGCAAGACGATCTGTGTTTCCGCCCCCGTCGGTTCGACGACCACGACGGGCAGTTCGGCGCCGGTCTCGCCGATGCGCAGCTTGTCGGGGCGAATGCCCGCGACGACTTCACCGTCGGGCAGCGGCGCATTCGGAACGATCTCGATGCCGTGAGGTCCCTTGAAGACGCCGGCTTCGATCCTTCCTTCGATGAAGTTCATGGATGGGCTGCCGATAAAGCCGGCAACGAACAGATTCTCCGGCTGATCATAAAGGTCGAGCGGCGCACCGACCTGTTCGATGACGCCGTCGCGCATGACGACGATGCGGTCAGCCATTGTCATCGCCTCTACCTGGTCGTGGGTCACATATATGGTGGTCGTCTTGAGCCGCTGGTGCAGAGCCTTGATCTCTGCGCGCATCTGAACTCGCAGCTTGGCGTCAAGGTTCGAGAGAGGCTCGTCGAAAAGGAAGACCTCCGGGTCGCGGACAATGGCCCTACCCATGGCGACACGCTGGCGCTGACCGCCGGAGAGTTGGCCGGGATAGCGGTCGAGAAGGGTGTGGAGGCCCAGTATACCCGCGGCATGTTCGACCTTTGCCCGCCTCTGCTCTTTCGGCACCCGCGCGAGCTTCAGCGAAAAAGCCATGTTCTCGGCCACGGTCATATGCGGATAGAGCGCATAGTTTTGAAAGACCATGGCGATGTTCCGGTCTTTTGGGGCGACATCGTTGATCACTTCCCCGTCGATGCCGATCTCGCCGTCGGAGATATGCTCGAGCCCGGCGATCATGCGCAGCAGGGTCGATTTTCCGCAGCCCGACGGGCCGACGAGCACCACGAATTCGCCATCCGCGATGGCGGTGGAGACGCCATGTACGACCTCGACCGCGCCATAGCGCTTGACGACTTTGGCGATGTCGACCCGCGCCACGGTCAGCGCCTAGTCCGGGCTTCCACCGCCGACCAGTTGTGGTAGGGGCGGCGGAAGGTGGGGATGCGGTCAGCCACGTCGGGCAATCTGTCGAACGGCTTATGCGGCTCAGCCTGATACCAGAAGGCGACGGACGAGATGTCGTCCGAGCGTCGATTGGCGTGGCCATGTTCGATGGTGACGCGGATCCTCTTGTGGAAGATCACCGGGTCCTCGATGTGCCAGCGATAGAGCGTCACGGGCTCGGTCCAATTTGACCCGCCTGCCGAAATGATGCCGTGATAGGGCGCGTCATAGTCCTGGGTCGGACACCAGGCGGTGTTGAAATAGTCTTCGGTCCCGGTCCCGTGCAACGTCGGTGGCCATGCATCGTTGGCGCCCGCAACGCTTTCCGAACGACTTTCGATCGGCGTCGCCCGGGATCCGAGGCGCGGGTCGGGCTTGCGGAGGGTGTCAGGTACCGAAATGCCGGGCTCCCCATCGACGAAGATCATGTCGTCCCCTTCGCCGTACCAGTCCCAGACTTCGGCGCGGCGGCGCGAAAAGACGCTGTAGAGAACGCCCACATAATGGCCGTGACCGGCAGCATCGAGGATCGTGTAGTTGTGCCCGCCGTCGACATTCTCGCCGCCGAACAGAACCTGCTCGTTGGTCAAGCCGGTTTCGTCGAAGGCCGCGGCCCTTTCCTGCCGGTATTGCGCATGCAGACGGCCCATCCCGCCTTCCAGGACGTCGTGCAATTCAAGGTCGATGTAGTAGTAGAACAGCAAGTCGTGCTCGGCTTCGTTGGTGATGGTGAATTTCATCGCCGAGCCGAACGGCATCGGGAAATAGCAGTTGAACGCCTTGCCGTCCTCCGGGCTCGCCTGCATCGGCAGGCTGGCGTAGTTGCGCGTGCCGCCATTGCCCATGCCGAAGAAATCGCCGATCGGCGCCTCGATGCTGGGCTCGCTCTCACCGTCCCACCATGCGCGGATCACCGCCTTTCTGAGATAGCTTTCGCTCTGGCACTGCATGGTGATCCAGATGTGCGTGACGATGCCGGCGCCCTTATGATCGGCGATCGTCACCGTCCGGCCGGGCTCGATGTGCAGCCGGTCGTCGTTGCCGCCTGTCCGGTCGTAGCTGGAGAAGCGGCGGGTCTTGGCCTCGCGCAATTTGGCGAGTCCGCGCAAGGGTGAAAGGCCGGCATTGGTCATACGTATGTGTCCTTGACGTTTCGCTGTACGGTCATTTCAGGCCGCTGGTCTTGATGGAATCCATGATCTGGCGTTGGAAGATCAGGAACAGCACCAGCGTCGGTATGGCGACCACGGTAGAGGCGGCCATCATGTAGTTCCACGAGGCCGAGTACTCGCTCTTGAAATTGGCGATGCCGACCTGGACGACCCACAGGCGCTGGTCGGATGTCACCGTGAGCGGCCACAAGAAGGCGTTCCAGTTCGCCAGGAAGAACAGGATCGCCAACGCCGACAGAATTGGCTTGCTGAGCGGCAGGACGACGCTCCAATAGATGCGCCAGTAGCCGGCGCCGTCGATGACCGCGGCCTCTTCGATCTCACGCGGCATCGACAGATAATACTGGCGCAGGAGGAAGATGCCGAAGGCGTTGAAGATCGCCGGCACGATGAGGCCCGCATATGTGTTGAGCATGCCGAACGCCTTCACGATGATGAAGAGCGGCACGATGATGACCGGCAGCGAGACGAGCAGCGTGGAGAAAATGGCCAGGAAGATCAGCTCGCGACCAGGAAAGCGAAGGCGAGCCAAAGCGTAGCCAGCCATCGAATGGAAGAAGAGGGCAACGACGGTAACCGTCACGGAAACGAACAGACTGTTCAGCATGTATCGTACGAACGGAACGGCCGTCATGACGTGGAGGAAATTCTCCATCGTCGGATCGGCGGGGACCAGCGACGGCGCAAACGATTCCGTCGCGGTCTTGAAGGCGATCGATACCATCCAGAGTAAGGGGAAGATGGTCATCGCGGCAAGAATCGCCGCGACCGTCATCCAGATCATGCGGACGATTGTGAACTGCGACGCGCTGAAATAAGGCGACGGCCTATACTTACTCATGGCTGAAACGGCCCCCGCGCGTGAGCAGGAACATGAGCCCGGTCAGCACGATCAACGCGATGACCAGGATCGAGGCCATCGCTGCCGCATAGCCGAAGGCGCCGAAGCCGAAAGCTTGCTGGTAAATGTAGACGATGAGCACCGAGGTCGAGTTCGCCGGACCGCCCGAGGTCATGACCCATATGATGTCGAAGGCCTGTGATCCGGCGACCGCAGCCACCATGGAGATCATGATGACGAAGAAGCTGGTCGGCTTCAGCAATGGCAACGTGATATACCAGAAACGGGCGATCGGCCCGGCCCCGTCCATCGTCGCTGCCTCGTAGTACATCGCAGGAATGTCCTGCAGACCGCCAAGGAAGATGAGCATGTAGTAGCCCATCAGGAACCAGACGCTGACCGCGACGACGGTAAACAGCGCGAAGTTGGGGTCGCCGAGAAGGGAAATGCCGCCCAGACCAGCGACAGGCGCCCGACGGCTCAGCAAGCCTATCTTGTCGACCACCAGGAACTGCCAGACAAGCGCCACCACGACGAGGCTGACCATGTGCGGCGCAAAGAACATGGAGCGGACAATTCCGTTGAAGCGGTTGGTCTTTTGCACCAACAGAGCAAGCCCAAGCCCGCAGACATAAAGCAGCGGAACCAGCATGATTGCGTAAAGAGCGGTAACCTTCGCCGACTGCCAGAACAGCGGGTCGGCCATCATCCTTGCATAATTGGCGACGCCGACAAATTTGTACGAGCCGAAGCCGTCCACCTCGTAGAGCCCGAGGACCAGCGACAACAGCATCGGCAAGCCGAGGAAAACAAGCAGTCCGAGTGCATCCGGAAGCACGAACAGGTAGCCGGCCAGCCACTCTCGGTGCCTGGCCGACAGGCGGTTGCGCTTGCGCGCGCGCTTCGGGCGATGAGGAACCTGCTGCACCATCGGATCACGTACGCCGGCGCCGCGTGGGTGGACGCATTCCGTTTGTTGCCTGACGAAATGCGTCCACCCCGCAAGCACGCCTAGAGGATCGGCGCACCGCTGTAGGAGCTGAGAAAGGCGTCGAGCTGCTGGGAGGCGGCCGTCGCCGTCGTCTGCGGGTCGGCGCCGCCCAGCTGCGTCTGCTGGATGGCGTCGGAGATGATCTTGTATACCTCCGGCGGAACGCGCGGCTCGGCGCGGGTGCCGGGATGTATCTCCTTGGCGAATTTACCGATCATGCCCTCGCCGAATGCCGCTTCACGCGCCTTCAGCGCGCTGTTGCGCGGCGGCATGTCCGACTTGCCCTCGGTGCACCAAACCGCGACGCGGTCCACGGAACCCTGGTCCATCGAGCCAAGAGCCCAGGCGCAGAACTGCGCGGCAGCATCAGGGTTCTTGCCCTTGGCGTTGGCGACGAAGGCCCAGCCGCCGCCGACGGTAACGTATTTACCGTTGGCGGGCGTCGGCAGCCGGAACACGCCATAGGGGAAGTCCTTGGCATTGTTCGTCAGCTGCGAGATGCCCCAGATTCCGACGTTCTGGATCGCGCAGTAGCCCGACGCCAGGTTGGCGACCGTATCGTTGGCGCCGTTGCCGAGCACCTGCCTGGGCGCGACGCCGAGATTGATGGCGTCCTGCCAGAACTTCAGCGCCTGGACCGTGGCCGGCGAGTCGAAGGCGCTTTTGCCTTCCGCCGTCTGGAACTCACCCCCGCCCTGCCAGAGGAACGGATACCAGGTGAAGTTCTGGTAGTAACCGGGCGCTGTCTGGAACAGAACGCCGAAACGTTCCGGCGTCGTCAGCTTCTTAGCAACCTCGAGCAGTTCGTCCCAGGTCTTGGGAACGTCGTTCTCGTTCAGCCCGGCCTCGTCGAACGCCTTTACCGAGTAGTACATGGCCATCGGCTCGACCTCCATCGGAAGGCCGTAGATCTTACCGTCGACCATGCGGTTCGCCAGGACGCTCTCGGGAAAATCCGCCTTGGCCGCATCATCGATGTGCGGCGTAAGGTCTTGCAGCACGCCGCCATTGTAGTAGCGCAGGAAATCTCCGGGTGAGATGATGAAAATGTCCGGCCCCTGCCCCGAGGCAAAGGCCGTCGCGAGCTTGGGGCCGTTGATATATTCCTTGTTCGGGATGAACTCGAGTTCGACCTTCTGCTCGTGGCTATCGTTCCAGTCAGCGACGGTTTTCTCGAACCATGCCACCTGCGTGGGCACTTGGCCGCCGGGCGCATAAAACTGCCAGAATTTCAGCGGCGCATCCTGGGCGCGCACCGCCATCCTGTTAATGAAGGGAAAGCCGGTGATGCCGCCGGCCACGCCGGCGGCAGCAAAGGTTGCGGTATTAACCAGCAGCCGGCGACGCGACAAGCCGACAGGCTTTCCTCGAGTCTTCTTGCTCTCGATCATCATTACCTCCCTGGTACTGAGGCGACGCCCGGCTCCTCCGCCGACTGCCTCATTGCTTCAAGTCATGCAGTGTCGAACGGATGCAGGATGCAGGGCACGACCTCCGTCCGCGGTCCGCCGCGGTATTTGCCGCCCAGTCGCTCCAGCAGCATGCGCGTCGCGTGCCGCGCCAACTCCGACGGCGCATTGCCCACCCGAGTCAGCCGCGGCCTTACATATTCCAGCTGCGGCTGGTCGCCGAAGACGGCTACGGCGAGATCGTCCGGCACATGAATGCCGCGATCATGCAGTTCGGCCAGTGCCCCCGACGCCATCAAATAGTTGCCGAAGAAAACGACCGATGGCAGGTCGGCGCCATGCGCGTCGAGCAACCACTGGGCTGCGGCTGTCCCCGACGGCGCCAGATAGCTGCCTTCGAACCGCAATGCGGGATCGGCCGGCGCGCCATTGTCCGCCAGACCCTGCTCAAGGCCGCCGGCGCGCAACATGGCCTCGGCAAAGAATGATGGGCCGGTGACGTGCGCGACGCGGCGATGTCCCCTGCGCGCGAGATATTCCCCCATCTGGTAGCCACCACCGAAATCGTCGATCTTGACGCTGTCGACCGCCTGGTTCGGCAAGTGTCCTATGAAGACGGTGGGCGTCTCGACGCGCAGCAGCGCGTCATGCATCCCGTGCAGCGCGAAATCGCCGACGATCAGCCCATCAACCCGCTTATTCGAGATCTGACGCAAATACTCACGACCGTGCTCCTGGGAGTGGCCGCCCGGAACGTCGGTATTGAAGATCAACATGTCGAATCCGACAGTCTCGAGCTCGGATTGCGCCGTCTTGACCAACTCCGGATAGAACGGGTTGCGAATATGGGGTCGGAACAAGAACTGTTCCCGGAGACACGCTAAGGTCGAACGAAGCAGGAACCTCATGCCGCCCGCCGGACACCAGCAGGTACGCGTAGTGACCGAAATCCCTCGGTCATTTGATGCTCTGCGTCCCAGGTATAGATGCCGGTCAGGTTGATATGTTCCCAACTCAAAGGTGAGATGTGCTTGAGAAGATGATCCGGAACCTGACGACGTGCGCTCCGCAGATGGGTGACGGCCCGCTCGATATAGACCGTGTTCCAATGCACGATCGCGCTGACAACGAGGTTCAAGCCTGATGCCCGGAATGCCTGGCTTTCGAATGACCGATCGCGAATCTCGCCTCGCTCGTGGAAGAAGACGGCGCGCTTCAGCTTGTGTGCGGCCTCGCCTTTGTTGAGGCCGGCCTGACAGCGACGCCGCAATGCCGGGCTCGAGTACCATTCGATCATGAAGAGCGATCGCTCGATCCGGCCCAATTCGCGCAGCGCTCTGGCGAGTTGGCTCTCCTTCGGTGATGCCGAAAGCTTCTTCAGAATCGTCGATGGTACGACGGTTCGTGTGGTGATCGACGCTGCGAGGCGCAGAAGATCGTCCCAGTGGTCGATGATCAGCGTCGTGTTGATCGGAGCTCCGATATGATTGGCGAGCGCCGGATAGGCGTCGCCTTTCTCGAATGTGTGGAACTTCCGGTCCTTAAGGTTCCGGAGCCGCGGCGCGAAGCGTTTGCCGATCAGAGCGAACAATCCAAAGACATGATCGCTGGCGCCGCCGGTGTCGGTGAAGTGTTCCTGGATGTCGAGCGCAGTGTCCTGGTCGAACAGCCCGTCGAGCACATAGGCTGCCTCGCTCTCGGTGGGACTGATCGGCAGAATGCTGAAGTAGCCGTACTGGTCGGACAGATGGCTGTAGAACTTGGAGCCGGGCTCGCTGCCGTAGTGCAAATTGATGTCACTGCGTTTTGCCGCTCGGTCGCTTGCTCGGAAGAACTGGCCATCGGACGAGGACGTAGTTCCGTCGCCCCAGAGCCGGGAATGCGGGTGCTGGGAGTGTGCGTCGGTGATGCATGCTTGCGCCGCACGATAGGTTTCTGATCGGGCATGGAATGTGCGCATCCAGCCGATCTGGTGAGCGGTGATGCCCTTCGATGCGCTGGCCATCCGCTTCGGCCCAAGGTTGGTCGCATCGGCCAGTACGCCAGCCAGCATGGCTGAGATATTGCGTGGACTGTCGCCAGTTCGGACATGCGTGAAGTTATCCGCAAAGCCGGTCCACTCGTGTACTTCTCTTAAGAGGTCTGGCACCTCGACCAGTGGGTAGAGCTCGCTGATTTCGGCGTTCAGCTCCTCGGCAGCAGTAGGTACCTCGCCGGCGTTCGGCGTGACGATCAACGTGCCGGCTACAAGGCGAACACCTTCGAGCTTTCCAGATCGAGCCCTATGCGCAAGGCGCTTCAGGTTGAAGTCGAGCATCTGCCTCGCTTCGGCAAGCCAAGCGGCGGCATCACCCTGAACACCGAGGCCGAGGCGATCCTGCTCCTTCATCGTTGTGAACGTTGATCGCGGCATCAGGTGCTCGTCGATTGGTCGGAAGGATCGGCTGCCATCGACCCAGATGTCGGCAGACCGAAGCCGATCTCGCAATGCCGCCAGCGTAGCAATCTCGTAGAGGCGGCGATCGGGCTTATCATCCCCGAAAATCAGCTTGCGATCGACCTGGCTAAGGTGAGTGATCGGGACACGCTCTGGCAGCGTTCGTCGCTTCTCGACGTAGAGGCGTCTCAAGAGGTCCACTGCCGCAAGAAGTGGATCGTGACGGCGTGCCGACCGGAATGTGAATGTCCGGAGAAAGTCGCCAGCGTACTTAGTGACGGTCGCATATTGCTCGGCCGCCACCGTCAGGGGCGATGCCTCGTTGACCTCGACCATCGACTCGAGCTTAGGCTTCATCCGCAACAGTCGATGCCAGCCTACTTCCTGATCGAGAACCTCCAATGCATTCCGGCCATACTCGTTCGCCGATTGTAGGGCAGTGATCGTGTCAAGGAACATGCGCAGAGCCTTGGCGGCGTCCGGCCGGGAGTCCATGTGCCGCTGCTTCTTCCGGTTGTTGGCCTGCGAGAACAGCCTACCCATCAGCTTGATGAACATCGTCACCGCATCGTCGGTCAGCTTCTGGCCTAGCTTGATGACTTGAGCCACGATCAAGGCGCGACGGCGGTTGGCGTTGAAGTCATTAGCCAACCACGCCGGCGTTGCGTTGCCTTCACGGATCATCTGGTCCCAACGACCCGAAGAAACGCGCTGCTGAAGTCTGGGATCGATATCTAACGCTCGCAGAAAGGCAATCCTCTCAGTCAGCCCAACCAGGTTCGAAGCACTTGGAGCTTCCGGCGCAGATCGCATCCAGTGAAAGCGCGTCTGGCCGATCGACGGGTCAACCTCCAGCAGCCCATCCAATGCCTCGAGCGTGGCAAGCGGCATTGCTTCGATCAATGCCCTTTCGGCCCGTCGACGAGCTATTGCACGGCCTCCGAGCCCAATCTTCTCGATTGAATGTAGAGACGGGAGAAGCGCGCTCCGATTCCGAAATGTACTGACGATCGTTGCCGCGATGGGCAGCCCTTTATCGCCATTGGCTGCGGCTTCTATTGCGGCTACAAGAGCGGCACGGCGATCTTCTCTGGTAGCAGCGTGAAGGCCGAGATATCGCATCAACGCTCGGCTGTGATCGAACCGTGTTTGTACACGGCTTGCGTAGAGGGTGTGGAGCCGCGCATCGACGCCGAGCTGGTCCGCCAGATAGTTGATCGCCGGCCCGGGCGGCTGCTCATTGTCCCACAAGAGCCGACCCGTTTGGCGCATCGTGCAGAGTTGAACCGCGAAGCCCAACTTGTTCTGTGGCCGACGGCGAAGTTCGCATTCCAGACGATCCGCCGGGTCCAGTGTAAAGTGCCGGAGAAGGCTTTCCTCGTCGGACGCTATTCCGAGCAGTGTCGTTGCTTCGTTATAACTGATAAGCCTTCGTCTCCCCACCTACATTCTCCCTTCGTGATCTCCGAGGGGAAGTTGGTCGGCAACAGCCGAGGCTTTTCAACCGGTCGGTCCAGTTCATCTACAGATCAATCCCGCGCGTTCGTGGTTCGTTCGGCCTTAGCGTGTCTGCGGGAACAGTTCTTGTTCCGACCCCTACTTGATGAAGGCGAGCGAGGCGGCCGCATTCTTGGCGCCCTTCGGGATCACCCAGTAGTTGGAATCGAGGATCTGGTTGTCCCAGACGATGCGGAAGTCTTTGCCCTCCTTGTTGGCGTTGTAGATACGGCCGTTCCAGGCCGTGGTCATGACGACCTCGCCCGAAGCAAGCAACTGCGGCGCCTGAGCGCCGGCTTCCCACCACACAATGCTGTCCTTGATCGTGTCGAGCTTGGCAAAGGCCCGGTCGACGCCTTCGGGGGTCGCCAGCGTGTCGTAGACTTCCGCGGGCGGCACGCCGTCGGCGAGCAGGGCGAATTCGAGATTGGTCGCCGGGTTCTTCCACAAGCCGCGCTTGCCGGGATACTTCTGCGTGTCGAACAGGTCCTTGATCGTCGTCGGGCCGTCGGCAAGCTTGGCGCCGTCATAGGCGAGCGTGGTCGCATAGACGATGGTGCCGACGCCGCAGTCGGACGTCGTGCCGTCGATCCAGTCCTCCTTCGGGCCGATGGCCGACCAGTCGATCTTCTCGAAGATGCCCTCGTCGCAGCCTTGCAGGAGGGTGGGCGCATCGACGTCGACGACATCCACGGTGGTGTTGCCGGATTCGATCATCGCCTTGATCTTGGCGATCTCGCCGCCGTACTCCTGCTCGTCGACCTTGGTGCCGGTAGTGGTGGCGTAGGGTTCAAACAGCGCCTTGCGCTGCGCTTCCTGGTAGGCGCCGCCGAAGCTCATGACTGATAGCGTGTCTTGTGCCAAGGCCGCTTTCGCGCAGAGGGGCGCAAGCGCCACCAATGACAGGGCAAGCATTCGGCCGGTTATGCGATGTCCCATTTCCACCACTCCCATTCTCGGTTGGCAATCCCGGCCTTGGCTTTGTTTTCTGATGAACCTCGGCCATCCTTGGACGGTAGTTTGCAGGTGACCCAACGGCAAATAAGTACATCGCATGGCTCCATGAGAAACCATTATCGGCTCACCGGCAAAACCGAACGGGCGCCACGGCCAGGCCGCGACGCCCGTTTTTCCCGGTGATGCGAATCGCTACGGCAAGCCCGCTACAAGTCCTCGCGCCCCATGCCTGCCGTGCCGAGCTCCCCGGCGTCGAAGCGCTTGAATTCGCCGCCGGCATAGACCCAGCTCTTGCCGACGCTGGTGGCGAGATACCGGTCGGCATAGCCGCTCTCGATCTCCTTCTGCGGATTGCCGGGAAGGATCAAGACTTTCATCAGGGCGTAATAGAGGACCAGCCCCAGCGGGAAGCCGATGATGAAGGCGTAGTCGGAATACCAGGCGGCCACACCGCCGGCTACGATCCAGGCGATGATGCCCGCCCAGTTGACGCCGCCGGTGTACCGGAACTGGCCGGTCATGCTGTAGAGGTCGGGCACGTTCATGCGGAGGCGGCGGATGAGGTAGTAGTCGGCCGCCATGAT
>VFQN01001183.1_pt1 | contig 45003 bp, 35 predicted proteins | sample 3512371 | NCBI WGS metagenome assembly VFQN01 (sample SAMN10412370, study PRJNA504923) | tailings metagenome | isolation source: Replicate 2 from Balatoc abandoned mine | place: Philippines: Itogon, Benguet | collected 2017-08-28 | reverse complement strand
CGGGCCGATCCAGATCAGCCGCGACGGCACGATCACGCAGAAGGGCGAGCGCGTGGGCCGCATCGGCCTCTTCAATATTTCCCCCGCCGCCAAGCTCACGCGTCATCAGGGCGCGGCGCTGGTGCCCGATATACCGGCCGAACCGGTCGTCGATTTCGTCAAGCACGGGGTCGCGCAGGGCTACGTCGAGAATGCGAACGTCAATGCCGTCCTCGAGATGACACGTCTGATCTCCGTCACGCGCGCCTTCGAGGCGATGACCGTGGCGTCCGATCAGTCCGATCGCAAGCTGACCGACGCCATCAAAGCGCTCGGCACCGGCAGATAGTAGATGACCGCAACCGAGACGCCCACACCGACACCACCGAACGCTCCCGCCGACCGCCTCGAGCGGCTCGCGCAGGTGCTCGGCACGCATTCGGGCCGGCTGCCGCTCGTGCGTCACGGCGGCCACGTTTCCGAGGTGGCGGCGAGCCACGTGCTGGTGCGCGGTTTGGAGCGCCGCGTCGAGCTCGGCTCGTCGGTCGAAGTCGAAGGCGGCGGCGAACGCTGGCTCGGCGAGGTAATCGGCATCCAGCCCGATTGCGCCAACGTCAAGCTGTTCTCGACATCGCCGCGGCTCGGCCTCGGCGCGCCGGTGTGGGTTCGCGACAGCCTCGAGATCCGGCCCGACGTGAGCTGGCTCGGGCGCGTCATCAACGCGCTCGGGCAGCCGATCGACAGCCTCGGACCGCTCGTCGAGGGACCTGCCGCCTATTCGATCGACCACGAGCCGATACCGCCGATGGCGCTCGACCGGATCCGCAAGCCGATCGTCACCGGCGTCAAGGCAGTCGACCTCTTCACCCCGATCTGCGCCGGCCAGCGCATCGGCATTTTCGCCGGCTCCGGCGTCGGCAAGTCGACGCTCGTCTCGATGCTGGCGCGGACCAACAACTTCCACACCATCGTCGTCGCGCTCGTCGCCGAACGCGGTCGCGAGGTGCGCGAGTTCCTCGAGGATGTCGTCAAGCCCCACGGTACGCGCTCCGTCGCCGTCGTCGCCTCGAGCTCCGAGGGCGCGATGATGCGGAAGAATGCGGCGAAGACCGCGATGTCGGTCGCGGAGTATTTCCGCGATCGCGGCGACGATGTGCTGCTGGTCGTCGACTCTATCACCCGCTTTGCGCACGCGCTGCGCGAGGTCTCGCTCGCGGCGGGCGAGCCGCCGGTTGCGCGAGGCTATGCGCCGTCGGTGTTCGCCGAGCTGCCGCGGCTACTCGAGCGCGCGGGGCCAGGCCGGCCCGGCTCCGGCTCGATCACCGGCATTTTCTCGGTACTTCTCGACGGAGAGGACAGCAATGAGCCGGTCGCCGATACCGTGCGCGGCATCCTCGACGGCCACATCGTCCTCGATCGCGCGATCGCCGACCAGGGCCGCTACCCCGCCATCAACCTGCAGACGTCGATCTCGCGCATGGCGCCGCTGGCATGGAGTCGGGAGGAGGCCGAGCTCGTGCGCCGGCTGCGGACCATCGTTGCGCGCTTCGAGGAGACGCGAGACTTCCGCGCGGTCGGTGCCTACAAGGCCGAAGCGGACTTCGAGCTCGACCAGGCGGTGCTGCTGACACCGATCCTCTATCGCTTCCTGACGCAGTTTCCGGACGATCAGCCCTGCGCCGGCGTGTTCGGTGAGCTTGCGGCGGTATTGTCGGAGATGCGCAAGAGCGCCGCGCCCAAGGAGGGTGACGGCAAAGAGGTGGCCAAGCGCTCGGCGTAACTGCCTGGCGACTACTGGCTCGACCAGATCGTCACATCACCTTCGAGGATCAGAAGCTGCTCGCTTTGCTCCAGCGGCAGGTCGCGGGCATCGAACGCGGTGCGCAGCGAGCGCATGACGATTGCGGCCGGATGGCTCGTGCGCAACGTAGCGGCGCGCGGATCCGAAGCACTCAGCGGCTTGATCGCCCACTGCGTGCGGTCGACCACGGTATGGTACTTGTCGGCATAGGTTTGGAAGAAGGCATCGGCTGCCGGATCGACCTCGAACTGCAGGTTCGGGAAGCGCGCCGCATCCACCGTGATCGTCTCGAGGCACAGGAGCTTGCCGCTCTTGCGCCACTCTCGCCGTAGCTTCAGGGCGCGGGGAACGATCGACGCCGGCTTCAGCATCCGCAGCGCGGCGGCCTCGGCAGGAGTCGCGATCGAGTACTCGGTAGCGGCAAGCGTGATCGTCGCGTCGATCGGCTTGCCGTCCTCGGTGGCGAGGCGGACGCTCAATCCGGAGCGGCTGGGTGCCCCATCCTTGACGAAGGTCCCGCGGCCACGCTCGCGCACGAGCACGCGGTCGCGCGCGAGTTGATCGAGGGCCTTGCGGACCGTACCGACGCTGACGCCAAAGTCGCGCGAGAGCTGGACTTCGGGCGGGATGGGTGTGCCGGCACGCCAGGTGCCGGACTCGATCCGGCTCAGGATGCGTTCTCTCACCTGCTCGTAGAGCGGGCCCGAGAAGGGACCAGATAGCTCGGCGGAGGAGTCGAAGCGCTCGAGCCGCCCTTCCGGCAGCGCCGATGTCGGCGACTCAAACGCCCGCTGGCCCGACATGCGATTGCCCCTCGAATATCCCAGTATCATTTTTGCCGGCGCCGCACGCCCGAGTTTCGAACGCGCAGATTTAATTTTGCGCCGCAGGCATGAAATGCCGCGGCGTCGACGCTGGGAGAATATTCGACTTTCAGAGCCGGCGCGAAATTCAACCCCGTGCCGGCCGTGCTGCCCCACTTCCGCGACGGTAAGTTGATTCCTGAGCAAAAATCTTTTGTCTCTCCGCCGGCATCGCACGAAGCGCGCCCCCCGATGCGGTTTCGCAACACCGGGTTGCAGGCGGGGAGATTCACCAGCTGAGCGTGAATTGTGAAGTGAAATAATAACGTTTTCTCAGATAGTTATGTTTTTATCCGTAAAGGCATCATCCACGAACGAGCGCGTCCTTTATCGGAGAGCGGAACACCCTTTTGCACGCTAAGATTATGCTCAAGTATTGATCTCTATTTTTGGTTGCATGCCTGCGCCGCATACGCCTGAAATTGAGCCTCCATTAATTGGCTCGGTTAACTCGAAAGCAAATCTCAGGGTCTAGTTTCGGGGCCATGCACGGATTCCGTGGACAGAAAGCGACCGCACGAGATCCCTCAAAAATTTCTACCAGGACCAGAGCCAAAATGAGCCGCGTGTCGAGTTTGCGGTCCGACGACCGCCAGGACAGTCTCGGCGCGAGCCGGCTTGATGGGGAGCCGGCGTCGACGCGCGATGTCGAGGGCCACGAGGCCGCCGCAATGCCCTCGGCGGCGAACATCGCCAACCTCGATGCCGCCGGACGCATCGCCGCGCTCGGCAGGGCTTTCGCGCCCGCCCCCGCGCCGACACCGCAAGCCGATCCCGAACCGGCGCCCGCATCTGCACCGACCGCGGCTCCCGCGCCTAGTCCTGCCAAGACCTGGCGCCGTCCGCCGAACAAGTATGTCGCGATGCTGCAGGCGCAGCGCGGCCGTATCATCAAGACGCTCGCCGGCCTCGTCGTCATCGCGGTCGCCGGCTGGGTGCCGGTGCAGACACTGCTGCTGACGACCAGCACCGAGGCCGTCATCAACGCCCGCCTGATCACGCTGCGCGCGCCGATCGAGGGCCAGATCGCGCGCCTCAACTCGGTCGCGGTCGGCACCGACCTTTCCGCCGGCACCGCCGTGCTCGCCATCTTCAATCCACGTGCCGAGCGCGGCCGGCTCGACAGCCTCGGCCAGCAGGTGAACGAGCTCGACAGCGAGATCAAGTCGCTCGCCGCCCGCCGCGACAGCCTTCAGGTCCTGCTCGCAGAGCACAACACCCACGCCGAGGCGTTCCGCACCAATCGCATCGCCCAGCTCACCTCGCGCATGGCCGAGACGCGCAGCGACATCGCCGCGGCGACCGCGCGCAACGAGGAGGCCCAGTTGGCGCTCGCCCGCGCGCAGTCCCTCACCGATGCCGGCACTGGCACCGTCGTCGCGCTCGAGCGGGCGCGCCGCGACGCCACCGTCGCCGTCCAGACGCTCGAAGCCGCGCGCCACCGCCTCAACACGCTCGAGGTCGAACTCTCGGCGCTCAACCGCGGCATCTTCGTCGGCGACAGCTATAACGACCGCCCGCAGTCCCTGCAGCGCGCCGACGACATCACGCTCCGCCTCAACGAGATCAACGCGGACATCGCGCTACGCGAAACGCGCCTCGCCGGCCTCAGGACCGAGCTTGCCGCCGAGCGCGAGCGCCACGGGCAGCGTTCCTCGGCCGCCCTCGTCGCGCCAACCAACGGCAGCATCTGGGAGGTCATGACGGCGCCGGGCGAGTCGGTCGTACTCGGCCAGGATCTGGTCCGCCTCCTCGATTGCTCGGGCCTCGTCGTCACGGCGACGGTCGGCGAAGCGGCCTACAACAACCTCTTTGTCGGCCAGGCGGCCAAGTTCCGCTTCCGCGGCGAGAGCACCGACTACAAGGGCAAGGTCATCAGCCTTACGGGCGTGGCGACGGCACCGGCAAACCTGGCGATCCAGCCGGCGGCGCTGGCCAAGGAGCCCTATCGCGTAACAGTCGCGCTGCCGGAGCTCGCGAAGGCCGGCCGCTGCAACGTCGGCCGCACGGGTCGCGTCACCTTCAGCAACTGAGGCGCGCGACCATGGCGCTGCTCCTCGATAGCCTGGTGCCGGGCTTCCTCGTCCTTGGCCTCGGCTGGATGGTGCTCCCGTGGCTGAGCGCCGACAGCGAGCGCGCCCGCGCGGCAATGGTCGCGGTGATGGTCGTTCTGATGTGGCGCTACCTCCTGTGGCGCTGGCTCGGCACGCTGCCGCCGATCGGGCTCACGGTCGATTTCGTGGTCGGCATTATCTTTGTCGTGGTCGAGACGCTGGTCGTGATCGGCTCGACGGTCAGCCTCGTGTTCCTGACCAAGCACACCGACCGCTCCGCGACTGTGGACGCCTATGAGCCGCTGCTCATGGGCCTCGAAAAGCCGCCGCTCGTTGACGTCTTCATCTGCACCTACAATGAGGAAGAGGCGATCCTCGAGCGCACTATCGTCGGCGCGCTGGCACTCGACTATTCGCGCTTTCGCGTCTGGGTGCTCGACGACGGGCGCCGCCCCTGGCTCGCCGATCTCTCGGTCCGACTCGGCGCGAACTACCTTACCCGCTCCGACAATGCGCACGCCAAGGCCGGCAATATCAACAATGGCCTGCGTCACGTTGCCGGCCTCGCCGAGCCGCCCGACTACATCTCCATCCTCGACGCCGATTTCGTGCCCGCGCCGCGGCTTCTGAGCCGCGCGCTCAGCCTCTTTCACGAAGGCGACGTCGGCATCGTCCAGACGCCGCAGCACTTCATCAATCCCGATCCGCTGCAGAGCAACCTCTCGATCGCGCGCGTGTGGCCCGACGAGCAGCGCTATTTCTTCGACGTCGTGATGGCGGCGAAGGACGCGTGGGGCGCATCGTTTTGTTGCGGCACGTCGTCGGTCATCCGCTTCGATACTCTGCAGGCGATCGGCGGCTTCCCGACCGAGTCGGTGACCGAGGACTATCTCGTCACGCTGAAGATGAAGCAGCGCGGCTACCGCACCGTTTATCTCAACGAGCGCCTGTCCCTCGGCCTTGCCCCCGAAGGCCTTAAGGAATACGTGACGCAGCGCAGTCGCTGGGCGCTCGGCTTCATCCAGATCTGCCGCGGCGAGCTTGGCCCCCTCCGGCGCAACAACGGCCTGACGCTGCTCGATCGCGTCAGCCTGATCGAGACCTTTCTCTACTGGTCGGCGGCGTACTCGTTCCGCCTGCTCGGCATCGTCGTGCCGATCCTGTACTGGCTATTCAACGTCCTCGCCGTGCAGGCCGACGTCGTCGACACGCTCTACTACTACCTGCCCTACTTCGTCTCCCAGATCGTCATCATGGGCTGGATGGCCAAGGGTCGGGTAATGCCGATCATGGCGGACGTGACGCAGCTCCTCGCCGCCTCGCAGATCGTGCGCGCCGTGATCCACGGACTAGTGAAGCCGAAGGGTCACAAGTTCCAGGTCACGGCCAAGGGTGGCGACCGCAGCAAGCGGTTCGTGCAGTGGCCGATCCTGCGCCTGTTCCTGACCTTCCTGATCCTCACGCTTGCCGGTGTCGTGTGGGCCTTCATCTTCGAGGACGGCACCAAGCTGCGCGACTCGAGCGCGCTCTGCCTGTTCTGGAGCTGGTACAATATTGTCATCCTCACCATCGCCTGCGTCGTCTGTGTCGAGCAGCCGCGCCTGCGAGCCTCGGAGCGCCTCGCCGCCGGCGAGACGGCGCAGATCGACGTCGCCGGTCAGCAGTCCGTCGCACGCCTCATCGACGTCTCGCTCGGCGGCACTCGAATTGCCGGCGCCGCACCGGCGCCGATCGGCGCGCGCCTGACCGTCGCCTTGAACGGCGTGCCGCTTGCTGGCAGCATCCTGCGCACCGCCGCCAGCGACTACGTCGTTCAATTCGACGAGTCCGCAGAGGTGCGCGCGCAGCTCATTCGCTATGTCTACTCCGGCCGCTTCGGCGCCGAGATCCCGCGGATCGACGCCGTAAAGGTCGCGACCGCTGCTCTCGGCCGCGTCATGCGCTGAAGCCGCATCTACCGCAACGCTTCTGTTGCACTGCAACGTCACGCGCAGGTGATCGGCGCCGCCGCTCGCGTCGCTTTCGCGCATTCCCCATCGCGACTACGATCCCTAGGCGAGCCGAGGCAACAGGGCTCGCCTACTCACAACACGACACAAGAAAAAATCGGGAAACGTCATCGTTCTTTGAACGGGAGGATACGTCTTGAAACGTCCGTCCATGCTTGGTTTGTCGCTGGGATCGATCGCCCTCGCTCTCACCGCGTTCTTCGTGCCGACGCCATCAGTAAGTCAGACAGGCGATGGCTGGACTCAACTTTTCGATGGCAAGAACCTCGGCGACTGGACCATGGTCGGAGAGACCAATTGGCGTGTCGAGGACGGCGCCATCGTCGCCGACAAGATCACGAGCAAGGCCGCCGCCCACCTCGTCAGCAAGACCAAGTACAAGGACTTCGTCGTCTACGTCGAGTTCTGGGCCAGCGACGATGCCAACAGTGGCATCTTCCTGCGCTGCCAGGATGCCGCGACGATCACCGACCGTAGTTGCTACGAGGCCAACATCTTCGACCAGCGCAAGGACCCGACCTACGGCACCGGCGGCATCGTGAACTTCTCGGAAGTCGACCCGATGCCGAAGGCCGGCGGTAAATGGAACACGTTCGAGATCACCGCCAAGGGCCGCCAGATCACGGTAATGCTCAACGGCCAAAAGACGGCTGATCTGCGCAATGGCCTGTTCGCCGATGGTTTCCTCACGCTGCAGCACGGCAGCGGTGTCATCAAGTTCCGCAAGGTCGCGATCAAGCCGCTCTGACGGTACCTGCGAGATCATCGTCGGACCGCGTGAGATCGAACGTGCGGTCCACCGGTCCGGCGATGCTCGTACTAAAAGCATAGTTGTAGAGCGATCGCGGCAACGGGACCGCGTTTCGCGCGGCGGTCGGGCTCGCGCCTTTTTGCGCGCCCGGCCTGCGCTCCCTCCGCAGCGGTATGGTCCCTGCACTGTCCCCGGCAAGACCAACGAAACATGAACGAACGCGTTGCCGATCGTTCAATAATGGGACAGTACGAACATGAAGGTGTCACGTCGCGAAGCTTTGAGGCTGGGCTTGTGTGCTGCTGGTACATTGGCGGTCCAGGGATATTGGAGTCCGGCCGGTGCAAGTGGACAGATGGGTAAGCTGTCGGATCCGACCCTGAAAAATGACGTCGACATCGCGTGGCGCTACTTCACCGCGCCGGGCGCCGCACAGGGCCTGCCGCCATCCGCCACCTGGCCGGAAGGCGACGGCTACGGCCGCTACGACATCCTCACCATGTGGGACATCGGCTCGTTCGCTCTCGCCTATGTCTCGGCGCGCTCGATCGGGCTGATGGACGAGGCGGAGTTCGACAAGCGCATCAAGACGCTGATGGGCTACCTGCGGCGCTCGGAGTTCAAGTGGGGCAAGCTGACGCTGCCGAACTTCCGCTCCGCTTCGCAGGACAGCCGTACGATCCAGGCGGGCTTCGACGCGACCGACACCGGCCGTCTGCTCTCCGCTCTCTACGTACTCGACCAGGCGACCAGCGGCGCCTATCGCGTCAAGCAGCAGATCGAGCGGTGGGACCTCGACGGCACGATCACGAATGGACGCCTCCACGACGTCAAGTCGTCGTCGCGTTTCGAAGCCAAGTGTTTCAATTACATCCACTATGTCGCGCGAGCGTTCAATCTGTGGGGCATCGAGGCCAAGACCGGCTTCGACATGCCGCTCAACGCGAACGATGAGGCGGCGCGGACCGCGTTCCTCAAGCACGTCGCCGCGATCGGCCCGATTGCCACCGAGCCGAACGCCACCGAGGCGATCGAGCTCGGCCATTCCACGCACTCGCGCATCCTTGCCGACGAGCTCTACGCCGCACAGAAGGAGCGCTTCGCTGAGACGGGCCACCTGACCTGCGTCTCCGAGTCCCCAACCGACAAGAAACCGTACTTCACCTACCAGGGCTACAACATCGACGCCGAGGCCGGCCCGCGCTGGCCCGTCGACTCCTACGTGACGGACGCGCGCTGGAGGACGGACGAGTTCGCCCAGACCTTCCGCATGGTCAGCAGCAAGGCGGCCTATCTCTGGTTCGCCGAGCGCGGCGACGACTACGCGGGCAAGCTGCGCGGCCACGTCCTCGAGAAGGCGGCCGGCAGGACGCGCGGTTTCCATTCCGGGGTCTATGAAGGCTCGGGCCGCCCCGTGCAGATCTTCGACGTCAACACCAACGCGGCGGTGCTCGCCGCGGTCGCCTACATCAACGCCGGACGCAAGCCGCTCGCCGAGATCAGGCTGTAATTCCGGCGACCTATCGAGGGCGATGCGGCGCGCCGAGTGCGGGCCGCATCGCCGCATCGAAACAAGCGTCTACTTCCATCATCTCCCATCATCACCGCGGTCCTTTGCAGCCGCGCTTTGCCGAAATCTCGGGCCGCGCACGCGATTAAGCCTAATGCAACGTGAGTGCTCGTCCCATGACTAACCGGCCCCTAACTTGCGTTCCGTTCTGACAGGGTCGCCGGCACTCGATCAATCTCCGCCGCGACCCAACACAGCAATCGCGCAAGCGCCATCAGGTGCCAAGCGCCGCGGGTCAGACGGCAGGAAATGTCCTACAAGAGTTCCCAGGTTTTCTTCGACGCCACCGGTAGACGATCACCTCTCGTATTCGGGTTTGTCGCCATCCTCGCCGCCTTTCTCGGCCTCGTCGGGACGGTGTTTCTCGTCAGCGTATCGACATCGCCGGCGCTTCCTTCAGTGAAGCTCAATATGGAGCGGCAGTATCTCTCGGTGCTCGCGGTCGCCCATCGCATACCGCCGCGGGCCGCACCCAGCATCAACCTCGCGCACGCCCGCTCGCGCGTCGACAATGCCACGTCGGGCACGCCGCGCCTCGCCTTCTACGTCAACTGGGACAAGAACAGCTTCCTGTCGCTGCGCGCCTCGGCGAACCAGCTCGACGGATTGCTGCCGGAATGGCTGCACCTCGCGGGCGAGGACGGCGAGGTCGAGCTCGACGACGAGCGCGAGCAGCAGAACGTCAGCGCGTGGATCTCGATCAACGCGCCGCATCTGCAGGTGATGCCCGTCGTCAACAACTTCGATCCGCGCAGCGGCGCCTGGCAGGGCGCGGCCACCGGCCGACTGCTGCAGTCGAAGGCCGCGCGCACCCGGCTCATTCGCAACCTAAAGAACTATCTCGCGAAGGGCGACCACCCGGGCGTCGTCATCGACTTCAAGAAGATCCCGCCCGCCGATCAGCCGCACATGGTCGACTTCCTCACCGAGCTCAAGGCAGCGGTCGGTCCCGATGCCCGCAAGGTGATGTCGGTGATGCCGATCTACGAGAAGACCGAGCATTTCGACGCGCTGGTGGACGCGGTCGACCGGACCATCCTGCTCGTCTACGACCAGCACGCGCCGCACGAGGCGGCGGGTCCGGTGGCGTCGCAGGTGTGGTTCGAGACGATGCTCGCCGAGCGCTTCGCCAAGACCGAAGGCGACAAGCTCATCATCGCCATCGGCGCCTATGCCATCGACTGGAGCAGCCGCGGCAGCGGGCGCGTCGTGTCCGTGCGCGAGACGTGGGATCTGCTGCATCGCTCGGGCGCGCGCCTCACCTTCGACGAGAACGCGCTCAATCCGACGTTCGCCTATCACGACAAGGAGCGCGACGTCGCCCATACCGTGTGGATGCTCGACGGCGTCACGATGTACAATCAGATCGCGGCGGCGCTCGCGATGAACCCCGGCGGGCTCGCAGTATGGCGGCTCGGCACCGAGGATCCGACGATTTGGGCAAGCTTCGCGCGGGGCCGGTCGCCGAACGAGGCGGCGCTCGCCGGCCTCAAGGATCTCGATCCCGGGACCACGGTGACCTACGCCGGCAAGGGCGAGGTGCTGAAGTTCAACAATCAGCCGCGCGTCGGCCAGCGCGAGATCTCGCATCTCGCGCGCTACAATCTCATCACGCAGCAGTCGATCGTCTCGCTGCCGCAGCCGATGATGATCACGCGCCACGGCTTCAACAGCGAGAAGGTCATCGCGCTGACCTTCGACGACGGCCCGTCGCGCCTCTATACCCCGACGATCCTCGACATCCTGAAAAAGAAGGATGCCAAGGCCAGCTTCTTCGTGCTCGGTAGCGCGGCGGCGCTGGAGCCGGAGATCGTAAAGCGCGCTTACGACGAAGGCCACGACATCGGCAATCACACCTTCACGCATCCGGACGTGAGCGAGATCCCGAGCGCGCAGCTCGATCTCGAGCTGAATGCGACGCAGCGTGTGCTCGAATCCAAGATCGGCATTCGCACGGTCCTCTTCCGGCCGCCGTTCGTGAAGGACATCGAGCCCGAGACCCAGGAGCAGGCGCGCACACTCTCGGCCTCGGCCGCGCTCGGCTACATCACGATCGGCCAGCGCATCGATCCGCTCGACTGGGGACGGCCCGGCGTCGACGAGATCGTGCGCCGCACGGTCTCCTACGCGACGCGGCAGGGCGGCAACGTCGTCCTTCTGCACGATGGCGGCGGCGATCGCGCCCAAACCATCGCCGCGCTGCCGCGCATCATTGACGAGCTTCGCGCGCAGGGATACCGCTTCGTGACGCTGTACGAGCTGCTCGGCCTCAAGCGCGACGAGCTGATGCCGCGGCTGCCGGTTGGCGACGAGGTGATCCCGTACTTCAACGACATCGGCTTCTCGATGGCACGCTCGTTCAACAGCTTCCTGAGCGTGCTCTTCGTGATCGGCATCGTGCTCGGTATCGGCCGGCTTCTGATAATCGCCCTGGTCGCCTGCCGGCAATCCCGGCGCGAGCGCACGACGGTGCGCGCTCCCGCGAAGCTGCCGCACTTTGCCGTCATCCTGCCCGCGCACAACGAGGAGCGGGTCATCGTCGACTCGATCCAGTCGCTCCTGCAGTCGAAGACACCCGACTTCGAGATCGTCGTCGTCGATGACGGGTCGACCGATCGCACGACGGATGTCGTCCGCGAGGCCTTTGCGGACGAGCCGCGCGTGCGGCTGCTGACCAAGCGCAATGGCGGCAAGTCGAGCGCGCTGAACTACGCCATCCGCCTGATCGACGCGCCGATCGTCGTCTGCATCGACGCGGACACGCGCCTGGCGCCGGATGCGCTCGAGCGCCTACTCGTTCACTTCGAGGACAAGAAGGTCGGCGCCGTCGCCGGCGTCGTGACGGTCGGCAACTGGACGCGGATGCTCTCGCGCTTCCAGGCGCTCGAGTACCTCACCGCGCAGGCCATGGACCGCCGTGCGTTCGAGATCGTCAATGGCATCGCCGTCGTCCCAGGCGCCATCGGTGCCTGGCGCCGCTCGGCGATTGCGGACGTCGGCCTCTACGCCACCGATACGAGCGCCGAGGACGCGGATCTGACGATCAAGATCGAGCGTGCCGGCTGGATCGTCCGCAACGAGCCGACCGCGCTCGCCGTGACCGAGGCGCCGGAGACCGTGCGCGAGTTCAACAAGCAGCGCTTCCGCTGGATGTTCGGCATGCTCCAGGTCGCGTTCAAGCATCGCGGCGTCTACCTGCAGCGCGGTGCCTGGGGCCTCAAGCTGTTCACGATCCCCAACATCGTGATCTTCCAGTTCCTGTTCACGCTGTTCTCGCCGGTGATGGATGCGCTGCTGGTCGCGGCGCTGCTGTCTGACGCCGTTGCCTACGTGCACCACGGCGACAGGATATTGTCGGCGAGCACCGTCGAGGTCCTGGCCTACTGGGCCATCTTCCAGGTGCTGGAGCTGGCCTTCGCCGCGGTCGGGCTGTGGCTGCACGGGGCGAAGGAGTGCTGGCGCCTCCTGCCGTTGACGCTGCTGCAGCGCTTCTACTACCGCCAGCTCCTGTTCTGGATCTCGCTGAGGGCGCTGTTCGCGATGCTGCGCGGTCGCTTCACGGCATGGGGGCGCGCGAAGCGGCTGGGTCTCCCGCGTGTGCTGCCGACGGCGAAGATCGCGCCGCCGGCCGCCCGGACCGCACCGGCGACGGCTGAGCCGCGGCGCGTCTTCCTGGACGCGGCGGAGTGACATCGCTCGAAACGAAATGAGGCGCCCTCGAAGGGCGCCTCATCACATTCGGATACTTCGGCGTGCGGATCAGAAAGCGAAGCCGAGGTTGAAGCCGACGTAGGCGCCTTCGCCGCCGACCGACGAGCCGGCGGTCGCGGTGTCGCTGAGGAACTGGTAGCCGGCGTTGATGGTCAGCTCCGGCGCGTTCTTGGTGCCGAGGAAATCGAGCTTGAGCAGCGCGAAGCCACCGACGCGCTGCGCGTCGTAGCCGACGCTGCCCATCGCCGCCGCTTCTGGACCGATGATGACGCGACCGAGATTGAGGCCGACGCGGGCGCGCGACCAATAGGTTTCGAACGCGGTCGAGTAGTAGCCTTCGAGCGTGAGGTAGTGCCGCGGGCCGATCAGGCGGATGTCGCCGCCGACGCGGAAGCCGACCTCGTTGCCGTTGACCGCGCTGAAGGGGTCGTTCGGCGTCAGGTCGTAGTTGTGATAGTCGGCACCGACGTAGAGGCCGACCGCGGCACCCGGGCGCACCCAGAGATAGCCGAGCATCGCCGCGAGCTGCGACACGTCGCCATCGACGCGGCCGCCGGGGACGCCGGCGCTGTCGTATTCATACGAGCCGTAGCCGGCGAAGCCCTGGAACACGAAGCCGCTCTTCGACAGGTCCCGCTGCAGCGAGATCACGGCGCCGGAATAGGTGTAGAAGGAGTCCTTGGCGAAGTCGGCGCCCGTGTAGGTCGCGATCCACGTCGGCTGGGTCGCCTCATACCCGCTGTCCTTCAGGCTGCCGCCGCCGGCATGGGCCGGAGCCGTCGTGGCAAGCGCAAGGCCAACCAGGGCGGCGACGCTCTTCCAGGCCGGGATCTTCATGTCAGGTCTCTCTCGTTTATGGGCGCGGAACCACCCGCGCCGCGGTCGCTGTCGACCGCGAACGGATGTCCGGCATGGGTTGCATGACGTCGCCCACTAAACCTCAATATTGATTAACAAGTTCTTTCCGAGGGACCGCTTTTGGAACGCGGTTGCCGGAAGGTGTGTCGCAGAAAGCGCGCTCTGCGGAAGCCGATGCGCCCTGGAAAGCACGCACGACGCTATCCTGCCGGCGATAGGCCAACAGCGGCCACCGCCAGGAATGGACTGTGGGTACCGTCGGCAGGGAAGCACTGCGCCTCAGCCGACCCGGTAGCGGGCGATGGCGTCGCGGTCGATCTCTATGCCGAGGCCGGGTCCGGCAGGTATGGCTACGCGCCCACCTTCGTGTTCTATCGGCGTCTTGAGCACGGACTGGCGGAACGGATGCTCCGAACGGTCGAACTCGAGGATCGGCGGGTGCGGCGTGTGGCGTGGCGGCACATCCGGCAGCGCGGCGATGAGTTGCAACGCCGCTGCGAGACCGATGCCTGTGCCCCATACGTGCGGCACGTAGCGGACGCCGAACGCCGCAGCCATGTCCGCGATCTTCTTGCACTCGGAGAGCCCGCCCGCCGCGCAGGTGTCCGGCTGCACGACGTCCATCGCACGACGCAGGAACACCTCGCGGAATCCCCAGCGCGTGAACTCGCACTCCCCGCCGGCGACCGGGATCGGCTGGCCGCTGCGCACCTCCTCGTAACTGCCGAGGTCATCGGGCACGACCGGCTCCTCGAACCAGCCGATATCGCAATCGGCGACCGCATTGCCGAGCGCGATCGCCTCGAGCGCGTCGAAGCCGTGGTTGGCGTCGAGCATCAGGCCAATGCCCGACCCGATGGCCTTGCGCACCGCTCGGATGAGCGCGGCATCCTCGGCGACGCCGAAGCCGATCTTGAGCTTGACCGCCTTGAACCCCTCGCGGACATAGCCACGCACCTCTTCGACGATATAGTCGAGGGGGTCACCGCTTCCGCGCCGGTAGGTGCCGGTCGCATAGGCATCGACGGACGTTCGCCAGGCGCCGCCGAGCAGCGTCGCCGCCGAAACGCCGAGTTGGCGCCCCTTGAGGTCGAAGAGCGCGATGTCGATGCCACTGATCGCGGAGATGACCACGCCCTTCTGGCCATAGTCGCGGAAGTGATTGTAAAGGTCCATCCAGATGACATCGGTAGCAGTCGGGTCGCGGCCGAGCAGCCTGGGTTTCAGCGCGTCGATGATGGCTGCGTTGATGCGCGCCGGGCCGTAGCATTCGCCCCATCCGGTGACACCGCCCTCGGCAATGATCTCGACGAGGCAGCTCGCCCGCACCGAGGTCGACGAGAACGACCATCCGAATGGCTCGGCGAGCCGTGCCTCGAGAACGTGGGTGCGGACTTCGGTGATCTTCATTGGGCGAGGTCTCCGGCGGCAGCGGTCGCAGTTGGCCGGATTAGACGGCAATGCCGCCAGCGTCGCAATCGCCGGGGTTAGGCCGACATCGGAGCGTGGTGCAGTGCGGAACAAGCGATCCGCACAGAAGCCTTGAACAGCCCGGTCCGATAGCGGACAATAAGTCCGGACCTATTGCGGCTGTTCCTGCACGCAACAGCCCCGGACCGAACGTGGGGAAGACGTTGCAGGACGACGTTGCACACGCGGCATCTGGAGAGGCGAGCGCCGCACCGGGCGCGGGTGTCGCATGTGCCGCACTGACAGTGCCGCCGACCCCGGTCCTCGCCATCGCTGCGTTCGCTTCGTCACCAGCCGGCTCGGTCCCCTTTCGGGTAGCATCTTCCATCCGCAAGACCCGGCGGCGACTCACGACTGCAAGAAGGAGGTGCCGATAAGTTCCGCGCCCAAGGCGCGCACCCTCGCCTCAATTCAGACCCGACCGACATTCCAAGTGCGCGCATCAAGAAGCGCTCGGAAACAAGACCAGACCAAAGTGGAGGAATCGAACCATGAAGCTCTCAGCAAGCCTTGCATTGGCCTTGGCTGCGGCGGCGGTTATAGCCGCGCCCGCGGCCGCACAGACACCGAAGAAGGGAGGCATCCTTCAATTCGCGTCGGTCGGCGAGCCGCCGACCACCGACTGCCACGGCACCACTACGTTCGCAATGATCCATCCGGTCGCGCCACAGTACTCGACCCTGCTCAAGTCGGTCGGCCGCTACGACGCCACGAAGATCGTCGGCGATCTCGCCGAGTCCTGGGACGTCTCCGCGGATGGCCTGACCTTCACCTTCAAGCTCCGCCAGGGCGTGAAGTGGCATGACGGCTCGCCGTTCTCGTCCGCCGACATCAAGGCGACGTACGAGCGCATCGTGAACCCGCCCGAGGGCGTCGTGTCATCGCGCAAGGCCGTCCACCAGGACATCAAGGAGATTACGACTCCGGATTCGAACACGGTGGTGTTCAAGCTCAAGCAGCCGAACGCCTCGATGATCCTGCACTTCGCCTCGCCCTTCAACTGCGTCTACAGCGCGGCGCTGCTCGCCAAGGATCCGCAGTATCCGTCAAAGCAGGTGATGGGCACCGGCGCCTTCAAGTTCGTCGAGTACGTCAAGGGCTCGCACTGGACCGCGACACGCTTCGAGGACTACTGGGACAAGGGCAAGCCCTACCTCGACGGCTACAAGCTCTTCTTCGTGCGCACCGAGGCCGTCGTCGCCGGCCTCCAAGGCGGCCAGTTCGACGCCGAGTTCCGCGGCCGCACGCCGCAGGAGCGCGACCAGCTCGTCGCCGCGATGAAGGACAAGGTGTCCGTGCAGGAAGGGCCGTGGGTGACGAACATCCTCCTCTCCTTCAACACCGAGCGCAAACCGTTCGACGACGTGCGCGTGCGCCAAGCGCTTTCAATGGCGATCGACCGCTGGGGCGGCTCGGCGAGCCTCGGCAAGGTGTCGCTGATCAAGGGCGTGAGCGGTGTCTTCCGTCCGGGCTCGCCGTACTCGATCTCGGAGGAAGAGCTGAAGCAGATCCCCGGCTTCTGGCCCGACATCAACAAGTCGCGCGAGGAGGCGCGGCGCCTGCTGAAGGAGGCCGGCGTCACCAACCTCAAGGTGAAGCTGCTGAACCGTACCATCGCGCAGCCGTTCACCCCGGCCGGCATCTACGCCATGGACCAGTGGCGCCGGATCGGGGTCGAATCCGAGCACGTGCAGGTCGAGACCAAGCTCTGGTACGACGGCATGGAGAGCGGCAACTTCGACGTCTGCGTCCAGAACATCTCCGACTTCACGGACGATCCGAACGCGCAGTTCAACACGCTGCTGAGCAAGAAGGTGTCGGCGATCGCCTACTCGCGCCACACCGACACCAAGATCGACGACATGTACACGCTGCAGTCGGGCACAGTCGACCCGGCAAAGCGCATGAAGATCGTGAACGATCTCGAGAAGTACGTGCTGACCCAGGCCTACAACATCCCGCTGCTCTGGTATCAGCGCATCGTCGTCAACAACGCCAAGGTCAAAGGCTGGGAGCTGACGCCCAGCCACTTCACTGGCCAGCAGCTCACCGACGTCTGGCTCGACCAGTAGAGAAAGAGTCTCCCTCTCCCCATTGTCTTCAATGGGGAGAGGGTTGGGGTGAGGGGCGGCGGCAGACTCCAACGCAAGCGTGTGCCGCCGCCCCTCATCCCGGCCTTCTCCTCGCAAGCGGGGAGAAGGGGAAGTTCGCTCCTCACTCGCGATCGGACACTCATGCTCGCCTACATCTTCAGACGCCTGCTGTTCGTCATTCCGACCCTCATTGGCGTCGCCGTTGCGGTGTTCTTCCTGATCCGGGTCATGCCCGGCGACGTCGTTGTGGTGAAGCTGCGCGCGGACGGCGTCGCTGTGAGCGAGGACGCGATCATCGCCGAGCGCAAGCGTCTCGGCCTCGACAAGTCGCTCGGACACCAGTTCGGTGAATATCTTTGGGGCCTCGCGCGATTGGATCTCGGCAAGTCGCTGTGGACGGGCGCCAAGGTCGTCGACGAGATTGCGTTGCGCTTTCCCGTGTCGCTGCAGATTGCGATCATGGCGACGCTGATCGCCGTCCTCATAGCGATACCGCTCGGCACCATATCGGCGCTGTACCGCGATACCTGGATAGACTACGTCGTGCGCGTGATCGCTGTGTCGGGGCTGGCCATCCCGAGCTTCTGGCTCGGCATGATCATCGTGATGACTCTGATCAGCGTGTTCGGCTGGCTGCCGAAAATCGGCTACGTATCGATCTTCGAGAACCCGATGGCCAACCTCGCGGCGCTGTTCTGGCCGGCGCTCTCCGTCGGCTACCGCTACGCCGCCGTTGCCACCCGCATGATGCGCTCGGCGCTGCTCGAAGTGATGCGCGAGGACTACATCCGCACCGCCCGCGCCAAGGGCGTCGTCAACGGCGAGATCACGCGCCGGCACGCGATCAGCAATGCGATGCTGCCTGTCGTCACCGTTATCGGCCTCGAGTTCGCCTTCCTCATCGGCGGCCTCGTCGTCACCGAGCAGGTGTTCAACATCAATGGCATCGGCAAGCTGTTCGTCGACGCCACCACTCGCGGCGACTTTACCTTGATCCAGGGCCTCGTGCTGCTGATCGCCGTCACCTTCATTCTCGTCAATCTCGTGGTCGACCTGCTGTACGCCTGGCTCGACCCGCGCATCCGCCTGAGCTGAGCGGGAGGCATCGTCCATGGCTGACATCACCGTATCCCCGACGTTGGCGCAGGCGCACCCACGAGCGCCCAACCCGGTCCTGCACTTCATCCGCCAGCAGCCGCTCGGCGTCGCCGGCTTCCTCGTGATCCTCATCTATTTTGGCCTCGCGATCGGGGCCGCTTGGATCTCGCCATTCCATCCAGAGGAGATCGATTTCGCGGCGATGCTTACCGCGCCGAACCGCGAGCACATCATGGGCACAGACCAGTACGGGCGCGACGTGTTCTCGCGACTCGTCTATGGCGCGCGCACCGCGATGGCTGTCGGCATCCTCTCGGCGCTGGTCGGCGGCACGGTCGGCGCGCTGATCGGCGCCGCATCCGGCTATTTCGGCGGCCGCATCGATAACGCCATACAGCGCGTCGTCGACATCATGCTCGCTTTCCCGATCATCGTGCTCGCCATGGTCGTCGTCGCGGTGCTCGGCAAGCGGCTGGTGTTCGGCATCGACATGAACCTGATCATCGCGATCGCACTGCCGATGGTGCCGAAGATGACGCGGATCACGCGCTCCTCCACGCTGTCGATCGCGCAAATGCCCTACATCGACGCCGCCCGGGCCGCCGGCTTCAAGAATGCGCGCATTATCCTGCGCCACATCGCGCCGAACATCGTGGCGCCCTACCTCGTCATGGTAACGGCGTTCATCGCCCAGGCGATCCTGCTCGAGGCGAGCCTGTCCTTCCTCGGCCTCGGCGTCACCGAGCCGACGCCGGCGTGGGGCCTGATGCTGTCGGGTGCGTCCGCCGATTTCTACAAGGCGGCGCCGTGGATGATCCTGTTTCCCGGTCTCGCGATCACGCTCGCGGTGTTCGCGTTCAACCTGTTCGGCGACAGCCTGCGCGACTGGCTCGACCCGAAGTTGAAGGGGTAAGCAGCGAGATTTCGAAATTCTTCAAAGCCAACGCGTGACACTCTTTTTCGACGAGAGGGTCCGACAAGACACACCTATCCAGATTAACCTTACATGGTACTGAATTTGCGGGGGCCCAGATGACTCACCAGACACTTCATTTGATTGAATATGAGGACGAGATGAAGCGGAACGCCATCGTCGTCAGGGCAACTTGGGATGATGGGGCGGGCGTCTGGGTCGCCAAAACCGATGATCTGGAGGGACTGGCCATCGAGGCCGAAACGCTCGATGAGCTGACGAAGGACGTGCTCGCCATGATTCCGAAACTGATCGAGCGCGACGGATCGAAGTCGGAACTTGCCGAAGTGCCGGTCCATATCGTGACCGTCCATAAAAATCGGGTCGTCGATCCCGTTGACTAGACCGTGAGACGTCATGGCGTCGACGGTCGCGACCAACTGCGTAGTCAAATCATCGTCAGTGCTATGCCGTCGAACGAGATTTCGAGGCGGTCGGATCCCAAAGGCATTGTGACCGCTCGAGTCGCGCCGTGCTAAGCTTGCGAGCATGTGCGCGCGTCGCCTACGAGCCAAGCCATTGTCCGCCTCGCGCGCCCGAGTGAAGGCCGCGCCGCGCGTGGTGTTGCCGGAGCCGTTTGCCGGCTGGTTTGCGGCCAAAGGCTGGCAGCCGCGCCCGCACCAGCTCGCCTTGCTCGCGCAGGCCGAAGCGCGGCGCTCGACGCTGCTGATCGCGCCGACCGGCGCCGGCAAGACGCTTGCCGGCTTCCTGCCGAGCCTCGTCGCCCTGCACGGTAAGCGCGCCGAGGCGCCGCGCGCCGCCGGGTTACGCACGCTCTACATCTCGCCGCTGAAGGCGCTTGCCGTCGACGTCGCCCGTAACCTGCTGACGCCGGTCGCCGAGATGGGCCTCGACATCCGTATCGAGACCCGAACCGGCGATACGCCCGCGAGCAAGCGTCAGCGCCAGCGCCTGACGCCGCCCGAGATCCTGCTGACGACACCGGAGCAGCTCGCGCTGCTGCTCGCGAGCCCCGATGCCGGCTACCTGTTCGGCGACCTCGATACGATCATCCTCGACGAGCTGCACGCGTTGGCTCCGTCGAAGCGTGGCGACCTGCTGGCGCTGGATGTCGCGCGTCTGCGCACGCTGGCACCGGGCCTGATGTCGGTCGGCCTCTCCGCCACGGTCGCGCAACCGAGCGAGCTGCGCGCCTGGCTGACGCCGCAGACGACGCCCGACACGGCGATCCAGCTCGCCGATGTCGTCACCGTCACCGGCGGCACCGCGCCGCACATCGCGATCCTCGAAGTCGAGGGCGGGATGCCGATCGCGAGCCACACCGCCCGCTATGCCGTCACCGACGTACTCGCGGCGATCGCCCGCCATCGACTGACGCTGCTCTTCGTCAACACGCGGATGCAGGCCGAGCTGATGTTCCAGGAGCTGTGGAAGGCGAACCGCGACAGCCTCCCCATCGCGCTCCATCACGGCTCCCTCGACGTCGGCCAGCGGCGCAAAGTCGAAGCCGCGATGGCGCGCGGCGAGCTGAGGGCCGTCGTCGCGACGTCGACGCTGGATCTCGGCATAGACTGGGGCGACGTCGATCTCGTCATCCATCTCGGCGCGCCGAAGGGGGCATCGCGCCTGATCCAGCGCATCGGCCGCGCCAACCACCGCCTCGACGAGCCATCGAACGCGATTCTCGTACCGGCCAATCGCTTCGAGGTGCTCGAATGCCGCGCCGCGCTCGAAGCCGCGCTGGCGGGTGAGCAGGATGCGATCGTCCATCGCACCGGCACGCTCGACGTGCTCGCGCAGCACATCCTCGCGACGGCCTGCGCGGGCCCGTTCTCGGATGACGCGCTGTACGAGGAAGTGCGCGCGGCGCTGCCTTACGCAGCACTCACGCGCGAGGACTTCGACCGCGCGATCGATTTCGTTGCGACCGGCGGCTATGCGCTGCGCCAGTACGAGCGCTTCGCGCGGCTCAAGCGCGAAACCAGCGGCAACTGGCGCCTGACACATCCACGCTATGCCCAGCAGTATCGCCTGAACGTCGGCACGATCGTCGAGAAGCCGCTGCTCAAGGTGCGCCTCGTGGGATCGCGGCGTGGCAAGCGACCGGGCACTCCTGGCCGCAGCTTCGGCGGTCGCGTACTCGGCGAGATCGACGAAGATTTCGCCGCCGAGCTGACACCGGATGACACGTTTCTCCTCGGCGGCCAGATCCTGCGCATGGAGGGTCTCGCCGACGACGAGCTGCTGGTGTCGCGCTCGAGCGCGAAAGACCCCAAGGTGCCGAGCTATCCCGGCGGCAGGTTCCCGCTGTCGACGCATCTGGCGTCCCGCGTGCGGCGGATGCTGGCCGATCCCGCAAGCTGGCACCGCCTGCCGCCCGCGGTCGCCGACTGGCTCGACGTGCAGCGCCAGGTGTCCGAGATTCCCGGACCGGATGAGGTGCTGATCGAGACCTTCCCGCGCTCGAGCCGCCATTACATCGTGGCCTATCCCTTCGAGGGGCGCATCGCCCACCAGACGCTGGGGATGCTGCTGACGCGGCGCCTGCATCGTGCCGGCGCCCTGCCGCTCGGTTTCGTCGCGAACGACTACGCGCTGTCGGTGTGGGCGGCGCGCGACATCGGCCGGATGCTCGCGGATGGTGAGCTCGATCTCGCCGACCTGTTCGCCGAGGACATGCTCGGCGATGACCTCGAAGCGTGGCTGGCCGAGACGAGCCTGATGCGCCGCACGTTCCGCGCCTGCGCCGTCATCGCCGGCCTCGTCGAGCGCCGCCACATCGGCAGCTTAAAAAGCGGCCGCCAGCTCTCGGTGTCGTCCAACCTCATTTATGACGTGCTCCGCCGCCATGATCCCCACCACATGCTGCTCGAGGCGGCCTACCGGGATGCGGCAACGGGCCTACTGGATATCGGGAGGCTCGCGGCGTTCCTCGCGCGAATCAAGGGGAGAATCAGGCATAGTGCGCTGCTGCGCGTCTCGCCGCTGGCGGTGCCGCTGATCGTGGAATTGGGCCGCGAGGCGGTGCACGGCAACTCGGCCGAGGCCCTGCTGAAGGAAGCCGCCGAGGCGCTGATCGCCGAGGCCCTCGAAACCGACCATACGGAGGCCGGATGAGCGTTCTCGCATTGAGCCCGGAGCGCGCGCGATTGAGCGACGGCGCGGCGCAGGCGCTGTCGATCTGCGGCAAGCAGCTCGTCGCGGATATGTCGGGCGCGCTCTACTGGCCGGGCGAAAGCACGCTGATCGTCGCCGATCTGCATCTCGAAAAGGCCTCGGCGCACGCCGCGCGCGGCACGCTGTTGCCACCGTACGATACGCGCGAGACATTGGAGCGTCTGGCCGTCGTCATCGAGCGCTACGAGCCGCAGATCGTCATCGCGCTCGGCGACAGTCTCCATGACTGCGGCGCGGCGGAGCGGATCTCGTCGCGCGACCGTGCGGCGCTGGCGATCCTGCAGGAGGACCGGCGCTGGATCTGGGTCACCGGCAATCACGATCCCGAGATCGAGGCGAGCCTCGGTGGCGAGGTCGTGGATGCGCTCGACGTCGGCGGCCTGCGATTCGTGCATCTCCCGACGCCGGGCCACGCCACGCACGAGATCGCGGGGCACCTGCATCCGGCGGCGCGGCTCTCGCTCTACGGTCATACGCTGCGCCGGCCGTGCTTCATCGGCAATCGCCTGCGGCTTGTGGTGCCGGCGTTCGGCGCCTTCACCGGCGGGCTTAATGTGCTCGACACGGCGTTCCTGCCGCTGTTCGGCAATGACGGCTTCGGGGTGTGGATGCTCGGCCAGGAAGGCGTGTATCCTGTCGCGACACGCCACCTGATGGGCGATTAAGTTATCTCCCCTCTCCCCGCTTGCGGGGAGAGGGTTAGGGTGAGGGGCGGCGGCTACTCCCACGTCGCGCAAGTTCCCGCCCCTCATGTCGCGCTGAAAGCGCGCCTCCGGCGCGACCCTTCTCCCCGTCAGGACGGGGAGAAGGGGAATAAAGGAAATCATCTTGCCGCCGAAACAACCGGCCTTATCGCACGAACTGGCAGCCGCGCCCGCGAAGGGCGTCGGCATCGTGCGCACGTGGCCGGCGGGCACCGGACCCACCGAGGAATACGATGCCGCGCTCGACTATCTGAGCGAGGACGGCGGCCACCTGTTCGTCACCGGCCGCGCCGGCACCGGCAAGTCGACACTGCTGCGCGCGCTATGCGACATGGTCGAGGACGAGCACGTCGTCGTCGCGCCGACCGGTCTCGCCGCGGTCAACGTCGGCGGTCAGACGATCCATTCGTTCTTCGGCCTGCCGCCGCGCCTGATCCGCCAGGAGGACATTCGCCGCAGCCGCAATGGCGCCATCATGCGCAAGCTCAAGCTGCTGATCATCGACGAGGTGTCGATGGTGCGCTCCGATCTGATGTGGGCCATCGACCAGTCGCTGCGCATCAACCGCGGCCGCCCGCGCGAGCCGTTCGGCGGTGTGCGGCTCGTGCTGTTCGGCGACCTCCACCAGCTCCCGCCGATCGTCCAGGAGCAGGAGGTGGCGGCACATCTGGAATCGGAGCACGGCGGGCCGTTCTTCTTCAGCATCGGCGCGCTGCGCGACGGGCTCGGCACGCATCTGCTCGAGCTGTCTCGCGTCTTCCGCCAGAGCGACGCGGCCCTGATCGACGTCCTCAACCGTATCCGCGAAGGCGACGTCGACGAGCACCATCTCGGACTGCTCAATGAGCGCGTGTCACCGATCCGCACGCTCGCCGAAGGCGATCCCTACGTCATCCTGACGCCGACCAACGCCGCCGCGCACCGCATCAACATGGCCTACCTCGATGCGCTGCCCGCCGTTTCGGTGAAATTCGACGCGAGCGTGACCGGCGAATACTCGCAATCGGCGCACCCGACCGACCAGACGCTCGTCCTCAAGACCGGCGCCAAGGTCATGCTGCTGCGCAACGACTCCGAGCGCCGCTGGGTGAACGGCACCATCGCCCGCATCTCGCGCCTCGACGACAAGCGCGTTTGGATCGAGATCGACGGCAAAGAGCACGAGATCGAGGCCGTCACCTGGGAGGCGCGTCGCTACGCTTACGACACGAGCGCGCAGAAGATCGTCGAGACCGTCGCAGGCACCTTCAAGCAGTTCCCGCTGCGCCTCGCCTGGGCGCTGACCATCCACAAGTCGCAGGGACTGACCCTCGACCGCGTCTACATCGACCTCGGCCGCGGCACCTTTGCCCATGGCCAGGCCTACGTGGCGCTGTCGCGATGCCGCTCACTCGAAGGGCTGGTGCTTGCTCGCCCACTGCGGCCGACCGACATCCTCTTCGATCCCGCCGCCATGGGATATCGCGACATCTTCCCGTCGTTGACCTGAACGGTGCTCCGGCGCCACGGCCTTCCGCAATCGTTAATACGCCGCGCCTGCGACTTTGAGATGAGGGGCATCGCTCGTGACAATGATTCATTTGCAGGGTGTATTGAAGGGCGTTTGCCGTTAGGCTGCCTGGAGTAGCCAGCATGACCCGGCGACAGAATATGGACGAACTCGAACCAGACCAGATCGACGCAGTCGACGCGGAAAGCCCCTCGTCGGGCGCGCCGCGCCGTCAGCCTCTCTACGTGCGCATCGCCGCGACTCTCGCCGCTCAGATCGCCCAGGGCGACCACCCGGTCGGTTCGCTGTTGCCGACCGAGGCGGAATTGCAGCAGCGTTTTCACGTCTCCCGCTACGTCGTGCGTCAGGCGATCCAGCACCTGCGCTCGGTCGGGCTCGTCACGGCACGCAAGGGCGTCGGCACCCGCGTCGAGGCGGCGCAGGCGACTGGCCGCTTCCTCCACACGATGCATTCGGTCGGCGACATCCGCCAGTACGCGACGGGCATGCGGCTGGAGATCCTCGGCACCGACGAGACGACGCTGCGCGGCAGCAAGGCCGCCCTGATCGGCGCCCGCCCCGGCCGTCGCTTCCTGCGCATCTTCGGCGTGCGCCGTCGCGACCGCGACAACAAGCCGGTCAGCCACGCCGAGATCTTCGTCGATGCCGCGTTCAGCGCGGTGAAGGCGGAGATCCCGACGGTCGGCACGGCGATCTGGGAAGTGATCGAGCGCCACTACGGCGAGACGCTGGTCGAGGTCGAGCAGCAGATCGATGCCGTGACCATCACCGGCGAGCAGGCGCAACTGCTCGAGGTCGCGGAAGGAACGCCGGCGCTGCGCGTCATCCGCCGCTACTACGCCACCGGCCGCCGCCTGATCGAGCTGTCGATCAACCTCCATCCCGCCAAGCGCTTCACCTACACGATGCGGATCAAGCGCGACGTGGGCGGCGATGCTGCGGTGAGCCGCAAGCCGCGCCGCTGACCACCTTCAGTTGATCGGCTTCCCCCACACCGCTTCGAGCCGCGCGTCGCGACCGCAGCGATAGCGGTAGTACTTATAGCGCACCGGATTCTTGATGTAGTAATCCTGGTGGTAGTCCTCGGCCGGGGTGAACGGGCCGGCGTCGCGCACCACCGTCGCGATAGGCTGCTTCAGCGGTCCCGAGCGCATGAGTTCCGCCTTCGACTCCTCGGCCAGCTTCTTCTGCTCCTCAGTGTGCGTGAAGATCGCAGTCGTGTACGACTCGCCGCGATCGCAGAATTGGCCGCCGGCATCGTAGGGATCGATGTTGCGCCAGTAGACCTCGAGCAGCTTCGCGTAGCTCACCTTCGTCGGATCATAGGTGACATGAATCACCTCGATGTGGCCGGTGCCGCCGGCCGTCACCTGGTAGTAGGTCGGCTTCGGTGTCGTGCCGCCCATGAAGCCCGACACCGTGGAGATGACGCCATCGACGGCATCGTAGGGCGGCTCCATGCACCAGAAACAGCCACCGGCGAAAGTAGCGACGGCGTAGGGGCCGGCTTCGGGTGACTTGCTCGCGTCAGGTTGCGACGTCTGCGCGCCGGCTGCCGACACGGCGAGGAACGCGACGGCCACCGCAGCCGCAGCGAACGACAGGATTTTCCGGACCATCGATCTCATGGGCCTACCTCTCGGATCAGGTCTTGTTGTCGACGCGCTTATCTTCGGGCTTCGCTTCGCCGGATGCCGGCACGAACTTCATCGCGACGCCATTCATGCAGTAGCGCAGCCCGGTCGGCCTGGGACCGTCGTTGAAGACGTGGCCAAGATGGCCGCCGCAGCGCCGGCAATGAACTTCGGTGCGCACCATCAGCCAGAATGTCCGATCCTCCTGCGTGCCGACCGCGTTCTCGAGCGGGTTCCAGAAGCTCGGCCAGCCGGTGCGGCTGTCGTACTTCGTCGTCGAGGAGAACAGCGGCAGGTCGCAGCCCGCGCAGTTGTAAACGCCGGCCTCGTAGAGCTTGTCGTAGGGGTGCGTAAACGGGCGCTCGGTGCCGTGGCCGCGCAGCACGTGGAACTGCTCGGGCGTGAGCTTCTTGCGCCATTCCTCGGGCGTGCGCTCGATCTCGAATTTCTTTTCCGGCTTGTCGGTCGCCGAAGCCGGGTCATGGCGGAATACGAGCGCCGCGCCGCCGAGCGCGGCAAGGCCGCCAAGGGCAGCGGCATTCAATTGGCGTCGCGTGAGATCGCGCATGCGGGCTCAGTCGCCTCCTTCAAATGGTCAATTCACAAGTGCAGCGGATGCCGGCAAACGCACTGGCTGAGGGGCACCGGACCGAAGCCGGCACCTCGTGCCTAACGCGATCCGCCGGCAATGTCGCATCACACCTTCTCACGTTTTCGGGACCTCGTGCGCACGCGCGCGAATGGCCGCGCGGGACCGCCGGTCGCGCGCTGGAACGCGGCATGGCCGGCCGCTTTCATCTCGCGGATCTCGGTCATCGCCCACTCGTAGGCCGACCGATAGAGCTCTCGATGACGCCCCCAGTCCATGACGCTCATACTGTCGGGGAGCGGCGGCACGAGCAGCAGGTCGGTCTCGCGCAGGTGCTGCTCGAAGCCGTGCCGGTTCGCCATCAGCGCGCGCATCAGTACGTAACGCAGACCCGGCGCCTCGGGCGCGGCGCGCGGCCGGAACGGGGTGAGCAGGCGCCACAGGAGCTGGGTGCGCGACGGCAGCGTCTGGTAAATGACGGGAAAGCGCTGCAGGCGCGGCGCCTCGAACGAGACGACGATGTTCGGGCCGCGCTTGATCTGGTGCATGATCCCGACCGGCACGTTGTCGAGCAGGGCGCCGTCGACCAGCATCTCGCCGTCGGGCGTGTAGTAGGGCGGCAGCAGCCCCGGGATCGAGCCCGACGAGCGGATCGCCGCCCACAGGTCGCCGCGCGTGTGGCGATGAATCGCGTGACGCGACAGGTTGGTCGACACGGCGAAGAACGGAATCCACAGATCCTCGATGTCGATGCCGCCGTAGTGCTCGTACAGCAGCCGGTCGAAGTGCGTGTGATCGAGAATGCTGAAGCGCGGCCACGTGTAGCGGCGTAGCGCCTTGCCGCGCACGAACATCTCGTGCGTCGCCGCCGCAACCTCCTCGGGCGGCGTGCCCATCGCGAACGCCGCGGTCATGGCGCTGCCGCCCGACGTGCCGCCCATGATGTCGAAGGTGATGCCGGATTCGAGGAACGCCTTGTACAGCCCGATGTGAGCCGCGCAGAACGCGCCGCCGCCGCAGGCGACGAAGCCGAGCGCGGTGCCGCGCACGAAGCGCACGAGTCGGTCGGCATCGGACTCGTCGACGAGCGCCACGTGGTGGTGCGCGACGACGTTGCGGTTGCCGAGCCACTGCGCCGTGCCCTTCACGCGGCCACGCCGCTCGTGCAGCAGAACGAGGCGATGGGATTCCGCACGGAACAGCGTGTTGGCGAGCTGCTCGTGCGGGCTCAGCGGCACCGGCCCCTTCGGGTCGAGGCTCGCGACACCGACGCTGAGGACGAGGTCCGCCTGCCGGATCGCCTTCTCCGACCACGGCGTCAGCTCGCCGTCGGCGATCAGCAGCACAAAATCGCGCTGCGCCTCGAGTGCATTGAGGGCGCGGGCCGCCGACGGGCTATTGAGATCGGTCTGGCCGCCGAGCGCCTTGCGCAGGTTGGTCGACCGCACCACCTCGATCGATCCGCATTTCGCGAACGCCGTCTCCAGCAGCATCAGGAACCGCGGCGGCATGGGCCGCGTGCTGGCGGGGACGACGGCGATCACCCGCGGCACCGCATCGACGGGCATCGAGCGGCCCGCCGTCTGGTCGGCGAGGCGACGCGCGAGGGCCGCCGTCAGGCGCGGCCAGATCTCCGGATTGCGGGCGCACAGGCGATCGAATTGCGCGCGCGTCAGCTTCATGACGACGCTGTCGCGCGCCGCCGTGACCGTCGCCGTCCGCGCGCCGCCGCCGAGGAACGCGATCTCGCCGATCGGCGAGCCCGGCCCGATCTCCGCGATCGGTGACGGCCGACCGGCCACCGTCACCTCGAAGCGGCCGCTTTCGACGATGAACAGCGCATCCGAGATCTCGTTCTGGTGGACGAGCACCTCGCCGCGCGCGACCCGTATCGGCGCGAGCTCAGCCTCCAGCGCGGCGCGCTCGATCGGCAGCAGATCGCGGAAGATGTCGACCGACGCGAGAGAGTGATCCATGCCGTATCCGGGCCGTGTCCGGTCATCCCGACGAGATCGAGGGGTGGCGGCAGTATACGGCGAAACGACGACGGCGCCATTGCAGGACCGAGGCGTTTGGTTCACCGCCCGATCGTGCGCTGCAGCAACTCCAGATGACGCCCCTGCTCAGGGCAGGAAGCCTTTCTCCAGGCTCAGGTCCTGCGCCAGACGCTCCTTGCCCTTCGCCGTGCGCACGCGATAGCTCCACGCGAGATCGGTGCCCCCCTCCTCCGACGACCGCGACCGGAGGTCGACCGCCAGCGTCTCGCCCGCCTTCAGCGCGATTGGCTCCAGCGCCGGCATGAACAATTGCTCCCAGTGCGTCGGCGCCGCCAACGGCGACGTCGAGAGGACGACGCCGGGCGCGAGTTGCGCAGACCACCAGAGCGCCAGCCCATGTACCGTTACGGCCTCCTCGGCGCGCCACTCCGCGTGCCCCTTGCGCGCGAAGCGGTTGCGGGCAGTCAGATCGAGCTTGTCCCAGGTGACCGCGGTGCGCCCGCCGTGGAGCAGCTCGGCCTTCGGAAAGGTCCGCACGTAGGCGTTGTTGAGGCTCATGATCCGAGCCGGTCCGAAATCGAGGCCGCGGCCGATGCGGTCCCAGGCGACGAGCTCGTCGCGGCAGCGCGCCGCGATCACCGGGGCGACGGCCTGTTCGAGCCGTCCCGGGATCAGGACACCGCTCGGCTTCAGGTGCCGCGCCGCGGCATCGTTCATGGTCTCGACCAGGAACTCCTCGAGCGCGTAGTTGCCGAGCGTCTCGCTGACCACGACGTCGACGCGCGGCGGCTCGATGATCTCGGTCGAGCGCATCGGGACGATCTCGATGTTGCGCAGCTTGTTGAGCTTGATGAGGCGCTCGGCAAGGGCGCCGATCTCGGCGTGCTCGTAGGCATACACCCTCTTCGCCCCGAGCCGCGCTGCGATCATTGCCAGCACGCCGCTGCCGGTCCCGATATCGGCAACCACCGTCTCACCCTTCCGGATGACCTTAGCCAGCGCCGCCTCGAACGCGGTCAGGCGGCCGACGTCCGCGATCAGGGATCGATGGTACTCGATGCGCATTCTTTTTGATCACCGTTGAATTGTGCCGCGGCCGATCGCATATGCCGGCTCGAGGCTCATCCGTGTAAAGGGCGAGCCGAACTTGTGCAAACGCTGCCTTGTGCCGACTATCCGCTTTCCGTCAGTTGCAGCACCAGCTGCGCTCCGGTTGCCTTGCCCGTTCCGGGTGAGTGGGCCGCGTGCTTTCGCCTTGCCACCCGTATTGTTTGATTCGATAGTTTCCAAGTTCATTGCCAGGGGGATTTTTCCCGATGAAGGTCCTGTTGCGCGGCGATGTCGTACAGAAGCTCCGGCTCGCTTCCGGCCTCATCCTCTTCCTTTTCGCAACGACGCACTTCCTGAACCATGCCATCGGCCTCGTCCACATCGAGTCGATGCACGAGTTTCAGAGCTGGCGCCTCGTCGTCACGCGCTCGACCATCGGCACGATCATCCTCGCGACCGCCCTCGTCACCCACATCACCTTGGCGCTCTACAAGATCGCGCGGCGCGCCACCTTGCGCCTGCCGCCGTGGGAGCTGATCCAGCTCGGCTTCGGCATCCTGATCCCGTTCCTGCTCTTCCCTCACATCGTCAACACGCGTATCGCCAGCAGCTTTTACAACGTCGACACCAACTACCTCTACGAGCTCGCCCGCCTGTGGCCGTCGAGCGCAATCGTGCAAAGCACGCTGCTGCTGCTCGTGTGGATCCACGGCTGCATGGGCATCCACTTCTGGCTGCGTCTGAGCCGACCTTACCGCGCCGCGCAGCCGGTGCTGCTGTTCATAGCCATCGTTCTGCCGCTCGCAGCGCTCGCCGGCTTCATGGTGTCGGGCCGCGCCGTAGCGCAGCTGATCGAGAACCCGGTCATGCTCGCGCGCGTCAAGGAGCTGACGCGGTGGCCGAACGACGCCGACGGCGACGCGCTCGCCAACTATCGTACCCTGGTCCGCGTCGGCTTCGCCGGCCTGCTGATCCTCGTCGCCTTCATTTTCACTGCCTTCTATTTCGTGCGCAACAGCGGCGCCAGGGTGCGCATCAAGTACCTCGGCGGCCCCGTCGTCACGGCACCGGTCGGCCCGACGCTCCTCGAGATCAGCCGCGCCAACGGCATTGCGCACGCATCGATCTGCGGCGGGCGCGCGCGCTGTTCGACCTGCCGCGTCCGTGTCGAGGAAGGCGCCGACACGCTGCCCGCACCGAAATTCCCGGAAGCCTTCACGCTCGGCAGCATCGGCGCGCCGTCGAACGTCCGCCTCGCCTGCCAGATCCGCCCCACGCAGGATATCACTGTCCTTCGCCTGCTGCGCCCGATCAGCACCGGCCCCGAGGCCGTCGATCTCGACGAGACCGACAGCAACGGCGTCGAGAAGCCGCTCGCCGTCCTCTACGTCAACATGCGCGGCTACTCGGCGATCGCGGCCCAGAAGTTGCCGTTCGACGTCGTCTTTCTGCTCAACGAGTTCTTCGGCGCCGTCGGCACCGCGATCAACACCCAGGGCGGGCGTATCGACCGCTTCGTCGGCGACAGCCTCGTTGCGGTATTCGGCCAGCGGCTCGGCGTCGAGATCGGCTGCCGGCAGGCGTTGCGCGCCGCGCGTGCCATCGACCTCGCGCTCGACTTCCTCAACTCGCGGCTCGAGGGCGAACTCGGCCGGCCACTCGAGGTCGGCATCGGCGTTCACTATGGTCCGCTGTTGATCGGCCGCATCGGCTTCGGTGAATCGATCGACGTCACCGTTATCGGCCAGTCGGTCAAGATCGCCGAGCAGCTTGGCAACCTCGCCAAGGAGCGCGGGCTGCAGCTCGTCCTTTCGCGCGACGTGGCGCGGCAGGCCGGATGGTCGGGCGAGGGATACGAGTCCCTGATAATCGACGTTCCCGGCGAGGAGCGGCCGATCTCCGCGGTCGGCGTCCCGCGCGGGCGGGACCTGCCGGCGAGCATCCTCGCCTCGGCCCGCGGCGAGGGCGGCCCAAAGGCCCGCCGCCCCGACGATCCGATGGCGATGCCGCCGACGCAGCCCCCGGCGACACCGGCTACACCGGCCGCCTGAAGCGTCGGACCTTGAATGCGACCCACGCCTCGGCTGATATCAAGATCGCATTTAAGGTCCAGAGACGCTTTGGAAGCATGGAGTTCGAAAGCAACTTTGGACTTGAAATTCACTCCTCGCCCAGCCTCGAATTGAGGTGAATTTCAAGTCCGTTGCTTGCGTCGCCAATCGGCGTCAGCCGATGTACTTCCAGTACGTGTCCTTCTTGGTCACGTAGCCGTCGCGGAACTCCCAGAGGTCGCAGCCCGTGTACTCGAACGGCTTGCCACCCTTCGGCGTGCCGCGCACGACCCACTCCGAGATCGCCTTGGTCTGGTCGGCGACGATCCAGTGGCGAATCTCTTCCCAGCGCATGTCCGGGATGTCGCGGTAGCGCGACTTCAGTACCTCGCCGATCTCCGCCTTGCCCACGCAGCGCCGCCCTTCCGGCGCCGTCGGCCCGCGCGCCATCAGCCAGATGCTATCGTCAGTGAAGTGCGAAAGGATCGCGTCCACATCCTGCTTGTTGAAGCCGTCCTGGATCTCGTCCAGCAGCGCGATCGTCACTTCTCGCTTCATCATCAGTCCTTCCGTTGGAGCAATAGCGGTTCAGCCCACTACCACAGTTGAACGTCTTTGCCTTCGGCCCTTAGCTTTTCTGCACGCTCGGTCAGCCATTTCTGAAATCCGCCTTCCTTCTCGTACGCGCGCTCGTGCACGTAGGCGAAGGTCTGCTGGAAATGAAACGGCTTCCAGTAGCCGATCAGCTTCCACACCGCCGCCTTGCCGCCGTCCTTGCCGGCCAGCGCGCCCGCGGGTGGCACGAAGAAATAGAGCGACGGCGTGAAGTTGACGCCCCAGCGCCGCGCCAGCGCCCGCTCCTCGAGCTCCTTGCCGTCGAAATCGGTGACCGTCCGCGCGCCATGCAGATTGAGCTGCAGCACCAGGAAGTGCTTCTGAATGTAGGCCGCCGTCTCGGGATCGGAAAGGTTGGTGACGTGCATCTCGCGGCAGTACGGGCAGCCGCGCTGCTCGAACATCACGGCCAGGCTCTTTCCCGCCTTCTCCGCCTCCGTGAGATCGTCCTTCAGATCGAGGAACGACATGTGGAACCACGGTTGCGTGTAGAGGCCGTCGTCGTTGCGCGGCGGCTCAGGCTTGTCGGCCGCATCGAGTGCCACCGGCAGCTTCGCCACCAGCAGTCCCGCACCGGCCGCGCCCAGCATCTGGCGCCGGGAGATCGGGCGTCGCATCCGCATCAGGGCTCGCTCTCCGTGTTCAAGGTTTGCGCGGAGTGAAGACGAGAACCTCGTTCCCGTCAACGCAAGAGGCCGCGATCCGCTTGACCGCACCACCCCCGCGTTCGATCGTGGCGAAAGAAACAAGAAACAGGAGGACGCGCCCATGAAGATCGACGATGTCGAGCTTACGCTGTTCAAGTGGAGCGATATTCCGCCGACGCGCTATCATGCGGCGTCGCGCAACACCGGCGGCGAGAGCAACCTCGGCCTGCTCACCATCCGGACCGATGCCGGCCTCACCGGCCACGCCTTCCTCGGCGCCGCGACCAACCCTGCCGAGACCGATGCCGGCGCCCTCATCCGCTTCCTGAAGCCCGTCCTGATGGGCAAGGACCCGCTCGCCCGCGTCGATCTCCACGCCGCGCTCCGCCCGCGCCAGCGCACCGCGGGGCTCAGGACCGTCGGCGCCTGCGACACCGCGCTGTGGGACATTGCCGCCAAGGCCGCCAACATGCCGCTCTACAAGTTCCTCGGCTCGGGGCGCTCCTCGATCGGCGCCTACGCGTCGAGCCAGATCCTCGATGGCCGGCAGGCCTACGCAGGCGAGGCCGCCGAGTTCAAGGCCGCCGGCTGGAAGGCCTACAAGATTCATCCGCCGCAGGACCCCGACGAAGATATCAAAGTCTGCGAGGCCGTGCGCAAGTCGGTCGGCGACGACTATGCGCTGATGCTCGATTCCACCTGGAGCTACCGCTATCCGGAAGCGCTCAAGGTCGGCCGCGCGGTCGAGGAAATGGGTTTCCTCTGGTACGAGGACCCGCTCAACGAGGAGGACATCTACTCCTACGTCAAGCTACGCCAGAAACTCTCGATCCCGATCCTCGCGACCGAATATCCGGCTGGCGACATCGGCACCTACGCGGTGTGGCTGACCGAGCGTGCGACCGACTACCTGCGCGGCGACATCCCCGTCAAAGGCGGTCTCACGACGATGATCAAGACGGCGCATCTCGCCGAAGCCTTCCACATGAACTACGAAGTCCACCACGGCGGCAACTCGCTCAACAACATGGCGCAGCTCCACTTCGCCTGCTCTTTGAGGAACACGACCTACTTCGAGGTGCTGCTGCCGCACGGCGCCCACAAGTACGGGCTGCTCAACGATGTCACGATCGACAGGAACGGCATGGCGCACTGTCCGGAGACGCCGGGCATCGGCGCCGAGATCGACTTCGATCTCATCAAGCGCAACACGATCGCGGTGCTGAAGTAGCGCCTCGCCTCAATGCACGGTCGGTGGCGCGTCGAGAGGCACGACGTCGACGCCGACCGTCACAGCGTGTGCGCCGCCGCCGAGCAGAACGCCGCTGATCGGGCTCACATCCTGATAGTCGCGGCCATAGGCGATGGTGATGTGCTCCTCGCCGACCTCGATGCCGTTGGTCGGATCGAAATCGCGCCAGCCGGTCTCCGGCGACCACACCGAGATCCACGCGTGCGAGGCGTCCGCACCGGCAAGCTTCGGCATCCCCGGCGGCGGATGCGTGAGAATGTAACCGCTGACGTAGCGCGCCGGCACGCGCAGCGCCCGCAGCCCCGCGAGCGCGAGGTGCGCGAAGTCCTGGCACACGCCGCGACGCTGCTCGAAAACGCGCTCGACCGGCGTCGACACGTCAGTCGCGCCCGGATCGAAGCGGAAGTCGGCGTAGATGCGCCGCGTCAGATCCATCGCCCCTTCGAGCACCGGACGGCCCTGCCGGAACGAACCGCGCGTGTAGTCCGCGATCGCCAGCGTCGCCCCGGTCAGCCGCGTCGAGCAGCGGTACTGGATCACGTCGAGGTCGAGCGCGCCGCCCGGCTGCGCCAGTCCCGCGTCGAGCCGATCCCAAGCCGTCGTCGCCGCGAAGTCGGTCACCGTCGGCGCCCGCGTCTCGACCGAGCTCCGCGCGTGCAGCACCAGCTCCTTGTGCGGCACCTCGACGTCGAGGATGACGAACGGATTACCGAAGCCGTCGACACCGTCGTAGCGCATCGCCGGCGCCGGCTCGACGATCAGGTTGTGGCGCAGCGTCTTCTGATGCGCGACCGCGCGCGGGCTCATGTGCACGAGATGCTGGGATTGCGCCACCGCCGTCGAGTAACGGTAGTGCGTCCGGTGACTGACCTCGAAGATCATGGCCGTGGCTCGCTGCGCGTCAACACGCGATGCGGCGTCTCCTCGGTCAGATTGAAGTAGCGCCGCGCGACGGCGTTCGACAATTCGGGAAGCACATCGAGCTCTTCCCGCATCAGCCGCTCGAGCGTCGCCCGGTCCGCTTCTTCCGCGATCGCCGCCACGTCCGCAAGGCGCGTGGACGTGAGCAGCGTCAGGATGAGGCGCCGATCCTCGGCCAGACTGACACCTTGGCGCGCATCCGGCAAGGTTTCGAGATGCTTCGAGATCGCCGCGAGCTGGTAGGCGAGTGAGCGCGGATTGGCCTCGTCGAGCAGCAGCAGATCGAGCACCAGCGGCAGCATCGGATCGAGCCGGTAGCGCGAGCGATAGGTGATGAAGCTGTCGGCGAGCTCCAGCAGCAGGCGCAGGCTGCTCGTCTCGGATTCCGGATCGGGCGGCGGGATGAAAAGCGTCAGGATGGATTCGCTGAGGTTGTAGGCGCGCTCCAGCCGGCGGCCCATGTCGAGGAACGACCAGCCGTAATTGCGGGTCATGTTCTCGTGCGTGAGGCCGTTGAACGACGACAGCGCGGCGAGCCCCTCGTCGAGCGGATCGAGCAGCGCATTCGGCGCCGTCGCCGCGAGATGCGTCATCCACTGGTCACCGGGACGGAAGCGGCTCAGCGTCTGCCACGCCTCGTGCGAGAGGCGGTCGCGGACGAGGTACGACACCTGATAGAGCCCTTCGAGCGTGCGGACGAGCGTGCGCGGGCTGCGTGAGCGCGAGACGAGATTGGCGCACAGCACGTCGATGTCGATGCCGGTCGGCGTCGCGAACGACAGCGTCGGGCCGTTGTCCGGATCGGTCAGCCGCATCTCGAGGCAGCGGCGCACCGCATCGATGCCGTCGGCGGGACCGCTGTCCTCTGCGACCCGGCGCATCGCCCCGCGCAGCATCCGCATCGTCCAGTCGGCGCGCTCGCTGTAGCGTCCGAGCCAGTAGAGATCGTCGGCGACGCGGCTCTGCACGACACGCTGCGGACGCTCGATGCGCGCCGTCTCCAGCCGCGGCCGCCACAGGCTGACGTGCGGCGCCTGCTGCGCATCCGACAGCACCCAGACATCGCGCGTGTGACCATCGGACGTGCTCAATGCGACCGCGCGCGCCGGATCGACCGTCATCGCGAGACCGCCCGGCATCGCCTCGAAGCCATCGCCCGTGAACGCGACGTAAAAGCGAACGGCGAACGAGCGCGCCTCCAGCCCCTGCGGCCCGAACGACGGCGCGGCGCTGAAGCCGATCTTCTCCTCTGCCACCAACCGCGAGCCGTGAAGGCCAATCTCCGCTCTCAGGCGCTCCCGCTCGACCGCCGAGACCTCGCCGCCGGCCTGACCGAGCGCCGCCTGACCGGGACGACCGGTTCCCTCCTGCGCGCTGCGGATGACGACGCGATCGAGATTGTCGAGCACGTGGCGGCGCGCATCGGGATCGCCGAGCCACCACCGCGGCGCATCCGACAGCGACAGCTCCTCGCCGAGCACATGCTTGGCGAGGTCCGGAAGGTACGGCCCGAGCCCGCGGTTCTGCCCGACCGCCGAGCCGATCGCGTTGGCGACGAGACGCGGCTGCTCGCGATTGACGCGCAGCAGGCCAGCCGGTCCCTTGAAGCCAGACGGGTCGAGCTCCAGCGGATCGATCTGCCGCCCGTCGACGCAGCGGATGATGAGGTCGACCTCCTTCAGCCCCTCGAGCGTCTTGAGGTAGACGTGGCTGCCGCGCGTCCTGAGGTCCGACCCTTCGACCAGCAGCAGGCCGAGATAGCGCGCGAGGTAGGCGTGCGAGAAATAGTCCTCGTGCTGCGGCCCCGGCGTCAGCAGCGCCATCGCGGCGTTGTCACGGCCGGCGTGGGTCGCGAGCGAGATCTGCAGCCGCTGGAAGTGCGAGGCGAGGCGCACCGCGTTGACGCGCTTGAAGAGGTCGCCGGTGACGTGCGTATGCGCGACGCGGTTGGCGAGCGTGAAGCCGATGCCGGCCAGCGTCTCCAGATGATTGTCGATCACGCGCCACTTGCCGTCGGCGCCGCGCGCGACATCCGCCGCGTAGAATTGCAGAGGCCCCGCGCGGTTGAGCAGGCCGTGGCAGGGCCTCAGATACGCATTGTCCGAGAACACCAGCTCCGGGGGCACCAGCCCGTCCCGCATCAGCTTCTGCTCGCCGTAGAGATCGGTGAGCAGCTTGTCGAACAGGCGGGCACGCTGGACCAATGCCGCCGCGAGCCAGCGCCATTCGGCACTGGAGAACACGATCGGCATCAGATCGAGCTGCCACTTCTGCGCCGGCGAGCTCGGATCCGCGAACATGTCGTAGGCGACGCCGGTCTCGCGGACGCGGCGGTCGATGCGGGCGTTGCGCGAGGCGCGCTCGCTTGCCGGCAATTCCTCGATGGCGCCGAAAAGCTCGCGCCAGTGCGGACGGATGGCGCCGCTCGGGTCGAGCAGCTCGTCGTAGCCCCCGCGCCCCTTCGCATCGTAGGAGCCGATCAGGGAGGGCTGCCCCTCCTGGATGGAAGACGCCATGTTCGTCATCGCACCCATATCCCGTACTGCGATTCCCATTCCGGCCCCGACACGGTCCCTTTGCGGGACGCGGAGCCCATCGTCTGTAGCACGCGAATCGCATTGGTCCCGCGCCACTGCCGAGGCGTTGCATTTTCACGGAACGATGTGACGTAACCCACACACCGCCCAATCATCTGCTACTCCGGGCGTCTGAGGTCGAGCGTCAGCGGGTAGTCGGCATTGAAACGCGCGGGCTGCGGCGCCATCCGGCCCGCCGTGTGGCCGTTGGCATCGAATCGCGCGAGGCGACGACCCTCCGCCTCGTAGGCGTTGATCGGGAAGATCTCGTAGTTGCGCCCGCCGGGATGCGAGACGTGATAGCGGCAACCGGCGATCGAGCGCCCGCTCCAGCTATCGAAAATGTCGAACACCAGCGGCACGTGCGTACCGATGGTAGGATGCAGCGCCGACGGCGGCCACCAGGCGCGGAAGCGTACGCCCGCCACGCCCTCGCCGGCCGTCCCCGTCGCGGCGAGCGGCACGGCGCGGCCGTTGCAGGTCACGACGAAGCGATCGCCCGTCAGGCCACGAACCGCCACCTGCACCCGCTCGAGCGAGCTGTCGACGTAGCGCGCGGTACCGCCGGGAACACCCTCCTCGCCAAGTACGTGCCACGGCTCCAGCGCCTGGCGCAGCTCCAGCTCGATGTCGTGCGTCTCGATCTTGCCGAGCACCGGGCAGCGGAACTCCCAGTGCGGGCGAAACCACTCGAGCTCGATCGGCAGCCCGGCGCCGCGAAGGTCGGAGACGATGTCGGCGAAATCCGACCACAGGAAGTGGGGCAGCATAAACCGGTCGTGCAGCGACGTCCCCCAGCGCACCAGTTTCTGCTTGTAGGGCTTCTCCCAGAACATCACGACCAGCGCCCGCAGCAGGAGCTGCTGCGCGAGACTCATGCGCGCGTGCGGCGGCATCTCGAAGCCGCGGAACTCCAGGAGCCCGAGCCGTCCGGTCGAGCTGTCCGGCGAATAGAGCTTATCGATGCAGATCTCGGCCCGGTGCGTATTGCCGGTGACGTCGATCAGCAGGTTGCGGAATAGCCGGTCGACCATCCACGGCGGGATCGAGCCCGCGCCCGGATCCGGCACCTGCGACAGCGCGATCTCGAGCTCGTACAGCCCCTCGTGGCGCGCCTCGTCGGCCCGCGGCGCCTGGCTCGTCGGCCCGATGAACAGCCCCGAGAACAGGTACGACAGCGAGGGATGGTTCTGCCAGTAGGTGACGATCGAGGCGAGCAGATCAGGCCGGCGCAGGAACGGACTGTCGCCCGGCGTTGCGCCACCGAGCACGATGTGATTGCCGCCACCGGTGCCCGCATGACGGCCATCGAGCATGAACTTCTCGGTGCCGAGGCGGCAGGTGTGCGCTTCTTCGTACAGGCCCGTCGTGATGGACACCGCCTCGTCCCACGACATCGCCGGATGCACGTTGACCTCGATCACGCCCGGGTCCGGCGTCACCTTGATGACGTTGAACCGCGGATCGTGCGGCGGCGAATAGCCCTCGACGTGAAGCTCGACGCCTGTGCCGCGCGCCGCCTCCTCGATCGCCGCCACCATCGCCGCATAGTCCTCCGCATCCGCGAGCGGCGGCATGAACACGTTGAGCCGTCCCTCCCGCACCTCGACCGCCAGCGCGGTGCGTACCGCGCCCGCGACGATCTCGGACTGCGCTATTGGCGACGCCGGCGGCGCTTCGAGCGCGACAGCACGCCGGCGCTGCATCAGGATCTCGCGCGTCGGCAACGCCGGCGTCGGACCGAACGGATCGCGCGGCAGCACCTGCGGATAGTCGATCGCGGCCAGGAATGGCGTCGAGCCGAGCGGCAGGCGGAAGCCGACCGGCGAATCGCCCGGCACCAGGAACAGCTTGCCGCGCCGCAGCGTCCAGCGCTCGGTCACCCATCGGCGCCCGCGATCCTGCGTATGCCAGACCTGCACCGGCAGCACGTAGCCGACGGGATTCGCGAGACCGCGATCGAACACGCGCATCACGCGGGCCCGTTCCTGCGGGTCATCGAGCTTGTTGTTCTCCGGCGTCACGTTGATCGCCAGCTTCTGCTCGACCGCCATGAAGTGGAGCGGATCCTCGTAGGCGGCCATCGCGCTGTGGGTCGGCAGGCCGAGCTGATCGCACAAGCCACGCATGAAGCGGTCCGCGTCGTCGATCGTCGGCGCGCGCGGCACCAGCGCCCGCGGCGGCTTCGGCGCGGCGCCCTTCGACGGCGGCGGCTCTTTCGAGATCAGGCTCGCGTTCTCCCACAGCGGCTCGCCGTCAGCGCGCCAGTAGAGCGCGAACGCCCAGCGCGGCAACTGCTCGCCCGGATACCACTTGCCCTGGCCGTAATGGAGCAGCCCGCCCGGCGCGAAGCGGTCGCGCAGCCGGCGTATCAGCTCATCGGCATAGCCGCGCTTGGTCGGGCCGACGGCCGCCGTATTCCACTCCGCCCCCTCCATGTCATCGGCAGACACGAACGTTGGCTCGCCGCCCATGCTGAGCCGCACGTCACCGCGCTTCAGCCGCGCATCGACGAGGTGGCCCGCATCGAGGATCGTTTGCCACGTCTCCTCGCTGTAGGGCTTCGTCACGCGCGGCGTCTCGAGCACGCGCGTCACCGCCATGCGGTGCTCGAACTCGACCTCGGCGCGCGTATGGCTCCCCGTAATCGGCGCGGCGCTGGTCGGCTGCGGTGTCGCCGCGAGCGGGATGTGGCCTTCGCCCGCGAGCAGTCCCGACGTTGCGTCGAGGCCGACCCAGCCGGCGCCGGGCAGATAGACCTCGCACCACGCGTGCAGATCGGTGAAATCGCTCGCCGCGCCGACCGGGCCGTCGAGCGCCTTCACATCGGGCGTCAACTGGATCAGGTAGCCCGAGACGAACCGCGCCGCGAGACCGAGATGGCGGAAGATCTGCACCATCAGCCAAGCGCTATCGCGGCACGAGCCCGATGCGTTGCCCAGCGTCTCCTCCGGCGTCTGCACGCCGGGCTCCATGCGGATCAGATACTTGATCGCGCGCTCGAGATCGCGATTGATGTCGATCAGGAAGTCGATGCTGGTGCGCGGACGCCGATCGATCGAGGCGAGGTACCTCGCGAGGCGCGGTCCCGCCGGTGCCGCGTCGAGGTAGGGCGCCAGCTCCTTCTTCAAATCAGCGTCGTAGTCGAACGGCCAGTTGGTCGCGCTCTCCTCGACGAAGAAATCGAACGGGTTGATCACCGCCATGTCGGCGACGAGATCGACGGTGACCGAGAACACCTCGGTCTCCTCCGGCAGCACGACGCGCGCGAGGAAGTTGCCGAACGGATCCTGCTGCCAGTTGAGGAAGTGCGTCGGCGGCTCGATCTTCAGCGAGTAGCTGAGGATCGGAGTCCGGCAATGGGGCGCCGGCCTCAGCCGGATCACCTGCGGCCCCATGCTGACGCGCCGGTCGTAGCGGTAGGTCGTCTCGTGGGTCAGCGCGACGTGCAGTGCCATGGATCGAATGGGCCTTTCCGCGAGCCGTCACTGGCAGCCTCGCCCACGATGTGTGGCCGGAACGAACAGGGCGTCGGTGCGTTGATCGGCAGGTCTCGAACCGAAGTCAGACGGGTGTCGATTCCGATTACAGAGTTGCCGTGTGGGCGACAAGCGCAATCGCTCGACAATCTTGCACCTTGGCGATACCTGTTCAGACGGTAGGCGGCGTGCCGTGAAAAGCCATTAACTCTGCCGAAAAATGTGGCACATCCGCTGTGGGCCGGGCTGGCGAGTCCCCCCGCATCCGCCGTGCACGTAGGATCAACACTGCGGAATTCGATCTGACGCTGCTCCGCCCTCGAAACGATACGGCTGAACCATGAAAACCCACCACTGCGCGAAGTGCGGGAACAAGGTCTATTTCGAGAACGTGCAGTGCCTCAAATGCGGCTCGGCGCTCGGGTTCGACTCCGGCAGCCTCGCGATGGCGACGCTCGAGCCCTTGGTCGAGCCGGCCGGCGCTTATCGACCGATCGGCACCGATAGCGCCCCCGTACACTACTGCTCCAACGTCACCCACGGCGCGTGCAACTGGCTGACCCCCGCCGGCAGCACCGCGGCCTTCTGTGTCGCCTGCGACCTCAACCGCACCATCCCGGACCTGTCTTTCGTCGGCAATCTCGAAGCGTGGCAGGATCTCGAACGCGCCAAGAAACGCCTCGTCTACGATCTCCTCCGTTTCGGCCTGCCGCTCGACACGCGCGACAGGGGCGGCGACCGCCTGACCTTCGACTTCCTGGTCAGTGCCACGACCGGACACCTCGACGGCGTCATCACGATCGACGTCACCGAGGCCAACGCCGTCGAGCGCGAGCGCCAGCGCCAGCAATTCGGCGAGCCCTATCGCTCGTTGCTCGGTCACCTCCGCCACGAGAGCGGCCACTTCTATTGGAACGTCCTCGTCGCCTCCACCGGCCGTCACGAGGAATTCCGCGCGCTGTTCGGTGACGAGCGCCAGGACTATGGCGCCGCGCTGGCCAGGCATCACAGCGACGGTGCACCGCCGGACTGGCCATCCAACTACGTGTCGGCCTATGCGAGCGCGCATCCGTGGGAGGACTGGGCCGAGACCTGGGCGCATTACCTCCACATGATCTCATCCGTCGACACGGCGCAGGCCGAGGGCATGGAGCCGCGTGCGTCGGGCCTGATCTTCGGTGCAGCTTGGCCGTTCAAGACCTACGACGTCCATCGCGAGGAAACGTTCGAAGCGCTGATCGAGCGCTGGATCCCGCTGACCATCGCGCTCAACAATATGAGCCGGGGCATCGGCCACGATGATTTCTATCCGTTCGTGATCCCGGCTCCGGCGCTCGACAAGCTCGCCTTCATCCACCGCGCGATCCGTGAGTATGTCGCTGGAGCACAGAGGGCCGCGAGCCAACCCCAGCAACCCGGGCCGGCGCCCGCCCAATCCACGCCGCCGGCTGCCGCCGCACCGCGCGCGGCGTCCAATACCACGCCGCAACGCTCCATGATTGGCCGGGTCCTCGATCGCCTGCGCTAGCGGATCTACCCGACCCGCTCGATCAGCGCTTTCGCGGCGGCAGGGTTGTGCGGCTTGTATCCGCTGATGACATAGAGAAAGACGTCGCGCCGCTTGCCGTCACCTTTCGTCGGCGCGACGAGATCGAGCCCCGGCGGCGACTTTCCAGCCGCCCAGTCCTTCGCCCGCGCTGCCCACGCATCGAGCGTCTTCTTCGCATACCCGAGCTTCTGCTTATCGCTCGTCCCCATGATCCGTGCATAAACGAACGGCGCCGTGACGTCCGCGATCTGCGGGAACGCGCTGTCGCCCGCGATCACGACCGCGACGCCATGCGCCTTGGTCATCGCCACGAACTCCGGCGTCTTGAAGCTCTCGTGGCGCACCTCGACCGCATGACGGATCGCTTGGGCCCCGACCTTTTTCGGCAGCAGCTTGAGGAACGCTTCGAAGTCCGCGGGATCAAACTTCTTCGTCGCCATGAATTGCCAATTGATCGGACCGAGCTTGTCCTTCAGCTCCAGCACGCCACTCTTGAAGAATCGCTCGATCGAGTCTCCCGCCTCCGCCAGCACGCGCCGGTTGGTCGCGAAGCGCGGACCTTTCACCGTGAACACGAAGCCGTCCGGCGTCTCGTCATGCCAGCGCGCGAAACTCTCCGGCTTCTGCGAGCCGTAGTACGTCCCGTTGATCTCGATCGACGTGAGCTGGCTCGCAGCATACTCGAGCTCGCGCTTCTGCGGCAGCTTGTCGGGATAGAATACGCCGCGCCACGGCTCGAACGTCCACCCGCCGACGCCGACGTAGATCGTGCCCGTCGCATTCTTCGCGGTCTTGGCACCCTGGGCCACGGTCTCGTTCCTCATCTGCGGCGCCCTCGACGTGAGCGCGCCCGCCGCTTATCTCTACATCACAGGAGGACACCCATGTGCCGCAATATTCGCACGCTGTTCAACTTCGACCCGCCAGCGACGCAGGACGAGATCCACGCCGCCTCGCTCCAGTTCGTGCGCAAGCTCAGCGGCTTCAACGCACCGTCGCAGGCCAACGCCGCCGCCTTCGCCCGCGCCGTCGATGAGGTCGCTGCCGCCGCGACGCGCCTACTCGGCTCGCTCGAGACCAACGCCGCGCCGAAGGACCGCGAGGTCGAGGCGCAGAAGGCCCGCGAGAGGTCCCGCGCAAGATTTGGGTAGCGAGAGGCCCCGCGCCCGCTTCGGCTAGCCCGCCCGCCCCGCGTCACTCCCGCTGCAATCGCACCGCGGTCTGGAATTCTATAAGCCGGCCCAGCCCAGCGAGGATACTGCCGACCGCGAACAGCACGATCACCACGATCTCGAGATACCCCTCCACCTTCTCTTTCTCGAGCACGACGTCCGCGATGTCGGCGTCGGAGTTCTTGTACTGCGCGAGCACTTTTCCGCGCTGTGCCTCCGCCGCACTCACCTGCTCGGCCGATGCGTTCACCGCCTTCAGCAGCGCCACCTGGTTCTCGTACGCCGCGCGCAACTGCACCTGCGCCGACTGCTGGATGTTGAAGGCGACCAGCCGCATCTCGATCTCGCGCTTCAGAGGTTCGAGATAGAAGAGCTGCATCGCCGTCGACGCGAGCAGCAGCACGATGCCGACGATCTCGCCGACCTGATGAAGGCGCAAGCGCATATGTTGCCGTCCCCCCGAATTCCCCGCCGTCCCGCGCGCGCCTATTTCCCGAACGCGGCTTCCCACTCCGGCTGCTTGAAGCCGATCAGCAGCCCGCCGTCATGTTCGACGATCGGCCGCTTGATCATCGACGGCTGCTCGACCATCAGCGCGATGGCCTTCGCCTGCGTCAGCCCCGCCTTCGCGTCATCCGGCAGCTTGCGGAACGTCGTCCCTGCGCGATTGAGCACGACCTCCCACCCGAGCGCCTTGCTCCACCCTTTCACCTTCGCCGCCGTCACGCGGTCCTTCTTGTAGTCATGGAACGCGTACGCGATGCCCTGCTTGTCGAGCCACGCCCGCGCCTTTTTCACCGTGTCGCAATTGGGAATGCCGTAGAGCGTGATCGCCATCGCCGTCCTTCTCGCCGCCAGGAATCGTCGACGCCACCACAGTCCAGAACGT
>VFQN01001182.1_pt1 | contig 45046 bp, 65 predicted proteins | sample 3512371 | NCBI WGS metagenome assembly VFQN01 (sample SAMN10412370, study PRJNA504923) | tailings metagenome | isolation source: Replicate 2 from Balatoc abandoned mine | place: Philippines: Itogon, Benguet | collected 2017-08-28 | reverse complement strand
CTACAAGCCCACCTGGGGCCCTACCCCCTCCTACAAGCCCACCTGGGGCCCCACTTCCTACAAGCCCACCTGGGGCCCTACCCCCTCCTACAAGCCAACCTGGGGCCCCACTTCCTACAAGCCCACCTGGGGCCCTACCCCCTCCTACAAGCCAACCTGGGGCCCCACTTCCTACAAGCCCACCTGGGGCCCTACCCCCTCCTACAAGCCCACCTGGGCCCCCACTCCCTCCTACAAGCCCACCTGGGCCCCCACTCCCTCCTACAAGCCCACCTGGGGCCCTACGCCCTCCTACGACCCCACGCCCTCATCCGACTACCCCTCACGCGGCCCTACCCACAGCAAGCCCCCTAAGCGCTCCCGCCCCAACAAGTGGTATTGGCACTGAGCGGCGTGCAAGCGCGTGCTAGTGGAGTGCTATGTGGTTCAGTTGGACTGTAGGCAGAGACCCAATTAGGCTTGGTGCTGGCAAGGCCGGCCTGACGGCTGTATGCAGGCAGCTCCACGCATGGGCTGGGCTCCGCCATGCCTTGCGTCATTGCATTGTGTTGGACGGCACGTACACGTCCAAGGCTGTTAGGGACACGTGCTATTGTTATTGATTGGTGAAGGGTTGCATACTTTCGGGTGTACCAATTTGTACACGGTTGCTAGTTGTCGTTGAATGGGCAGGCGGCTTGCTGTAGGGTGACTTCTAATTGCCGAATTGTGACGAATTGCATGGCTGCCAGTCGAGCGATGCTGAAGATGCGCATGGTAACTCGTGTGAAGACTTGACAGTGTGACTTGTATGCTGCCGCTTTAGTTGGATGAGTGGTTAGCCCACAGAACTCGTGACGCACCTTGGTCGTTGACTGGTAGGCTTTCGAGGCATAGAGGATGGCTACATGTGGGACACACGTACTGGTGACGCATTGTTGGCCGCATGTCCTTGGCTGGTGCAATACCCAGTGGACACGCTACGGCACACATGCAACAGGCACGGTAAGTTGCGAAGAAGCAGGTCGTGTCCTGCCAATGATGCCATGCCAGTGCGGCAGTGGTGCCAGTTTGGCCTGCCGTTACATTGGGTTGTTTAAGTGATGACGGAGGCCTGCGCTTTATGGACACAAGCTGAACCAAGGCTTGAACCAGGGGAGAGGGGTATGCAACTAGGCCCCACGTGGGGCCATCCCGATGACTAATTGGCGAAAATGGTCTTTCGGCCCCTCCCGCGCAGTCCTCTTCATGACAAACTATATATGCGGGTGTAATTTATTGCTTGAAGAGGCTAACTTGTTCGCGGGACCTCCTCTTTTGGGCCAACATTGCAAGGCGCCGAGCAGGGCCCGGCTGGCATGCCAGAATGCTCTAGTAAGCCTTTTGAAAATAACTTATAGTATGGAGCCAGTACCGTCGGCGGACTGGCTAAAAGGCTGGATTGGCGACCTGCCTTGTTGCGCGGGGCTGGCCGGCGGGGGGCGGGCCTGTCCAGCGGCCGCAGCGACCATAGAAAGGCCTTGGACCGGCCGCTATCTCTCCCAGCGCAACAAGAGCTGCATGACGAGTAGCCTGGGCCAAGCGGAAAGCGAAATACCGTTAATATGAGGCGACGGGCCGTGCTCGCGTGTGCGCATGCCGATTGCTGGCGTTCGGGGTCTGGTCCACAGACGCCATATCGCGCATCGGCAGTGCTTCCCAAGGGCCCTAGCGCAACGTATGTTTCTTGAAAGGCAGCCTGGGCCGGGTAAGAGGCGGGATACCGCTGAAAGGGGGTGACGGGCCGTGCTCGCGGGTGCGCATGCCAAATGCGCGCATCCTGGGGCAGGTCCGTAGACGCCATAATGCCCAGCAGCTATGCAGTATAGGAGCCCCAGGGCAACAAGAATTTGGTTTCGATTACCTGTGCCTGGTTGGACACCGGAAAAGCGACGTATGCAGAACGCGGTCTCTGCTCGCACGATTTGCAACCCGTCGGCGAGCAGCGTGTTGGACGCCAGACTTGCATTGCGGCAACCAAAACAGCGCTGCCTTCCAATCGGACGCTTAATACACTGTGCAGCAACCCCTGACGCTCCGTATCGTTGCCGAGGTGGGGCTACAGAGAGTGCAGCCATGTGAAACAAGCGTGAGTGAACGTGCAACTCCACCAGCAACAGCTGTTGGGGTGTAACTCAGGATTTAGCGGTAACAGACATAGCAGGAGGGCATGTTATGGCATGTACCGGTAGCAGGTGGGTCAATGGCAGACGTCCGCCGCAGTCCGCCGTGTGCTGGCAGGTTGTGCCTGGTGGGGTGATCGTGGCACAGCAACCCCTGTTGACACCTGCCATCACCAGAAAACGCGCGTACCCACCAGGCGATGAGCCGGTTGCCGTTTGCTGGCAAGGTGCATGCAAGGGTGGGGGACTGACCCAATGCAAGGGTGGGGGAGGTCGGGATGACAGGGGAACTCTCCTGGCACATGATGACCACCTGACCAGGGGTGCTAAAGGCACTATGAGACATGGTGAAGGACCGTAAGGCAACGCCGTTCATATTGTGTGCGTTTCATACTTGTACCCATCGGCTCGTTGCGTTGGGCTGCTTCGCCCTAGCATTGGACCAGGACCTCTTGCCCTGGGTGTGCCCGTCCCCTGGCTCCAGCCAGCCAGCCCCGCGCGGACACGGAAAACACTCCAGGTTCACCCGGGTTCACTTGCAAACCCGTTCCCAGGTCTTAATATGGTATTCATTGAGGTCCCTGCGCTGCGGTTTCACTTCAGCTTGCTTCACATACGATCCTGTGCCCAACGGCAGAAAGCGCATGCCATGCGGTACCAGGGCTTGCTAACCGCAGCCTGTTTGACAACGCCAAACCACCCTTGATAGTTTTCAACCTCATATCTGTCGCATGGGCCGGCCAACTGGTATGCAAAGCGCTGTCCGGGCCCTGCTCGGCGCCTTGCAATGTTGGCCCAAAAGAGGAGGTCCCGCGAACAAGTTAGCCTCTTCAAGCAATAAATTACACCCGCATATATAGTTTGTCATGAAGAGGACTGCGCGGGAGGGGCCGAAAGACTATTTTCGCCAATAGTCATCGGGATGGCCCCACGTGGGGCCTAGTTGCATACCCCCTGCATACCCCTCTCCCCTGGCTTGAACGCTGCACCTGCGCTCGGGCCATGTACCCACATAAGGGTATAGCTCTGGGGGCCCTCTGGCAAATGGCACTTGCAAGGACATGCAACCGCAGGCGCACACCGTTACATGGCCCTAGCTGTCCCTTACCCCGCGGCGCCAAGTAAGCCACGCAACTCACCAAGCACGGCGGTGCGTCTCTAACCACAGGAGGCCGGGGCCACATGAGGTCGCTCAGTAACACTCAGCAGAGCAGAGAGGTCCTAGTGCGAACACAACGTACCCTTAATGTGCGTCTCGCCCGCCATGGGGTTCCGAGATGTGGCGTGCTTGGGGCAGGGTTGCACACCCTTGATGCCCCTGGGGCCGGGGGTGAAGGCAGGTGCTGTGGGCCGGTGCGCTGTGGGGTTCAAGTGCTTGGCTGGTCGGGATTGCACCGGTACCTCCCACGTGGGCACCTATCCTGCCATGCCGATGCCAGCAGAGAACGTTGCGCCAAACTACATCATTGCATCCTTACAAGGCACGGACACGGTAGCAGTCCGGGGAGGCACCCATGCCGTGAGTTGTGCGTGGCGAGTTGTGTCCGCATACAGGCTTATTAAGCGCCAACTACAACAGAATGCACGTGGATCAAGAGTGGAATCTGCAAATCAATCATTGCTTAGAAAATGACAACATCCTGCGCCATAATGGTGATGCGCTACCCTCCTAGCCCCCAGCCATAACAGCCATTTATGCTACCCGCTTCACGAGGATCAATTGAGTTCCACACCTACTACCTTGTGCTCACATTCGTTGAGGCAGCACGCAGTGCAGGTTGTCTACGGCTACACCCAGCTCCGTACAAGAGCTCCACCGTACTGCACTACTGCCATACGTTCTTGACTACTACACTAGTGCATCTAGTTGCTCTTCTTGAGGCTGGGTCCCTTGCTGGGGCTGGGGCCCCTGGCCGGGGTCTTGCTTGGGCTTGGGCCGCGGGTAGGGGTCTTGGAGGGCGAGGGTCCGCGGGCAGGCGTGCGGGAGGGGGTGGGACCGTGGTCAGAGTAGTGGGACGGCGAGGAGCCGCGGACAGGGTAGTGGGAGGGAGTAGGGCCGCTGGAAGGGACGGGCCGCGGGCGGGGTATTGGGACGGCGTGGCGCCGCGTGAAGGACACGGGCCGTGGGACGGCGTGGGGCCGCGGGCGGGGTATTGGGAAGGAGTGGGGCCGCGCACGGGGGAGCGGCTGGGGCTGGGCGCCTTGTGGCACCTGTACGTCACGTCCACGACGCAGGTGGAGCAGCGGTTGGGCTTCCAGCCGCTGCTGTGGGTCCAGGTTCTGTCGTACTTGGCGGTGAAGTCGTACGTCTTGACGGTCACCACAGCACCGGGGTTGTACTTGCAGAAGTAGTTGTCGGGCACGCCCACAAAGGCAATGTCGTACTTGCTGCTGTAAGCAGCCTCCAGGCGCTGGCGGAAGAAGGTGGCCTGCCACTGGTACTGGAAGGTGCCGCACACCCAGACTTTGTTGCCGTCGCAGCCGAAGTCGCCAATCCAGTCTGCAACGACAACGTCAGAAAGCATCAGCGCATTATCGCATGAATGGCTGGGAAGGGCAAGCAGCATAAGGTACCTCCCTGACACCTCAGGTAACCCACAATGCTCTGTGACCGTAAACCACGAAGGATCACCCCTGCTGCTGCAGCCCAGGGCGAGGCTCAGACCGCCCTAGCCAGCACCCATGCGACCCTAGCATGCACCCGGCCATGGACTTACCCCTGAGGCTCAGGGTCTCCAAAACGTCGTTGATTTTGTCCAGGGCCTTCACGCACATCGAGCCAGTGTAGAACGAGTCCTTACACTCAAACAGCGCCCACTCAAAGCACACGGCGCAGCCCGTGGACTTGGGGGGAGGAGGCGGCGGGGGCCAGGTGTAGGGTAAGTCGATGTCGCAGCTCTTGCACGTGTTGGGCTTCCAGCCGTGGCTGTGGTCCCAGGTGTGGTCGTACTTGGCCGTGTACTCGTAGCTCTTGATGCTCACCACGGCACCAGGGAAGGCGGCGCAGAAGTCATCATCGGGCACAATGGCGAGGGCAATGCCGTCGTCGTGGCCACCGTAGTGGGACTCAAACTTGGTGCGGAAGTCCTTGCCGTGGGCGTCAGAGTCGAAGGAGCCGCACACCCAGATCTTGTTGTTCTCGCAGCCGTAGGTGTCAACGAAGTCTGCATGGGGAAACACGGGAGCACGGAGCTGAACGGGTCGGCGAGCAGTGTGTTACCGCTGGAGTGCAGCTAACTTTTATCAACGGCTTACTCCATGCCGTGCTGACCTACTACCGTAATAAGCGCCTCATGCAAGGTGCCACTGCCCCAGCACAACCAGCACTCCATGCAGGCAGCAAAGCATTGCGGCACTATCTCCCCAGCCCTCTCACCTCCGTGGCCAATGTCTGCAGCACGTACTCCAGCTTGTGCACAGCCTGGTCGCACATGTCGCTCCTGTAGTACGAGTCCTCGCAGCCAGACAGCGTCCACTCCCAGCACACGTTGCAGGTGGGCTTGGGCGGCGGCGGCGGCGGCGTGGGGCAGGTGTATGTCACGTCGATGTCGCAGCTGCCGCACTTGTTGGGCGCCCAGCCGTCCGTGGGCCTCCACTCGTGGTCGTACTTGCCAGGCCAGTCGTGGCTCTTAACAATCACAACGGCACCGGGGAAGGCATTGCAAAAGTCGTTGTCGGGCACCGCCACCAGGGCCATATCCTGGTCGCGACTGTAGTGCTTCTGGAACGTGTTGCGGAAAGTCACGCCGGCCTCGTTGGTCTCGAACGAGCCGCACACCCAGATGCGGTTGTCGCGGCAGCCGTAGTCGCCAACCCAGTCTGCGGGGGCAGCAGTGGTGGGCAGGGAAGCGCATGCATGTAACTCGTTGGACAAGGATACGCCCCGCGTAAGTGGAATGATGAACCACGCGCAGGCGTGGACCAGGCATGAACCAGGCATTCAGCACGCAGGTGGACGGGAGCAGACGAGCGGTGTGCATGCAGGTATGAGGAAGCTAAGCGTGGACGTGTTGTTCCCAGGTCTGGGCCTCACCCGCAGCGCCAATGTCCTCAAACACAGACTCCAGCTTGCTCAGGGCCTTGTTGCACACGTCACTCTGGTAGTACGAGTTCTTGCAGCCGGACAGCGTCCACTCCCAGCACACGTTGCAGGTCTCCTTGGGCTCATCGACAAAGACTGCACACAGGAGAGGCAGCGGAGAGCGGGGCACGCACAGGGGATTGTGAGGATATAGCAACACAGATAGCGAGTACTGTGTGCCAGTGGGTGTGGCATAGTACGGTATCCAACACCCGAAGGCGCTACGGTGGCTTGTGACCAAGTGCCAGGCACAGCTACGGTAGCGCGCGCCCTAGGTAGCAGGCCTGCCGAGCACCCACCAGGGCAGCAATCGTGCTCCTGGCCGGTGGCCGGGTCCTTGCCCCACAGCGCGATGCTGCAGTGCTCCTCCACAAACAGGTCGTCGATGGTGCTGCAGTGGGAGTTGCCGGCCAGCACGGTAATACACAGATCGATGGACTCCCCGAAGCGCCCGAAGTCGAGGTCGGTGGCGCGCAGGGTCCACGAGCCCTGGTCCTTGGCGGCGGGGGGCTGGTCCACCACGAGGCCCTTGAAGGGTTTGCCGCCCAGCGTGCCCGTCACCTTGGCGCCGCCGCACCGGGGGGCTGTAGGGAGGGGTGGGGTGGCGCAGAGAGGGAGCGGTTGGGGTTGGTGAGGGAGGGAGCGGAAACCTTGTGAGTTGGGCAGCTGGCAAGGACACTGGTGCTGAAGTGATGTACAGGAAGCGAGCAGGCGGTGTGGCCCGCGATGCTGTGGGGTACGCGTGCTGTGGGGTGCATGGGGGTAGGGAGGGCAGCAGCACAGCACACCGCAGACAGCGCTCACCTGCGTCCACGGAGAACTTGTACAGTTCGCGGCCGCTGCACACGTCGTTGGCGCCGAAGGGGCGGCGGGCGATGCGCCAGCAGAAGCCGTTGCTGCCAACCTCCCAGGACTTGGAGATGTAGTAGTTGCCGCGGCGGGGGGAGTCGTAGCAGCGCGCGTAGGGGAAGGTCAGCTCCTCAGAGGGGGGCTTGGACCAGGCGGCAGCCATGCTCGTGAAGGCCCTGCGGGAGGGGATGGGAAGGACGAGGGAGGAGAATGCCGTCGGGTGAAAGGTAGTGGGCAGTGTCAGGTCGTTGCAACCGACACGTGGCAACTATGGCGAAGCCCGCTTCGCAACTACGCAACCATGGGCCGTTTGCTACTCGTCTGAACGCACAGCCGCCTGGTCGTGCCAAAACACCTGTGCCTAAACCGACCTACGCCTAGCCGGTTTGCAACCACCGCCCCTGACATACGATACCCAAACCACCATCCCAATTCCTAAGGGGCCCGTTCCTCTGTCACATCCGCCGAGCCGGGGTGGATATGATAGTGGCACTCAATAGTTGCCGCACGCCACAAACCAAACAGCTTCTCCAGCCGCTGCCGCTCGCCCAGCCCGCTGCCCTCCGCGCCGTCCCACAGCGCCTGGAGCACCTGGGGTAGGGGTTGGAAGGACACCAACGCATTTCATTCAGAGGCCATGAACCGAGTCAAGCGCATGCCTCGAGGCTGTGCTCGCACTCGAGCACATGTACACACCGCACACCATCACTGGGGGCAAGACCTAAGGCAATTAGCGTCCGACAGGCAGCTGCACTCGGTTTTCTGGACAGCCCAACAAGCTGTCCGCAGAGTGCAACCGTCAGGCGGAAGACTGTGATGCAATGCATGATGCCCACCGGCGACAGGTAGGCATCATGCAGCACCTCGTCGATGCGGTCCCCCTGCAGCCTCAGCGCCAGGAGGCCGGGAACCGCGCCCTGCCGCACCGCCGCCGCGTCGCACGGCGCGCACACCTCCCGCACCGCCCGCTCCACCCAGCAAGGGCTGCGGTACCAGCTGAACTGCAGCAGCAGAGCCACGCCACCTGCTGCTGCTGCACTTGCTGCTGCCGCGGCACCTGCTCCGGAGGCAACCCCCGCCTTCCCACCCGCTGCTGCAGCCCAAAGCTGCTGCTGCTGCAGCGACACACGCACGCAGCACTGCACGTCCGGCAGGTCCCTGTTGTGCTCCAGCACCTCGCCCTGCCACTCGCGCAGCGACTCCGCGCGCTGGCACAGCGCCTTAACCCACGCCTCCGTGACCGCCTCCGTGGTCAGCATGCTTAGGTAGGTACCCACCAGCAGCATCACCTGGCCCCCGCATCCGTGCCCACCGGCCAGCACAATGCCGCTGGTCTTACGGTCGCAACCCACATTCTGGCCGCCACCCACACCTTTCCCTGCTTCACTAGCAGCCACCGCTGCCACCGCCACCGCAATGCTGTCCCTTATTGGCCTCCCCATCGCCGCCTGCACGTCTGACACGTGTGCAGTCTCCAGCCGCAGGCCCCCCGCCGCCACCGCCTCTGCCACACCCAGCGCCGGCCGCACCCACGTGAACCCAGGCTCCTCCTCCGCCCATGCACCCCCCAGGTCCTGGCTCCACCTCGGCAACACGTGCGCCCAGCTGGGCGGCGGGCCGCGGCCGCGCAGCCGCACCACGCACCCTGCGCACACCACCATCTCCGGCCTGTACCTCAGCGCCAGCATGACCATGGCCTCGGCCGACGTCCCGGACTCTATGTGCAACCGCCCGAGCTCAAACCGCTCGAATCGCTCCTTGACGTACTCCCACATGTAGTCGTACCGCTCTTCCGCAGCGTCATCACCAAGCTTCGGCAGCCCCGCCAGCTGCAGCAGCTGCAGGCGCCCAGAGCCTTCCCCCACGAGCTTGGAACGGTGCAGCAGCCAGTCTATCTCGTACAGCTCCCGGTGCTGCTGCACCTCCCACCCCACGCGCACCACCTGCACCCTGCCATCCCGCAGTCCCAGCTCCAGCCGCTTCCCCCGCAGCCTCCCCACGACCTCATCGCTGGTGTCCAGCTCGATCCCGTCCACATGCAGGGTCTCTAGCGCCGGCGGAAGGGCATCAAACAGCTGCACGACAAGCTGCTCCGAGGGCGCGATGACGCCCTCTCTACGTGCATAGTAGTACTGGCTGGGGTGCTCGGTGTAGCAATCGAGGTGCTTGATGACAAGCGTCTTTAGCTGCACCAGTCGCGGCAGGGTGGCCCACAGCTCCGGCTGGGGCTGCGTGCTCCTAGACTTGCCGCTTCGCAGCTCCAGCTTCACCAGCCGGTTGCCCATGTGGGCGGCCAGGCCGTCCAGGTGCTTGGGGTAGGGGTACAGCGCGGCGGAGTGCAGCTTGGGAAAGGCGGCCGCCAGCGCTGCTGGCGACTCCTCGCCGCTCTCGCCCTGCCGCAGCTGCCAGCCGGACATGTCGCAGCTCACCAGGTCGATGTGCTGCAGGCCCGGCAGCAGCGGCCCCAGCAGCCCCACCAGGTGGGACAGGTTGATGGTGGCGCCCTCCCAAGCGCTTGTGTCCAGCTCCAGCTCACGGATCTGCGCCCTCCTGGCCGCAGGCAGGCCCTGGAACAGCCACGTGGCCAGGTGCAGGGGGTACAGCTTCTCGGCGGCCGCTGCCTCCTCCTGCTGCTGCCGGTGCTGCTGCTCTTGCTGCGGCCGCCCCGCTGCACCCTGCTGCGCCTCACCGGCTTCCTCCGCCTCCTCCTCCTCCTCCTCCTCCTCCTCCTCCTGCTCCTCCCTCTCCTCATCTTCGCCCTCGTCCTCCTCATCGCCGCCACCGGTCTGCTCAGCACCCTCCTCCTCCTCCCAGCCCCCCTCCAGCACCAGCTTCAAGGAAGTGCAGCTCGGCCACTTCGACAGCAGGCTGGGAGGCACAGCGGGCCCGCCCACAGCGGCTTCTGGGTGCTCGTGTGGGCACAGGTGGACGCGGATGTGCTGCGCGCCCGTGTCCACCGCATCCCTCAGCGCCTTGCACGCCTCCCGGGCGTGCGAGCATGACTTTGCGGCCTCCAGGTGCCCCGTAATGGTGCGCAAAGCGCTCACGTCTAGGGCTGACAGGACGTCCAGCAGCGTGGTGCGCCGCTGGGGCGCAGGTGTGCGGGCAGCTGCAGCGACATCGCTGACGGTGTGCGGGGTCTGTGGTGGGGGCGGGAGCGGCTGCGCGGGGGCAGAGTTGCCGACCGGCCGTAGCCAGCGCTTAAGCGACGCTTGCTTCGTCATTGACGAACACATCATTACCTCAGGTATGTCAGTGTGTGAGTAAGTTTGCTTGGTGAGGCTTTACTTGGGCAAAGGGTTGACGGGCACCGCAGGCCGAAGCAGTACTGTTTACACAGGCGCTGAAGTCCAAGCTACTACGTTGTGATATTGCATGCCTACTATATTTACACTGACTTGGCTTCGTCAAGCGTTGAGCGCAAGGCGTATGCATTTCGCGCGTTTTCGCTAACTGGAAACTGTCCATCCAGACCAGACCGCGTCCTACTTGCTGCACTGCGAGCGTAAATGGCCAACACGGAAGTCAATGTGCATAGGTGGCTGGCAGGTGCCACCTTGCGTTGTGGGCCCTGCGCACGACTCGTGGGGGATCAAGTTGCTGGCCGGCACGTGGTGCGCCGGGTGGGTGGCCGCACGCGTGTGTCCCTGCCGCCGCGCTCGGACTATTGACAAACTGCACCGTACCCTTGTCGCCGCCTGTTCCTGGCTGTTCCTCATGCGCCCAAGCTGTTGTCAGGTCAGGCCAGGCTGGATGAATGTGACATCCCAACTAGATTACAAATTGTACCATATACTAAGCCACATGAAACGGCCAGGGTTTGGTGTGATCATGGTCGTGAGTCTGGTGAGAACTACGCAGCTGAGTCACAGGGCATGTCCTCCAGTGCCAACGCCACTTCACTGCAATGCGTGCTCAAGGCCACAGCACGTCGCACACTTCAGCCACGGCCCCAATATCTGGAAAGTAATATCGTCTCTTCACTGCTCAACTGCACCGCTCTTGTAACGAAATCTACGCAATAGGATACCGGTACATACCCCTACTAAGTCCGCTCAGCAGGCTCAGCAGGTGCAACATTCGTCTCTCAAGGTATGGGATCAGCAACAAACGCTACTACTACGGCACTAGCCACATCACCACCGTACGTCACTTCACCGACTTGTCTGCACTGTGCAAATGCAAGCTGCCCCGCACAACACCGTGCCCATGGCAGACCATGACGGACATGAGGATGGACGGGGGTAATCCGGCATGAGGCAACCAAGGGCCCAGACTAAGCAAAAAGACCTCTTGGCTAACGCACACGACCAGGAAGTACTGCAACACAACACCCCAACGTCCGGGGGAATGGGTAGAGGGAAGTCCAGGAATAAAAGCCCACAGTCTCACCCCCTGAACGCTTGCCACACGTGCAGGCGCCCAGGAGGCAGTGCTAGTGTATCACCTTAACAACGCAAGCGGTAACAGTGGTCAGTGGTCAGGGTGTGTGTCGTGTGAACGGGTTGAGCCCGATGCGTGCGCTGGAATGCTGGCTACACACGGGACAGGCATGGACAGAGATGCCCAACAAGTCAACAGCAACAGCCGCAACAGCTCGCAAGGTGCATCAACCGTAACAGAATGCGGCGGTTGAACATCTAGCGTGGCGCGGTAGCGCGAAAAGAGTGCTCCGTAACCGGGAGCAGGGGAGCACAAATTGCTCACAACTGGCACAAGACAGTAGCCATGCGGAATGGCTAGCTTTCTTCTGTGTATCACAACGACAACTGTGTGACAATCAAGCATACAGCTGGGCGCTGCAGCACAACACGTGCTCGCCTTTCACGGTGACAACCACCACCAACCCGTCACGCAAATACATGAATTGCGCGACAACCTGCAAGACGTGCAGGCTCCGGGGTCGCGCGACGCACCATAATGCCATGCAGGCATTGCGGTAATATGTGTACTTCTTCCTTGTCTTCTCACAAAATGGTGCGATTTCGACTCGCTCGTATGCTTTTTTCTTCTCCAACGTGGTGCCTTCCTGCCAGATACACCTCACCTCCTTCCCACCCAACCCCGACCCACGCACCAAGCTCGATGCCAAGGTGCAACCGGCCGCAGCTTCTCATCACACCGCTGTGCTATCAACACACAATCGTCAACCGTGTACCCGGCCCCCCACACACAAACGCCAACACCCCGAAGCAACGTTTGGCCGCCTCCGACATAGCCTGCACCATCCCACACAGCATGCTCCTGCGTCCCACGCCCCCACAGCCATGCACCTCACCACGCGCGCTCCTGCTACACCACAAACACCCTAGTGGTGGTTGCTCAGGTGCCTCAGCGCCTGCGTGTAGTTGTCCGGGTTGTGGAACCTGCTGATGCACCCGTTTGGCCCATAGGCCTGGTAGTCGCTGAGCGTGGTCAGCGGGTGCGGCTGGTTCATGAAGTGCATCACGCTCTGCTGCATGCCCGCCAGCCGCGCCGTGCGCTTGTCGGCCGCGACCTGGAACTGCTTCTTGCAGCCGCCTGTGACGGCGGACATGGCGGCGGCAAAGGCGGTGCCGTCCAGCAGCTCGTCCCACGAGGCCAGCGAGGCGGCCGCGTGGTCCAGCAGCGGGAACAGCACGTCCTCGTCCACGCCCACGCGGTACAGCGCGGGGTAGTTGGGCAGCATGGGGTGCATGGCGTCCGCGGGGCCTGGGGGTCGGAAGAGCACGGTGATCAGCGACTGTGGTTGACCGAACAGCGCGACTTTGCAAAGGGTAGCAAAGCTACAGCTTTCACGCACACGGATGCCAACGGGCGACGCATACACAAGTGGGCTGTGCTGGGCTGTTACGAAGGCTTACCGTTGACGAAGGGCATGTCCACCGAGGGCCGCAGCACCGCCACGCGCCCGACGAAGTTGTACAGGCTCTTGTACGGCATGGCGCCCTCTGGCCCCTTGGACGACAGCGAGGGGTGGTCCCGGAAGCTGGGCCACCAGCGCTGCAGCATGCCTGCCACCACGGTGTAGTCGCACACGAAGGCGCGCGGCACGATGTCCTTGTGCATGATGACGTTGACCACGTGGTCGTTGGTCAAGCCCAGCGCGGCCAGCAGCCCCAGGGGCAGGGGCTGCACCTGCTCCATGCTGGCAGCCGTGGCGGCGATGCTGCCCGGGAAGGAGGAGCGCGAGGTGGAGCCCTCGTCGGCGGCGCGGTCCGGGAGGTGGTGGGCGTGGTGGTCGGGGCGCGCCTCGCAGCGCAGGTCGCACCGCTCGCAGCGGTCGGGCGCGGCGTGCGACACGCCGCCCTGGCAGAAGACGGCGGGGGCGCCGTAGGTGTAGATGGGCGCGATTTGGTGCGGCTTGAGCACGCCGCGGACCACGTAGAGCAGCATGAGGACCACGCCCAGGGAGCCGCCCAGCGAGTGGCCTGAAGGTGTGACACACAGGAGGCCAGTAGGGGCGTCAGTTCAGGCTGTTTTGGGTGGAGTGCACGGGAAGCAGTGGAAACGTACGGTGCCCAGGATGGCGGCAGGCAAGGTCAAGAGGTCAGCAAAGCAGCCGTACATGGCACGCCGTACCTGTGAAGGAGACGGTGGCGTGCGGCGACGACTCGATGTGCTGCTGCACCAGCGGCAGCAGGTCGTCGTACAGCACCTTGGCCGCCTCGTACACGCCCCGGTGCACACGGACGCCTGGCGGGAAAACAGTCAGCGGGCGCGGGTGTCACAAACCAGCGGAGGGGAGCAATGGGTAGATGTACCTGATTACGCGGTGCAGGCAACGTACACGCTCACAGCGTATCTTTTCGAGTAAGCCTCAGCCTCCTAAACCAGACAACCCGTGCCCCCTCACCGTAGCGCCCATCCTCAAACACCTGCGGCTCAAACTGCAGGTTGATCTGCCAGTGCTCCATGCTGGTGGAGCCCTGGATGGAGAAGTAGCGCGTCTTGGTCAGCTTGTCGTCAGCGGCGAACCAGGCGCTGGGCGGCGCCTTGGCGCACGCCACCACGACCGCCGGCCCGGCCGCCACGTCCACCCCCGCCTGGCCCTGGCCCAGGCCCACGGTCCCCGCCGAGGCCCCGATGTCCACCTCCTCCATGCTGGGCAGGTAGCCGCCCGACATGGAGCGGCGGGGGCGCTGGGCCTGCTCCTCGCGAAGGGCGCGGCCGCCCGCGGGGCCGCTCTGCGTCACGGCGGACACAGCCTCCTCACCGGCGCCGCCAGACACCACGCCGCCGCTGCCAGCAGCTGCGCCGCCGCCGGTGCTGCTGCGGCGCCGCTCCACCAGGGGCGTCTGGTACCCGTACACCTGGCCGGAGATGAAGTCCCGCTCCTGGTTGAGGTTTGCGTCGGAGAAGAAGGTGGAGGCGGAGCGGGAGGCCGCGGGGCAGGCGGCGAGGGCGTCGCCCAGCAGCGCTGGCGCCACCTCCTGGCCCACCATGTGCTGCTGCTGCACCGCCTGCTGGTGTGCGGCCGCCTGGCCGCCCAGCAGCAGCTCATCCACAGTGCCCATGGTGCCGAGCGAGCCCACGCGTGGCTGCTGCGGCCCTGCTGCCGCCATGGCCGCGCGGAACTCCAGGTCAGAGATGTCCCCCTCCTCGTCGTAGGAGCCCATGGACACCAGCGCGTGGTGCAGCGTGGACACGTACACGGGGTTGGCGAAAGCGCTGCCGTGGCCCTGGCTGGTCAGGGCGGCCGTCACGGCCTCGGGCGACGTGAGCTGCAGGACTGAGACGCCGGAGGCATGCGGGCCGGGGCCACCTCGGGAGAAGGAGACCATGGTCGGCGCAACCTCCTCGAGGTGGCCGCTGCTGATGATGGTGGCGTTGAGCGCGCTGGGCTGCTGCTGCTGCAGCGGGTGGGCTGCCGGGGAGGACCGGGAGGACGCTGCCGCGGCATCAGAGGCCTTGGAGACCGCGGCAACAGCCGCGGCAACCTCAGCGTCGACGCCGCTAAGGCCTGGGGCCGCCCCGGCGGAAGCCCCGCCACCCACGACCGCGGCGGCGGGAGTGATGGGGCAGAAGGATACGGAGGTGGCCACCAGGGACAGCCTGTGGCGCTCGTAAAGAGCCTCGGTATCAATCTTGTTAACCTCGTATGCCATGTTGCAAAGGTCCGCGAGCATTGCAGCAAAGCCCACTTCAACCTGGTCAGCGATGGTGAGGTAGGGCGTCAGGGTCGGCCGGCTTGTAGCTGCGTCCGCCGCGATGGATGATGCTGGGGCTGCTGCAGCAGCTGCTGCAATGGCGTCGACGACACGGTGGAAGGTCCCGTCGAGCAGCTCTTGGGCCTGCCCCGTAATGTCGTGCCGGACAGCACTGTACCGGGTAATGTGCGGTGATATCTTGTGCGTGGAGAACCGGTGCCACGTGTCCCATAGGTCCGTAACCGTGGTCTACAGGGCGGGATGTTGGGGCAATAAGCGACGGCTCGCCTCTGATGTCGGGAGGGTCAATGTGATCTGCACCAACAACAGCTGTTACGCGCAATAACAGTTCCTATCCCGGCGCCGTTCAGGTAATTCGGTGCTTGCTAATGCTAGTCGCGGCCGGGTTGGTCCGACAGCTCGTATGAACGAAACAAAGCCATGGCGCGACCGTGGCCAACCTTACCTGAATAGATTTAGCCCAAGACTGGTTACTCTGGCCTTTCTGATCAGATTGCATGGGCAGCTGAACGTCCTTGCTGGGCGCAGGCGTCGACGTAACGGTAAGGACCGAGGTCAAGACGCTCCGCCTTGGAGCGCGCCCCAGTAACCTTCCATTTCCTCTAGAGGATGGGTGCCCAACCTCGTTGGTTGAGGTTGAAGCCACAGCCATCCTGACGAAGGTTGGGCCGCGTCAAACAGAAGTCAGAGTGATGCGTGGTACTCTGACGTCTGGTAAGCCCCAACACGTACTATGATATGCATGCAAAGAAAGCGCCCTCATACGTTGGCGGCCCCCGGCTGTTGGTGTTGGTGTCTGCGACGTATGACGACGTGTACAATTTTACCTTTTTGGATGGAGACAGGCGGCCTTCGTCCTTTCAGAAAGGGCCCAAGCCCGCGCGCTATTCCACGTATTCTTAAAATGTTGCTTGGTAGAGGCGCTGGAAACTTGTCAGCGGCAAGGACAAAACCAAGGGATGTTGTTGGTCACCAACATGTTGTTGGTCACCAACATGTCGCTCGGCTTTAAGACGCAGGCACTGGATTGTATTGCGCTTGTATGAAGTAGGTTGCTCGTGTCCAAGTGTGTGAATGCAGCTTAGTATAGCAATGTGGGTGTGAGTGGCGAGCTTTCTACCTGCGGCCGTAAAGCACAAAACACGACGCAAGGCTGACGCAGACGCAGCGCATGCAGATTACTGTACCCGTGCAAACTCCTATCAGCAGTAGTTGAAAATGCAATGTTGTATGTGCATAGTATTCCTGAAGAACGGATAGCCGTCGACCCACATCACACGTTATTGAGGTGTACGGCACAATAGCCAGCTCCGCACGCAAAGGCGGACGTGAGAAGGTAACATGTTGTTTAGAAGGGCATGTGCTAGCAGTGGTCATGTAGTCGGCGCGCCGCGGCTACATGACAGTACGCCACGTGGCTGTGACGCCAGGTGACGCTGACCGACGTTGACCGCATATGTAGAGAGCCAGCGGCCCCAACACTACCTCTCTGTTACCGCCATCCTGACTCCCTCATGCATATGCACCATCTCGCTGAAGCAGCTAGCCGCTGACGTCCAAAACCTTGCAAGTTCACCGCACATGCACGTCTCTCGGCCCTCCATGTTCGGCACAGCTCACATTTGGTGCTGCAGCGTGCAGAGTACGGGTGCTGGTCTGACTCGATGCGTCCTACCAGTGTGGCAAGACCTCCCCTGGCCAGTACCCTGTCCTGCAGCCATGGCCAAACGTCTCATCAAATCATTCCATCCGCCCTCAGACGCTGTCCTATGGCGTGTCACGGTGTCAGAACAGCGCTGTCCACATGTTGAGCAACCGGCGGTGAAGCGACGACATAGTGTTGTTGTAAGCCAGGCCTCCGTAGCTGAGGTGCCAGATGAAGTGCCTGCATGACAGTCAGCAAGGGTGCAAGGCAAGCTCGGATAGCTTATGCCACGACTCACCCTCCAGCGAGCAGGCGTGCAAACAGGAGACAGGGAAGCCCCGAGCACACGCTGCAGATTGACGGTTGCACCGGCTCAGCTTGACCAGCAGCAACCCCTTCAGCGCTGAAGAGCGAGTGGTGGCATCAAGCCCTGCCACCTAGTGGCTTTCATGGCTGCGGGCCTGCGGACATGAAGGACATCAGGCACGTGGACAACCACCCCTGCCCGCTCCCCCGCCCTCCCCTGGCACCCACTTGTGGTAGTCCGCCACGCCCTGCTGCAGCTCCGCCAGCTGGTCGGGCGTGATGGCGTCCAGGATGTCCCACAGTCGGTGTAGGTTGTGGCGGTTGATGCGGACAGAGAATTTCTCGTACGGCACAATGTCCCAGAACGCCTGGGGGACAGGGGGCGAGGCGGCCGGGAAAGGGGCCGCATGGGGCAGAATGCAAGGGAGTCAGGCAACTGTCGGCGAGGAGGAGCAGTCAGACAGTCAGAGCTATGGTGATCTGGTGCAGAGTGTCGCTACCCTCGGCCCCTGCGCCCTTACCGGGTAGATGTGGTCCTTGGGTAAGAAGAAGTCGGAGCATACGGGGAGACAAAGAGGGCGGGTGCACAAGCAGCAAGAGTTAGTCCTACGTTTACGTGTCGGGAATTGCGGTGTCACTGAGGCAGCCCCACGAGACAGCCGTCGGGGGTCAAAGAATGTGCAGCGGTAGTGCAGTGAGCACGAGGCATGGTGTCCGCCTGGCATGCTGCTCATGTGCGGCGCGGGTTGTGTGCACGCCCTGGCGACCATTCCGCGTGCGCACCTGCACGATGACGGGCACGCAGCCCGTGTGCATGGCCTGTGTGAAGCGGATGCCCCAGCCGTAGCCGGTGGGGCACAAGCAGAACCTGGCCCGCAGCATGTCCTTGCCCGTGGCGCCTGCGGTGGCAGGCCGGCAAATCTCAGATGAAAGCCAGGCAGGGTACATTTGGATACACTGGCGCAGGCGTGCCCAAGCATGGTCGCGTCACCCATGCAGCATGGCACTGGACGGTTGCGTGTGCCTGAGTCCAGCGCAGAGTGCGGAATCCTGTCGTGGCAGAGTGAGTGGCAGAGTGACGGAACCGGTGGCTGACGCACTTTGTCAGGCTGGGCACAACCCCAACGGAAACAACGAAGACACCCCCCCGTATCGCTTTCTACCCATCTCACCCTTGTTGATTTTGACGTTGGGCCGTGTGGTCTTGGCGAACATGGCTAAGAGGCCCTGGCGTACGCCCCCGCTGTACGACATGTCCTCCCTGTCCAGTACGGCAGCGGTTTGCAAGCCACAGACGAGTACGGCACCGCTAAAAAGCATGGTTGGGTGCGCACGTAGCCTGCTACAGACCGTTGAGGGCAGGCGCCGACATCCCAAGCGATATAGGGACCACACAAGCGCAGGCGGACTCCGTGCCACTGTGCTTGCTGCACCCTAAACCTGCTTTCACATGACATGTTGTGCCCCTTGCAATGCATCGCAACGCACTTGGTGAAGCCGTTGAACAGGAAGAACGTGGTCCGCTGGTCTGCGTTGGCCAGTCGCGGCCTGGGTCCGCTGGTGTCGTACGCCTCCTTCGCATGATCTAGCCACGCCAGATCCAGGTAATTGGGCACCGACACGTCCTGCTCGGGCCTGCAGCAGGTACAAAGTGTCGTACAGGGCCGTGCAGTGTCGTACGAGGCCCACGAGGAGTTAGCAGTTGCCGTACTTTCTCAACTGTAAACACCAAGCGAGCGAGTGACAGCCCCCTGACGGCATACACAGCCCCAAGACTGCCAGGGCGGTGTACTAGTGGTTCTACGAGGGCAGGTGCTGGCTGCGTGGCGGTGTGGTACTGTTGTTGGAGATGCGGTGCGGGGTGTAGGCGTGGTAGGGGATGGGGTGCTGTAGTGTGGCGGCGGGGGTCTCCCCACCTGAAGCACGGCTCGCGCTCCGCCTTGATGGCTGCCTCGTCGTACCCCGGGAAGCCCTTGAAGCGCACCGCCAGCCCCCTGTTGTCCACCTGCCGGCAAAGGGCGTGCGGTAAGCGAGCGTACACGGCTAAGGACGGCAGTGTCCACGTGGCAGGGAGAATAAGATGGTAGCAGGTGAGAGGGGGTGTGCTGTCGCGGAAGGCGTTGCAAAGAAGTGTGTTGGTGCGCACGGCCCGTGGGGTTCGTGTCTGGGCTGCTGGTGGCCGTTCCCTGTGCCGGTCTGCGCCGCGGGCGCGGCGAGCAGTCCCTTCAGCGCGGACCGGGTGCAGCCGTCCCTAATAGCATGCATGCAGCTACCTTGCCCCGTGCAAATGCTGCTTCCGGCTGCACGGCAAGCAAGGGGTGCTAGACACACCTGTTTGTCTGCCACCAGGCGCTGGAACTCCCGCTTTGCTGCCACCCAGGCGGGGTCGTCCTCATGCGCCAGAGTCTGGGACTGCTTTATATGCGCAGCAGGAAAGGCGTGAGGGGTGTACAGCACAGAGCGAATGTCAGAGGCGCACCCTAGTAGCTGCCCTTGCTCCAGGCATTGCATCTCCCTGGAACCTGCATCAATACACAGAGGATGGCGAGAGCATGCATTCGAACAGCAGGCGGCACGCATTAGAGCAGCTTCCTGCAGCAACAGCCATAGTTGCCGTGTGTACGTACCAAGGGCACGGGGATTGCATAGCCTGACACTGAGGCATGCACGTCCACGTCAGCAAGGCATTTGGCATGAGCTACAGCAATACGCTTTGAACCGTAGTGGGTGAAGATGCTGCACGGCCGACAGCTGACCGATGCAGGCTTTGGTTAACCCACCCGGGTCCCGCCCCTGGCGCCCCGCCCCCTGCCCGCGCCAGCAAAACCCACCTCGCGGTTAGTGCCGCCGGTCCCATGGCGGTGCTTTGCGGCCTGGGCGAAGTGCACAATCTGCGGAAGCAGCGGCAGCGACAATGGCAAGAGCGGCATTGCAACCACGAGTCTAACAGCAAAGCTGCGGTGGGGCACCGGTCAATGTGCTGCGACGGCCGCTCGGCCGGTTGGTCTCCAGCCGCGACGGAGCCTGTCAACAACAACAGGCCGCACGACCGATGGACCCTCCCCCGTAGCTGTACTCCGCTCACACCTTGCGCCCAGTACCCGGCCCCCGCCTCCCCCGTTCGTCCTTTTGCCGCTCTGCGGTTCCCCCCCCCCCCTCCCCCTCCCAAACGGCGCTTCCAGCCCACAGCCCGAGCTCTGAAAAGGATGCTGCATTCGCCGTGTACTCCGTGTAACTTCCTTGCCGCATTGCCAACCGAACTGACAGCTAAAACGCCCGCCCCCCACTCCATCCACGCCTTATCCCGACTTGCGGCATAAGTAATACCATCTTGCACATCCCTCTTTCCACCCGCGCGCCTTGATTGGGTGCTGCAGCTCCGGCTGGTGGCGGTACAGGTCGCACACGCCGCGATCGTTGGTGGCCCAGGCGATGTGGTTGCGGCCGGCCGTCATGTTCCAGAACGGCCACGTCGTGCGCACATAGTTGAACACCGTGGTCCAGTGCCGCCCGGGGTAGCCCACGTTGCCTGGTGGTGGTGGTGGTGGTGGTGGTGGTGGTGAGAATGTAGGCAAACGGTGCAGGTACAGGGCGCGGTAGTGAGTGCGAGTGTGCAAGCGTGCCCTTGGGGGTAGCCTGGTGGTGGTGTGGCAACAACACAGCGCAGGTGAAGGGGCTGCAGGGGTCCGACCGGCCGGGCGCGGTGGCGCGTGACAGGACGTGCAGGCGTGGCCTTGAGGCCTGGCCTGACCTGTACACCTGAAGGACCTTAAGCGTAGGGCAGCTGCCCAGCGCGGCAGCAGTGCTGAGCAAACACCATCAGCCAGCGCATGCAGCGGGATGTGGCAAGTGCCGGACTGCAAGCAGGGTTCTAGGTGCTCCTGATGTGCACGCAGGCCCCGTGCACACAGGCGCCCGCCCCCGCCCCGTCCCGCCCCGCGCTACCTGTGTAGTAGAAGGTGTAGGCTGGGATGACGAACAGGTTGGCTTCCCACGGGTCCTCCGTGCGCAACGCCCAGTCGCCCAGCAGCGCGTCCATGAAGGGGTGCTCCGCGATGTACATCTTGTCCACCAGCGCCCTGTTGTACGGTACGGCACGGTCGTACGGCAGCGCACGTCCAGAAGGCCGTCAAACCGCTCATGTCCATGGACCGGTGGGGGAGGTGAAACTCCCGGCAAGGGTTGCACGGGCCCTCAGCTGAGCATGGCGCTTCGGAAGGAGCTTTAACGGGTGGGTGTCACTTAGGACGCGGGCACGCGCAGCTCAATCGCGTTCTGTGGGTCTATGCACGCCCCGCCTGGGCAAGGCACACAGGTCCTCGCCTCCGAGCCCCACTCACGGCTCGTCGTGCCAGGCCTTGCGGTAGGCCACGTGCTCGGGCAGGTCGTACACGTACACGCGCAGCTTGGACGGGTGCGGCTGCCACACTGCGGCAGCAGGGGCCCAGCATAGAGGTAATATGGGGGTACCAGCGCGACGGCCGGCACCCGTGCGCCTCTCTCCCGCGGTGTGATAGGTCATGGAGTACGAGGGTCCGGGGTCTTCGACGGCCCGCACGCCGAGACACAGGGTAGGCCATGGCAGACCGTGCACAACACCGCGGGGGTGCCTGGCATGACGGGCATGTGCCCAAGGCGGGCCTGTACGCCTTCGTGTGGCGACCATGGCCCTGATGTAGCTTGGGACCCCGGCCCTGGCTGCCGGCGGACGCACCCTGTCCCTCGTAGGCCTTGCTCCGCGTGCAGCCCAGCCCCCACCAGCCCTCTTGGCAGTGGCAGAAGCCGCCCATGCAGGTGCCCCGCCCGCTGCAGTTGGCGTAGCAGTGCTCGTTGTCGGGCTTGGCGCAGGTGTCGCCCTGGTAGAAGCCCTGGCACTTGCAGAAAGGTGCCAGCTGCTGGTCGGGGTTGCCCCAATTCTTGGGCTCGGAGCACCAGCCGCGCCCGCTGCACCTGCGGGCCCGCGACCAGCCGCATGCCGGTACACCGGTATCAAGGAACTCTGCGCCTGCCACCATCCCTAACGAGTGTTACCGTCCTGAAAAAGCAGCAGCCACACGAGCTCCTCCTGGCATGTCGCATACGGCACGTGCCTGTGTACTGCTGCAGTTGCTGCGATGCCAGTTGCATAGACACGTAATGATTGTGTGCTGTAATTGTGTGCACCTGTGCGGCCCACAGTCCTCCAGCGGCACGGGCGTGGCCTGGTCCAGGTTGACGTAGGGGTTGGGCGGCCCGGGGGCGTCCTCCAGCGTGAAGGGGTCGTTGCCCCGCTGGGCGGCGGACTGGAGGGGTAACACACGCAAGCGGGGAGCGAACGAACGGCAGGGGATGAGCCCAATGGGCACAGCGGGCCACTTTGCCGACTCTTCGGCACTAGCCAAGCACTGGTACACTAAGTGAGTACGTGAACGCTTGCCCTGATTGGCCATACTCGAGTTCCCATTCGGCTTGGCCCCCAACTACGTTCGTCCCCACGGGTTATCGAACCGCCGTCAGCCGCTTCCCTTGAGCCTTGGAGGCCAACCTTCCCACCACCCCTTGACCCCATGCACGGATTCCTTCCACACGGGAGCAGTTCGAAGGTCTTGATTCAGCGCCACCGAGCGCCGTCTGCCGCAGGTCTGCCACATCCACAGCCTAGCCAACTCCGTGCCGTCCTCCGGCGCCAACCCACCTCGTCCCAGCGCCCTTTCCGCCACCGCACTCGGTCGTCCTTGGGCCCCCTGGGCGGGTCGCTGGTCTGCTCATCATCCCCCCGGTCCTTCCACTCGAAGCATATGAGCTCGTTCCATGACCAGAACTGGTAGTTGTCGCACCCCCGCAGCTCAGAGTTCAGCGGCCGGCGGCACGCCAGCTTCTGCAGCTGCTTCCAGCTGCGCAGCGAAGAGCAATGGGACACGCGCGCAGTCGAGGCAGCAGATGGCTACGAGCGTGTGTGAGTGTGCAAAGCGTACAGCCATGCCGTACGTGACCGCCACTCGCGCGTGTTGCTATTCGAGCGTGTGGGCAGAGGGGTCATGGGGTTAAGGTACGTGTTCGACCTGTAATGTGGGCTTGCTGCTCGCGTTTGCAGCACGAAGGGAGATCAACAACTGCATGGGACGATGTGGGTCTGCGCGCACTGTGACAACCACGCCCCCTGGCACTCCCTGCCCCCGTACGCCCGCACGCCCGCACCACTGGCAGTTCTTGTGGAAGAAGTGCCCAAACTGTGGGATGGATGTGGGCAGGTCCGCGGCCAAATGGCAGGCGGGCAGCAGCCGGGTGGAGCAGTCGGCGCCTGCCGATGGGGGGAGCAGGGAAGCGGGGGGAGCAGGGATGGAGAGGGGTAGGCCAACAGGCCACGAGGTGCGCAGCCCATCATGGCCCAGCCCCCAAGCCCACACGACGCACCTCCATACCCGAACGGGCAGTCACATGTGCCCTTCTCTCCGTTGCAGTTACCGTGGTTTGTGCACCTGCAGCAAGGGGCAACAACGGCACGGCTTGTATCAAGCAACTGGACCAATCTGCAGCAGGTGGTGGTAGCGCATACCACGTGGCAGTCATAAGAGGCTTGAGGTGCGTACAGGGCCAGAGACTGACGGCTATGTGCAGCTAGAAGTCGCTGTGAGGGACGAGTGCTCAGCTTTGTCGTGTTGCGTGTCTGTGCCTTTACGCCAGGCATGTGGCAGTGAGCATGGCTACAAACCGTGTAGGCCCCTTCTGTACACATGGCACGTGTTGGTGCAGGCACCTAGACCATCCTGTCTGGATGCTGCTGTCCTTTGCCAACTTAGAATCCCATTTAAGCGCATCACGTAGCCGTTGTGCGGCCCCGCAGCCGTCGTTGGGCGGGGTACATGCCCATAATACACATCCCCTGCCCGCACGGCGTGCCGCACTTGGCGGGAAGCCGGTGAAGGGCTCGTCGAGGACGTAGGAGGTAATGTCTCGTCTACGCAAAGTTAGCGCCAGGTACTCAAGATGTAGTTTGAGATAACCTTCTCACCCTTGTGGGCATTGCTTGATGTTAACCACCGCGGTGCTAGGAGCAGTCCATCCGCGAAGTGGAAACGCAAGCAGGAGCGCCAGTAGGCGACAAAGGCGCAGTAACCGCGGCATTATATTCTGTGCCGCATTGTAGACACAACGATATGGACTCAAGGTGCCCACACTGTGACAAAAACTGCGAAAAGACTGTTGCTTTTGGCCGCGGCACTTTGCGTGGACGTTGTCAAGGTAGACACACCCTACTTCTCAGCATTACCTGCCCGGCTCATTGCGCGCAAGGACGCAGTCCCGCGTATCACTTTTCTCTGGCTTCGGAGCATGTAATACCCCAGGGCAGGGCTGCCCACGGGACACAGCTGCGTTCCTTGTGGTCATAACGAGTGTTTGCATGCCTGTGTTTCATTCTGGATACGGGCTTTTCCCGTCGGGCAAGCTCCTGTGAGGCACGTGGCGCTGTACGGTGCAGAGGCACGGTGCACGACTTTACAGGCAGATACGGGACATATCATGGTGGTATCTTACATGCGAACATAAGGCATTTGTTGTTCTACGTCCAGTGTCTTGGAAAAGGCTGCATCATATGGTTATGAGGTCGACACGGGAGCGGGTCCCCAGGGGAGCTCCCTCGGCGTCCATGGGCTACGTACGACATTCCCCGAAGCACAGGCTTGAGAACTTACAGCCAGACACTGTTGACTGTTACCAAGGAAAAGCTCTACCTACGTTGTTCGTACCTGTCAAATATGGCCACTATGATGCGCGTCAAGCCTTTCGCGGTTAGCAGCAGGCGCTGCTGTGTGCGTGTCGCGGCCTCGGCGACCACCACTGTGGCTCCTCCGAAGGTGGACCTCAAGTACTGGAAGCCGCTGAACCTGACCAAGAACAACCTGGTGGAGGCGCAGGTTCGTGGAAGCGGTAATTGATTGCTCGGTGCCCACTGCGCCTCCAGTCTCAACATGCAGGCGTCTGGGCGATTGGAGGATGCATACATGCTTTATGACATAAGCTGCTGCATCTGCACGTGCGGCAGCAAGCGCAGGGGAACCTCCGCTTCTGGAAACACCAAGTAGCGGTCGATGGTGTCCCGCCGGTTGCACGTCGCTCTGATTCCCCGGACTGCCAAAACTATCATCTACACCTGTATTTCAGTTTGTTCACATGTTGCGCATTGGTCGCGCACCTTTGTTTTGGAGTGCTGGCCACGAAGCGGGCCGCTTGCAGCCGCAGGTTCTCCCTGTGACTAATAACTGGCCGCTCACGTGCCCTATCACCAGGGGGGTGAGACCACCCGCAATATCGACGGCGTGGTCTACTACATCTCCTACGACAAGGCCGCGGATGATATCGTTGTGGTGGACAGGAAGCTGGGCGTCCGCTACCCTGCGGGTAAGGCGCTGCCAGACCGTGCCCCCGCACCCGCTTGCCACCAGGTATTGCCCCGTTAAGCTTGCCCTTCCCGTTTGCCCCCCACACTATTATGTTGCGATGGATAGCTCGCACATGCCAACCATCGCAATGGCTCAACGCACTCGCTCTCGTCGAGCGGTCTTGTTCCGCACCACTACCAATATACACGCGAGCTTTTCCCCGCAAACCCTGACGCCCCACCCACGCAGTCACCGACGACCAGAACCGCGTGCGCATCGACACCACCCGCCCCCTGCCCCACGCCGTGGCGGGCTTCTCCCCCGACACCTTCGGCCCTGTGCTGCGTGCCGACGCGCCCGCCGCCGAGGTCATCAACGGCCGTGCCGGCATGGTGCGTCCCAGGCACCAGCCCTTGCTGGTGGTTTACATAAGCACGTGCATTCGGCTGTAACCACACTGCCCTGCTGTCAGCTTCCCTGCGCATCGGGCCCGCCTGGCTGCTGCCTTTCATTTCCGTATCGCCTTCCCATCCTGTCCGCCCGTCCCTGACACGCCTCGTTACCCCCACGCCCACGACACGCGCCCCTTCTCCCGGGTTGGCTAGACGGGGTCGGTCCGGGCTCAACCTCGCTACAATAATCCCTCTCCACACAACTCAGTGTCGCACTCCCACCAACCCCACCCTCCCCAGGTGGGCTTCCTGGGCATCGCCGTGACCGAGGTGCTCACCAACCAGTCGGCCCTGCAGCAGCTGACCTCGCCCACCGGCGTGGCTGCGGCGGTGGCGGCGGGCGTGCTGACCTTCGCCGCCTCGGTGGCGCCCGCCGTGGCCGGCCGCGTGCCCGCCGTCAAGGTGGTTGCCAACGAGAACGACTCCTTCGCCGATGGGCCGCTGCCGTACACGTGGAACGCCCTGGCTGAGAAGCTGAACGGCCGCGTGGCCATGGTGGGGCTGCTGGGCCTCATCCTGGCGGAGCAGTTTGCGCGCGGCGGGGCAGCCCTCCTGTAAGCTACTTCGTTCGGTGTGGTGGTGTGCGGTTGATAGCGTGCGGTGTTGGGATTAATGGATGGGTATGTCGGGAAGGGGAACGGATGGGGCTTGCTGGAAGCCAGAGAGAGCTTTTGTGCGTTTAGCGAGGCGATGAGCGGTTGCATGTGAGTTGATGGCTTCGAGTGGAGTGGGGAGTGGAGCTCGGGTCGTAGGTTATGTGGGTTGTTGAGGGAGTAGTGGAGCGCAACATGTGCGCCGGCGCTCCTGACACGGTGCGGCGGCCTGTGGTGTACGGCAGGCCCAATCGCTTGCTAGCTAAGTGCGGGTCATTACGCCCGTGCTGTCTTATCCGAGAGAAGGCAGAGGCTGCACTCTGCCGGGTGCCGGCCCTCATGGGGCTCCTGCTGCGCAAGCAGCATCTTTCTTGTGCGCAGATTAGCGCACCGGGAGTCGTGACATTATTGTTTTCTCCGGCACTTCCTTCGGATTCTTTCCGGCCCCATATGGGGCAAAGCGTTGAGTGCTCGCAGGTACCGTACGTGGCTCTTTTACTTCAGGAGTGATGGAGTCGTCTGCAAGGCTCCTTGAGTGGTGTGCCCTGTTTGCGAGCGTTGCGGATAAGGGTGGTGTCCCTGCTGGCGAGACGCACACACCGGGTACGTCGGTGTGTCTTGGCGAGACCCCTTGCCGAACGGACATGGCGCAGTAGGACCAGTGACATTGCATTGGATAGGTAGCTTAGTAGAGATGGTTTGTGGCATCTGGTCAAGCCTGGCTCGTGATAGCGGGTGCAGATCTGTAACCTGTTGCGACGATGCCGCCGGTGTCATGCCGCATGCACGTCCATGCCCAAGTGCTTCGGGTCCAGTCACCGACACCAGCAAGGTCTGTCAGGGCATTTCTGGGGCAGACTGCCCCGAGAAGCGCAATGCTGCACCAGCCACCGACCCACCGGTCTCTCTCGCGGGCTTTGCAAACGTCCGACTCTCACAGGTCCTACGCAGTACGCACACTGACTTGCCTGCTCCACACCAGTCCACACACAGCCGAGGCCCGAAACGCGCCTGCTCCTTTGAACGTGGCAATCTGTGCATCCAGACAGCCTCAGCACATGTGCATGCAACTCTCAGTGCGGGAGCTCGTATGCCCCTGGCCACTTGGTTCATGGCGCACGGTGCTAGAAGTACCAGCAGTGCCAAACCAGCGGCTGAGCATCAATCCTGCAGAAACAAGTTGCGACTACGTGGCAGCGATATGTTGGAAAAACACCGGTTTAGGATGCACGTCACTTGCCACATGCCCCCAAAACATGCTACGATCCGAGCAGTACCCCGGCCTCATGCCGGTGCCACGTCTTGCTACCGCCGCCGAGCTAAGTCCGAGCCGAAGGCAAACCACGCCACAGCAAAACAAGAAGTTAAAGCTCTTTCCCACCCTAGCCAAGGCCTGCATTGGCCCCCACCTGCCGGTCTCCTCGCGTGTCGCGTGTACCCACACCTGCTAGCACACCTCCCGTCCCTGCACCCCTACCCTACAATCAGTGTGTCACGCCCGCGCCCACTGCGCCCTGCGGCCCGTACATCCCCTGCTGTATAAAGTACGCGATCAGCAGCGCGCCGAAGCAGGACGACTGGAAAGCCACCGTCATGAGCACGGAGGCACGTGGCTTCTGGGAGGGCGGCACCAGCAGCGGGGCCACCAGGTAGGAGCAGGTGTTGAGGTAGCCGGACAGCACCCAGAACAGCCCCACCACCAGCGCGCTGGAGACGTCGCCGCCCGTTAGGTGCGGCGTGAAGATGCAGCCGAACAGCAGCGGCACCATGGCTAGCTTCACGGCCGCCCAGAACACCAGCCCACGCACGGTGGTGACCTGCAGGGGAGGGGCAACGCGCAGGGCGGCGGGTAAGGGGCCAGGGGCAGGAGAGTGAGGGCCTGGAGAGGAGGCGCAACATGGCTCGCGGAAGGCGCAGGAAGGCTAGGGCGTGCGACGTGTACAGGGAGCTACTTGCACAGGAGGTACCGCGTGGGCGAGGGCATGTGCGCGTACGAGGCTTGTATGGCTGCACTGCAGAGACGTCGCACCCTGCCCCTGGTTATTGCTCATGTGCGCCCCTGGGCCACACTAACTACCTGCAGCTTCTTGGGCACCATGCGCCCCACAATGTCGCCAATAAGGCGGATGTAAAACAGCACCTGGACATGGGGACGGGACGCGTAGGGGCAGCGGGTTTTAGGTGTACCTCAGGCCAGGGGTGTTCCTACCTAGGGGCCCGAGGAGGTGGAGGAGGCCTGAGCTCTAGCCTTGCATGCGGCCCTGGCTTGCCTCGCCGGTTACCTGCAGCAGCACCCGCCCCGTCCTACTCCAAGCGATGCACGTGCGCTGCGCAACAGCTCAACCCCTACGCGCTGTGCCTCGTCCAGCTCACTCACAACTGACGAGGACATAGGCTGCCGACGAGTTCCTGCCAGCCCGTCAGCTTGCCCACTACCAAAGAGGTCCCAGGCGGCATGACACACTCACGCCTCTGCTACCCCAAGAGGTGCACCCCACCCCACACTAATGCTCCGCCAATTTCCACGCCACGCACCTGCGGCAGGCGCACGCCCATGAGGCCCGTGGAGTGCATGTATGTGAAGAAGGGGAAGATGAGCATGGACGTGCCCACGCTGATGGCGATGGCGGCCGCCGCGGGAAAGATGCGCGCCGCCAGCCGCCAGAAGGGCAGCTCCTTGGACACCTTGCTCTCATCGCCGCTAACCATGACCCCATGGTATCCGCCCGACCCATTACCCACACCGTTGTACTGGTGGCCCCCGCCCCCTCCGCTGCCGTGCCCGGGCGCGTGGCCGTCTACGTCGTACAGCGGCCCTCCGTGCGACCCGCCTTGCCCATGCCCGTACGACGCACTGCCGTTTGCCGTACCGTCAGCGTGAAAACTGTGGTGTTGGCTGCCGTGGCTGTGCAGGTGGTCAAAGTCCAGCGTTATTGCGTGGGAGCCCGGCGCGTGGCTGTGCGGCGCGTCAGCGCGGTGCCGCATTGAGTGCCGTACGGACGCGGAGCGGATACCGTACCACTGCGAGTCTGCCTTGCCGTGCACGTGCGCATGGCCGTTGGTGGTTACTACGGGCTTGCCGGGACCCGCTGCGCCCGCTGCCGCGGGTCCGCCCGCCGACAGCATGCGCCACGAGCCCAGCACCAGCAGCACCGCTGAAGCCAGGCCCACGGATGTCACTATGGCAACCCATCTGCGCGAGGGAGTGCCATGGGCTTTGTTATCAAGTGCAGCACGTTGGGGTGTTGGGCCGATGGCAAACTGCAGGTGTAACTACGCGAAGCATGAGGTCACTCCAGCACCCGGCGCTCATACGGTATCCCATCACCCGAGCGGCACCAGCGCCCGCAAGGCTAAAGGATGGCCCCTAGGCCCTAACCCAAGAAAAGGTTTGCTCTGCTCTATCCGCCGCAGAACGTAGTTCTACATGCAGCGCTTCGCCGACAAGGGGAACGACGACCCCCACTGAAGCTCCTCGCATTCTCGTACTTGCTCATGAGCAATCACCCGGCCCTGCCCGTCTACTGTCCCCCGCTCACGCCCCCGAGGTGCGAGTTCACACCTGAACAACGCCGCCAGCCCCTCCGGCGTGTAAAAAGGGCCGTCCTTTAACCGCAGGTCCAGGCCGAGGATGACCAGCCCGCAGCTCACAAACCCTGGAGGAAGGGGTTACAGGCGGTTGAAACACGGATAGTGCATAGTGTCCACATGCCATGAAACCGAATTCACCATGGCTGCTGAAGCCCCACCTTCAGTAAGCAAATCACGAGCGCACCATCAGTAAGCAAAGCGGCAGCTCCTGCAAGGCTAATGAGCCCACGGCCCGTCCCGGCCGCCCCTCAGCCACACCCACCCGTGGTGAGCGCGACCGTGGCCCCTGAGGGGTACTTAGATGCGATCTGGTACGACGTGCCAAAGGCCAGGCCGTACGCCATGCCCACAGCCACGGTGGTTGCCAGCAGGGCCCGCTCGCTGCCGGCCGTGAGGGCGGGGAAGTGGCCCGTCAAGTACACCAGGCCGCCCAGGCCGGCGCCAAAGCGGACGAGGGCGCCCAGGGGCAGGCCGAGACGCCGGTCCATGCTGGGGCGTGGCAATAGGGGAGAGGGTTTCAGAGTGGAGAGTGGGTGCAAGCAGCGTGCTGTAATGGTGGGTGAGGTGCAAGGTGGGTTTCGGGGGGATATTGGAGTGAAGCTTGCAGGGACGGGCTGTGGGCACGTGGAGCCCCTAGACGGACAGGGACCAGCGGTGCAATGATGGACGCAGGCCGTCAGACCCCATCCATCCGGTCATGAATGACATCTCGCTCCTTCCGGGAGCATGGGGAGGGGGCCCGATGCCGCCATGTGCTCCCCCGTGCTTCACCACACGTGTACAAACCATTCCAATCCTGGCAGCTCAGGACCACTCCGCCAGGCCAGGCCCCACCGGTCATTGAAGGCTGTTTGGAGCATGAGCACCGGAATGCTAGGGAAGAAGTATGCCACATTGAGCCGGAGGAGGATGTCCGGGCCATACTCCTTGCTGTACTGGCTTAGCAGGGACGAGATAGCCGTCCACGCAAGCTTGTAGGACACCTATGGACCAGAAGATGCACGCCTTCAGAAAAGTTGCTCCCGCATGTATGCCGTGCATTAAACCCCGTTTACGGGGCCAAGGTGCAAGGTGATGTGGCTTCGACCCATGGCGTACCGATATGAGGAAAAAGCATAGAGGCGCCACACTAGGCAATCCGAGCTTCCTCATCTTTATTAAAGTTTCACATAGGCTTGGGAAGCGCGGTGGACTTGCGGCCGGTCGGCGGGTGCTAACGGGGCTTCGACTGTTTGGACGTAGGCGCAGCTACAAGCCACCATCGCTGATCGCCTTAAACGATAAGTGTTTAAAGAACATATCGACAGTAGGTTAAGACGCCTTCAGCACTGCTGACTCATCAGGGTAAAACAATGCGCTCCAAACTGTTGGTTGCGCAACAACTGACAAAGGAAAAACGATGATATAGATCCATACACTTTCTGCTTCTGAAGCGGAAACAACCTCACATCCGTTGCAGCTGGATCTGGCCCGTTGCAGTTGGGCCGTCCAGACCCCAGAACCCCCACCCGCAGACTTGCAGCTTTAGGGTATACAGCCCTGAATGCATGTCCTCCGCGCATCATCATATGCGTTGAAAACTGGAATAATAGGCTAAGTACGCAGCCGTGCCCCACGCCCTGCTCATGCTCACAAAACGTCCACCTCCCCACAAGCTCACATGCTGAGGTCATGGCGCGTGCCCCTCAAAGCTCCACGGCATACCGCACGCCGGCCACGCGCCCTGCAGATGCAGCTACCCTTTGCAAAGGCACCCCCGTTGCACCTATTCTAGGGCCGGTGCCACATCAACCTCCCCTTGGCTCTGGACACTGCTCTTAGCCTTCTTAGCCGTCCGTGTCTTCCGCTTTGGGGCGGCAGCAACTGGCGCCTCACCGTCCTCACCGTCAGCACTGATTGCACCACCGGCATCAGCTGTCAGCTCCGCCGCCACCGCTGCGCTGCGGCCACGAGTTCGACGCACACGCCGGCCAGCCGCAGGCGCTGCACTCCCCTCCTGCTGCTCAGCCTCCGACTTGCCTCCTGCATCAGCCCCGCCAGCCGCCTCGCCGCTGCCCGCGTTCGTCTCAATATCAACCCCCAGGTCGGCAGCCTTCTTCCGCCTCTTCGTGCCTGGACTGCCGCCGCTGCTGCCCTCACTGCTGTCTTTTGTCTTCCTTGTCCTGGTGCTGCTCTTCGCCTTCTTTTCCTCCGCCTGCTTCCTCCGCGCCTCTCGCGCCGCCTCCTTCCGCTCATGCTTGGCGTGCGCCGCCTCGACCTGCACGCCACCCAGTGCATCATCACAAAGCGCACAGTTCACATTAAACCCGCAAGCCTTTGTAGTTCTCTGCCTCACGTGTGCGTTCCTTTTCATCGTCGCAGTAGACCCAAAGGCACCAATGCAAAACACCCTATGCAGCCACCCCCACCCCAGCACAACACACAAAGCAGAACACATGCGTACTGGCATGCTACCAATGCTAATCCCAGCACCCACGCTGCGCCTCACCCCGCCCGCCCCCCCGCCCTCCCCGCTCACGTGCTCGTCCGCGTCGGCTTCCGGCGCCAGCATCCCTCCGTACGCGTCGTACGGCAGCGGCGGGCGCGGCGCGCCCCACGCCAGCCCCACGCCCGGGTGCGCCGCCAGGAAGGCCGCCAGGTCGGGGTACACGTCGCGGCTGCGGCGCAGCGTGGCGGCCAGGGCACGTGGCAGCGTGGCGCCCAGCGCCCACGCGGCGATCAGCAGCGCGTCAGCGCGCCCGTGGTCGGCCTTGCGCCTGAGGTTTGGCGGTTGTCGGGCATTGGGGCTTCGTTCGTGCGGGGGAGGCAAAAGCTGGATGATAGAGGAGAGTTTCGCGGAGCGTTATGACATGGCGTGCAGGATGGCGGCCAAGGGACTACCTTCCGGGGTCAAGGTGGAGAAGGCCATGCGGGCTGCTGCGTTTCCGCGCGTGTCCTGTCGTTCCTATGTTGCATTGTGTGCCGAATGGCAGTTTGAGGCGTACCCGAGGATGGGCTCCTGGTCGGGGAACAGCGTCTTTGCCAGCGCCAGGCTGGCGTCCTTGCCCCCCGCCCCGAACAGCCCCAGGTCCGTCTTCCACTGCCGCACGGGCGTGGAGCCGGCCTGGGGGGGACAGGCAGAGCAGTATTACTCATACGGCGCTCCACGTACAGCTTTTCCAGATAGGCCATGTCTGCTGTATTGCAACTAGAGCCTTGTGTTCCGGTGGCGTTAGGTAGGCCACGCGATGGCAAGAAGGCTGGCTGCTTTGGCGCTGCAGCTTGCAATCAACAGTTCCCCTGCCAAATAGCACATGCTCTCCAAGCATGGGTGAAAGAATTCACCTCGCCCCCAAGGCCCGTGTGCCTCACCGCAAAGCCCATGGCCGTCAGCAGGCCCAGCCACGCCCCGGTGGAGTACACTGCGACACGACCACAAGTTGAAGGCACAAGTTGTTTGAGGAAAATGAAAGTCCGTGAGCTCCTTGCCTGCTAAACTACAGCAAGGCATCTACAAACGTGGTACGGGGCAAGCAGCCCCAACCGCTCCGCGAAAGCCGCTCTCAGTGTCCCAACGCAAGAGTACCTTGAATAAATGCGTTGGGCCCACAGCTGCTGTGCAGACCCCTGCGCCCAACCATCTTCCGCCCAACAGCACGCTTAGCCGCGCTGGCAAACGCACGGCCCAGCCAACGCCCAGAACCCCGCATCGTGTACTCGCGTGGCCCTGTCCACCCCTGCCACTCACGGCATGCGTAGGCCGACAGCGATCCGTCCCCCGGCAGGATGGGCGGCACCTCCACGTAGGCGAACATGGCCACGGGCGGGGGGGCAGGGGGCGGGGCACCAGCCGCGGCCGCAGCGGCCGACGGCTCCGGCGGCAGCGGCAGCGCCTCTGCCAGCGCCGCCGCCAGCACCTGCCTGGCCCCCGCGATGTGGACCAGCCTGGGGTGTGTGTGGAAGTGCGGTGCGCTTGTCACAGGCAGCGGCATGCATGGCAGGCCGGGCAGGCCCGCGGCTTGTCAGCATCATGGAGCAGCACACGCCGCGATGCAGCGCTGTGGATGTGAGCCACCGGCGTTCAGTCCGGCACTACCACACCAGCTTTGGCGCTGCCCATACGGCTGACACAACGCGCGTCCACACACCGCATCCGGGGGTACTGATTGGTGCACCCAGTGCATGGGACCCCATGCCGCCCGCCCGCGGCCGCACCTGCGCCGGCTGACCTTGCCGCTGGCGGTGCGCGTCTTGCGCTCCGCGGCGCTGACGGGCATGTCGTACACGCGCACCGTGCATCGGGACAGGTCGCCTGGGGAGGGCGGCGCGGGCATCTCCCCGTCCGCCCACAGCGATGCCAACGAGGCAGGGCCCGACGGCGGGAGGCCCACGCCCGGGCCCCCAGGCCAGTACGGCAACGGTGCTGGCATGCTTGCGGACGAGGAGGGGGAGGAGGGAGGCGGGGCAGAGGCGGGTGGGTTGGGGGCTGCATTGGGCTCGTCCCAGAATATGACAGCGATGGCTCCGTTGAGGTCGGGGTCCACAGCCACCACGATGTAGCGGGTGGGGGGAGGAGGGGGAGGAGGGGGAGCGGGGAGAGGGGCAGGCGCTCTGGCGCGACGGGGGGTGGGCGAGGGAGTTGTAGGTGGTGCTGTTGGCGGTGAGGTGGGTTCAGAGGCGTCCGCGGAGGGCTGAGGTTCGGGTGGCGTGGAGTGTTCTTGAGGGAGCTCTTTTGCTTTCGCAGCGCCCCGCTTTGTTGCAGACGCACGCACGGTGCTGCGCTTGCAAGGGACTGCTGCTGCTGCCCTTGCGAGCGGGGGGCTGCTATTGCTGCCGTGCGCTGCCATAGACCCCTGGCCTGGAGGTACGGCACACTGAACGGTAGCTCTCCTCCGCCCTGGTCCCGACCCTGCGGAATGGGTGGTATGTGCAAGGCCTGCTCGGGAAACAACAGGCCAGGGCGCCGGTGACAGCGAGGCGCTCCGCAGGGATGCGTGCGAGCATGTAGCCTTGGTTTGCCGTTGCATCAAGCGTTCTGGCTGTGTGTGTGAGGAGAACTGGATAAGGCCATGAGGGGCAAGCCAGCGCCAGCGACTGGCGGGCTTGGGGCCAGCGGTCGACGTTGGGACAAATGCAGGCGAGCCCGCATTGCTGAGAGACTGATTGCTGTATTTTGACAGGCAGCCCATGGTAGTGGCAAGCATATTGGGCAAGGGCGAAAACGGCACTCGGGCAAGCCAGGCTGTCATTTCGCCGCGAGGGCTTTCATCTTTACTGCCAGCGCCTTGCAGGAATTGTCAATTGTCAGATATGACCAAAACTGAGTGCACGTATGGCAGGAGTGAACACTAATACGTTTTCGCGTGTCTGTGCATTCTCCCTTCAGCTGTCATTGCCAGTGGGATACACGCACCAGAGGTAGCAGTGTAGTATGTGCAACAATGACGCACTTGGCAAACTGTAACGATGTAGGTACCACTGACCACGTGGTCCGTACCATTTCATCGGGGTCCCCCGACGGGGTCCCCCCGGCCAGCCCTGGATTCCCCTGGACTGCTCAGGTTCAGCCACTGACTCAAATGCTCATAACGTTGGCAAGTGCGGTAAAGCAATTTGCTGAGGACTGCAGCACTGGAGTGCAACTTGGGGTGGCTGGTGCAGCCTGCGGGTCGAGCTTGGTAGGGGCCCAGGCTCACAATGCGCAAACCAGACGGGCCAGGTGCCTAGGCCTCCTGGAAGGCCTTGTGCACACGGAGCGTTTTGTATGGTGCATCTTGGTTAGAGCTGTGACGTGGCAACCGAGTCGTAACATGTGTTGAGGCACCCTGCGTTGAGGTGTCTCCCAGGGTCTCCCCTTCTGCCTCCCGGCGTCCCGGAGTCTTTCCCTGCCAGTGACGTGCCAGTCCCTGCGCGCTCATGAATTCGTATTACAGAGGAGAATTAGGCAGTCATTTCTTGACGACGGCTTCCACGTCCACGAATTGACACACCGTCACTGTCGTGCCCGTGCACGCCTCACATTAATTGTTGCACAACCCCCGCCATGCTCAATGCAATGCAAACCCATAGCCCGCGCAAGCAGTTGCTCCCAACGAGCCTTATGAGTTCTAACCACAAGCCTACACACTGTACGACACACCTCAGACCCGCTACCTCACGAGGCCGCGTGCGATGGCACGTGTACCGCGCAGCCTGTTCCCGTCTGCTGGGCAAGGCATGCTCCGTGCAGTCGCGAACTGCAACATGCGCTTGCAGCTGCCGCTAAATCAATACCCACTCACTCGTAAGCGGCGTAATTGTCGCTACACGGCCAGCAACAGATCAGCAGGAGGCATGCGTCACCGCCGTGGAGCGGTGGCTGCACACCAACCCCACTTAGCACCAGGCAGCCCCCACTAAGGGAGGGTCAACATGCCGCGCAGCAAAGAATAGACCACGCGAGTCGACATCTAGACGGATTGATGCCCGTGCCGACTACAGGTGCAGAAGCGGAGCGCCGTGTTTCAGGCTCCTAAACCCTCCCCTGTGCGTCAAGTGATGAAACAAAGCAATAACGACCCTGCAAACACACAACTGCTGCCACGTAGAGCCCACTGTACGGCACGAGGGCCAACCGACCTTCGTCCCTCGCCACAAGACATGATTTGCACTCACAATCCTACCCATGATAAGCCGCTTGGCAAAGCGCACCAGCACCTCAGCCGGCCGGGTGTCACGCGAGCAACGCACGGTTGCGGCCCCGGCACAGCACGCCAGCACGCATCGGTCCCAGCAGCATACGCAACGACACCCATGCAGCTACACCCACACAAGACATGCTGACGACAGGCGCGAAATGATATGCGTTCACGGCCACACCAGCGCCCGCCCTGCGAGCTTCTCCCTGCAAGCTTCTTACTGCGATTACCGGTATTCGCACACGGCGCATCAAAGAACACGAATATCCCGCGGTCGGGCAAAGCAAGGGCCCCTGAGCCTCTGTATGCCTCCTGAGCCCCTGTACGCCTTTTCGGCTCGCAACGCATACCGAAGCACCTCGGCCAGGCATGCAATACCGTACACGTGTATGTCGGGCCGTACAATAACAACACCAGCCTTTCTAACTATAAGGCTCATCGCACATAACCCGCGCTTGCTCACTGCCTTCAAGCAGCTGACGAGGCGACAATGAGGCACAAATCCCACGCTCGACTGGGGCACAAATGGTAATACCCAATGACACGCTGTTCAGCACAAGCCTACTGGTGCGGGCACCCCGGCGCGCAAGCAACAACAGTAGCAATTAAATACTGGTTCCGCAGAATGCATAATGTACGGCGAGGGGTGAGTCCGTGCGCGGTTGCCGGGGACCACACATCAACACACAAGGACGATTGCTATAGGAGCGACAAGCCACTGCATGTCTAGGTACAGGCGAGGGACTCGAGAGCACGGACGAACACATAAGGCTGACGTGCATCACAGAGGCCTTGCAACCGGTTGCGGCCGGCATATTTACCGCCGTTATCTGCTATAGAATTTTGTACTGCGCCAGGGCTGCAGCTTCCTTCCAAGAATTTCGGCGCCCCCCCACAAAAGGGTGCGCCGACCACTACGCCACCGCATTGGTACAAATTGGGAATGACGCATACAAAACTGGGAGAGGCGGCATGCAAGCCGTGGCCCAAAAGGACAACCGACGCTTGCTAACGTCAATGCCGGCGGCCCAATGCCTGCACCACGCTCCACGCTGGCGAAGCGTGCCACCCGCTATCCAATGGGGACAAATAACGTCGCCCTTGGCCTACCTTCGCTAAACCGCTTAGAGCCAGCCCGGGCCCATGCCCCTGGCGACCCTGCACCTCCCAAGCCTTCAAGCCGTGTATACACTCCGCAAGCGCCTTCGAGCAAGCTCTACCTCCACCACCTGTAAACACCTTACGACAGCATCTCGTGGATGATCCAGTCCAGGCTGGTATGCGCACCGCCGTCGCCCGGCCCAGCCGTGCTGCCGCCACCCATCACAACACTCTCCCCGCCAACGACCATGTTGCCAAAGCTCTCCAGCGCCATGCTGCCCGTGCCCATCATGCTGATGCTGCCCAGCAGGTTGCCGTTGCTCGCCATCGGGTCAACCGTCGCCGCCGCCGAACCGTCCGTGACACTGCCGTACGCCGATGCGACCTGGTCGCCCACCGTGGTGCCCGACGGCGTGGCAGCATTGTTGTTGTTGGCGGTGGTGGTGCTTGGCGTCGCGGCGGACATGGGCGCACTGGCGGCTCCGTCCGGGCCGGAGCCGGCGTTGTGCAGCAGGGGCATGGGAGCTGCGCCGCCTCCAGAGCCCGAACCCGAGCTCAGCACGGGAAAGGTGGGCGAGGAGCCGACGGGCTGCGCAGGCTGCGACACGGGCACGCCGGCGTGCATGCCGGGAACCGGCGGGGCCATGGCAGCTGGCTGGCTCATGTGGCCATTGGCCGCAGGAGGGGCAGCGGCCATGTTGGGGCCAACGACCGGGGCTGAGCCGCCGAAGGAACCAGCAGCCGGCAGCTGCTGTTGGGGGCTGGGTGCACGGAAGGGCGCCGTAGGGCCCGCTGCGTCTGCCGTCGACATCGAAGCAGGGAGCGTCACGTCGGGGGCTACGCCAGCCCCCTGCCCGAAGGCGGGCGCCGGCTGCGGCTGCAGCTGGGGCGCCTGCTGCTCCGGGGTGCCCACGTACGACACGCGCCGCGGCAGCGCCTGGTGCTGCATCTGCGTTGGCACCTCGGGCACGGTGGGGAGAGGGCCCATGCCCGGCAGCGGCACCTGCGCGTGTGGCTGCTGCACCGCGTGCTGCTGCTGTGGCTGCTGCACCTGCTGGTGCATTTGCTGCGCCTGCTGCTGCTGCTCCTGCAGCTGCTGCTGCACCTGCTTCGAGGCCTGGTGGTGCAGCTCCCTCTGCGCCTGCAGCTGCTGCTGGGACAGCGCCGCCTGGTACTGCTCCTGCTGGCGCTGGTGCTGCTGCAGCCGCTGCTGCTCGGCGAAGCCGTCGCTGCCGGCGTGCCCATATGGCTGCTGCGCTGCTTGGCCGAAGGGTGTCTGGCGCATAGCAGGAGGGCCCTGGGGCGACGCTGCGCAGCCTGCAGCAGCAGGGTACTGGGGCGCCACACCATTGGGCGCGCCCGGCAGCGGATGTTGCTGCATTTGCTGCTGGTGCACCTGCGGCGGGTGCTGCTGTGCGTGCCAGAAGGCACTGTGCTCAGCCTCCCTCTGCTGCGCCTGCTGTAGCTGCTGCATCTGCTGCTGGTGCTGCTGGCGCAGCATGGCGGCGGCCTGGTTGCGCTGCTGCATGAACGCCTGCTGCTCCTGCATCTCCGCCTTGACGTGCATCTGGTGCTGCATCTGCTGGGCCTGCAGCTGCTGCTGGTGCCGCTGCTGCTGCAGCTCCTGCTCCTGCATCTGCATGTGCTGCTGCTGCTGCAGGTCCACGTCCATCCCGAAGGCTTGCTGCTGCTGCACGCTCTGCCGCCCGAAGGGCCCGTGCGACAGGGAGCCGCCACCCGCTGTCGGGGACTCCTGCTGGGGCATGCGCAGCGGCTCAACCCGCAGCTGCGGGTGCAGATGGTGCTGCTGCTGCTGCTGCTGGCCGTCCCACGGCATGGCGCCGCTGCAGGTTGAGCCGTGCAGGGTGGCCATGCCGGCCATGCTGGTGCCCCCCACGCTGCTGCGCGCAGAGGGGCCTCCGGCGAAGGCCGTGGCGGCGGCGGGGGGCGAGGGCAGCAGGGACCAGGATGAGCGGGGCGCGGAGGCGAGGGAGGGCAGAGAGTAGCCGTCCGTGGCGCTGTGCCGGTGGTGCAGTGGGGCGCCGGAGTGGTGGGCGTGGTGGCTGTGGTGGTAGAAGGGGTGGTGGTGGCCGTGATGGTGGTGGTGGTTGGGGTGGTGGCTGCCGGGATAGGCGGTGGCAGCGGAGGCCGACGAGCCGCCCAGCATGGACCCGTCGACGGAGTGGATGCGGGAGCGGCCGAAGGCGGTGGGGCCGAGCGGCGGGGGCGCGTCCGATACGACGTCGCCGGGGGCAGACAGGCCGAAGTGGTGGTGATGGTGGTGGTGGGAGTGGTGGGAGGGGTGCGAGTTGGGGCCGTCCAGCCAGGTGGCGGAGTTGGGGCCAGAGCCGGGGCCTCCCGGGGCGGTGGGTGTGCCGGTGCCTGGGCCACCAGGGCACCAGCCGCCGGCGGAGGAGGGCGGGCCGCTCATGGTGGGGGCGGAGCCGATGGGCGCGGAGCCCTGTGGGTGACGGACGGGGCCATTGAAAGCAGAAGGGGATACGGTTGGCACAGGTCAACCCCTGTAAGGAAAAGGGCTCGCTGTCCAGTAGGAACTCTTAAAATCCTCTCCAGTGACGGGACGCGGATGGTTGTGCACCCGGGCATTGTGCCCCCCAAACGAGGCCTGCGGAACTGGAGCAAAAGAAAAGATCACAGCCGCTGGCGCTGCGGAGGCTGTCTTCGAAATGCGGAAAGCACTGCAGTATACAGGCCCAAGCTGCAGGGGCAACAACCACCCACCATGCGCGTTAGGGAGCTCGGTCCGCTAGTGCCCCAGCTGCCGCGGTGGCCGACCCTCTCACTGCCGCCACCGGGCAGCATCGGCTCCTCCACGCCGCCGTTGACGCCGCCACCTACGATGCCGGAAGCTAGGCCTGTGGCGTTCGCGAAAGGGCCGTTGGGACAGGGCGCGTAGGGTGCCTCTGCAGGGGCGTCCACGACGCCCCCGGTGGACGAGATGCGGCGGGAGGCGCAGCCCTCCGTCAGCACCACACCGTGCGAGAACGGGGCAGCGACAGGGGAGCCCTCGTCGGCACCGCCGCTGCTACCGGCGCGCGGGCGGTGCGCTGAGTTGTCAGCGGCATGCGGCCACGGGCCGCATGCGTCAGCAACGCACATGCCCGCAACGGCCCCTGCATTGGGAAAGTCGCAGCATGCCCCGTCACGCTCGCACACCGCACCCACGCAACCCGGCCCCATTCTACAACGGCACCCAGCACGGACAGAGGAAACTAGCACAGACAGCTGCACCCAGCACCGGCAACGGCACCCAGCACGGATAAACGCAAGCACTAGCAGCACTTGGCAAGCCCTACAACTAGACCGACGACGTTGCGTATACAGCTCGCAGGACTGCTCAACCAATTCAACACACTCCTCCTCACCTGGGCTGTTGCCAGGCGGCAGGGAGTGGCCGTGGTTGGGTGGCGCCGCCGCGCCGCCGCTGGACTCGTCCATAATGCCGTAGCTCGGGCGCTTGGCTGCCTGCGCATCGGCCCACGCGTCCGGCCGCTGCCGCCCATGCATCTGCATGTGCTGCTGCTGCGCCTGCTGCGCGGCGCGTTGCTGCAGCTGCTGCTGCAGCTGCTGCTGCTGGCGGCCTGGCGCCGACGGCGACACCATGTGGGGTGGGCCCACGTCCATGCCCACGACCCCCGTAGCGCTCTCGCACCGCGGCACGCCAATCAAGCCGCCGGCAGCACCGAACGCCGGCACGCTGCCAGCACGCAGGTCCCCAACGCTCATCGGCGCGACGCTGCTGCTGCTGCTCCCGCCGTGGCTCGGCCCGAACGGCAGCCACGTGCCCGCGTTCGCGGCGAACGGACCCAGCGCCAGACCGCCGGCCGCGTTGCGCTGGGGGCTGACGGCGCGTGCGCCAGCGGCCGCCACGCCCGTCGTCAGCGGCGAGGTGAAGCCCGCCGCATCCCCACCCATTCCCATTTGCGAAGACGCCCGGGCAGGGAGGCCATTGCCGCCCGCCGCCGCCGCCGCCGTGGCGCCGCCGCCGTAGCTGCGGCGGTGCTGCAGGTAGGCGCTGTGCGCGTCGGCACGGGGCGGCGCCACCTCCACGACGCCGCCGGTGGTGGTGGTGACCACGTGCCCGCCGATGCCCATGCTGGCGGCCAGCGGCATAGTAGGGCTGCTGCCGTCGACGGCGGCGCCGCCAGCAGAAGTGTGCTCGGAGCGCAGGCCGCTGCTGGCGTCGGTGAGGCGGCGGCCGTTGCTGAGCCGCAGGCCGCCCACGGGCCCCGCGGCCAGCTCCATCGGTCCGACGGACGCGGTGCACTCGGACTTGACGGCAGTGGCGGCGCCGTGGCACTCGCCGCTGGCACTGTCGCCGCTGGCGCTGCCGCGGCGCTCGGGGCCGGGCACGTGGCGGCGCCGGCGGGCGGCGGCGGCAGCGGCCTTGTGGATGTGCTTGGTCTTGTGGTAGTACTGCGCGGCAGAGGGCGCAGGGCGTTCATGGGGCGGGCGGGGCGGGAGTCACTTTGGTGGCACGGCAGACAGTTCAATGCCATGCAAAGGCGTTTACCGCCAAGCTTGCGGTGCAACTTCAGCCTTTCGTGCTTAAGTGCAGCTTACAGAGCTGACACAAGCAAGCGCTCTACCGACTGAGTCATAACCCCTATATTTCTGCTCTCGGGCCCCTTGTGGCAGCAGCGCTTGGGTCGCGCAGCGCCCATACGTTGTACTGGTGTGGTCATGGACATCTCACTCAGGACAGCAGGTTCCCTGTGCACCTGCGCAGCACGCCAGCACCCGGCCACAAACGTCGCACCCATTCTCACCTTGAGTTTGTACTTGGCTTGCCGGATGTCGTCCAAGCGTTTGTCAATGTTGTGGTCGGGGTTGTTGATCACGGCCTTTATCTCCTGCTCGATCTGCTCCAGGACCCTCTGTGGGTACATTCAGGGCGAAGGGCCGCGCAGGAATGGCATAATGGCACCAGACCTCCAAGCCAAAATGAGCTCAACGGACAGTCCTTTCATAGCCGCATCACGAGCGCTGCGTCTCACCCCAAGAGACCTGCGCAGGAAAACGTGTCACACAGCACGCCCCAGACCACGCTCCTTCCCCCGGATGTGCGGCGACGAGCAGAGCCCAGCCTCTGTCTCTGACTTCAACAAATGCTGCTAAGGTTAACAATGGTGCGCCCCCCGCGCCGCACCTCCTTGTCCGGCGGACGCATGTTGCGGTCGTTGGAGATGGTCTCCCTCAGGTTGCGCAGCGAGGACAGCTTGCGGTGCGGCCAGCGCATCACGCGGTACACGCGGCAGGAGCGCTTAAGGCGGGACAGGCTGATGTTGAGCTGGCGGGCCGCGTCCTTGGAGGGCAGGTGGTACACCTGTGGGCGGAGGGCGGGAGGGTGGAGGGGTGGGGGCAGTGAGGCAGGGGTCAAGTTGGGGTGTGGGTGCTCGGGCGGATGGAGGCGGCAGCGTGGTGCGCTGGACAAAGCGGTGTGGAAGAGGCAGTCTGATGAGAGGGCGGCAGGATACAGTTATAAAACGGGAGCACAAACGGCAGCTCGTGTGGATGTGGGCCACTAAAGGCCTGGAGAGCATGGCAGGTTGACGGCACATCGTTTTGACGCTGTGTGTGGCACCAAAACAGCAGAAGCTACTGTTGCTGCTGCTTGACACACGCGCTGTTTGACACAGCATGCACGCAAGCAACGGTTGAACGTGGGCTGCAAGGCGGGGGGGGGGGTCTCGGAGGTACCCTCCGTTCCGTGTTGCAGGTGCAACACCGACAACTGCCATTAGTAAGGAGTAAGAACAATGTTCTAGGCCACTTTGCCGCTGAAGGTCATCCGGCGCTTTCGTGCGAGACCTAAGATGAGTAAGCCATACTTGCGGCACAGGGAAACGCGGAGCGCAGCAGAGAAACTGCGAATTGATGCCGCAAACCTTCCATAAAGCCAAACCCGCGCGGCCGGCTCAACACAGGCATGTATTGCTTACGAAGCACGCATTGCGACCTACCGTTTGAAGCTCTGCCAACGTGCACGCGTCCTCGGCCCCAGCGGCCGCGTCGTCATCGGCTTGAGCCTCCTCGTCGCCGTCGTCGTCAGCGTCGCTTCCCGCATGCCGCTCCGCAGCGGATTCTCTGTGCCGATGCTGCTGCTGGTGCAGCTGCTGCTGGCTATGGCCGCTGCTTGACATTTCTAACGGGGACGCACCCGACCGACCCGGGAGGCCTCGCACTGAGAGCTCTCCGTCGCGGTAAGCGTCGCGGACTCCCCGCTGCATCATATCGACTACCATACCTCCTTCCATCTACTGCAGCGCTCTAGGCAGGAACAAGCTCCAGGCCCTGACACGAGCCCTGACACGGGGCTGTGTCTCTCCGACGTTTCCGCAATGGCCTTTGGATTTGCGACGTAATTGTTGTGGTAGAATTGGTGTCTTCGTTAAAACGGGTTCTCGTTAAAACGGGTCAGGTGCGCGCAGGCGTTGGAACTGGTCCGCTTGCCTAGAGTAAGAAATAGTGATGCCCTGCCCTTTGTTGTATGCGCTGATGTGCAGTGTTGGCACAGGAGTGTCGGTGCGCTACTTGTGCCATGGGGTCGCAGGCGCTTCTGCATTGCCTCTGCCACTCCATCTCCCGGGAAGTTGGAGTTAGTCCGTATAAGTGGTTTCAATGCTGCAAAGTAAGATTGCAAATGTTGATCATATTATACATTAGCTTTTGCAGCAAAGTGGAGAGGAGAGAAACAGCTCCGTTCGCGTCCTGGTTATTTGTCGGCACCACCAAACAGACCTGCGTTTCGCGTGTAAAGCAACAGGTTGTGCTCCAACATGTAACTGACAATAAGCCGATGTGGGTGTGCAACGGTAAGAGTTCTCGCCCCCTGATGGCGCAGTGCACGGACGCGGCGCCACCCACCACGTGGCATTGCGTGTGCGCTCCTGCACCTGTGCCGCCTGCGCCTGGCCCGGGCCCCGCAGCCCACATCCGGTGTGCCTGAAATACTGCTTTCCTTATCAGTGACAAGGTGTCATGTTGGACAGCACGCTCAGAGCTTGCTTGGTGGCCGCTCTCTGCACTTGACGGTTTGTACTAAGGCGTGCCGGTGGCAGGTGCCTGCCAGTGGATGATGAACCGTCGGGCATCAGCTG
>VFQN01001181.1_pt1 | contig 45056 bp, 61 predicted proteins | sample 3512371 | NCBI WGS metagenome assembly VFQN01 (sample SAMN10412370, study PRJNA504923) | tailings metagenome | isolation source: Replicate 2 from Balatoc abandoned mine | place: Philippines: Itogon, Benguet | collected 2017-08-28 | reverse complement strand
CGCTGGCCTGTCCCTTCCCGTCTCCTTACCTGTAAACCTTTCCACAGAAAAAAAAACCGTAGAAGACTCAATTCAATGAGCTTTGCGTTGAGCTGGTACGCAAGTAAGCTTGGGTAAGACTACCCGCAGTACTGCGGTAGTGCTGCGCGGCAGGATGCTGGGGCCTGAACGTATCGGTAGCAAGGGACGGTGTTACGGTACATGTTGCCACGGCCCCACGTGGAGACGCTCACCAAGCCAGGCGTGTGCGTCAGAAGCGTGCCGGGTTGCAAGCTTGCACCTCAGCCCGGCGTATGCCCCAAATGAACCGGTACTCTGCGTACTGTACTCACGCGCCGACAGCCATGGCCCCCGCGTGTGCACCCTGTCTCCTATCTATCGACCTCGTGCCGGCGCCGGCCGGCGCATGATCCACGTGTGTCTGCCTGCTACCAGCTGCTGCCCGTGCTACCCTGCCCATCCCCGACCGCTTGCTAAGGTGTTACGCTTAGGCTGCATCCCCCACGACCCCCTTTCATCCGCTTACAAACACCACCACAAGGAACCAAGCCTAGCAGAGCAAAGCGTTTGGCCCTGTATTACCGTACCGGTACATGGGGCGACTTCGCCGCATAATCCCTCGCATACATTCAAATTGCTCACAAAATGGAAGCAGACGTCTTGCCCGCAGCACGTGCTATCGGCTCTGACTACGTCGCCGCCCGCCGTCTCGAGGCAAGCACATGGAATGGGTCGCAGCCCTTCCTTCGCTCACAGTTCCGCTTCAGATGTGCGCAGCACTCCAAAGCGGACCGTCGACCTACAAGCTGCCAACAAACCAACAGCAAATGCATCTGCAACGGCGACCTGACTTGCCTGCCGCTTTACCAAGACGTCATCATTTTCACTCCACGCTTTGATGCAGATGGCACCCTGCGCTCTCCTCTCCCACACGCAGCTTCTTGCACCTGCACCGCCTCTCATACTGTACCCTGCTCCCCCTCGCGCTACAAAGGCCCCTTCCTGCCTACCAAGTGCTCCGCCTCTCCTGCTCCCCACCCAGTTTATATGATCCTCTCTCACCAGGCATGCCCCACCCTTCACCACGACCTACCGCTTGTGCACTCCCCATCGGCGCCACCATACGCTGCCAGTCACTGCGCCCCGCTGCCCCCTGCCTTCACCCATCGTCCATGGCGTCGTCGGGCAGCTGCCGCCGTACAGCAGCCAGGGTGGGAACTCCCACCGGTACGTTGTCGTCCTCATCGTACCCATCATCGTACCCGCCCTCATTGTCGTACTCCCCCGATTCCGACGGCCGTCTTGGCCTAGCCGCCGGCACCGATCCCGCGGGCACCCTTGAGGCAACTTCCATGCGAGGCCCCGGCACCTCCTCACCACCAGTGCTCCCCGCAGCCGCCGCCGCCGCCTGCTGCGCAGCAAACCCCTTCGCCAGCCGCCGCGCCTCCGCCCTCTGCTGCCGCAACGCCTGCAGCTGCTCCCACTGCAGATCCTCAGCCGGAAGGTGCCTCCTGCCGCCGCCCGCCTCAACGCCCACCGGCGCCGGCTTGCCGTACGGCCCATCCGGCACCCAGCCCAGCGCCCGCCGCCGCCGCCTCGCCGCCGCCACGACCTGCTGCTGCTCCGGCGTGCGCGTCTCGTCCACAAACGCTCGCCACGCCTCACTGCCCCAGTAGCCCTGCTGCTTCATGCGTGTCAGCCTGTTGACCGAGCTCACGTGCCGGAACAGGTTGGCTGCCATCTCGTCCTCGCCCAGCGCCTTGAGCACCTTGGCCCGCTCGTTCATGACGGCGGCGTTGAAGGCGCCCGCCACCGCCTGCGCGTCACGCACGTGGCGCCACGCGTCGGCGTAGCGCCCCTCCAGCCGGGCCACCTTGGCCAGCGTCACCAGCAGCGGCGGCGAGCGAGGGTGCGCCGCCAGCCCGTCCTCCACCAGGCGGCGGGCCAGGCCGAAGTTGCCCAGGTCTGCCTCCAGGGAGGCCCAGGCGCAGCGGTTGGCCACGCCGGGCCCGGGGGACAGCGGGTCCACGCCCAGCGCGCGGTCAAACAGCGCCGCGGCCTCCAGGTAGGCGCCCTCCTCCGCCGCGAACCGGGCGAACAGCTGCGGGGCAGGCGCAGGACGGCAGCAGGGGCGTTGGTACCAGGGCGGGGGCGGAGACGCAGGGCAGGTGCGGAGGTGCGAGGGATGGGTGGCGGAGCCGCAGGACAGGAATTGCAATTTTCCTTCGTGCACTGCACGCTGCGGCGCCCCGTTCTATTGGGCAGGCGACTCAAAGCAAATCACTGATTTGAGTACGACCAGCTCCGGAGCCTTGACCTAACGAGGTCCTCACGTTCATGATTTTGGTGTTCATGGGGTGGGCGTCCAGGCCGCGCTCGAACAGCAGCCGCGCCTTGACGCGGTCGCCCAGCGCCGCCTCCACGCGGGGCCACACCAGGAACAGGTACTTGTCGTACCGGTCGATGCGGTACGCGCTCTGGCAGTACTTCTTGGCCAGCTCTGTACGGCAGCGAGCGCAAAAGGGGCAGCGTGCAATGTTCAAACGGTGAGTTGCTCACGTAGGGTGGCTCAAATATCAGGGAAGTCTGAGGTACGCGTCTATCACATGTTGCGGCTTGGACCCGTAGACATTACGATTGCCCTAGCAACCCAGTATCAAAATAACGTCCCTGCCCACTTCCTCTGAGACCAGTCACACCCCATTCCGTAATGTCACCGCATCCCTTCGCACCCCCAGCAGTGAACTCTGGGGTTGTTCGGCCCCACGTGCTCCCGCCCTTGATGCACGCCCAGGATCCGGCCACTGAAACCTCGCACGCACCCAGCCCATGCGCCCAGCGTTTTCGTGATCCCCTAACACCTTACACGGTTTCCTCGCCTTTTACGGGTACCCAGCCCATGCGCTGCCACCGAGGGTACGCGCAGTGCACCCACCCAGGTTCCCCGCCTCCAGCTCGATGCTGGCGGCCAGCACCAACATGCCCGCGTCCACCGGGCACTTGCGCAGCGCCTCCGCGATGATGATGCGGGCGTTGCGCACGTTGAGCGCCTCGAACTCCTGGCTGGCCCAATGGTGCAGGATGGCGCCGCCGCCGCCGCCCGCCACGCCGTTCTGGTGCCGCGCCGCCTCATCAACCGCCGTACGGAACAGGTGCCGCGCGCTGCCGTACATGCGCAACCGCCACTCGTGCTTGCCCCAGTTCCCCAGCGCCTGCACCAGCAGCCAGTTGTGACGGTCGCGGATGCCGGGCCCGCCGTACGCGCCTGCCAGGCCGATGCCGTACGCTGGCCCGGGCACTGCTGCAGGGCTGCCGTCCGACTCGTCCAGCATGAAGGGGTCCTCCCCGTCCGACATGGCTGAGCTGCCGTCGCTGCCGCGGGCCTGCGTCCGACTCCCGCTACCCTGCGCTCGCCGGGCAAGGTTCTCCAGGGCTGGGGGCGGTGGCGGCAGCCTCTCCAGGGCTCGTGCCGCAGCCACCGCAGCGCGGAACAGCACCCGTGCCCTGCCCTGCCGCTGCGGCTTCTCGATGCGCGCTGCCATCTGCGCCCACAGCAGCCACGCCGCGGCATCCCCGGGGTTCCCTGCCAGCCGCTGCCGCAGCAGGCGCTCCGCGGCGGCAGGGTCCCTCCGGGTCAACGCGGACAGCTCCCCTGTGCTCATCTCACCGTCGCCCGACCCCATGCCGCCGCTAGAGCCCGCGCCCCCGCCCGCTCCCGGCCTACCCTGCTCCTCCTGCTCTGCGTGCTGCTGCAGTTGGTCCTGCCCCGCCCCGTTGCTGCTGCGGCGGCCGGTGCTGTCCGCGCTGAACCGCAGCCGCTCGAACGCATCCCCAACGGCCGATGGCGGCTCCGGCATGGCCTCCACTCGGAACGCAAACGCCTCCGAGCCGAACCACACCTCGTCCCCAGGAAGCAGCGGCATCCCCGGGTCGCCCACGTTGACGGACTTCCCATTGACGTACATACGGCAGTTCTCCGTACGCTTCCGCCGTACGCGGCTGATGTTGTACAGCTGCAGGGTCACCGCGTCGTCGCCCGTCGACCGGTCAACGATGTACTCCAGCCGCATCGCGAGCTTGTCGTCGTACTCCGTACGGCAGTCGGGCAAGAGGTACTCCGTGCCGGGGAAGACCCGCGGGTCGTTGCTGATCACAACGGGACCGGTGGGCGGTACGGCAGGGCCGAGCGAAAGCCGCTGGCCTGTCAGGGTGTCTTGCAGGGCGAACGGGGCGGAGGGGACCAGCCGGACGGGTACGTAGCGCGAGGGCAGGCGGGCCCGGAGGCCCACCCCAAGGCTGGCCGGGGCAGTGCCAGGGGGCGGCAGGGGTGATGCTGCAACAGGCGGCGAGGACGTCACGACGGTTTCAAGCGCGGCTGCTGGGCCGGTGGGGGCGGAGCTGCGCGCTGGCCGCTGCAGGTGCGGCGCCCACCGGGCCGGCTGCCCCGGCGCTGCCCCCGTGTCCGCCTCCGCCATGCTGTCTAACCCAGGGTGCGGCTCGGGCAGGGGCCCCGCCTCTGACGAGCGGTCGGAGGCCCCGTTGGCTGCGACGGCGCCATGCTCTGCCGCGCTGCTCCCAGTGCTGCCCCTGGCCCCGCCCGAGCCAAACAGCGGCCTCCGCAGTCGCACGTCTGCATCGCCCACCCCTGGTGACCCAGCCGCTGCCGTAGCTTGTGTATTTGCAGATAACCCACCGCCTACCAGCACCACCTCGGGCTGGGGCTGCTGCCAACCCTGCACCCTCGACCCGTTGCGCCCCTTGGCCCCGTTCGAGCTGGCAGCAGTGGGACCCGCATCGCCGTCGCCACCTTGCCGCTCGTGGCCGCTGCTGCCGCCCCCGCCGTCCCCGCTGTGCCCTGAGGCGTGTGCGGCGATGTCTGCTGTCCGAGCCACGGACCCACACATGACCACGGCCGGCGCGGCCCGGCTCCAGCCGTACGCTACCACCTGCGGCGAGAACACGAGCCGCTGTTACGCAATGCAGTCACAGATAAGGTTGTTAGCAATTCGCTCTGCTTTGTCTACACCCATGAGCACCCTGATACACTGACACAAAGACCAACCCTCAGCTTCGCACATAACAGGTGAGTTGACCACCGCCAAACCACAGTGCCACCAGTGCTGTCTCAAACCCCACAGCAGGACCAGAGCCCAAGAACACGCAGCCACAAACAACGGCGGCCAGGGTGCCGACCACATGGAAAGCCCACCCACCTGCTCCGTTTGCGCACCGCTGCACGCGTGCCCAGTCCCCAGCCCGAACCCCGCCCCCAGGCCTGCTGCCTCCGGCCCCGCCCCGGCCTCCGCCGCTCCGAGCCCTAGCTGCTGCAGCAAGGCGGAGTAGAATTCGGCCAGGCGCGGCTGCAGCTGCCGCCGCCGCTGCTGCCCCCACAGCGCCGCCAGGGTCACGGAGGGCGCGCTGCAGCTCTCCAGGCACCATGCCACCACCTCGCTGCGGATCATAGGCGGGTGGAGGTCCACTCTCAGGCAGCAGCAACACCAGCGGAAGCAGCATGCGGTGCTCGGGACGATAAAGCGGTAAACAACAACGTGGTCACATTGGCGAAAGCACTACGAGTATCATTCCCACAGGAGAGGCGCCGCCGTGTGCGCCCCGGTTAAGTTTCACCCATGCATGCCATTGTAGCACGGTAAGATGGTGCGCCGTAGGGTTGCACACTCAAATTCTCCGCGCCTGGGCCCTGCGCAAGCCGCACGCTGGACAACAGTAGAGCCTCGCTTACGCCACCCCGGCTGCTCCGACTACAGCTTCATCAGCACGAAAGGCCTCCCTTTGTCTGCAAGCGAAAGCCCTCAACAGTCGTACAGCATGTCAAAGGCAGAGGTAGCCCCGCCCTTGCCTGATAGAGGCGCTAGCGTCGCACGCAGCCTTGTGCACCAACAGGGCCTCCCGCAGCAGCCCAGCCACGCCCCGCTCGATGGACGGCTCCACCGTGGCAAACTTCAACCACTGCCACGATAGGAAGGGAAGCAGCACCGCGGCAGCTGCGACATCTGCGCGCGCGACAGCACGCACAGAGCCCGTCGTCCCACCATCGGGTGCGAGCGACGGCTCCAGCAGCTCTTTCCTGTCCGACCGCAGGATCGCAGCTAGGAGCTGCTTTGCTGCACTTTCCGCATCGTATCGCTGCTGTTCGGACAGACCGCGGGCCAGTAGCGCTCCAGTGAGCAGGTTGGACGTGGTGTGTAAGTGGCCATCCGCCTCTGCAGACGGAGCTCCGCAGGAGCTAGGAGCCTGCTTGATGCAATACAGAGGGTTGATCCGATTATATGTCAGTGTGGGCGATGTGTTACCTGGCTTGGGGAGGGGATCGAGCGGCGCTTCGCCCTACCTGTTCAGCATACTCCTTGCGTTCTGAGCTTGTACTGCTGCTTTGTGGCCTTCCTAAGGACCACTCTGAGTGTCCAGGAGGGCAAGCCACGCCCGAGCACCTATCAGTCGATGTACTTGCCGTGCGCGTTTGCCGGTATTCGCGAAAGTATTGTGCCAAACCGTCGATCGGCCGCAGGCCATTGCTTTGCCTGAGCACCTCGTGGACGGTCGGGCGAGTCGGGTGAGCCTTGAGCTGGGTGTGGCGCTGAGACGGTGCGCCAGTTCCAGCCGAGCACCGAGCTGCTGGCCGACGAGTATCCATCGGCACACACAGCGCCAGCTGCCACAACGTCGGTCGGATAGACGTCGGGGCGCGCAGGACCCGGCGCTGACTCCTTCCCGTCCACACAGACCCCTATTCAATAGGGGCCGGGCCAGGCCGCGACCGATGTCAGAAGGCTCAACTTACATAAAGCAACAATATGTACTTTCATATGGAAGGATTACAACGGTACCCAAGTGCGGTTGATCCTGTCGCCTCGGCCCTGCCTTTAGTTGTTTCGGTCTAGCTCGCACTGCACTGCGCATGCATGGCAGCCCTAATTCTATAATACCTGATCGGGATGTATTGTTGTATGTGTAAATCAAGTAGGGTAGGCCATCAGCTCCCAGATGGGCGCTGCACGTGGCAGTCCATGAATGGTCCTGAAGCGTGCCGTGAGGCACGGCCGTGAGGGGCCCTCGCACAGTCCCACTGACTGTGTGTATTGTGCCCTCCACCACCCAGAAACCTGCACCCCTTACTACGAGACTTTCAATACGGATGTCCTGAGCGGCCCTAATGCGTTCTGGCCCGCTGTGGTGGGGCGTGGGAGGGCAAGTGGGGTGGCGGGTCCGAGTGGTGTCAACAGTACGGTTTGGGTGCCCTGCCCTATTCAGAACCTGTGCAAGACCGGCCCAGAATGTGCGTACGAGTGGCATGACTGTCTGCGCTTGCGACAGGCAAGTTTGGCTTGGGGCAGGGAACGCAACGGGTAGGGGGTGGCATGGTGCAACATATGGCAGCTCTACATTGTCATGCCCCGCCAGGAATGTGACTTTGATACATAAACGTGATCTACATCAAAAACGCTTTCCATTGATCTACTTCAATTCACAATCCGAGAGGGACTAGCTCAGCTCTTCGCGACTCGGACATAGAGCGACCCCAGTGACCGTGGTCTGCGTCCACTTTAATGCGCTTTGTGCGTTAGTAGACTTGCTGGATGCTCGGTGCCCTTACGACAGGGCTCCCGGAGGAATTGCGGCACAGCCTGACGGGGTCACGAGGTGGACAGGTTGACAGCCTGCTTCCCTGCCTGTTCCCCTGTCACAAGGCACACTGCCAACGGGGGTACGCGTTAAACGCGAGAAACCGTGTGAGGCGTCAGGGAATCACGGAACGCTGGTGCCTGCACGCGAAGAGGAAATGGGTTGACAAGCGGAAGCGAAGAACGGTGGATGGTGCCAACGGGGGGCAAGGTTACACAGGGCAGTTGGAGGCTGGGGTGGTGTAGTGCCTCCCTGCAGAGCGACCAGGGCGAGGGGCCACATTATGACGAGGGGCTTAGTAACGTAATGTGACGGAACGTGGGGTAACGGCACGTGTTACCCCGACCCACGCTACGTTACCAAGGTAACGTGGCGTCAATGTGACGTCGTGCGACCGCTACCTTACCACAGGGTATGTGGAGGCTGGGGTGGCTCATGGCAGACAGGGACTTGGGTGGGTGAGCCTGGGTGACCAGGGTGACTCAGGTAAGGCTGTAGCAGGGTGACCAGGGGCTTGGGTGGCACGTGGTTGTGTAGTTCTGTGGCGGCGGGGCGTTGTGGGCCTGTGGCGCCCATTGAAAGCAGGGGCCTGGGCTGGTCAGGGCCTTACACCGTATATACCGGTAGTGTGCTGGCAAGGTGTCATCAGGAGCTGGGATGGTCTCGGGGTGGGTGGTGGATTAGTGGATGGGTACGGGGCGCCTGGATCCTCGGCTAGTCGGGTAAGTACTTGTGTGCAGCGCATGCGCATGGGAGTCTTGCCTCGCCGTGGTTTCCTGACCCTGCTGAAGCCTGATAAAATACTGGTGCAGACTGGTGTGTGGTGCCTGCCCTAAGGCAACTCGATACCTTGGTGAGAGGGGGATCTGGGGGGGCAGCGCATTTGCTGTCTGTGGCAGTGTGGCTGGTGTCTGTGGCTGGTAGTGTGTCCGTGGCTTGAATGTGTCGGTAGTACGACTACCGTAGTGTCGTACGGTGTTACGGTACACCACGCCGCGGCCCACGTGGGGCCGCTGCACCCAGCCAGGCGCGTGCATACAATGCGAGTCGAGTTGCAACCATCGCGACGTACCCACTCTTCGACCGCCATGCACCACACGCATGCACGCCCTGTCTTCCCTCTGTGCGTGGACCCGTGCCGACGGCGACCAGCGCTTGACCCACACGAGTCACCCTGCTACGGTGCTCCTGCTACCCGTGCAATACCGTAGTGCATCAGTGTCAGCCCCACACGGCGCTACACCTCCTGTATCGTTGTTAACCGCACATGCCATCGCGGGCTAGTCCTCTTCATTTTGGTTTGAAACACCTCCACTCACCGCATCCTGCTACACACCTCCTATATCATGGGTGGCAGAAACACACTAGTACGATGGTTGGAACGCCCACTGGCAGAGCATTCAAGCAGATTCAAGGCACACATCCTCACGTGTTCCAGGTACAGACAATGATCGAGGCCCGACAACAACGTCACGGCTTCTACTAGCTCGGCCCCCAATACAAGATGGTACGGCCCCAAAGATGGCATAGTAGTACTGCAGTGGCCTGTAGGTCCGTTTCGGTCCTTGTTGCACCCGCTCGTGGTAGCAGGTGCTGCGAAGCTGCGGCATTTGCCACCCCGTGCTCCAAGCAGCACAGCCCGCAGCACTATACCCAAGGTAAGAAGTTAAACCCAACAACGGTATCGCCAGAACGTGAGCGCGGCGATGTTAAGTGGCCAGCGCACAGCAATCTCAAGGAACGCAAGCGGCGGGCTGCCCCCATGGACCACCTACCATAGACTGCCCTAGCGCCCTTGCCCCCTGGGGCTCCTGCCCCTGTTACGTGGCCTGCCCTGCCCTGCGCGCCCACTCCGTTCCGCTGTACAAGTCACAAAGGGACATCGCAAGTAACGTTCTGGTACGCGACAGCATTGCAGACACCCGCTCCCACACCAAGCTGCCGTCAGGATGCCTTGCCCGCTGTTGCGTCGGCTGCTGCTTGCGCCGCGGCCTGCTCCTGCTCGTCCACGCGCCGCACAGGTACCAGGCCCAGCTCGCTCAGGTCTTGGGGCGCCATCAGGTCACTGCAGCGGCAGCAGCACGCGCACGCGCACGCGCACGCGCACACGCACGGGCAGCAACACAAGGGTCGCAAGCAGGGTTTGGCAGCAGCGGTGCCGCGGGAATCAACAGTTATAAAGACAGCTGCACTGGCATCGGGGAGGCGGGTGTATGGGCAGCACTGCGGTGCAGCAGGGACGCCTCACACACTGCAAGTGGCTTGCTGTGACCAGCCTGAATGCCCTATTTGCACCATCCGTCCATCCCACCACAAGACCACTGGCATGCGCAGCTTGTTCCTGCCGCCGTTCATAAGTAAATTCCCGCTGGATGCGTGAGCACTACACGTACGGCACCTCAAGAGGGGACTGCAGTAGGCAGCGTTACGGCCACTTAGGGCACGGCGCTTTCCCCCAACAGGAACAGCGCAACGTACTGTTGCGCTGCTGTGTCATTCTCTGCACTGGCGTGGACTCACCGCTGCATGCGGCATGTGAGGTAGGCCTTCGACAGCTCTATGCACTGGCTTGCGTCCTGGTCGTGCGCCTCCAGGCACGCGAGGTACTGCCGAGCCACCTGCGGGCAGCACGTGGCACGCGCACGTGTCAGTCAGCTTAAGGCATCGAAGGCGAAAGTCGTGCATGCGCCACTGGTGAGCCCACACTCCTAGGCCACGGGTGGTATGCATCCCTGCCGCGCTGTCACGATCACCGGTACGCATCCCTGGCCGAAGGTTTGCAGACCTCGATTTACACACTGAGTGCCCATGGGCCGGTAGGTGCCACTTAGGCACGAAAACCGAGCAGTATCGGGGAGAGAGAATTAAGTCTGCACAGTGCCTGATGCAACACTCTCGTTGCATGGCAGCAGTCGGGTGGAGACGAAGCGGGGGACGTGGTGCCCCCAAACGCCCAAGGGCACGCGCTGGTACCAGCGCTTCGGCACGTGCTGGTAACACCCACCCTGCCATGCAGGCTGATACAATGCTGTCTTCTGTACCTACCTCCTTGCACTCGGCAAAATGATCAAGGGGAAATACGCCCTTTTCAGGTGACTTGGCCTTCGTGCGCACGCCACCAAAAGCACTGGCCATACCGAATGCGCTGAGTGCAGCGCTATCTGCTGTGAAGATCTATGTAGGGTAAATTTCGTATCGCCCCACAGTATGTTGCTGAGCGTGCGCTGAAGAACAACGGAGCCTGTTCTCAACTTCACCTGCACCCAGCGCAACAACGTCGGGGTCTAAATTGCGGTACTTTGATGAAGGGCAAACATATACGACCTATAATGTGGAGCGTGTCGTCCACAGTGTCGACTTGCAACACTCTTGTAACCGGCATCAATGCCAGCGGACGAGTCAGGGGTGAACAAGCTTCTTACAGCGATGAACATTCGGTACTGTAACGTACAAAATCAACATATACTTATACCGCCATCGCATACGCTCAGCAAGAACGACTCCGGAAGAAACAACGCAGCACTCGGACGTCGCGGCACCCAGTTATAAACTTCCAGCAGCCTTGTGCCCGTTGGTGATATGGGCTCGTTAGCCAAAGCCCTCTTGAGGCGCAAGGACCCCAGCCTTCAGCATGCCGGTGCGCGCGTCGACTCCATGGACCTGGCCAAGAAGCGCCTTGCGGCCAAGACCCGGGCTGAAGCAGGAGGCGGCTTAGACGCCTCAGGTCAGGCATGCGTGGTGGACGGGAGTAACTGGGACCCGGCAGAGGGGACGGTGGACGCTGAGCAAGGAAACAAGAGCAACGGACCACCCCATTTCGAAGTATTAACTGTTGCTAGTGACGATGAAGGCGAGGTTGTGCAAACCCCTCTCGCGGCACGGCAGTTGAACGACTCCATTCGCATCGCCAAGCAGCGGCTTCGACAGCGAGCGTCTATCGATGTCACCAGCGGCCCTCAAATACAAGCATCCCATTCACGTGCTAGCTGGAGCAGCGGCGGGACGCCACGCCACCTGACCGAGGACGGTACCCAACCTGAAGGTGAGTCAGCAATGCAGCTCCTAAACACTCCTTTCCGTTGCCTCCCAGCGGCTGCTTTTAGCCACGGCGGTAGGGTCAGCCCGGCGTCATATAGATAAGCTGTGTGAGCTAGCGGCGTTGGGCCGCGTGCGCGTGGCGCCCGATTGTGACTGCAGGGCGGTAGCGGGTTCCTCATCAGGCACCGTGAGGCCCCCTGCATCTCGACGCGCGTGCGAGCACACCCCTAGATCCGCCCCTTGACCACAACCCACACTTAGCGTCTTCCCACGCACTCCCCGTCCTGCTGCAGGTGGCCCAGAGGATGACGGCCACCGCCACGTGCACTTCCGCGGCCGACGTCGCCGCGCCAGCGACGGCGAGATCCTGCACCGCCGCAAGGTGGGCACGTGGCCCGCGGCATACCGGTACTGCAAACGCAATGTCCGGCCCACCCATGCAAACTGAACCCTTTCAGCAACTCCTATCACATCCATCATGCAAAGCAGCGTAAGTATGACTTATGGACTGAGTATTTGTGCGCCTCCACGTGCTGTCAACAGCGGTCCCGCCCCTGACTTCCATCCCCATCCCCACCCCCACCCCCACGCCGACCTCCAGAGCGGCGACACCAGCGGCGGCCCCACCACCAGCAGCAGCCGCTCCTCCAACCCCCTGAAGCGCTTCCTCAAACGCCTCACCGCAAACCTGGACTCCTTGTACCTCCCCTCCTCTGCGGCGCCCGCCACCCGCTCCAAGTCCACCACCTCCTCCCTAGGCAGCCCACAAGTCGCCGCAGCAGCAGCCGCCACAGCAGCCGGCGGCGGCGGCGGCGGTGGCGGCGGCGGCGGCGGCGGGCGCGGCAAGCGCCAGTCCGCCCCTGGGGAGTTCCTCGTCCCGGGGCCCTTCGGCGGCCGCGACCGCGAAGCCAGCTGCCCCGCGTCCCCACGGCTGGGCAGCGCCTCAGCCTCAAAGGAGGTTGTCGGGGGCCGCAGCAGAGCCAGCATGTGGCTGGCCCGCATCTCCCAGGGCATTGTGGGCGGGGCCTCGTCCCGCGGTGCGTGGTCGTCGCACCAGACGCCCGGCGGCGGCACGCCCTGTGCCGGCTGGTCCCCCGCACACCACGGAGCAGCCAGCGCTGGCCCCGCCGTGGGCCCCAGCGGCGCCTGCCACGCCAAGCGGTGCTCGGAGGAGGATTTCACGTCACTCGGCAGCGTGAGCGCGGGAGCGGTCGTGGGGCCAGGGGCGGGCATGGTGGCAGCGGCGGGGGCAGGGACCAGCGGCAAGGAGCGCACAGCCGCCCCCGGAACGCCGCCGCTGGTGCTGCCTGGCGCCTGCACACCGGTGCACCTGCCACCGCTGCCCACTGGGCTGCAGCCTGGGGGCGCCAAGGAGCAGCAGCAGCAGGCGGTTGGGCAGCAGTGTTCCGGGGCGTTGCTGCAGGGTGGGGTGAGGGAGGGGGACGGCGTGCGGGATGTGGTCGAGCGGGTGGGGGGCGGGGAAAGGGGGGCTGCGGCCGCTCACGCCGCCCTGACGATGGCCTAGTCCTGGCCCTGTTGCATGGGTGGCGCACTGCTGGGATCCCCCGTGTGGTGCACGACGTCCGCAACTATTTTTTATATAGGGTGGGTCATAAGCGATGCGGTGAAGGGTTTGCGGGGTAGCACGGTGGCTGCACGGACGAGGCGAACAAATAATGGCCGTGCTGTTTGCCTAATAATGTCGTAAAGATGTGGCGCAGTATTTGGGACATACTCAGCCTTTTGGGCGGAACAGTCATGGGCGGCGGGCGGGAGATGGCACTCCCGCTGGTGCTCGTGGCATCCCAAGGCCTGAAACCTACGGCCTGGCACCTCGACTATTGTGGAAGCGAGAGGGGCGCCATGGTGGGCGGTTGTGGACATGATGCTGCGCTGCCCATCTACAGAAAGCAATGGTGTCCAGAGGCATGGTCATTCAGCATGCCCAGACTGTATGTGATTGGTGTGCGAACTGAACGTGGCCTCACGCTGGCCCCGCCAGCCGCTGGCGTTTGGTGGGCCGTACCGGTACTTCGTGCGGCATGCACCGAGCAGGCGTGCGCTCAGGAGCTGCTTGCATACGCAGAGCGGCGTGGCGCAAACACGATAGCAAGCTTCACGAGAGGGCCTCTGCTTGCACAGAGGCTACTGCACACAGGCTGCTGACACAGGCTGCGACATGTTATATCTCTAGGCGCCCGCTTGCGCTGCCTCGTAGGCTACATGGCACGCGCAGGGGTGCATCGGGTGTGCCGTGTGGTGGTGCTTGTGCAGGTTGTCAGCTGCTTGTCTTGGTGCACGTTTTGCCGCGCCGACTGACAAGGCGGGGACAATGGCAGCATTGGGATGAGATGCTGCTAGCGTTGATCGTATTTCAGGTTCGTGCTGGTGAAGCGACGGCCGATGGCTGCAAACCTATGTGCAAGCCATGATCGGTTTCATGCTTCCACGCTGGTGTTTAGCACCCTTTCGTGGTCATCCTCGGGCGCGAGCATGCAGGGAGGCAATGCTGTAGCAGTTGCGCTATGATCGCCGCAATGCAGGTGTAGTTGCGGTACAGGATGCTCTGACGCGGCAGGTGGTGTACTCCGCCGTCATGGTGTCATGGTCGTGGGAGCTGCTTGGGCGGCGGCGGGTACCGTACATGTGCGTTGTGTTGGTCTGGTAACAGTGAGTCCTTATTACTTCTCAGTTGTCAACAACTGACCAGTGCGTCAAGGTTTTATCGAGACACGCTTAGTACCGTAACTTAAGGCATCCCTTGGAGCATGTCCTGGGGAGTCCTCCTGTACATAGTACCGGTGGTGTGTGAAGCGTGGACTGAACCACCTAGTACCTGATGACTGCTGGCCCTGTGCTGCAGTAGGGATTTCCTGTGCATGGCGGCGCCTACCGTGCCTGGCGGGGATACCGGTATGTATGGCTTTACAGTTTTGGTTCCTTTCCAGAGCCCCGTCCCGACCGGGAAATCGAGCTGGTCCCGGCGATCAGTGACACGGGGTTTCCCACCCCCCTCTCAGGGGTGCGTGCCAACATGCGGTGACGAGAGCCACAATTGTCAACGTCCGTTGATGGCCAAAGGAAGAAAGGGTACAGCAGGGTCCCGCACTTGTCCTAGGTGCTCATACATCGTGGGTCCCCCTCCCAAAGCCCCAGAGCCGCCCTGCAGGGGCATAGGCTTGGTCCCTGTTACTGAGGAACGTCTCCCCTGGCCGGTCCCCACCATTTCGCACCCTTGGGGACCCGAAGCGGCAACGACGACAGAGCTTCAGCAATATATAATTGTGTAATACCTCGCTGTCCCAAAGGATTGGTCAACAGTGTGTTAGACACCTTGTGGTGTGCGTTACCCTTCTCAAGAAATGGGACTCCCGGAACCTCCCACAGCCCTCGTGTCACATCAGGGGACAGCAGGGCCAACAGCAACGCACGACAGACGCAAACTTTGGCCGTCGGCTAACACGGGACGGACTAGATGTGCGCTAAGGAGCCTAGGGCTGTATCTGAGCATCGCCCCGTGCTGGTACCACTATGCCATGCATTGTTGCCATGTTGCTGAAGCAACGGGGGGCAAAACAATGCGAATGCGAGGAGTGCATAACACTAGGCTGGTGGTGTCCAGGTGCCCCCACCTAGCCTGAAACGCGCCTTCTTATTGACCCTGAGTGACCCCTTCCACAGGGGGAGGGGGCGGGCTCCTAGAGTCCACGACACCCTAAAGCATCAACATGAATTGCGAAGATACCGGTGCCAGGATGCCAGCTGCCTGCTTACGCTCAGCTCTCGTGTTCTCCTTTCCTCTCACTCGCTCGTTGCACAATTTATCTCAGCGCAAAGGGCACATCCAACGCCAAGCGCCCGACTTGACGCCTCCGCCTAGCTCCCATTCTGTGAGACCCTGCCATCCAAGCGCGTGCGTCTCTACCTGCACGCTGTGGCCCCGGCAACCTGCACAACGGGGTTGCGATGCACCCTGGATTCTATCTGAGCCTGTCCCACTCGCTCCGGGCCGGCCCCGAGCCCCCGACGCATCACACCCGGTGCGTCACTTGCCGTCAGCCCCTGCAGCCCCCACCGCCTGCTGCTCCTCCAGCTCAACGTCTCCGTCATCCACGACGCCCGCCCCCGCCTCCTCACCACTGACGTCACCCTGCTCCGCCCCGCCAATCCGCGCCCCCGTCCTCACCCCACTCCCCACACCCACCAGCTCCTGCCCCTCGCCACCCGCCTCCCCGCTCTGCCCGCCCGCACCCAGGCCCAGCTCCTCCGCGCTGACCAGCTCCGCCTCCGCCTCCACCTCCAGCCTGAACACCTTGATCAGCCCGTCAGACGACCGCTTCTTGTCATCGCCAGCGTCCTCCCCAGCGCCGTACTCAGAGCCCGCCACCCCCGCAATCAGCTCCTTGCGACTCAGCGTGTCCTTCTCACCGCCCGGTGCTGCCGCCGCCGCCGCCGCCGCACCTGCCTCTCCTCCCGCGGCGTCGCTGCCCACCGTCGCCAGGGCCCGCGCAGACGTCCGGCCGCCGTCAGCGGCGGCGCCGCCGCCGACCATCATCAGCGCCCTCGCTGACGGCCGGCCCGTTGGCGGCATGGGTAGCACGGCGTTGACGCTGCCTGAGGCCGTCACGCGCTGCACCAGCACCTCCCCCCCGCGGCCGGGGCTCAGCACTATCTCGCCCTCCTCCACCTCCCCGCCCGCCGCCGCCGCACTGGGGCTGCCACTTTTGCCCTCGTCGTCCCCAGGGCCCAGGGACCCACACGTGATGCGCGAGCGACGCATGGAGATGCGCTTGACCACCAGCGACTCGCGCTTGCGGGGCGCCTCCCCTGCCGCCAACTGCTCGACCGCCGCCGCCGCCAGCGCCTCCACCTGGGCAGACGGCACGTACGGCACGCCGCCAGCCGGGCTGTTCGGACCGTCCTTGGCTGGCACGATGCCGGAGATACGCAGCGGGTTGCCTACCGAGGCGGTCGGCGTCTCCAGCTGCACACGTGCCACGTGCTCGATGGGCTGCACGGACACGTCGAAGAGCTCCACCTCGCGCTGCTCTATGCGGGTGGGGCGCGCAGCACCGCCCACGGTAGACGCGCCGCCGGCGGAAGCGCTGGGCTGAGAGGGGGCCGGCGGCGCGCCGCCGGCGCTGGCGGTCTTGACAGAGGCGGCGGAGGCTCCGCCGCCGCTGGTCCCGCCGACGGGGACCTCCACGTCCACCAGCACGCGGAATGTGGTCTGCGGGTAGTGACAAGGCATGGCAGGATGCAAGGTGTTATACCGGTACTCTATACAAGACAGAGCTAGCAGCCGGCATGTGATGCTAGAGCCTTGCGCAAGCCGCGGGTAGGCCCTTGCCCTTAACACCGCGCTGCTTCACAGCCCTTGCAGCTCCCTGCCCGCCAGCGCCTCCACCCACCAGCCTGGTGTATCGCGCCTCGCCCTGCACCGCCGCCCACAGCTTGCCCGCCGCGCCGCCGCTGAGAAACTCCTTGTAGGCCGTCAGGTGGTGCAGGCGGTAGGTGCGCGCGCCGCGCAGGGCGGTGGCGCGGCGGGTGGAGCGGAGCGCCGCCTCGTAGGTCACCACTGGAGGGGTATGGCAGTTGGCGTAACAAGAAGGTTGAGGAACAACATGACTGAAGGTCCTATGTGCGACAGGGTAGCGGGGAGCCGCCTGGCAGGTGAGGTCACGACTGCGGGGTGGGTGTGGTCGGGAATGGTGGGGTGACAACTGGGGGCGGCTTGGGCACTTGTCCTTTGCCGCGCTGCTTGCTAATACAGAGCAACGCGTCATAGGGCACTACGTCTTGCTTGCAGCCTCACACGCACGACTCGCGCAATGAGTACCGTCCTTATGCTACGGACGGGGCGCATCACGAGTGAGTGTCAAGTTGCTGCGCTGCCCCCACCTGGCCGCTCCTCCCGCGTCACGAACAACGAGGCCAGGCGGTAGCACCCGCGGCCCACCAGCTTGAGCGAGCCCCACACGATCCACCTGCGGTGTTGTACGCGTTTGGCGTTGGCGAGCAGCAAGTGAAGGTGTCCGGCCTTTCGTTACAGCCATGCAGGCTCGCGCAAGTGATGGCGGACCATGCGCTGTACAGGTACTGCGTGCCCGCCCACCACCCGCTACCCCGCGATCCGCGAGCGCCTTGCCCCAGCCCACCTTCCGAACACCGCCCACACCAGCAGCACCACGAAGCAGATGAGCAGCGGGATGCCGTTGGGCTGGGTCACACGCCGGGAGGTCTTGTTGTTGGAGAACTCGGTCACGCCCTGGGGATGACAATACATGGCAAGCAACATGCAACACGCAACAATCAGCTGGAGCACACGGGCACAGCGGCTGGCTGACGGGCCGAAAGGAGCCTGGCCACAAGCCGTCACAGCTGGTGCATCGCACGTCCATGCCTCTCATGAGCGCCCCGTTGGGTTGACCATCCCGTCAGCCCATCACCCCACCTGGTCGTTGATTGCCCCCGTTGCCGCCGCCACCACGTCCAGCGCCGCCAGCTCCGCCTTGAAGTAGGTGTGCATCCAAATCCCGAACGCGCAGTGCACGATCACCATGACCGGCAGCAGCTCTGGGGGCGAGCCACGTGATTGCGGGACAGGAACGGGTTGGATAAGGTATACCGTAACCGCAGGCTGGGCGAGACACCAATCAACCCTCTGCCTCATAAACAGCAGGTCGCACGGGAATGAACCACCGGGTTCGGCATGTTGGCAAGTAAACAAGGCTTAACTAGGGGCACGGTGGGATGTGACTCACGCATGATGGCCCGCGGCAGCTGCTTGCTGTAGCGCTGTGCCGGCTGGCGCAGCCCCAGCAGGCTGAGGCGGTCCCACAGCAGCGTCACGCCGATGTAGGCGGCGGCGATGAGGTAGCACAGGGGCATGCCACTGCCGAACAGCAGCGCCAGCGTCAGGTTGAACAGGATGTCGGCGGCGCGCTGCTCCAGTGTAAACTGCGGGCGTTGGATTGCGTTTTTTCGAGTGAACAGGGGCGGTTACGAGACAGGATGCCCATAATGTCGATGTGTACAACGCGTGAGTGCCAATGAGGGCGGCTTCACGTTACTTCGGCTGTGAAAATGTAGACGTTTGGACTTCAGGCAAGGCGCTGACCGTAGGACTGCAGGTTACTCTATGTGGATCAGTGCATTGCTGACTGCGGTGCCCACACGACCACCGCCGGCGGTCAGCCGTTAACGGCTTATGATCTGTTACGGTACCCAGACGCCCATGCACCCACCTGCGGCGCGCGGTATGCGTTGATGAAGTCCTCCGGCGAGCCCAGCTGCCCCCAGTGCAGCAGGAGCAGCTGCGCCCTTGCCACGAGCTTGAGGCCGTACTCCACCGCCGTGCGCACAAAGGGGCCCGAGATGTTGATGAGCATGAGGATCATGACGCTGAAGCCCACCGCCTCGTACCACTCGGGCGAGAAGTCGTCGTACTGGCCGCCCAGGATGAAGCTGCGCACCCAGCCAGCCTCCTGCGGGGACACGAACCAACAAGGACGGGACACGGGGCAAGCGAATTCGCAACAGCATACATAGCAACGACTTTGTCCGCACCCAGCCAGCCTGATGCGGGGACGACATGGACAGCGCTGAATGTTGGGACAGGACGACCAGTACAGCAACTGCTCAGTCGGCTTGTTGCAGGGCGTCTGCAAACCGGCCAGGCAGTGCATGCGTGTGGGCTCGTGATGCATTGCAGACGGGTCCGGGGACGCAACCTGGGCGTTCCGGTGGGCCTGGCCAGAGGCACGCTGTTGCATTTAATATCAATGAAGTCTCCTCATACGCCTGCGCACTCACGCCCGCCATGGCCTTGGTCTGCAGGTCGCTGAGCGATGAGCAGTTGACCACCAGCAGCACAGCCACGGAGTTGACCAGCTTGACGGCGTAGGCCCAGATGGCGAAGCTGGGAGGGGCCACCGCGAATCAGCAAGAAAATTAATTAGGACGAAAGATCAACGTGCTCTGGGGGCGGCTAGCAGTGCGAGGGCAACCCTGTCACCCTGCAAGAGAGCTTACAGGAGCTACGCGTTCAGACGCCGAGCCGGCGGTCCGTTGTCTATCGGACACTAGGCACCACACCGGGTTCCGCAGCCTGCCGCCCACACCTACAGCGTGCCCACACCACCCACCTGAGCTCCGTGCCGGTGGTCGTCCAGTGCTCGACACACACGTTAATACACAACCCATAGTGGCCACCACACCGGACCCCACACCTGCTGCGTACCCACACCACCCACCTGAGCTCCGTGCCGGTGGTTGTCCAGTGCTTCTCCACATTGAACTTGAACATGCGCAGCAGGAACACCAGCATGGCGTTGATGGCTGCGATGACGAACGAGATGGCCACCTTGATGCCGTCGCGCCTACAGCGACACAAGGGTGTGTTAAAAGGGATTTTGAAAAAGAAGCCCTACAGCAACACAAGTACAGGTAGCAGTACAGGGGAACGAAGCATGGGACTGGTGGCACAGCGAATACCAGTATTCTGAAAGAAACCGCCTGGCTTCTGTGCCCTCCCGCACTTGCTAGCCGGCGACAAACCCTGCCCCGCCGGCGATCCCGCGCGATGACTCACTGCAGGTCGTACGGCGTCCAGAAGGACGAGCACGTGTCCTTGACGTGCGCCAGGAACGCGGGCGAGGCCTTGTCCGTGTTGGCGTACGACAGGCCCAGGCAGTAGCACGGCAGGCAGTACGACAGCTCGCAGAGGGGGTCCTGACGGGAGCAGGGCGCAGCAGGGCACATAGTGCGACACGCGGCGAGGAAGCTGAAATCAGGTGACAAGGTTTCGCGAGAGACAACACTGATACTGGTCAGCCATGAAGCATATAGCAGGGTCGTGTTAGCAGCGGCGTGTCAGCGGTGGCATGTGCCAGGTGCAGTGGCACCAGCAGTGGGTACCGGCGCTGTACGGCAGGCCCTGCAATGTGTGCGGCTGTGTGCGCCCCCACCTGGCTGCACTGCAGGAGCTCCTGCCGCACGGGCCGCTCATACAGCAGCTTGGTGGTGGTGTTGGGGAAGGACCACTGCGACCTGCACCACAGAGCGACGCAGCCAGCGGGTGCACCCACGGTGTTACCTCATGCTGGCTCACAGCATTGCGGTGCCACGTGGTAACCGGCACGAGAATGCATCTGCATTCTGCACTGACATCAGCCCTGCCCCGTAAACCGGAATCGGGATCCTGCCTGCCGTACCCTATACTCCTTGCCGACTCCCTGACCCGCACCTCAATGTTTGCGGGCCAGCCTGATGCGCCAAGCTCGTGCACCCGGGCACACGGCCGCCTGCCTGGCCCCTGCCCCACACCCCATAGGCAACCAGATTCGTGTCCATCATCCCTCACCCGAACGTAATGTTGAGGCCCGAGCCGCGGCCCCGGCTGCCGTTGATGTATGCGGTGCACGCGCCCGGCAGTGCGGCGCTGCAAAAGGAGTTGTATGCAGCCTGTGGTGTTGCACAGGCGTGTACGGCAGCGGTTGAAGGACGTGTGGCCGAGCCAAAAGCTAGCGAGGGAGGTCCGGATGGCATACGGCGCCCTTGCAGGACAGCAAACCGTCGGATGTGTGCAAGACGTGCTGGTTTTGGCTACCGCATACGTCTGCAGTCCGTGCGCCTCCGTTCGCTCACCTTGTCCTGTGTGGCGTTGAACTGCACTGCGCCCATGAGGCGGCGGAGGTGGTGGTGGGTGCTGATGCTACCGGAGGCCAGCTGGGCCAAGCCGGGCCTGCAGCATACGGTCCATGCAATCGGATTCAGAGCCATAGATGCACAGCACGAAAGGTTTGTTGTCAACCTACCGGTAGCTGGAGCCACACTGCACGTTTGCCGTTGCAGCATGTCAAGCGGTATGCAAGAGAGCATGCCACCCCGTGTAACGGCCTTCCCTCCCTTATAGTCAAGCCCCCGCCCCGCCCCACAGGCAGTAGCACAGTTTTACGTGTACCACAACGCCCACTGCCCGACCTGGGCCTCACCCGATGCCTGCCGTCACGGCCCCGCCGTCCCACTTGATGTCGCGCGTGGCCTTGTTGCTGCGGTCGCTAAGCCACGTGATGAAGGCGGCGCACACCAGCACCAGCACGAACATGATGAGACCGGTCACGAACTGCACGAGGGATTACCAGGTGGTACAATATCAGATGTCAGACCGGGGTGGTCCACGCCAGACCAGGCTTACAGTCACGGTACCAACCGCAGGTCGACGCGCAGTCCGCGTGGCCTAGCGGGGCTGTGCGCGTGGTTCAGACCCGAGACAAGGGGTCCGCTGTACTGCAACATACTGCTGTGTTGAACCATGAAAGCCCTCCGCACCTGGATGCCCATGTTGGCCCTCACCTGGATGCCCATGTTGGCCCGCACGCGCCACGCCAGGTTCTCGAAGCGGTAGTCCTCCGGCGCCGCCGCCGGCTGCACCCAGATGCGGTGTAGGGCGCCGGCGTGCGGGAAGCGCAGGTGCTCGCGCGCCAGCCACGCAGACCACCAGCCTGAGCCAACATGATGGAGGATGGACAATATAGGTCAGCTGAAGCAAGTACGCAACATTGGGCAGTCACAGGACGCAGTAGGAAGGACACCTGGAGGGGTTCCCGTGCGGCCAGGGGCCCACGGCAATAAAAACAGAGGCCCGCAAATGCATGGCTCACAGGAGCACAGCAGCTTGCGGAGCAAGGCCCTGCAAGCCTTGCCGTGCGCTAAAGCGCCTCTGAACATTCCACAGCTACACGGGGCCATGCTTGCACGGAGGTAGACCCACCGCTGGGCATGGCCTCGATCACCGTGTCCCGCATGCGCTCGGTATTAAAGGTGACGAAGGCGGCCTTGGTCACGAAGCGCCCCTCCTGCATGTCCTGCTTGAGCGCGGCACGCTCCGCCGCAATGTGCTCCTCCGCCTCGCCCATGCGCTGGGCCAGACGGGACGACAGCGCGCGCAGAACTGCGTGGCAAGGCACGAGGTCGCAACGGGACAGATATATCAGACAATGCAAGAACGAAACTGAAACGGGGCTAGTCGAGTACAAGGGTGCACCCTGAGCCACACAAACACTTGTGTGTTAAGGGTTCCAGGGGCGCTCACTTTTGGGGGGCTCCCCCTTCTCCACATCGACCTCGGCCGAGGCAGTGGCAGTGGAGGGACCTGTTAAAGCAGCGCCTCCGGTGGCGGCGGCGGCGGCGCCAGCAGCAGGAGCAGCAGCAGCGGCGGCTTCCTCCCGCGCGGTGGCGAGGGCGAGGGCCAGAGCGGCCTCCGCCTCTGCGTCAAACAGCGCCGCCTCAGAGGGCACGGTGTCGGACGCAATCGCGCCAGCGGGGATGGTGCCGCTGAGGGTGCCGGACAGGGCGCCATCGGGTGTGGCCTGGCCGTCCTTCTTGGCGCCACCGGCGGACGTGGCGTCGGCAGCAGCCGCTGCGGCCGCTGCCCCCTGCTCAGCGAAGGGTGATGCCAGGTTGGGCTTGATGGCCTGCGGGTCCTGCGGCGGGGGCGATGGCTCAGGCTGCTCTTTGTGCCTCAGCTCCCCGCTCTCTTGCTGCTCCTTGGGCTCGGCGGTCGCCGTGACGCCCTTTGTGCTGGCAGCCGTTGTTGCGGATGGCACGGCGGCCTTGTCGCCCTTGCCAGCACCGCCGCTGCTCGCGCCGCCAGAGGACTGCTCTGCGCCTATCTCGCGCGCCACGAAAGCCTGCGCGCAGCGCCCGCGCCGGGAGGGGGCACCTGTCAGTTGCCATGTTGCACGGCCGGCTACCGCACGGAGAGGAACGAAGCAGCGCACCCAGTCACACACTGACAAATACGCACACATCCTGAGCTGCTTCACAGACATGCGCGCAAGGCGTCCCAACCACCCGGGCGCGCACGGGCACGGGCACCGCAGCCCACCGCACCCACCCGCAGCGTGACGTGCTTGTGCACCTTCTTGCACCGCTCCAGGATGAGCGACACGTCCTTGACCAAGACCACATCCATCACCTGTGGACGGCCAACAGCATATCATGATACGGCATGTGCTGGCATTGGGTGCCAGCTTGCAAAAGGTCGGAGTAATCCGCAACACCCGCACGGCTACAGCCCACGCAACGGCAAGGGGGCATCAACTGGGCAGCCCTGAGCGACAAGGAGTCGCCGTGGAGTACTAGCGCAAATTTGTATTTATGTTCTCGTCAATGCAGCTTTGCTGGTTCGCAACTGACCTTGTCGACGCTGTCGTCCATGGAGAAGCGGCTCGCGAAGTAGCGGCCAATCTGCGAGGGGATGGACCCGAGGAATCATGTGTCTACACATTTTGGCTTATGTATATACTCAATGCGGTGCTCACAGAAGGCTGAAAGTCAGCTGGTCAGGTCACACAGCGTGCACCGTAACCACCCCCATCTGTTACCAATCAGCACGCAGCACGCATGGTGTCAGAGCCACAAACTCGACCACCTCCACAGCGTGTTTCCATATCACCTACCTTACACATACCAGGTGCGCACAGCACGGCATTCGCCACCTGCTGGCACCTTGCTTAAACCACCGCTGCCGGCGTGGTGGCGCCGCTCCCCTAGCCCCCTCGACTGCGGTACAGGTACCCGCGCCTACGCCGCCACGCCCCCGCCTCCTGCTCACACCCCTGCACCCCTGCGCCCGCACCTCCGTGGCCGTGGTGTCCGGCGGCAGGCCGCTGACCAGCACGCTGTAGTCCGCCACCTCGTGCGACACGCCCTCCAGGCGCCGCAGCCACCCGTCCATCTGGAAGGGTAAAACGCAGGAGCCGAAGCGGCAGTCGGGGCCTCGGGGAGGGGCCAGAGTGGTGCCAGAAGGTGGAGGAACAGGGAACGAAGGTGCGGGAGATGGTGGATAAGGTGCAGTGTGGATGTTGGCAGCCTGGAAGGACGTTGCGCGTTGGGAATGCGGTGGTCACATTGCGCCCCAGCCGTTGCTGACGGCGTGGGCAGCGTGCACACGTGTGCCGCAGTGTGACACGTCAGGCACTCCTCCATGTCCGGGAATCCGGCACCCGACAGTCGTGGCTCTCACCGCAAAGAAGAGGGCGACGATGGCACCGCTAAGCACCACGACCGCCCCGGCGTCCAGCATGGCGATCCCTGGGGATTCGAAACGGCCAGAGTAAGGGAGGGAGCGGCAGGGGAGCGGCGTGGGTAAATGGAGCAAGTTGTGGCTGGATTTCAGGCCTCTCAGGCCTCTCAGGCCTGGATCTCACGCGTCGTAAAGGGACATGCGCCAGCAGCGGGCATGGCCTGTCCGCCGCCTTGGGTGTCCGGTGGGGGCAGGTGGGGGCAAGGCGTGGGGCATGCACGGCACGGTTTATGCAGCACGTCGAGAGTAAACCCACATGTAAGGAAGGTGCCCTTCTTCATGGGCCCCCGCCACGTGTCCGCCAGGTCGGTGTTGAGGTACTGCAGCGCGCCAAAGTCCTTCTTGTCGTCCACGATGGCAGCAAACGTCAGCGACGGCAGCGTGAAGCTGTCGTACACCTGCAAGCAATGTACCGCAACGCACCGCACCGCACCATTGGTGGTTGTCGTAGATTGGTGCGTGCAGTAGCGGTAGGGCACGCCCATGCTTGCGAGCTGCTGCATCAACAGCGCGCCCCCGCCCGCGCCGTCACATAGTTGCAGGCCGCCGGGCCCCGGGCGTGCACCCGGGTGCGGCAACCCAGTGCCGTCAACAACGCGGCGGCCCCTTATGTCCCCGTACCTTGACGCCGTAGCCGTCATCGTAACGATGTTCATAATCCGTAAACACGGTTGTGTTGATGACGATTAGGTACGGCACCTGTATGCAAAGTGACACGCTCCGTGGCTTTTTTGGAAAGGTGGCGCAGGTGATTCGGTGCCACGTGAGATGCAGCTATCAGCCATGTAAGACATTGGCGCGTGTGCACGGCGTGTGGAGACCAGGGGAGGACCTTGGTGCGACTCCCTGCACTTGCTAGGCCGCAAGGAGCCAGTTGTACCCGTGAGGCTACTCAGCTGGACCTACACCAGGACATGGTCCGCACTGCTGCAGCCGACATGCAGTCGCTTACCGCGCAGAAGAACATCCACACCATCATAAGCGCCAGCCTACAGGCACCGTTCACACACAAGGCGCACCAAGCTGGGACATGGAGAGTAGCTTGCACGTCTTTTTTACTTGGTAAGGCGGTGGTACGGTAGTGAGCAAATGGCCTTGATCGATCACACGTGCATGCATGCAAATGGTTCGGTGACCACAATGCACAACAGCACAAGCACCTTGAGCCCACCCCGAGGCACAACACTAGGCACTGACCATGGCAGAATGGCGAAGTACAGCCCCAGCCCCACTCCACGGGATGTGGCGATGCGGTCCCTGCTGGACCTGACGTCAAGGGAGTCCTCCGCCAGGGCAAGGTCCTCTTTCCACACGACTGCATGCAACGAAGTGGGGGGCGCAGCGCGTTTCTTGGAAGCGGCCTCGTGTCATGCATGATGCATCCGGTTGGCAGTGGTACTTGGTACCAGGAAAGTCAGAACCATTTTGCTTTGGGCGCCTGTTATCATGCTTGGAGTCACACGCGGAGTGGTGGTGAGTCATAAGCGATAGGCCATGCCTTTATGAGTGCTACACAGAGCCATCGGGCATCCGTCGTCGTTGAAAGCTTGCGGCGGTGAAGCTTGAAACACGCACGCTGCGGAGACCGCTAGGCACACGCACGCTGGTCGCAACCCACGTGCCGAACTTCTTTGCTCGAACGGGCGGGTGCTCTAACACCGACTTGGGGGCCGAACACATACCGGCTCTTGCCCTAGTTCGCACAGGTTCGTATGTGCCCCGGTAGGGAATCCAACCAGCTCCTCAACAAACGTCCATGTGGCTTGTCCCTCCGGTTGGACAGTGCCCCAATGGCAACCGACCCCCTCGTCACCCACCATGACGAGCTTTTGCAGCAAGACCCTTCCTTGCTGCCCTCGAGTCCAGGCGCGACTTCTTGATAAGGGACCCCATTCGGGCTCGAGCCGATGAGGTTCAGGGCTCGCGGGTCTAGGTTGTGCTGAACCAGCTACTCCACGAGTACATCAGTTTGCATCAGGTATGTCCTTACTGGCTTAGCTGTCGCGCACGTAATGTGGGTCTTCGTAGTTGCTCGGTCTCTTCCTCTCATTCAAGTCAAGCTGTAGCGGTCCTTTTTCAGCCACAGGGGACACCTATCGCTAATGCAAGAAAGTCGCAAAGTGTTTAGTTGTATTGACCTTGGAATTTCTTGAACGGCTACCTAGGTAGCGCGAGGTAGGGAGCAATTCGCGTAGCTCAAGGCAACGACTAACGGTGCAACTGTTTAGCCAAGTCGTTAATGACCTCTTATATCCCCATAATTATAGGATAAATTAATCGGCTGTTCCTGTGATGTACCTAGTGCCTTCAGACGCGGGGAGTAGGACCGGCGCGAGGACGACCATGCATCAGAGCCCATGCATCATGCATGTACGCACATGAACCAGCCCCATTCGAGCAAAAGCTGTCATGTTTGGCGTGGCACCACTTTGCGTAGGCAGTTTGCTGTCCGGTTCATCCTCCCTGCTGCCCGCACGTGGGCACACAGGCTGCGGCATGGGGGATGCACGACCAGGCACGACCCGGGGCCCCTGTGCATGAATTACAACTCCTTGAAGGTTCGCAGCAGTAGTAGTACGAATTAGGCGTCTTGGACACTGCCTGCATCGAGCTCGGCGGAGGAAATGGGTAGAAGCTCAGCAGCCGTACAGACCTGCGGTCCGCAACCGCCGCGCGCCTGAACGTGCCGCAACCGACCCTAAGCTAACGGACCGCAGCGCTCATGCCCACGCAACGCCACTTCTTTTTATCTTGTATACAATCATCCGTCAGCACTACTAAACAATAGCTACAGGATGTACCAGGGGTCGCAAGCGCGCCTCTCCGGCTTCTAGGGCCAGGTCGCGCGCGACCAGCTGCCGCGTTCCTCGTTAGTGCCAGTCCCCGACGTAATATTCCCCAGTCAAAACTACAGGCAGGAATGCCAACCGCCAACATGTCAAGCAGTGCACATATGGGTACACCATACCGGCAGTGACACTGGCCGCGTACAGCTGGCCCCAGAGCTGTAGACACCTGTTGATGAGCCCTTATCATCACTGCCTAAGAAGCGTGGAGCGTCAGGAGAAACCAACTGGTGTATCATAGTGCACAGCATGGCGAAGCACGGGGCTAACGCCAACGCGGCGCAGCCGGTGCGTATCCCACCCGCGACTGTTGCGCTGCTCTCGTCCTGGCTGAGGGGTAGGGGCACGCAGGACCTCCGCCCGCAGGACGGGCCTGAACGGACTTACGTACGGTACTAGTCCACAACGCTAGGCCATTGCAAACACAGCTATGTGACGTGGACGGTACAATTTGTCTGGTACATGTGCATGTATGCATGTACGCAGCGTGGTTTGTGCAATGCTTCCTGTTGCAGCGAGCGGAAGACACTACTGTACTATATGCACGTTTGCCTAACAGCATGATTGCACGCCTTTGGCCCTCCCACATGTTCCCCTGACAGCGCTCCATACTCAAGACCTCCTCACGCAACTTGGTGGCCAAGGGAGCCTTCTCAGCCACCAGCCCGAGGAGCCAGAACTCCGAGGACCCACTCTCAGGCGCCCACCGCTCCACCGGCCTGGCCAGCACCATCCTCCCAAACGGCCACACCCCTCCGTCACCCCACAACCCCACCAGCCCTACCAGCCCCACCTCAGAGGCCCACGTCACGCTCGCCGCAACACTGGAGGCTGCCCCGCTTCCGGGCATAGCGCATGCGCCCCAGCCGCTCTACGCCCACCACGCAGCAGCAGCTACTGTGTGTGCTGTCTCCCACAACGGGCCCTATGGAGGTATCAGCTCCCAGGCCGGGACTTTCCGCAACCATCCCGCCCATGGACTACTACCACCAGCCCACATACCGCGGGACGCTGCCGCAGTTCGCAAGGCCCGCATTGCGAGTGTCGACGCGGCAGTTGGCGCGGAGACGTTGTCATCCCTGACCGACGGTGTAGAAGACTCAACCGTGATCTGTGCCGAAGCTGTTGTGGTGAGCCCCCTGACATTCGGGCCCGACCTGTCCCGGGCCCGCTCCCTTGCTCGTGAGGCCGCAGCAGAAGAAGCTGAAGACATTGAGTATCTTGAGTTCGGGTCGAATGGTGGCGGCAAGGGCCAGAGGCAGCAGAAGAAGGAGAAGCAGCAGCAGAAGCCGCTGTCCCGCCAGGACGGCGGCCAGTACGGCAGGTCCAGCAGCTCGCCCCTGCCGCGTACCGCTGCAGACGGTGGGGACGGCAGTGTGCTGAAGCGGCTGCTGCGGCGCGCAGTGGGTGCTTTCGGCAGCCTGCGGAGCAGCCCCAGTTCCGGAGCGGAGTGCAGCGGCAGCGGTGGAGGCGGCGGCGGGCAGGCGCGGAGCGGGGGCAGCAGGCTGGGTCTCGGGCAGCAGTCGAGCCGGAGCATGCGGCTGCGGGCACGTGTCGAGGCGGACGATGATGAGGATGACGGCGATGAGCCCGTGCAGGTGGTGCGGGCGCTGAACAGCATCGTCGTACACAAGCGGCGGCAGCGGCTGGGCATGGACACGGGCCGTGGGTCGGCGAGGGCCAGGTGCGCGGCAGGGTTGCGGGCGGGGGCGCAGCTGGGGAAGGGGGCTGCTGCTGCGGATCAAGGTGCGCCGTGGCTCAGGCCGCTGGTGAGCGAGGAGGCAGAGGCGGCGTTCACTGCCCTCATGCTGGGGGCAGGGGAGGGGCTGGGGACCACCATTCCGGCCGGCCGGATGAGTGCTGATGGGGAGGAGGATGGCGGTCGAGTGACGTGGAGGGTGCAGCCTGGCGCAGGCAACGACTGGGGCCCGGTCCCTGGTAGCATTGGCTAGCGTGACAGCGTGGGTTGCTCCTAGAGATAAAACGGCAGAGACTGATTACTTATTCTGTGGAAAGGTTTACAGGCCCTTGGTTCTTGGCTGGTCACGGAAGGCTGGCGGGCTTACCGGTATGGGGATTTCAAATTTGACGCACTGCCTCTGGCGGCAACATAGGCTGCGCACTGAGCACGTGCGCACTTCTTTGTCATGCTGGTTTGGTGTCGACGTTTCTCGTATGCGCCACTGTGGATCTTGCTCCTCATTCACTGCAATTGCACCTCGATCTGGCCATTCATATTGACTTATAGCGCACTCGTTACAATTTCACCAGTGTACCTTGCCCTTGAGCATCAAAGTTAACCATGAACACCTGATTCTACTCGGCCGTTAGCAGGCCTTTCTAATGTCGATGTCACGTGTGTCCCGTACATGGCAGCGATCCAGAGTCGAGTGCCCGCGCTACATGCGTACTGCAACTGCTGCAACAGAAGCTACCATACTGGTACGGACACACCCCCATCATGTAAGCGAGGCGCTCCCAACTGTCCCCCGGCTCTTGCACACCCTGAAATCTCCCGGTAGTGCCAGCTCTCTTGCTACGCTGTACACCTGTCTCCTCGGCTGCTGCGCAATGCGAAACTCACGGCCGCCCAGCGCTTACCACTATCAAACCCGCATCATACGTGTCTCTCTCTCAATGCCCTCAACCTCAGTCCCCAACGCAAGCCCCGCACGCGTTGCTATTGGGGGCCTCTACTGCCACGCCACGCCTAGGATGATTCAACCTATTGTAAAGACCGTGTGCCCAGCAGCAGACCGAACAGCACACGTGGCACATCAGCGCCGCCGCCCTGCGCTGTGCGTGCGTAAGCAACCCAGCCAATGTGCACGAGCGAGAGTTCCACACACCGTGTCCACCGCTCTAGAAACTGAAATGTATGACCCCAACTGCACGCATCTCGTCTGAACCCCACATCGGCCCCAAACATAGCCACGTACGTCGGCCGGATCCGGCCAAGCAACCAGTCAAGTCAGCAGTATGAGCCCGTCCGATAGGGAGCAGGTCTCCAACAAACCTAAACCCTTCCCATCCGCGTCCTCCGCCTGCCATGCGACCAGCCACTCGCCTACCCTGGAAGCGTGGCACGCACCCCAGCCCAACCACCCCGCCGCCGTTGCGACTATCAAGACTCGCTACTGCTGCGGGGGAGCCTGTTGCTGCTGCGGAGGCTGCTGCTGCTGAGGCGGCCCGGGCGGCATGGGCATGCCCCCGTACCCCCGCTGCTGCTGCGCCAGCGCCTGGAACGCCATCTGCATGCCCTGCACGTACCCCTGCACCGCAGAGTAGGCCTGCTGCGGCTCCATGCCCGTGGCCAGCGCCTTCCCGTACGCGTCGTTGAACCACGCCGCCATGTCGCTGTCGTACCCGCCGTACTGCATGGGCGCGCCGTACTGCTGCGGCTGCTGCTGCGTCGGCGGGGGCTGCGGAGGCCCCATCCCGGGCATGGGCATCTGGTTGTGCTGCATGCCGTACGGCACGGGAGGGGCAACGTGCTGCTGCTGCGGCGGCGGGGGCATGTAGGCCGGCGGCTGCTGTTGCTGCTGCTGCATTGGCGGGGCGTAGTAGCCGCCGTCTGGCTGGCCCGACATGCCGGGCGCCGGCGGGAGCGGGGGCATGGGCGCCAAGGGAGCCCCGAACGCAACGGGCACGGAGGGCTGGGGCTGCTGCTGGGCCGTCTTGGGCCCCTGCGCCTGCTGCTGCGCCGGCGTAGGCTGGAACGTTGCCGCCGCGGCCGAGAGCTTGCTGGCCCGGTTGGCGGCAGACGCCTGCTCGGCCGCCGCCGTGTCCGCCCCGCCGGCGGCTGCGCCAGCCTTGCCGGACATCTTGCTGTATCGGCGGACGCCGCCGGCAGCGCTGTCGCCTGCGCCTGTCGCAGGGCCCGCGGGCGCCGCGGCAGGGGCAGGCGGCGGGCGGCTGCCCGGCAGCGGGGGAAACTCATCTTCCAGGGTCCGCTGCTGCGGCTGCTGCTGCGCCGGGGCCCGTCCGCCTGCTGGCGGCGCCCCACGCCCGCGCCCGGCAGCTGCTGGCCCACTGCCGCCGCGGCCGCTCCCGTAACCGCCGTCAAGTGGAGGCCTGTGGGACAGGGCGTAGGGTCTGACTAAGACAACAGTACTGCGGGCAAGGTGGGTGCGAGGGTTCCGGCTGTTCCAAGCCAGCCATGAGGTTCAGGTAAGACGAAGTACAACGTTCCTGTCTGTGTCACCAGACGCATATGCCAGCTCCCAGGCCTCTACACTCCGTAACAACACCCTGCGTCACCGGAGCGGTTATGTCGAGGCACCGACCGACTTGCCTGCCGGTACCGCGGCCTGCCCCACGCCCGCCGTTGGCCTCCGCCGGCTCTACCCTGCCGTAGCCGCCGGGGCCTTTGCCGCCCACCAGCTCGTACTCCACACGCCCGCCCCGCCCCCTGCCGCCTGCCAGCCCCGACCCAGACCCCAGGCCCACGGGAGCCCCGCCGCCTGGTGCCCCCCTGCCGCCCCTGCCGCGCCCGTAGCCGCCCTCCGCCGCCCCAAAGGACTCCCGCCCAGCTGGGGACTCCGACCTCATGCCCGGACCCGCGCCCCTGGCGCCGCGGCCCCTCGGCGCCCCCCTGCCGCGCCCAGCCCCAGCCCCGGGGAAGTCGGCATCGTGTGTACGGGGCGGCTCAGCCGTCTCCTGCGGTCGGGGCCCCCGGGGCGGCCTCGGCCCACGTGGGGCACCGGGCCCATCGCTGCCAAGCCCGATCCCCCGTCCTGCTGACGAGGTGACGCCGTCGGCGTGCACCAACACGTAGCGCCCGCCAGCAGCGCGGTCGCTGCGGCCCTCCCGGCCTCCGCGGCCCTCGTCCCGCGGGCCGCCCCTGCCTCTCCCTCGCCCGCCTTTGCGCCCGTATCCCTGCGCGGCAGCGGGATAAACGAACAACAGCGGAGATACAGTGAACGCGAGAAAGGCGTTGAGCTGACAGCGGGCTGTGCAGGTGGGGTGGTTCACCTCAGACACGGAAAGGCAAGGGAAGCAGTCCAGCGGAACGAAGGTGCAAGGCCAAGTCCACAGCTCCACCTCCAACCCCCTGATCTGGGCAGCCGGCACCGCCCACTGAATGCTTACATGCCACCAGCATGATCCTTACAAATGCGCTCTCGGACGTGTTGTCGATGTCCTGTCCCAGCTCCAAAGCGGCGAACTTGTCGTGCGCCCAACGCCCATCTGTGTCGCTCTTGTGCTTACGTTCGCCGGGCCTGCACGAGAACGTGACGAACGTGGTGAGGTGGCCACAAGACGTTGCCTGCCGCATCTTGCGGTAACTCTAAGACACCAGGCGTAGCATGCACGCACAGCACCTCTACGGAGTGCCTCCGCCCCACCTCGCGTCGGCTGCTGGCTGCTCCTGCTCCCCGCCAAAGCGGTCGTCGTGAAGCCAGAAGGCCCCGGTGGTCGGGACCTCGAAAGGCTCACGGAGCTTCGCCTTCAGCTTCTCGGCAGTCAGCTCGGCTCCCTCCTCAGCACCCTCCTCGTCGTCCGCCTCGCCATCCTCGCCGTCGGCCTGTCTCTCTGTCCATGGCCGCACGCAGGCAATCGAAGTTGGCACGTGGTTAATGCCGATCATGTTCCGGATCACGTTGTTCACAAGTACTGATGTTATTGACGGACAACAACAGTGCTTTGCGGCACTCCCGGCACATGACCTTTGACCCGCCAAAGCTCTGCCGGCTTACCAACATCACCATCACTTGCAGCATCTTCGTCCCCAATTTCTTCGGTATCTCCGTGTTCAGGCTGATCTTCCTGGGCCTCGGTATGAGTGACGTCCTCCTGAGCATCGTGGAAGTTGTCCTCTGCTTCCTCTGCCTCATCATCAGACGCTCTCCTACGGCGTCCTGGAAGCTTCACCTCCACAGCAGCATCATCAGAGCCCTCAGTCGCCATCTCCGGAGAGTAAACGTAACCAGATTGCCCTCTGCTCTGGCAAGAACCTGTCCGGGAGTGCGGATACACCAAGGAGTGTGTAACGTTAAGGCAGTTAACTAAAATCCAATGTGGGGTTCCGAAGCCTCTCGCTGCAAGGAAAGCGCCGCACCTTTCGGAGCGCGGGACTTTGCTTGGCAGGGCTGTTAATGGCCAACTACAACCGCAACTTTACAGGTCAAGTCGTCATAGTGTACGCATCGAACCATTAAGGTGCGCTGCAGGTGCAGGCTAAAGAGACACAGGGGAGTCCCCATGCGTCATGCTGGCTCATCTACGGCCGGAACTCTCTCCGCTCTAGCCAACTGCAAGGACGTTCCTAAGGTAGTGTATTATTCTGAAGCAGTTGGTGTTCTCATAAACAAAGCCCGATGAGCCGATGAGTGAGTTCACAGTCCGAGTCCGCGTAGTAGTACAGTATGCGTACGGGGAGTTTTTTTCATGGTTGACACCTTGGTAAACGTCTCCATGCACTCGCTGTGCGACTTTGTAGTGCTTGGTTCAGTGCAAGGAACATGACGAACGCTTGCAGTCTGTGACTCACAGCCAGGCAGAGGCATGCGAGCAGCCTGTGTCGGTTCTGCTTTGTGCAGTAGCTAGTTTCACTCAATAAGGTAAGCTTCAAGCCGGCGCGTTGCATTCCGGGCCACGTTTGCTGCGGTGCTTTCCTGCGGTGCTTTCCTGTCCAGTTCACTGCTTAGGCATAGAGTCCAAGTCCTTTTGGCATGATGGGGGTTCCCCAATTATTCAGTCCCTGTCATGGCCGGGGCCTTGGGCCTTGGCGGACCTGCCACCTGACAAAGTGCTTTCTCGATACCTCCCCGCGTATCAGGTCGGGCCAACTGTCGCGTCATATGCTGTATATTACAGAACGGGTCACCATCTAAACGTCAGACTTTTGTATCCGAGCAGCTCTGCGGCGCTTGCCTTGGAACTCAGTAGGCTCGCATGAGGGAACCCGGGAAGGCGCCGGGCAGCAGGAACTACTGGCGCGTCCACGCCAATCAATAGACGGCGGTGACGGCACGCGCGTCGTTACGACCTGTGCCGTGGCATTCGGGGCTTGCATGGCAGGCTGCAACACGCTCCGCCAGCCGTTGACGTGAGGAGAGAGGCAGGCAGGCTCACCAAGACCGAGACTATGGAGCATCCATTTTTACCTTTCGCGCTTGACGCGCGTTGCTCCTACCAAGGCCAGGCAACTGTGGCATCCTTACCGGCCCCCAGCCCAGAGACGCAGCCCAACGAGGCAGCCCAGCCCAATGACGCGACGGCCATCACTCGCTCCCTTGACAACAGCAACAACGCATACGAGGAGTGCTTACTGTTAAACACCACCACTCCTGCGGCTTTGGCGTCGTGTCATCACACCCCAGCTGCCCAGGTCCCGCTGCCTTACCCTCCGCTGCCGGTTGCAGCTGCGGCACCGCACGCAAGCCCACCCTCACCTCCTCAGGCAGCACCTGCGCCCCCAAGCATTGGCACTCCCAGCGCAACGTCCACCAGTCAACTGCCCAGGACCAACGGCCACACCATTAACCACCCCAGCGAGGTTCCGGAGCTCCTCCGCGCCAACCTGGCCGTCGCGCTCGCGCTCCTGCCCCCCGCCAACGCCCCTGCCGTCCTCCGCAGCCGCGCCACAGGTGCCGACCAGCCCCAGCCTCACACACACGACGGCCAGCACCCTAATGATGCGCCGGGCGACAGTCGCAACGAGCCGTCCGCCGTGGCTTCCCCGCCGAGGCGCTCACCGCCCCCCCGGGCCGCCCACCCGCACACTCACCCATCAAGCCCAAACGTGCAGCAGCCCCACCAGCGCCCTGTATCCCACGTGACATCCAATGGGGACCATCCTCGACACACCGTAGCCCAAGCTCTGGCGCTGCCGTACGAGCAGCTGCCGTTCGCTTTGTCCGCCGCGCCCAGCGACTGGCGGAGTGACGGCCCTGCCGCCTTGCCCAAGGCTGCCTTACACCACGTCAACGGCGGTGGAGCTACTTTCGGCACCGGCAGCGTGACCGGACCTGGCTCCGACAGTGTCGGCGGCGGCTCGCCGACCCACTCCCGCTCGCATGGGCACTCGCCCGCGGGGTCTGTGTTTGACGAGGCCGAGCTGACTGCCACGGCCGCTGCAGCGGCGGCCGCCGCTGCTGCTGCTGCCGCTGCCAAGGCTCCGCTTATAGCGTCCAGGTGGGGCAGGCTGCGGAATGGCGTGTGCTTGGGGTGCAGCTACCAGGCAGCAGCGATTCGAGCAGTGCATACTGCAAGCAATTCGAACCGGTTTCGATGACCGCTGCTGCTGCTGTCGCACATGTTCCGCTTGGCACACCCATATGGGGTGGGCTGTTGCACGTAAGTTTCGACCGCATGTGTTGGCAGCGGCTCGCCCACACAGCGCGCATGACCGAGTGCCTCCTCTGTTGGGTGTCGCGAATGGCACCAGGCTCAAAAGCCCTTGTTTGATCTCTGGCGTAACATGCGGTCTTCTTTTGCGGCTGCTGCAGGTCCCGATCCATGACGGAACGCAAGCCCTCCGCCGTGTCGCCCCTGCCGGGCAGCCGTCAGCAAAGGCACGCGAGCCACGCCACAGGCAGCCAGAGCGCTAGGGACCCGCAGCAGGCAACGAACGCCACCGCTTCCATGCCCGAGTATGAGGGCGCCACAAGTCCGCCAGCAGCAGCAGCCGGCTGTGGCGCGCTGAACGCCGCGCCTTCCTTCCCGCAGCAGAGGCCCGCGGTTGAGGGAGGGATCGAGGTTGCCCGCACTGCTCTCGGCATCGCCGCCAAGGCACCAAGGCCAGAGGCAGGTGAGGAACCCGAAAGGGCTGCCGGAGCGCTCCACCCCAGGCACAGCGGTGAGGGCGACAATACTGCTGGAGCGGCAGGCCTGGGAGCTCCTGGTGCGGGTGCGGCTGCTCCTCCGCCGGGCCCGGACCACCTGCTGCCTGTCGGCAGCCGCCGCCGCCTGCTGCGGACCGCCGGACTCACGCCGCTGCAGCTGCCGCACGCGCCTGCCTCTGCATGGCAGCGCACTTCCCCGGCCAACAGCCCACAGCAGGACATCACAACAGCAGCCAGTCCTGTCCCCAGCCTCAGTCCTGGGCCTGGCTCTGGGCCTGCGCGTTCCGGCGCGCCCGGACCGCCCCCCAGGACCAGGTCGTACGGCGGCAGCGGCACGCCGCTCAGCAGCCATTGGGAGGAAAGTCCGACGTCCGTGGCGGCGGCGAGTGCTGCCGGGGGCACGCCCCCAAGCCCTCGCAGCCGGCGGCAGCGGCAGCGGGAGCGCGGAAGGCGGCTGGAGCGGGCGCTGTCGCTGCAGGAGGCCGGTGGTGGGGGTGACGGCGCCGAGGAGGATTTCTTGGCAGCGCTCGGTTGCACGATGGTAGCGGCGGCTGTGGAGCCGGCGGTTCTTGGGCGCCTGTCGAGCCGGGGCCAACGGCCGTGGCAGCCGGCGGGAGGCGGAGACGGAGGCTGGGGCGGCTGCGGCTATGGTAGCAGCGGCGGCGGTGGTGCCGACGCAGCACACGTGAGTCCTGGCGGCGCAAGGATTACGCTGTGGGAGGACCTGGAAGAGGGACTGGATGATGGAGGTGAGGGTTGTGAGGGCGGTGAGGCCGAGGAGGAGCGGCACGGTGCACGCTTGTCCGACGGGTGTGGCGGTGCCCTTGGGCAGCAGGAGTGGAAGGAGGAGGAGGGCGGGGAGGAGGTCTGGGAGGACGGCGCAGGGCGCTGGCGGGAGGCATCGCACCTTACCGAACGCTCCAGCAGCAGCAGCACGGGCAGCTTCAAGTCGGCGGGGCGTGCTGCGGCGGCTGCGGCGGCAGCGGCTGCGAATCTCCCCATACGCCCGCCGCAGCCGTCGCGGCCGCAGCGGCGGCCAGAGCACGAGCCGCGCGATTCGGAACTAAACGGTGCCCCCCCGCGCGCAGCCGTTCAGCCGACCCCAACAGGCGGCCCTTATCAGCACCCGCGCGATGCTCCCGCCTGGCTCCACAACGCCCGCAACTCCGCCTCCTCCCCTTCGGCCCCCGTCCGCCCAGCCTCCGCAACCGCTGCGTACTACCACGGCGCGGGCCTGGCAGCTGTGGGCTTCAGTCCAACCGCCTCGCCCCAGAGGTACCCTCACCCGGCAGCTGCCCTGAGCGCCCACAGCAGCGCCCCGCGTTTCGCCCTGGCCTCCTCAGCCACTCCGCTGACCGCCGCCCCCTCGGACGCCTCCTGTCCCACGAGTTCCCGCTGGTCCATGAGCAGCAGCAACACCGCCTCGGGCTCTACAGTCCGCAACACCTACCTCATCCGCCACGCCAGCGCCAGCAGCGCACTCAGCGGCGGCACTGCCGGCGGCGGCGTTGGCGGCAGCGCTACAGCCGGCGGCGGCTACGCCTGCAGCACCGCGTACGGCTATGGGCCGTACGGCCTCATGCATCCCGCCGGCAACGGTGGCAACGCAAGCACAGGCTTCGCTGTGGGTGTGGCAGGGGCTGCTGGGGCGCGCAGCAAGAGCTACCACTTCGGGTCTGGTGGCCCGCGGACTGCTGCTACCGCCGCCAACGGCGGCACCTTGCCACACACGGCATGGGGCCATGCGGTACCGCGGGGCCCCGGATGGGCCCCCGGCATGGGGCTGCGGGCGGCGGCCGTACAGGAGGAGGGGCCGGGCAGCGGCAGCTCGGCAGTTGTTCCTAGTTCCTCAGAGGCAGCGGCTGACGTGGAGGCAGAGCTTCTTGAGCTGGCGGCGCGCGCCAACTGCCAGCCCGCCTCTTTTACGTACGGCACAACCGCCGCCAACGGCCCGGCGGCACCAGGGTCGGTGGCGTGGTGGGGCCGGCGGGGGTCGCTTGGCGCCGCCCCTGCCGTTGACACGTGGCTGCTGCAGCAGTACGCGCAGCAGGCCGTGCAGCAGCAGCAGCAGCAGTCGCCGTGGGACGCCGCCGCCACGGCTGCTGCTCCTGCCTTGTCGGCGCCCTGCAGCGGCGCCACACCACCCCTCAGCCCGTTTCCGGGTCCTGCCCAGGCCGCCACGCAGCGCGCTCCCGCCAGCACAACCACAGCAGCAGCTGTGGCAGCCGCTGCCGTCGCGGGGCCACGCGGCGGCAGCTCGCCCGGTGCGCCTGCAGCCGGCCCCTTCCTGCCGGCCTCAGCCTCGAGCCTTTCCACTCTGGAAATGATCTCAGCAGTGGACTGGTCTGTTGGCCAAGGGGGCCAGCCCGCCGCCCCGTTGGTGCCGCCCTCCCCACCCTCGCCGCTGCTGCTGCCCGGCAGCACGCCTGCCTTCCACTCGGAGCCCGCTGGCGGCACCGCGGCTGTGGGCCCTGGGCTGCCTGCGGCAGACGCACATGCGGCTGCGAGCCAGTCACAGGGCTCGGGCACGGAAGGCAGCGCCACGGAGGAGGAGATCCTGCACATCTTTGCACGGCTGTTACTGCAGTCGCAGCAGCAGCAGGCTGGGTCCGATGCCAATGCGCCACAGCTTCCGCCGCCGTCGCTGCCGCCAGCGGCCGGGGCGGCGGCTCCACCCATTCGCCAAGACGCCACCGACCCGGCGGGCTACGCGGCAGCCCCCGCTGCCTTAGCCACCGGCAGCCATGGCGGCAGGGGCTGTGCTGCTGCCGGGAGCGACCCCCAGCCGTGGCTGATGCTGCCGGGCGTCACAACCGCAGCTGTGTCCCAACACGGCGTGGGAGGCGCGGCTGCGTGGATGGGGACCAAGCAGCCGGCATCGGTCCAGAGCCGGATCATGTATTCACCGGCAAGCCAGTTGCTGCAGCAGCAGCAGCAGCGTGGCTCGCGTCCCATCCGTCCCGCCAGCCAGCCTCAGACTACTGCCGCTGCTGCCGCCGCCCTTGCCGGCGCCGGACACCCTGCCTTTGCCGGGCCCTGGCTGCAGCCACCGCACGCCGCCGTCAGGGCCCATTCGCAGTCGCAGCTGCAGGGGCAGGTGTTGCTGCTGCGGCACCACCAGCAACAGCAGCAGCAGCAGCAGGCGTACCACCAACTTGTCCAGGCACAGGCTGCGCAGCTTGCGCAATACCAGCAGCAGCAGCGCGTCCGTCACGGTGGCTTGGTGACAGTACAACGTCCACCGGCGGGGGTGCTGGGCCGGCGGGTCTCTGCGGCGGACGCGGGGGGGTACTTACCCGGCGCGATCGGCGGCAGCGGGCTAGGTTTGGGCACTGGGGGCAGCGGCATCTCTGTTGGGTATCCTGCGGGAGTCCTGACACCCCGAACGGCAGGGGCCGGCTGGTGAGCAGCGTGTGTTGCGTGCGGGTGGCAGAGTGTTGAATGAGCGGGGGTTATCGGCGATTTGGGTATGCAACGGCGGTTGCGATGCCGATTGCAATGTGTTAGCATGTACAATGAGGCCTGACTACTAACTATTTGCGAGTGAGTCGTGGATGGGACGTGGCCGACTGTGGCTGCAGAGTGACTTATGGAACATGGGAATGACCTTTTGTTGGGCTTGTAGCTTGCAACATGCTCTGAAACCATACTTATGCACCCGTTTGCGATGCGATGTTCACCGGCGTGCGACGTGAAGGTGACCATTGGCACGGGACTGTGACGTCGTATGGATATGCATTGACCTGGGCACCGCTGGTGTCATCGAGGGTGTTATCGCTGCGCTCCCTTCGTGTGGACCTAACCTCGGCATGCGCCTGGCGGAGGGCAGTTGGGGAACCCTGACGCCCAGCGTTGACATTCCTTGTAGGGGTAGTTCGTTGTCGGAGATACGATTGTAAAGTAGGGCTTGGGTTGGAAGGGTTGTTGCTGCTAAAATGTTTATTATGTCTTTGGATGTTGCGCTGGCGGAGGAGCGTAACGCAAAAGCACTTGGCACTGCTAGTGGGGTAGGCACGGGAGGGGGCCTTTCAGCCAGGCCTCTGTAAAGCAACGATGACACCGACGCGTTGATGCTTCGGGTGGATGGTGCGGGTTGGGCGGTTGGGGTGGGTGCCTTTGTGATCTTGAGGGTATGAAACATGTTGATGGGCCGCAGGATGCGGGGTTTGCGGCTGCTAGGTGGTGGCAGCGGGTGCTCTGGGGGATGCAGGTTGGCGTGTGAGCGCCGCGCGGTGTGAGCCAGTGTAGTAGTACAGGGTGTAGTACGGGGGTATACCACAGGCGCGTGCGTTGTAGGGAGGCGTCCTGGGCAATGCCAGCTGTGCTGCAATGGTCGTGAAGAGGGAGGGCCCGTGCCATCGTTTGCTTGAGGCGCCTGGGAGACAAGGGTCTTGCAGTGATGCCGTGTGATAAGCTGAGACGCCTTTCCTTGTGCTGCACTGTCGTTACCGTGGGTGCGAGGGCATCACTACTCGACGCGATTTGGGTGGATCGGAGGCAGGCCTGGGGTCTGGTGAGACTGGATACCCGCAGCGGCGCGTTTGCTGTACGGGGTTTCCTTGGTGTGAGCGAGCAGGGTGCGCGCACTGAATAGCGGGCAGCAGCGATGCTGCAGTACGTGGCGCTTGCTGATTGTCAGTCAACATGACCCGTGGAGCTGCGTCTCAGCGCAGGCGAGTTGCACATTCTGCTGTGGAAGCAGCGAGGGGTAGAGGGCAGGTGTTCTTGGTCCCTGGCCACCTTGAGAGTAGGTAGGGCGGCATGCCGACATGGCCAGCTTGGGCCTGTAGGCCGTAGGTCACCGTTCGTTGCGGCCGGTCTGCGGGTAGCCAACGTAGAAAGGGCCGCCTGCTGCAAACTTGCTTCCGAGGCTGCTTGCGTGTTCCTAAAGGCTTGGCGGCTGTTGGCCCTGTGGCGCCTGCGCGCCTGGTCGCGTGCCACGCGTATGAGTAGTTGATATGATGTGTGGAATCTCGAGGCCCGGGCCCCCACTGCTCGTGAAGTGGCTACCTGACGGTGGCATTTGCAGGGCATGCTTCCTTCGTGCGGCATTTGGAGTGGGGAGTTGCTATGATTCGTCAGGCACTTTGGTTATTCACACGTGTGGGGCGCTCCGTTTGCAACATCAACCGGTTGGCGCACGCAATGCACCTGTTGGTTCAGCACCGCCCCCACCGCACGCGTCACTAGCAATAACAGAAACCGGTGTGGGTTTTTCAATAAGGGCCTATCGGCATGGGTCCAGCTGCGGGTCGGTTTGTGATAGGCCGTGCACCATTGTGAAACACTGGCTGAGACGCTGACAGTCAGGGCGTATGTACGGGTGTGCGGGTGTACGATGGATGGCAACGCAGCACTGCACCGAGGGTTCAACACCTGATCGTCATGTCCTGGTCTAGTTTTCCGCGCTGCAAGCAGCTGTTGCGCAGGCTGCTTAATGTGCTGCTGGCATCACGTCACGCCGCGACATGGACGCGCACCGCCAACCCATACATGCATGCTTGCTGCACGCAATAACGGCGTGCGGCATGTCTCGCACAAGCAGGCTTCAAGTTGCGCATCTGCTGTAGAGTGGAAAGTCGTTTCTTTGCGCGGGCTCGTTAACTTGCAGTAGCTTGTGGATGCTACCAGAAGGAGACATCCCTCTGGATGCCTCATTGTCAGTTAGGCGGAGGTCGGCATGTGGCGGCTACCCTTTGGTACGTGCGTGGTTTGGTTTTGTATTTCGTACCCAGTCCATCATACACATCTCATACGTCGGCACATGTGGTAGATGCTTAATGTATGGTAGGTATGTGGTATTGCTTGATGGTAAACCGTAAGAACAACAATGGTGACCGCGCTCGCCTTGCTTGCCGCCAGAGCAGGCGTCCCATGCGTCCGGTTATCAAACCAGCTACCAGCGCCTTCTCGCGTCCCTACGCAAAGAACTGGTTGGCTATTCCCATTCATTTTGGTGTTGCGGACCTTTCGACCGCATATGTGTTGCGTACCTGGTCTCCTGCCTTCCGCGGATGAAAGCACTGGCAGTGTCGTTGAGGCAGTGAACAGATGTGCACTGCCGGATTAGCCGGGCCGGTACTTGCGGATTCTGGTACTGAACAGTTGTTGGTACGGTATATGCAGTTCTGAATGCTGCCGTTGGGTGCCTGTCAGTACCCTTGTTCCTATGCCACCTAATGCCGCCTGTGTGGTCTGCCCGGATCCATGTGGAAGGCGTGTCATTGGTCGGTGGCTGCCAGTGGATGATGGACCGCCGGGCATCAGCTGGTGGATGACTCCCAATCCCCTGTTCAGGAGTTTACCGGTGTGGGCAAGCTTGACGATTCCTGCCTCCTTAGAGCCTCCTGCGCCGTCAGCTTCAAGCTAGTGAAGAGACGACGTTGAGGACCTGCCCGCAAAAAAAAGGACTCCGATACCCCCATAACCGTTCTCCTGAAAAAAAAACTGATGACTTCACTCTCTCAGAAGGCAGGTTTCAGCACATAAGCGCTAGCTTCGCTGATGATAGGACACAATAACTTGCCCAGCGCACTGCTTCCATATCGCACACATGTGCGCCCCAGCCAGCGCACTGTCTTTGTGCTGTGTCCCATGCTTTCCCGTCGCCTGTACAACACGTTTTGGCATGACCTTGCCGCGCAGTAATGGACTGCGTCCCCCAACCGTTGGGCGGGTACCGTAATTTGCTTAGACTCTGCACCCAGTCAGTCAGCTGCTATTTGCCAGCCATGGCAGCAAAGTCTAAGTAAGACCCTGACACTGGATGCGTGCCAAGTGTGGTTGAGGGCAATTGCCCATGGGGTCTCCTCCTCAGCTAGCATGAACCGTTACAAGGCCATGCGCACCGCGGCCCAGCAACTACCCGACCGGGCCCTCCGCCCGCCGGCCCGTGGCAACGTCCAACACGTATATCCCATCGGGAGTGGACTGCATCTCCTCCTTGCTCTCGCAACACTTGGGCCGCGCCAGCCTCTGCCCCCAGCCAGCCTCCAGCGCCCCCAGGGCCGCCGGCCAGTCGTAGTGCGGCCGCAGCAGCGGGCCCCGTGCCGCCTCCTGCAACCCATGGTGCACGAAAGACCGGCATGAGTGCACGCCTCCTGCAAGAGCCATCACAAGTCGGTGGTCTGGCAGGTGTGTGGCGTGCCCATGCGGTACCTAGATGCACAGTGCTCAGCTGCAACTGCCTGTACCTCGTCTGCAGCACAAGCCTTCTCCGGCAGCATGGCCCTCGACCCACCTTGCCCAGCTCGGCCCGCAGCACGGCCACCACCCGCTCCGGGCTGGCCAGCATGTTGTGCTCCTCGTCCAGCGGGTCCTGCGGAGTGTACGGCAGCAGGTGTACGGCACGTGGCACCCACCGTCAGAGGTAAGACACGGGCCCGCGCTGGCCAGCACCACCCCAGGCAGTCGTCCGCCGGGTGGTACCCTGGCCAAAAGCGATGCCTCTCCCTTCGTTTGTTACGCAACCTCGGGTCACTCCACTTCCTGGCACCGTACCGCACACCTTGCCCTTGGTTAGATCATCCACGACCCACCAGCAGCTCCACCCAGTAGTTGAGCCCATGGCCGTACGACTCGGCGTACAGCGCCTCGTTGACCCAGCTGCGCGGCATGAGCTCCAGCACCAGCCCGCCGCCCGCCATCCACTTGGCGTTGTGCAGGCCGCCGCCGTGCGGCCCCACCAGCGCGCACACGTGGCGGTTGACCCAGCGCGCGTAGTCCAGGGGATCGGGGAACCTGGCCGGGTGGTGCACCTGGGGGTGGACGTGTTGGTCGCGGGACAGAAGCGGTGATTCACCGTGTAGCCGGACTACCCGTACCTAAGCTGGACACTCCTGGACCATCCAAGCAAGCCCAATCAAGTGCCGCAACGGTTGACATGCATTCCTGCGAAGCCCACACGGGGCGCTCAAAAGGTCCCGTTGCCATCTGGGGAGACATCAAGGATATCTCCCCAGCTGCCACCAGCCTAGCAAACCCGCATGCAATTCTCCTCCCCTCCCCAGCCCCACCTCCAGCCTCTCCCCCAGCCCCCGCTGCTGCAGCAGCTTCACGATGGCAGCCTTGACGGCCTCCTCGTTCAAAATGCGACGACCCCCGTTGCCCCGGAAGTCGTCGGCGATGGACCTGGTGGGCACATTCACGTGATGCACGGTACATGGCCATCACTTACTTCCGCCCAGCACAAGGCCAGCTCCAGTCTGCTTGCGCCGACCGCCGGCCTGGCAGCACGTGGGCTACGCACGGTGTGTAGCGATGCAGTTGCGTGGTCACGAAAGCATATTAGCAAGCAGGTTCTAGTAGAGGACGAGGCCAGTGGCAGACATGTCCTGCGGTTAGTAGACATCGTGGGCTACGCACGGTGTGTGGGTCCTACGCTTTGAGGGGAGGCCCATCCTCACATGGAGCTACTTGCATCACTCCTCACACGTTCCTGGGCTGCTAAATGGCACGTGAGGCCACCGCCCTCTAACTGCCCTCACGCATCCCGAACTGCCTGTGAAGCACCCCACCTGCTGTACCACAGCACCACCTCGGCCCCCACCCGCCCCCACCTGCTGTACCACAGCACCCCCACGGCCCCCACCCGCCCCCACCTGCTGTACCACAGCACCACCTCGGCCCCCACCCGCCCCCACCTGCTGT
>VFQN01001180.1_pt1 | contig 45073 bp, 40 predicted proteins | sample 3512371 | NCBI WGS metagenome assembly VFQN01 (sample SAMN10412370, study PRJNA504923) | tailings metagenome | isolation source: Replicate 2 from Balatoc abandoned mine | place: Philippines: Itogon, Benguet | collected 2017-08-28 | reverse complement strand
CACCCCGGCCGGCACGTACACGGTCGTCTACCAGATCTGCGAAATCCTCAACCCGACCAACTGCGACACGGCGACCGTTACCGTCACCGTCGGCGCCGCCGTGATCGACGCGGTGGACGACACCGGGACGGTGGCCTCCGGTGCGGCTGGCGGCACGGCGCTGGCGAACGTGCTGGTCAACGACACGCTCGGCGGTTCGCCGGCGACGCTGGCCACGGTCACGCTGTCGCAGGTCAGCACCTCGAGCCCGAACGTCACGCTGGATGCCGCGACGGGCGCGGTGAACGTGGCTGCCGGCACCCCGGCCGGCACGTACACGGTCGTCTACCAGATCTGCGAAATCCTCAACCCGGGCAACTGCGACACGGCGACGGCGACCGTCACCGTCGGCGCCGCCGTCATCGACGCCGTGGACGACGCCGGTTCGCTGGCCACCACCGCCGGCGGCACCGCCGTCGCCAACGTGCTGGCCAACGACAGCCTCGACGGCAGCCCGGCGACGCTGGCGACGGTGACGCTGGCCTTCGTCTCCAGCAGCGACCCGAACATCACGCTCGACCCCGCCACCGGCGCGGTCAACGTGGCCCCGGGCACGCCGGCCGGCACCTATACGCTGGTGTACGAGATCTGCGAGATCCTCAACCCGGCCAACTGCGACCAGGCCACGGCCACGGTCACCGTCATCGCCCCGGCGATCACCGCCGCCGACGACAGCGGCGCGACCGCGCAGAACACCCCGGTCACGGTCGGCGTGCTGGGCAACGACGGCTTCGGCGGCGGCCCCGCCGGCATCGCCGACGTGACGGTGACCATCATCGCCGGCCCGGCCCAGGGCAGCGCGGTGGTCAACGCCGACGGCAGCATCACCTACACGCCGGCGGCCAACTACAGCGGCACCGACCAGCTGCGCTACCGCGTCTGCGGCGTCGTGAACCCGGGCGTCTGCGCCGAGGCGGTGGTGGACCTGGTGGTCGCCCCGAACACGGTGACGGCACCGGACGACGCCCGCCTCACGCCGCAGGCCACGCCGGTCACGCTGCCGCTGATGGCCATGGCGGGCACGGGCGGCGGCGCGCCGCTCGACCCGGCCAGCCTGCAGATCGTCGGCGCCCCGGCGCATGGCACCGTCGTGGTCAACCCGGACGGCAGCGCCACCTACACGCCCGAAACGCTGTTCTTCGGCACCGACAGCTTCCAGTACCGCGTTTGCGACCAGTCGGTCCCGGCGCCGGTCTGCGCCGTCGGCACCATCACCATCACCGTGGAAATGGCCGCGCCGCAGCTGCGCATCCGCAAGACCACGCCGGCGACCACGGTGCGGGTGGGCGACTTCGTGCGCTACAGCATCACGGTCGAGAACACCGGCATCTCGCCGGCCGGCAACATCACCGTGCTGGACGTGCCGCCGGCGGGCTTCACCTACGTCGAAGGCTCGCTGGTCGTGTCCGACGCCGACGGCGTGCACGGCCTGGCCGGCACCCAGCCGTTGCGCATCACGGGCGTGGACATCCCGGTCGGCGGCCGCGCCACCATCGGCTACCTGCTGCGCGTCGGCGCCGGCACCGGCCCGGGCGTGCACAGCAACACCGCCAGCGCCACCGACGCGCTCGGCGTGTCCATCAGCAACACGGGCCAGGCCGACGTGGTGGTCGAGGGCGACCCGATGCTGGAGGAAAGCCTGGTGCTGGGCACCGTCTTCCTCGACGCCAACGGCGACGGCCGCCAGCAGCCCGGCGAGCCCGGCCTGGCCGGCGTACGCCTGGCCACGGTCGAGGGCCTGGTGGTGGAGACCGACGTGCATGGCCGCTTCCACCTGGTCGGCATCGACGGCGGCCACCCGCTGCGCGGCCGCAACGCCATCCTCAAGGTGGACGTGGCGACGCTGCCGCCCGGCAGCCGCTTCACCACCCCCAATCCGCTGGTCCGTCGCATCACCCCGGGCATCCCGGTGCGGTTCGACTTCGGCGTGCAGCTGCCCGGCGCGGGCGGCGACACGAGCCCCGGCACGCGCTGAGTCAGGACTGAAACCATGAAGCTCCGCATGAAACTGCTCGACCTGACCCTGATCGGCCTGCTCGCCGCGGGCCTCTCGACCCCGGGCGCGCTGCAGGCCGCCGAGGCCGGTGCCGCGGCGCCCGTGCAGGCCATCGGCCGCCACGTGCTCAACCTGCCCGGCGGCGCCGTCGCCTGGGCGGTGGAGGACCCGCAGCCGACGGCCCCGCGCCTGTCGGTCGCCGGCCCCGCGACGGCGCCGGTGCGCGAGGGCCGCATCGCCGCCACCGTGCGCTTCCAGGGCCACGCCAACTACGCCGCCTTCATCGAGCGGATGGAGGTGCTGGTGTACGACGGCCGCGATGCCGACCTGGTGCAGCCGCTGGCGCGCATCGCGCTCAGCGCCGGCGCGATGCCGTCGGCGGAATGGGACGGCGCGCTCGCCGGCGGCCGCCGCCTGCTGCCGGGCGACGAGCTGCGCTACATCGTGCGCGCCCACGGCCGCGACGGCGCGGTGGACGAGACCCACGCCCAGCTGATCACCCTGGCCACGCCCGAAGACCACGCCCGCGGCCTGCAGTCGCTGCGCGACGCGGTCTCGCGCGAACGCGGCGCCAGCCTCGGGCTCGAGGACGCCGAGCGCCTGCAGCTGCAGGCCGGCGCGCTGTCGGGCAACGGCCTGCGCCAGCAGAACATCGCCCTGCACGGCTCGCGCGTGCGCCTGCACGGCCGCGGCCTGGCGCCGATGGCCGCGCTGCGCATCAACGGCCAGCCCGTGCCGGTCGACGAGGAGGGCCACTTCAGCGCCGACTACCTGGCGCCGGTGGGCGTGCAGACCTACGAGATCGCGGTGGGCAAGGACGCACCGCAGTCGCTGGCGGTGGACGTCACGGGCCGCTACCTGTTCCTGGTCGCGCTGGCCGACGTGACCCTGTCCGAGGGCAGCGCCAGCGGCAACCTCGAGCCGCTGGCCGGCGACGAGCGCTACGAGGACGGTTTCCTCTCGGAAGGCCGGCTGGCCTTCTACCTCAAGGGCAAGATCAAGGGCAAATACCTGCTCACCGCCCAGGCCGACACCCGCGAGCGCGAGCTCGACCGGCTGTTCAGCGGCTTCCTCGACGCCGATGCGCGCGACGTGTTCCGCCGCCTCGACCCCGACGCCTACTACCCGGTGTACGGCGACGATTCGGTGACCCGCCGCGACGTCGACACCCAGGGCAAGCTCTACGTGCGCGTGGACTGGGACCGCAGCCAGGCGACCTGGGGCAACGTCAGCACCGGCATCACCGGCACCGAATACGGCCAGTACCAGCGCTCGCTGTACGGCGCCGGCCTGGACTACCGCTCGCGCGCCAGCACCGGGCTGGGCGAGGTGCGCACCGAGCTGCGCGGCTTCGTTTCCGAGGCGCAGAGCGCGCCGGGCCACAGCGAATTCCTGGGCACCGGCGGCAGCCTGTACTACCTGCGCCACACCGACCTGCTGCCGGGCTCGGAGCAGGTGGTGCTGGAGCTGCGCGACGAGCGCACCGGCCGGGTCGAGTCGCGCCTGTCGCTGCGCCCGGGCGTGGACTACGAGGTCGATTACCTGCAGGGCCGGATCCTGCTCACCCGCCCGCTCTCGCAGGTGGCGATGGACAACGCCCGCACGCTCACCCGCGATGGCCTGCTGCAGGGCTACACCCAGCTGCTGCTGGCCGACTACGAATACGTGCCCCAGGGATTCGACGCCGACCAGGTCGGCGCCGGCCTGCGCGGCCGCCACTGGTTCGGCGACCACGTCGCGCTCGGCGCCACCTACGTGGACGAGAACCGTGCGGGCGAGGACTACCAGCTCGCCGGCGCCGACCTGACCCTGCAGGCGGGCCGCGGCACCTGGCTCAAGCTCGAGCACACCCGCACCGAGGCCACCGCCGCGCCGGTGTTCTTCTCCGACAATGGCGGCCTGGGCTTCACCCAGCTCAACCCGGTCGCGGGCGACCGCGCCGGCGAGGCCACCGCCGTCGAGGCCCGCGCCAACTTCCGCGAACTCGGCTGGACCGCGCGCGACTGGACCGCCGGCGCCTGGTGGCGCAGCGTGGACGCCGGCTTCTCGGTGTCGCGCTTCGACCCGGGCCTGGGCATCGAAGAAGCCGGCGTCGAATTCGGCGGCGAGCTGTCGGAGCGCCTGCAGCTGTTCGGCCGCGCCACCCGCGCCGAGCGCGGCGACGCCCGCCAGGACAACCTGCAGCTGACCGCCGACTGGCGCGCCACCGAGCTCGACCGCTTCGGCTTCGAGCTGCGCCGGGTCGGCGAACGCGACGCGACGATCGACCAGCACGCGCTGCTGGCGGCGCTGAGCTACCGCCGCCAGGCCACTTCGCGCCTGGAGCTGTACGGCATCGCCCAGGCCAGCCTGGACGAGCAGGGCGGCTACGAGGCCAACGACCGCCTGGTCGCCGGCGCGCGCTACGGCTTCGGCGAGCGTTCCAGCCTGGGCCTGGAGCTCGGCTCGGGTTCGCGCGGCGAGTCTGCCCAGCTCAACGCCGAGTACGGCCTGTCGGCCGACCACACCGTCTACGGCGCCTACACCTGGGGCAGCGACACCACCGCCTCGCGCGTGGCCAGCGAGTTCGACCGCCGGCTCTCCGACGGCTGGACCCTGGGCCAGCGCTGGCGTGCCTCCAACCGCGTCAACGTGTTCAACGAGAGCCAGTCGCTGCGCGGCGCCGACGGCGGCACCGGCACCAGCCACACCTTCGGCATGGACCTGTTCCCGGCCGCCGGCTGGCAGCTCGGCTTCACGGTGATGGACGGCGAGCTCAGCGGTGCCGGCGGCCTGGTCGAGCGCCGCGCCTACAGCTTCAGCGGCGGCCGCACCAACGCCGACCTGCAGTGGGCCAGCAAGCTCGAATACCGCGAGGACCAGGGCGCCGAGCAGCGCGAGCAGTGGGTGACCACGCACCGCCTGATGCTGCGCCTGAACGAGGACTGGCGCTTCGCCGGCCGCATCAATTGGGCCGACACCGACGACCGCCTGGACCCGGCCGCGGACGCGCGCCTGGCCGAGGGCAACGTCGGCGTGGCCTGGCGCCCGCACGACCGCAGCGACCGCGCGCTGTTCGCCAAGTACACCTACCTCTACGACCGCGCCACGCTCGGCCAGGACGGCGGCGCGCAGTACGACCAGCGCTCGCGCATCCTCGCGGTCGAGGGCGTGTTCGAGTTCGGCGACCACTGGAGCGTGGCGCCCAAGCTGGCGAGCCGCTGGGGCGACTACCGCCTCGGCCGCGGCACCGGGCCCTGGCTCGACAGCCGCGCCGACTTCCTGGCGGTGCAGCTGCGCTACCACCTGCCGGGCGATTGGGACGCGCTGGCCGAGTGGCGCCAGCTCGACGTGCGCGACGGCGGCACCCGCCGCGGCGGCCTGCTGGGCGTGGACCGGCAGATCGGCGAGAACTTCAAGGTCGGCGTCGGCTACAACTTCGCCGATTTCAGCGACGACCTGACCGACCTCGAGTACGACCACAAGGGCTTCTTCCTCAACCTCGCCGGCTTCTACTGAGCCGGCGGCGCCGGGTCCGCCGCCCGTTCATCCGGGCGGCCCGACCTCCCGGCGGAAAGCCGGGAAAACTGTGAACTGGTTCACGGTTTCGCGGCCCCGGGAGGCGGCCCAATCGGCCCCGGGGAATCACCGTCCGCGGCCCCGCGGACATCGCAGGGAATGCCATGACGCCGGTCTACCACGCCGCCAGTTCGCTAGACGCCCAGTTGCTGATGGACCTGCTGGAGGATGCCGGCATCCATGCCGAAGTGGTCGCCGCCGGCAGCGGCGGCCAGGTCGAGGTGCAGGTCGGCGAGGCCGATGCCGAGGCCGCGCGCGCCCTGGTCCGCCACCTCGAGTCGGGCACCGACGAGATCGACGACGGCCTGGGCGAAGACGACGGCGAGCTGGCCATCGAGTCGGTCACGCTCGAGGACGACGACGAGGACCTGCTGCTCGACAGCACCTCGCTCGAAGACGACTGATCCGCCCGGGGAATTCGCGCTTGCCAGCGGCGGCGCGCGGCACTAGCGTGCGGGTCTCCCCCGCAATGGAGCCGCCATGCGCACGACCCTGTTCGCCCTGTTGTGCCTTCCCGCCCTGGCCGCCGCCGAGCCGGTGGAGCGCGTGTTCCCCGCGCGCATCGCCATCGATGCCACCGGTGCGGTGACCACGGTCGAACCGGTGGGCGAGGTCGACGCCGACCTCGCCGAGGCCGTGCGCGGCGCCGCGGCGGGCCTGGCCTTCGAGCCGGCCAGCATCGACGGCCGGCCCGTGCCCAGCCGCAGCACCGCCATCGTGCGCCTGCGTTTCGACCCGGAGGCGGCGCCGCCGCGCGCGGTCGAGGTCCTGATGGCCAGCCATGCGTCCGCGCCGACGATGCGCCCGCCGCGTTATCCGCCGGACATGCTGCGCAACCACCTCAGCGCCCTGGTCGTGCTGCGCCTGGCGGTGGACGCCGACGGCCGCGTGCTGGCCGAGGGCAGCACCGCCGAGCACGCCGAAGCCCGCGAGCCGGGCGGCCGGCTCGTGGTCCGCGAATCGCTTTACCGGCCCGCGGTGGAGGCCAGCCTCGCCGCCGCCGGCCAGCAGGCGCTGCCGGTGGAGGAGGTCGACGGCGTGCCGCGCGCCAGCACCGCGCGCATCCCGGTCACCTTCTGCTTCCCGTCCGAATCCAAGGGCTGCACCGCGCTGAAGGAAGGCATGGGGCCGTCGCTGCGCGAACCGGTCGAGCCGGGCCTGCGCTTCGCCCGCCCGCGCACCGGGGGCGCGGCCGCGCCCTGAGGCCCGCGTGCATCCGCTCGACAATCCTTTCCACGCGTCGCTGGCGGGGGCGCACCGCCCGCTGGCCCTGGCGGCGGGCGGACTGCTGCGCTATCCGGCCGACGTCGCGCCCTTCCTCGGCGCGGCCTCGCCGGACGCGGCCACGCCCGCGGCGCTGGATGCCCTCGTGGCGCCCGGCGAATCGCTCTACCTGCTGGGCGAACCGGTCCTCGCACCGGCCGGCTGGACGCTGGCGCCGCAGGGCGCGCTGCACCAGATGCTGGCGCCGGACGCGGTGCCGGCCAGCGAGGTGCCCGGCCTGGTCGAACTGGGCGAGGCGCAGCGTGCCGACGTGCTGGCGCTCACCGCGCTCGTGTACCCGCATTACTTCCGCGAACGCACGATGGTGCTGGGCCGGTACTTCGGCCTGTACGCCGACGGCCGGCTGGCGGCGATGATCGGCGAGCGCCTGGCGCCGCCCGGCCACCGCGAGATCAGCGCGGTCTGCACCCACCCCGACCATCTCGGCCGCGGCCACGCGGCGCGCCTGCTGGCCTGGCTCGCGCACGACATCCAGCGCAGCGGCCAGGTCGCCTTCCTGCACGTGAGCCCGGCCAACACGCGTGCGCTGGCGCTGTACGAGCGCCTGGGCTGGCGCACGCGCACGATGATCCCGTTCTGGTCGCTGGCCCGCGCCTGAGGCGCCGGCCTCAGCCGCGTTCGCCCGGGCCGTACTCCATGTAGCGGGCGGTGCGCGCGGCGGCGGCCTCGCCGGCCAAGCGCCGCACCAGGTGCAGGCTGCCGTCGATGCCGGCCGAGATGCCGCCGCAGGTCACCACCGGGCCCTCGTCCACGTAGCGCACGTCGCGAAGCAGCGTGGCCGTCGGCTCGAGCGCGGCGACGTCGTCGAGGACCTCGTGGTGGGTGGTGGCGCGGCGCCCGTGCAGCAGGCCCGCCGCGGCCATCACCCGGGCGCCGCTGCAGACCGACATCACCACCTCCGCGCCGGCCGCCTGCGCGCGCACCCAGGCCAGCGTTTCCGGGTCGCGCAGCAGGGCGCGGGTGCCGACGCCGCCGGGGATCACCAGCACGTCGTAGCGCCGGCCGGACGCGAAGGTCTCGTTGGGCAGCACGCGCAGGCCGTTCACCGCGACGTGCACGCGCTCCTCGCGGGCCACCAGGGCCGTGGCGAAGTGCGCGCCGCCGTGCAGCTCGCCGGCGACCGCGAAGACCTCGAAGGGACCGGCGAAGTCGAGCACCTCGACCTCGTCGAAGATCAGGATGCCGACGCGGCGGACGGTCATGGCGGGCTCCTCGGGGCGGGGACGCCATCATCCCCGGGAACGGCCTCGCCTTGGCAAGCCCGCGCGGGCGGGCTAGCGTGTCGCGTCCCCCGAAGGAGCCGACCATGAAATCCGTCCTCTGTGCCCTGCTGGCCTCCCTGGCCCTCGCCGCCGCCCCGGCCTTCGCCGCCGATCCGGCCCGCGTCGCCGAACTCGTCGACGTGCTGCGGCTGTCGTCGCAGATGGAGAAGATGCAGCAGCAGATGGTCAACGTGATGCGCGTGAGCGTCGACCGCGAGGCGGCGCGCCGCGGCCTGGACGCCGGCCAGCGGGCCCGGGTCGACAAGGCCGTGGCGATCATGCAGGAGGAAATCGCCGGTGCCCTGTCCTGGGAGGCGATGCGCGGCGAGGTGATGGCGGTCTACGCCGAGGTGCTCAGCGATGCCGAGGTGGACGCGATGCTGGCCTTCTACCGCAGCCCCGAGGGCCAGTCCGTGCTGGACAAGATGCCGGTGCTGATGGAGCGAGGCATGGCGATCGGCCAGGCCCGGTCCGAGGCGATGATGCCGCGCCTGCAGGCGCGCATCCGCGCCGCCTTCGACGAGGCCGCGTCCGACGGCGCCGCGACGACCGAATGACGCCTGCGCGCGCCGCCCGCCGACCGCGGGCCGCGCGCTTTTCCGATGGGACGGGCTGCGGCGCTCGCCGATGCTGGCGCACCGCACCGTGGAGCCGTCCATGATCGCCCGCCTGCCGCGGCGCTTCGCCGCCTTCGCCCTGGCCGTGCTGGCGTTGCCTGCGCTGGCCCCGCCTTCGGCCGCCGTCGCCCTGCACAAGTGCGTGGATGCCCGCGGCCAGGCCAGCTACCAGTCCCAGCCCTGCGCGCCGGGCCAGGCCCAGGCCTGGGTGCGCGAGGTCGAGCCCGAGGCCGCGCCGGCCCGGCCGTCGGCGCCGGCGGCGGCCCCCGCGCGGCCCCGGCCCGCGCCCGCGGTGCGCCGGGGCGCGGCGCGACCGGCCGGTTCCGGGGATGCCCAGGCCGCCTGCCGCGCCGCGCGCGCCGCCGATGCCGCCTACCGCCGCCGGCCGCTGTCGCAGATCCGCCACGCCGAACTGCGCCGCCTGGGCGACGAGATCTACCGGCTCTGCCGCTGAGGCGACCCCGGGACGGTGGCCGCGCGGACCGGTCCCGGGCATGGCGCCGGCGCGGCGGAGGAGTAGAGTCTGCCGGCGCCCACCCGGAGACCCCTGCCATGCCGAGCTTCCGCCTCGCCCTGTCGCCGCTGGCCCTTGCCGCGGCCCTGTCCCTGTCGCTCGCGGCCTGCCAGCCTGCGCCGGCCCCCGCCGAGGGCGAGGCCGTCGCCGCCGCGCCCGCCGAGGTCGCGCGGCCCACGCAGCAGTACAGCATCGAGCAGTTCGTCGAGAGCACCGGCCTGGGCGGCGTGTCCTTCAGCGCCGACGGCCAGCGCCTGCTGTTCCATTCGAACAAGGCCGGCGTCTGGAACGCCTACACGATGCCGGTGGGCGGCGGCGAGTGGACCGCGCTCACGGACTCGACCACCGACAACACCTGGTCGGTGGCCTTCTTCCCGAACGACGACCGCGTGCTGGTGGCGCGCGACAACGACGGCGACGAGCTCGACCACCTGTACGTGATCGCGACCGACGGCACCGAGACCGACCTGACCCCGGGCGAGAACCTCAAGGCCAACTTCATCGGCTTCAGCCACGCCGGCGACGCCTTCTTCGTCGCCACCAACGAGCGCGACCCGCGCTACTTCGACGTCTACCGCTACGACAGCGCGACGCTGGCGCGCACGCTGGCCTGGGAGAACACGCTGGGCGTCGAGCCCGTGGACGTCTCGCCGGACGGCCGCTGGGTCGCGCTGGTGCAGGCCAACACCACCAACGACAGCGACCTGCACGTGGCCGACCTGCAATCGGGCGAGGTCACGAAGGTCTCGCAGCACGAGGGCCAGGCCCAGTTCGGGCCGGCCGCGTTCAGCCCCGACAACCAGTGGCTGTATTACACCGCCAACGACCAGGGCGAATTCGCCGCGCTGCGCCGGGTGAAGCTGGGCAGCTGGGAGCACGAGCCGGTGCGCGCGGAGGCCTGGGACATCGTCGGCGCCGGCTTCTCGCACAGCGGCAAGTACATGACCGTGGCCACCAACGAGGACGGCAGCACCAAGGTCCGCCTGTACGACACCGCGTCCGGCGACGAAGTCGCCCTGCCGACCCTGCCGGCCGGCGAGATCCGCAGCCTGCGCATCAGCCGCGACGACAGCCGCATGGCCTTCTACGTCAACGGCGACCGCCAGCCCAACGACCTCTACATCGCCGAGATCGGCGGCGAGGCGCGCCCGCTCACCGCCGCGCTCAACCCGGCGATCGACCCGGCCGACCTGGTCGAGTCCCAGGTCGTGCGCTTCAAGAGCTTCGACGGCATGGAGATCCCGAACATCCTCTGGCGGCCGCACCAGGCCACGGCGGACAACAAGGCGCCGGCCCTGGTGTGGGTGCACGGCGGCCCGGGCGGCCAGACCACGCGCGCGCACTCGGCGGTGATCCAGTACCTGGCCAACCACGGCTACGTGGTGCTGGGCATCAACAACCGCGGCTCCAGCGGCTACGGCAAGACCTTCTTCGCCGCCGACGACGGCAAGCACGGCCGCGAGCCGCTGTGGGACACCATCGAGGCCAAGAAGTACCTGCAGTCGCTGGACTACGTGGACCCGGACCGCATCGGCATCATCGGCGGCAGCTACGGCGGCTACATGGTCCTCTCGGCCCTGGCCTTCAAGCCGGGCGAGTTCAAGGTCGGCGTGAACATCTTCGGCGTGTCGAACTGGCTGCGCACGCTCGAGTCCATCCCGCCGTACTGGGAGAGCTTCCGCCAGGCCCTGTACCAGGAGATCGGCAACCCGGAGACGCAGCGCGACTTCCTGGTCGAAACCTCGCCGCTCTTCCACGCCGACAAGATCAACGTGCCGCTGATGGTGCTGCAGGGCGCCAACGACCCGCGCGTGATCAAGCCCGAGAGCGACGACATCGTCGCGGCGGTGCAGAAGAACGGCGTGCCGGTCGAATACGTCGTGTTCGACGACGAGGGCCACGGCTTCAGCAAGAAGAAGAACCAGATCGAGGGCTACGGCCGCATCCTGGCCTTCCTCGACACGCACCTGAAGGGCGTCGCGCCCGCGGCCGCGCCGGCGGTCGATGCGCCGGCCGACGCCGCCGCGGAACCGGCGACGGAGGAGGGCGCGGAATGATCCGCGCCGCCGCCTTCGCCGCCCTGTGCCTGGCCGCTGCGCCCGCCGCGGCCGAGTCGCTGTACAAGTGCACCGACGACAAGGGCGGCGTGTCCATCCAGTCCGAGCCCTGTCCCAAGGGCAGCACCCAGGTCTGGAAGCGGGAAGCCACGCCGGAAGCCGGCCCCTCGGCGGAGGAGCTGGCGGCACGCGCCGAACTGGCCCGGGCCGAGGCCGCGCGCGCCGCCGAGCAGGCGCGCCTGGCCGAAGCCGCGCGCGCCGAGGCCGAGGCCCAGCGCGCCGAGGCCGCGCGCCGCGCCGCCGCGCCGGGGCGCAAGAGCGAATGCCGGCTCGCGCACGAGTTCAACGACCAGGCCCTGGCCTTCCCGAGCCTGGACCTGAGCGAGCGGCAGAAGGCCGTGCTGAAGGAATGGGTCGTGGCGCAATGCCGCGACACCGACCCGCCGGCCTCGCAGGAGTAAGGCGCGGGCGGGCAGGCTGAACCCCGCCCGGTCGCCGCCGGCCCCGGGCGCGCCGGCCGGCGCGCGCATCGGCGACAATCGCGCCATGTCCCCGAAAGATTCCCTGCGCGGCATCACCGCGATGCTGCTGGCCGTCGGCCTGTTCTCGCTGATGGACGGCGGCCTCAAGCACCTCGCCGGCCACTACCCGCCGATGCAGGTCGCCGCCCTGCGCGGCCTGTCGGCGCTGCCGCTGGTGCTGGCCTGGGTGCTGGCCACCGGCCAGTGGACGACGCTGTGGCGGGTGCGCTGGGGCCTGCACCTGCTGCGCGCGGCGCTGTCGATCATGATGCTCGCCAGCTTCGCCTATGCGCTCAGGCGCATGCCGATGACCAGCGCATACGCGCTGTTCTTCGTCGCGCCGCTGATGATCACCGCGCTGTCGGTGCCGATGCTGGGCGAGACGGTGGGTCCGCGCCGCTGGGCCGCGATCGTGGTCGGCCTGCTCGGCGTGCTGGTGGTGCTGCGGCCCACCGGCGAGGGCCTGGCCAGCCTGGCCGGGCTGGCGGTGCTGGCCGCGGCGGCCGGGTATTCGCTCTCCGCGATCATGGTCAGCCTGCTGCACCGCACCGACAGCGGGGCCTCGATGGTGTTCTGGATGATCGCGATGACCTCGGTCGGCGCCGGCGCGCTGGCGCTGCCGGGCTGGGAGCCGCTGCGCGCGGCCGATGCCTGGGTGATCGCCGGCGTCGGCCTCACCGGCTTCCTGGGCCAGGTGGCGATCACCGAGGCCTTCCGCCGCGCCGACGCCTCGGTGGTGGCGCCCTTCGAATACAGCGCCCTGGCCTGGGGCCTGGGCCTGGACCTGCTGGTCTGGGGCGTGCTGCCCGACGGCTGGACCTTCGCCGGCGCCGGCATCATCGTCGCCAGCGGCCTGTACATCGTCCACCGCGAGCGCGTGCGCGCCGCCGCCTGAGGCTGCCGCGGCGGCGCGGGATCGTTATGCTGGGCGCGCCCCTCGACGGAGTCCCCCGCATGCCGCGTCTTCGCCCGCTCGTCCCGATCCTGCTGCTGGCCCTGGCCGGCTGTGCCGGCGAGGCGCCGCCCGCGCCGCCCGCCGAGGCCGCGCCGGCCCCGGTGGCGGCGCAGGCCCCGGCGATCGACTGGCGCGACTGCCGCTTCGAGGGCTTGGCCGTGCCGGTGCCCGGCAAGCTGTTCGTGGTCGATGCCGGCCAGCCGCTGGAGGACGCCGAGCCCGGCCGCGAAACCATCCGCCGCGTGGACGTGCTGGTGCCGGGTCCGGTCGCCCTGCTGCTGACCGCGCCCGACGCCACCGCCTGGCTGGTGCGCCCGGGCCCGGAAACCCAGGTCGTGGCGATCCTCGCCAGCGGCCCGGCGCCGCAGCGCATCACCGGCCAGGGCCTCGGCCCGCACCGGCTCGAGCGCTCCACCGCCTACGGCCAGTCCTGCGGCCGGCACTGGCTGCCCGGCGCGCCCGGCCCGGAGCTGAGCGAGGTCGTCGAGCAGGTCTTCGGCCGCGCCTACGACGCCGCCTACCGCATGCGCATCGGCAGCGTGATCATCGGCGGCACCGAGCCGCCGACCGAACTGCTGGGCAACTGAGCGCGCGCCGGCTCAGCGCCGGCCGAACACCCGCCGCAGCAGGTCGGTGCCGCGCGCCGCCGGGTCCTCGCGGATCTCGCGCTCCTCGTCGGCCACCGCCTGGTACAGGCCGTCGAGCGCGCGGTCGGTGACGTAGCGGTCGAGGTCGAGCGACTGCCCGCGGCCCCCGAGCAGCTGCGACACCTGGGCATTGCCCCCCAGCATGGACTTGTAGCGGCGCGTCACCCCGGCCTCGCCGGTGGCGCGCGCGACGATCGGCAGGAATTTCTCGCGCAGGCGGTCCTCGGTGGCGCGGCGGAAAAAACGGGTGGCGGCGTCGGGCTCGCCGCGCACGATGTCCAGCGCGTCGCGCACCGTCATGCGCCGCACCGCCTCGGCGAACACGTCGGCGGCGACCGGGATGGCTTTTTCGGCGGCGCGGTTCATCGACAGCTCGAAGGCGTCGACCTTGTCGCCGCGGCCGAGCGCGCGCGCCACCCGGGCGGCGTCGTCGAGCTGGCCGGGCAGGCGGATGCGCAGGGCCTCGTCGCCCCAGAAGCCGTCCTTGCGCCCCAGCCGGGTGATGGCGCGGTGCACGCCCTGGGCCATGGCCTCGCGCACGCCGTCGGCGGCCTCGGTCTCGCGCAGCGCCGGCGCGCCGCGGTCGCCGCGCAGCGAATCCTTCAGCCGGTCCTTCCAGTCCTCGGCGCCGGCGGGCGCGGCCAGCCCGGCGCAAAGCGTGGCCACGAGGACGATGGCGAAGGCGGGGGCGGGCAGGCGCATGGCGGGGCTCCGGGAGGCCGGGACCTCCAGCCTACGCCGACGCGGCCGCAGGCGCGCTACCCTTGGCGCCCTTTCCGCGGGAGCACGCGCATGATCCGCCTGGTCGGCTTCGACGGCGACGACACCCTCTGGCACAGCGAAGGCTTCTACCGCCAGGCCCAGGCCGAGTTCGAGCGCATCGTCGGCGCCTACGTGGACCTGGCCGACGCGCGCCTGCACGAGCGCCTGCTCGAGATCGAACGCGCGAACATCAAGCTGTTCGGCTATGGCGCCAAGGGCATGACGCTCTCGATGATCGAAGCCGCGGTGGCGGTGACCCACGAGCGCATCAGCGCCACCGACCTGCACCGCATCGTCGGCCTGGGCAAGGCGGTGATGGCGCATCCGGTCGAACTCATCGACGGCATCCGCGAGGCCGTGGCCGAGGTGGCGCGCGAGGCCAAGGTGGTGCTCATCACCAAGGGCGACCTGGTCCACCAGGAGCACAAGGTGCGCGCCTCGGGCCTGGCCGACCTGTTCCAGCGCATCGAGATCGTGTCCGAGAAGGACCCGGCGGCGTATGCGCGCGTGCTGGCGGAGTTCGGCGTGGCCGCGCACGCGTTCGCGATGGTCGGCAATTCGCTGCGCTCGGACATCGAGCCGGTGCTGCGCCTGGGCGGCTGGGGCGTGCACATGCCCTACCACGTGACCTGGGCGCACGAGGAGGAACACGGCCTGGGCCCGGACGACGCCGCGCGCATGGCCAGCGTCGATTCCGCGGCCGGCATTCCCGCCGCGATCGCCGCGCTGCGGGCGCGCGCCGCGGGCTAGGCCCGGACGCGACGGCGGCCGGCCGGCGCCCCCGTGCCGCCCGTCGCCGCGCCGGCGGCGCGGGTCGCGCCGGGGCTTGCCACGCCGGCCATCCTGCGCCCACGCTGTGGCCATGAACGGCGTCCCGATGTCCACGGCCAATCCCGCGAACGTGCTGCGCCTGCAGCGATCGGCGATCGCCGCGGCGTCCGCGGTGTGCGCGCTCGGCGGCCTGGCCCTGCTGGGCTGGCTGCTGGACCTGCCGCTGCTGCGCGCCGTGCTGCCCGGGCACGTGGCGATGAAGGCCAACACCGCCATCGGCATGCTGCTCGCGGGCGCCGCCCTCATGTCCTGCGTGCGGCCGGCGTGGCTGCCGCTGCGTTTTTCCGGCGCCGCGTCCCTGGCGGTGCTGCTGCTCGGCGCCGCCACCCTGCTGCAATATGCCGCCGGCCTGGACCTGCGCATCGACACCCTGTTGCTCGATGATCCGGACGCGCTCGCCCGCGGCCGCGCGCCGGGCCGGATGTCGGAGCTCACGGCGACCTCCTTCGTGCTGGCCGGCAGCATCGGCCTGATGGCCTGCAAGCGCATCGGGCAGTGGCTGGGCCAGGCCCTGGCGCTGGTGATGCTGGTGATCGCCTTGATCGCGCTCAGCGCCTACGGCTATGCCATGGGCACCGAGACGGGCCACGTGCCCTTCACCCCGCTCGGCCTGAACACCTCGGTCTGCGTGTTCCTGCTTGCACTGGGCTGGCTGGCCTCGCAGCCGGGCAGCGGGCTGGCGCGGGTGCTGGCCAACGACAGCCTGGGCGGCGAACTGGCGCGGCGCGCGCTGGCGCCGGCCCTGGTCGCGCCGGTGTTCGTGGCCTTCTTCGCCCAGCTGGCGGTCGGCAGCGGCGCGCTGAGCACGGGCGCGACCATCACCTTGATGGCCGTGCTCTCGGGCCTGTTCGTCTCGGGCCTGGTCTGGTGGGGCGCGGGCCTGCTCGACCGGCTCGAGCGCGAGCGCGAGCACGCGCGCCGGCTCGAGGCCAGCGCGCACACCGACGAGCTCACCGGCGTGGGCAACCGCCGCGCCTTCGACGAAGCGCTGTCGGCGCTGCTGGCGCGCCGCGCCAAGGGCGGCTCCGACCTGTGCCTGGTGATGATCGACCTCGACCACTTCAAGCGCTACAACGACACCCACGGCCATCTCGCCGGCGACCAGGCGCTGCGCCACGCCGGCGCCCTGCTGCGCGCGGCGCTGCGGCCGGGCGACATCGCCGCACGCTACGGCGGCGAGGAGTTCGCGGTGCTGCTGCCCGGCATCGACCTGCCGCGCGCGGTGATGGTGGCCGAGCGCCTGTGCCGCGACTTCCGCATCGCCGACTGGCCCTTCGAGCCCATCACCGCCAGCCTCGGCGTGGCCGAGGCGGGGCAGGGCGAATCCCCGCCCTCGCTGGTGGCGCGCGCCGACGCGGCGCTGTACGCGGCCAAGGCCGCCGGCCGCGACCAGGTGGCGGCGGCGACGCCTTATTCGGGCGAGTAGCCCACGCCCAGCATCAGGCTGGTCGTGCTGTCGTCGTCCACCAGCGGGCTGTCGGTGATCGCGCCGGGATAGCGCACGTGGCCGACGCGCGCATACAGGGTCCAGCGGCCGGCGAGCGGACGCTGCACGATCAGCGAGGCTTCGGGGACCAGGGCGCTGCCGGGCGCGTAGGCGGGGCGGAAACCCGTGGCCTCGCCGGGCCTCACGCCGTAGTAGTAGCCGACCAGGTCGGCGTCCTGCCAGCGCAGCGACAGCGAGGGCAGCAGGCCCCATTGGCCGCGGCTGAAGGGCAGGCCCCAGGACAGGCTGGCCTCCCGGCCGCCGCTCTTGTCCAGCGCGTCCTGGGCGAGGGCCAGCTCGAGGCCGCCGACCGGCGTGCGCCAGGTGGCGGCCAGGCCGAGGTCCAGCGAACGGTCGCGGTCGGACATGCCGGCGAACGCCGGCGAATCCCCGGTGTCGTAACCGTCCATGCGCGCCTGCGCGAACGCGGCGAGTTCGAACGCGCCATCGTCCACCAGGCGCCAGCCGGCGCGCAGGCCACGCAGGTAGAAGCGCTCGCCCTCGAAGCGCACGAAGGGCACGAGCAGCGGGTCCTCGTCGATGCCGGCATACGGGGCGTCGCGCTCGATGGCGAGCAGTCCGATCGTCCAGCGCGGCGGGCCTTCGCGCCCGGGGGCCGGGCCTTCTTCGGCGAAGGCGGCGGGGGCGGCGAGGGCGAGGCAGGTCAGCAGGGCGATGGCGCGCATGGCGGGCTCCGGGGCAAGGGGCAAGGCGCCCGATGATCCGGGCGCCCCGTGTGGCCAGCGTGAGCGCGCGCGCCGCCGGCCGCAAGCCGCTGCTCAGGGCAGGCTGAACACCACCGGCACCAGCGCCCAGGCGCGGATGGCGCGGCCCTGGTGCTGGGCCGGGTGGAAGCGCCAGCGCGCCAGCACCTGCTCGCGCGCGGCGGTGTCGAGCGCGCGATGGCCGCTGCTGGTCTCGACCTCGACCTCGAGCGGGCGCCCGGTCTCGTCCACCAGCACCTTGAGCGTCACGGTGCCCTCGGCGCGGTCGCGCAGGGCCTGGCGCGGATAGCGCGGCGCCGGTGCGACGTCGTACGCCAGGGTCGCCAGGGAGGGCGGGCCGGGATCGAAGCTGTCGCTCACCGGGCCGGCGTCGGGGCCGGGAATGGCGAGCAGCTCGCCGCCGTCCACCAGCGGCGCCGGGTCGGCGGGCACGGTCGGCGCGAGGATCGGCGTAGGCTGCGGCGACGGCTGGACCTGGCGCTGGATCGGCTCCGGCTGCGGCGGCTGCGGCAAGGGCGGCAGCGGCGGCGGGGTGATGTCCACCGCGATGACTTCCATCGGGCGCGCCGGGCGTTCGGGCGGCGACCAGGCGCTGGGCATCATCAGCGCGCCGAACACGACGGCGTGCAGCACGATCACGAGGGTGTTGCCGGCGATGCGCTTGGCATCGACCTGGGCGAAGGGCAAGGACTGGGCGGGCGAGCGGACCATGGGGCACCTCCTGCGGTGGGTGGCGACTCCATCAACGCGCCGCGTGGCTGAACGGGGTTTGAGCGCGACGGGATGAAATCCTCGTCTCCCCGCCGGCCCGGCTTGGGACTAGGATGGCGGGCTTGGGAGGCCCGCCCGCGATGCCACGATTCCGACTGCTGCTGCCCGTCCTGCTGCTGCTCGCCGCCTGCGGCCGCGACGGCGACGCGCCCGCGCCCGACGCGGCCGGCCCGGCGGACGATCCGCAGGCCGCGGCCGGCGACGCCGCCGCACCGCCTTCCGCCGACGAAGACTTCGAGCGCCGCTGGCTGGGCGTGCTCCCCTGCGCCGACTGCGACGGGATCCAGACCACGCTCACCCTGCGCCGCGCCGCCGGCGAAGCCAGCTTCCTGCTCGAGGAGGCCTACCTCGGCGGCGGCGAACCGCCCCGCTTCGAAACCCGCGGCGCCTGGCGCGAGGAGGCCGGAGGAATCGTGCACCTCGATCCCGACGGCATCAGCCTGCGCCTGCGGGCGGCCGAAGACGGCGGGCTGGAGCTGCTCGACGGCGGGGGCCGGCCGCTGTCGGACGGCCCCGAGTACCATCTCGGCCGGCTTTAAGGCCCGATTCACGCCGGCGCGGCAGACTGCGCCCGTCCCCACGAGGACCTGGAGAAAAGACCATGAAAAAGCGACTCGCCGGCATCATGCTGGGCCTCGGGCTGGCCTTCTCGGCCGGGGCGCAGGCCCTCGACAGTTTCGTTTTCGGCTTCAGCCCGCGCACGGGCGATGCCTTCGTGGACGCGCAGCTGGGCGACATCAACGTCTTCGCCAGCGGCAACACCGACGGCTTCATCGACGACGTCGTGCTGAGCTTCGGCGCGCCCCGCTACCTGGTGCGCGAGTACTACTACGACCGCCGCTGGGCGCCGGGCGACATCTACTACGCCTGCGCCATCGCCTACCAGCTGCGCCGCCCCTGCGTGGAGGTGCTCGACATCTACGAGCGCGACCACGGCCAGGGCTGGGGCGTGATCGCCCGGCGCCTGGGCATCAAGCCGGGCTCGCCGGCCTTCCATGCGCTCAAGGGCAAGGTCGGCCAGGGCCACGGCAAGATGAAGGGCAACGCCGGCCGCGGCGGTCGCCCGGCGGCGGCCGGCCCGCAGCGCGGCCCGGAGGGCAAGGGCGGCCGCCCCGCCCAGGGCCCCGGCGGCGGCAAGGGCAAGGGCAACGGGAACGGCGACAAGGGCAAGGGCCGCGGCTGAGCCTCAGCGCGCGGTGTAGCCGCCGTCGATGGCCAGCTCTTCGCCGGTGATGAACTTCGATTCGTCGCTGGCCAGGTAGACCACGCCCCAGGCGATGTCGTCGGGCTCGCCCATGTGGCCCAGCGGGTGCAGCTTGCCGACTTCGTCGCGCGCGGCGGCGAGGTCGGTGGCGCCGCTGGCCTTGAGGTGGTTCTCCACCATCGGCGTCCAGATGTAGCCCGGGTGCACCGAGTTCACGCGGATGCGGTCGGCGGCGTAGCAGAGCGCGTCGGTCTTGGCCATCAGCCGCACCGCGCCCTTGCTGGCGTGGTAGGCGGGCACGTCGGGCGCGCCGACCAGGCCGTAGATGGACGAGAGGTGGATGATGCTGCCGTGGCCCGCGCGCTTCATGTGCGGGATCGCGTGCTTGGTGCAGAACAGCACGCCCTTGACGTTCACCGCCTGCACCTTGTCCCACTCGGCCTCGGTGATCTCGTGGGTGAGCTTGGTCGAGCCGGAGATGCCGGCGTTGTTGACCAGCACGTGCAGGCCGCCGAACTCGGCCGCGGCGGCGTCGATGGCGGCCTTGACCGCGGCCTCGTCGCTGACGTCCACGTGCCAGTACTTCGCGCGGCCGCCGCGGCCGCGGATGCCGGCGCAGACGGCTTCGCCCTCGGCGTCGTGCAGGTCGAACACGGCCACGGCGCCGCCTTCCCCGGCCAGGCGTTCGGCGCAGGCGCGGCCGATGCCGAGCGCGCCGCCGGTGACGATGCAGGTCTTTCCTTTCACGCGATCCATGGGACGGTCTCCGCTGGCGAGGTGGGTCCAGTCTGCACGCGCGCGGCGGTGACGGGTTTGACCGGCGTCAGGTCCGCCCCGCCCGGGCGGGGAGGCGCCGCGGGCCTCAGGCCGGGCGGATCGGCAGGCCCAGGTCGCGGTCGCTGCGGCCCAGGCCCAGGCCGTAGCGCAGGCTCTCGCCGATGCGGGCGGCGTAGCCCTGCAGGCGCTCGGCGTCGGCGGGGGCCAGGCGCTCGTTCGTGGTTTCGCGCCACAGCGCCAGCCAGCGCGGGAAATGCGCGGCGGTGATGTCCTGGCGCGCCTGGTGCACGGCCATCGGGTTGCCGCGGTAGGCGCGCGTGCCCAGGGCCACCGAGGACCAGAAGGCGGTGAGCAGGCGCAGGTGCTCGTCCCAGTCGTGCACGGCGTCGTTGAAGACGGGGCCGAGCTCCGGGTCGCGGCGGACCTTGGCGTAGAAGGCGGCGACGAGGCCGGCCAGTGCGGCCTCGTCCAGTTCGGCGTGGATTTGCATGCGCGGATTCTAGGCCGCGGGCCGCGCCGGGACCTGTCGGCGGCCTGACCCAGGTCAGGGAAGCCTCGATCCGCGCGGCGGACGATGCCGCCATCCCGCGACGGAGCCCGCCATGGCCATCGAATGGAACGACCCCGCCTCGTACGGCCTGCCCGGCGTGCCCGAGGCCCTGGACGCTGCGGGCGTCGAGACCGGTGGCGCGCAGGGCAGGCGCGGCGATCCCCCCGCGATCACCCTGCAGGACCCGCCGCCGGTCGACGTGGACGCGCGCCTCGTGGCCGAGGGCCTGGGCCTGGACCCGGCCGCGGTGCCGGCGATGGTCGCCGACCGCCGCATCGCCACGCTTTGCGAACGCGGGACGGGCGAGCACGCCGGCCTGTTCCGCTTCACCTTCTACTTCCGGGATCGGCGCGTTCGCCTGGTCACCGACGCCGACGGCGAGCCCGTCCCCGTCGACTGAGCCGGCGGGGCGGCCGCCGCGGCGTGGCATCCTATCGGCCCCGCGGCGGCCTGCCGCGGCCCGATCCCCGGCCCCGCGATGCAGACCACGACCGAACTTCCCGCCGCCGAGGGCTGGCGCCTCAGCGTCGCCCCGATGATGGACTGGACCGACCGGCACTGCCGCGTCTTCCACCGGATCGTGGCGCCGCACGCGCGCCTGTACACCGAGATGGTGCACGCGCAGGCGGTGATCCACGGCGACCGCGAGCGCCTGCTGGGCTTCGACCCCGTCGAACACCCGGTGGCGCTGCAGCTGGGCGGCAGCGACCCCGCGCACCTGGCCGAGGCGACCCGCATCGGCGCCGACTGGGGCTACGACGAGGTCAACCTCAACGTCGGCTGCCCCAGCGACCGCGTGCAGGCGGGGCGTTTCGGCGCCTGCCTGATGAAGGAACCGTCGCTGGTGGCCGACTGCGTGGCCGCGATGATCGCCGCCGCGCCGGCGAACGTACCGGTGACGGTGAAGTGCCGGCTGGGCGTGGACGAGCTGGAGGACTACGACGTCTTCCGCGCCTTCGTCGACACCGTCGCCGCGGCCGGCTGCCGGCTGTTCGTGGTGCATGCGCGCAAGGCCTGGCTGCAGGGCCTGAGCCCGAAGGAGAACCGCGAGATCCCGCCGCTGCGCTACTCCTGGGTGCACCAGCTCAAGCGCGAGCGGCCGGACCTGCGCGTGCTCATCAACGGCGGCCTGGCCACCGTCGAGGATGCCCTCGCGCAGCTCGGGCCCACCGATGGCGTGATGATCGGCCGCGCGGCCTACCACGAACCCTACCGACTGCACCGGATGGACCGCGCGATGTTCGCGCCGGACCGGGCCCCGGCCGCGCGCGCCGACCTGCTCCGGGCCCTGCGGCCGTACGCCGAGCAATGCCTGGCGCGCGGCACGGCGCTCAAGCACCTCACCCGGCACGTGCTGGGCCTGTTCCATGGCCAGCCCGGTGGCCGCGCCTTCCGCCAGGTGCTCAGCGAGCAGGCGGTGAAGCCGGGCGCGGGCTGGGAGGTGGTCGAGCGTGCGATCGCGATGACGACGCGCGGCGAGGCGGCGGCATGATCACCCGCGACCTCGACGCCTTCGCCGCCGCCTTCCGCGCCGCCTCGCCCGACGCCGGCCCGACCTGCGCGCGCGCCGCCTTCCTGGTGGCGCCCGAGGGCTTCGCGCTCGCCGCCGAGTCGGCCCGCGACAACACCTACATGGACCTGGCGCAGGCCGTGGATCCCGCGCGCGCGCTGGCCCAGCACCGCGGCCTGCAGGCGGCCCTGGCGCAGGACCTGCCGGTGGTGTGTTTCCCGGGCGATCCGGAGGCCCCCGACGGCCTGTTCCCCAACAACGTCTTCGCCACCGCGCCCGGCCGCCTGCTCATCGCCCGCATGCGCCACCCGGTGCGCCAGCGCGAGGCCGAACGCCGCGACATCCGCGGCTTCTTCAGCGGGGCGATGGGTTACGCGGAAGTGGACCTGCGCGAGCGGCCCGGCGTGTGCGAGCTCACCGGCTCGGTGGTGGTCGACCGCGCCCGCGGCGTCGCCTTCGCCGGCCTGGGCGAACGCTGCGACGCCGCCGGCGCCGCCGCCCTGCACGCCGCGCTCGGCCTGCGCGCAACCCTGCTGTTCGACCTGGCGCCGGGCGAGTACCACGCCAACGTGGTGATGTCGGTGCTGGCCTCGCGCGCCCTGGTGATCGCGCCGTCCGGCTTCGCCGACCCGGCCGTGCCCGCCGCCATCGCCGCCCTGTATTCGCCGCATGTCGTGGAGCTCGACCCCGGGCAGAAGGACCGCTTCGCCGGCAACTGCATCGCGCTGGCGCCGGGGCGGGCCTGGTTCAGCGCGGTCGCGGCCGCGGCGCTGCGGCCCGACCAGGTCGCGGTGCTTGCGTCGGCGGGCCTGGCGGTGGGCGCGGTGCCGCTGGACGAAATCGAGAAGGCCGGTGGCTCGCTGCGCTGCTGCGTGGCCGAAATCTACTGAGTGCTGAACCCGGAATTTCGCAAGTTGTTGATGTGGCTAGGGTTCAGATGGGGTTAACGGCCCCGGCACCAGACTGCGCCGCGTTCCCTCCGGCTAGCCGGAACCCCTGCACGAGGCTAGTATCCCGACGATGTCCGCCGTCCTCCGACCCCTGCTCATGCTGTGCGCGCTCTGCGCGACCGGCGCCGCCCTGGCGCAGGACGCCGGTGGGCGCGAGCGCGCGGGTGGCCGCGAGGACGCCGGCATGCGCGTGCGCCAGGTCGAGCGCGACGGCGGCCGGGTGCTGCAGGCCGAGCCGATGCAGCGCGGTGGCCGCGAGGTCTACCGGCTCAAGGTGCTGACCCCGGAAGGCCGGGTGCGCGTGCTCGATTCCCAGCGCATCCGCGAAGCGCGTGCCGGGGGGGATCCCGGTGCCGGCAGCGCCGCCGCGGTCCGCCGCGAACGCGAGCTGCGGCGCGACCGCGAGGTCCCCCCGTCCCGCATGGACATGCCCCCGCCGCGCCCGCGCGGCCGCGGCGACGATTGAACCCCACCGGCCCCCGCGGCCGCCCCTGTCGAAGGAGACGACATGCGCGTACTTCTGGTCGAGGATGAAGCCCCCCTCCGCGAGACCCTGGCCGCCCGCCTCAAGCGCGAAGGCTTCGCCGTGGATACGGCCGCCGATGGCGAGGAAGGCCTGTACCACGGCAAGGAAGTGCCCTTCGACATCGCCGTGATCGACCTGGGCCTGCCCAAGATGTCGGGCATGGACCTGGTCAAGGCGCTGCGCGAGGCCGGCCAGAAGTTCCCCATCCTCATCCTGACCGCGCGCTCGAGCTGGCAGGACAAGGTCGAGGGCCTGAAGTCCGGCGCCGACGACTACCTGGTCAAGCCCTTCCACGTCGAGGAGCTGCTGGCGCGCCTGAACGCGCTGCTGCGCCGCGCCGCCGGCTGGAGCAAGCCCACGCTCGACTGCGGCCCGGTGCGCCTGGACCTGTCGGCGCAGACGGTGACCGTCAACGGCGCCAACGTCGACCTGACCAGCTACGAGTACAAGGTGCTCGAGTACCTGATGCTGCACGCCGGCGAGCTGGTCTCCAAGGCCGACCTCACCGAGCACATCTACCAGCAGGACTTCGACCGCGATTCGAACGTGCTCGAGGTCTTCATCGGCCGCCTGCGCAAGAAGCTCGACCCCGAGGGCGAGATCAAGCCGATCGAGACCGTGCGCGGCCGCGGCTATCGCTTCGCCATCCCGCGCGACGAGTAACCGCGCTTGCGCGGCTGGCGCACGCTTTCGCTGCAGGCGCGCCAGCTGCTGGCGGCCAGCCTCGCGCTGGTCGCCTTCCTGGGCGGCACCGGCTATGCGCTCGACCGCGCCTTCGTGGACACCGCGCAGAACGCCCTGCGCGAGCGCCTGGCCGACCTGGCCAACGGCTACCTGTCCGGCTCCGAGCTCGACCGCAGCCGCGCCTTCATCTCGCCCGAGTTCCCGCCCGACCAGCGCTTCCTGATCCCGGGCAGCGGCCTGTACGCGAGCGTGCGCGGCGAGGGCCTGCGCTGGGAATCGGCCTCGGCCCTGGGCCGCTCGCTGCCGCCGGTGGCCTTCCTCGAGTCCGGCGAGCGCCGCTTCGAGGGCCCGCTGCGCATCATCGACGCGCGCGGCATGGAGAATTCGGTCTATGCCTATTCGATCGGCGTGATCTGGGAATCGGCGGGCGACTTCCAGCTCACCTTCAGCATCTACGAGGACGCCGGGCAGATCCAGGAGCAGGTGAACATCTTCCGGCGCGCGCTCTGGGGCTACCTGGGCCTGGCGGCGGTGTTCCTGCTGCTGGTGCAGACCCTGGTGCTGCGCTGGAGCCTGTGGCCGCTGGTGCACGTCGAACGCGAGCTCGACCGCGTGCGCAAGGGCCAGGGCCAGCGCCTGTCGGGCCGGCACCCGCGCGAGCTCGAGTCGATCACCGAATCGATCAACAGCCTGATCGAAAGCGAGCGCACCCACCTCGAGCGCAGCCGCAACACGCTCTCCGACCTCGCGCACAGCCTCAAGACGCCGCTGGCGGTGCTGCGTTCGCGCCTGGACGCCGACGCGGGCCACGACGAACTGCGCGCCGAGGTGCAGGCGCAGGTGCAGCGCATGAACGAAATCGTCGGCTACCAGCTCTCGCGGGCGGCGCGCAGCGGCCATGCCCTGTTCTCGGCGCCGATCGAGATCGAGCCGCGCGCCGAGGAGATCGTCGCCGGCCTGGAGAAGGTCTACGCCGCCAAGGGCGTGCTCTGCGAATTCGACATCGACCCGGCCGCGCGCTTCCACGGCGAGCTGGGCGACCTGCAGGAGCTGCTGGGCAACCTGCTCGAGAACGCCTTCAAGTGGGCCGGCAAGCGCGTGCTGCTCACGGTGGCGGTGCTGCCCGCGGCCGGCAACCGCCGGCCGGGCGTGGGCTTCACGGTCGAGGACGACGGCCCGGGCATCCCGGCCGACAAGGTCGAGCGCGTGCTGCAGCGCGGCGTGCGCGGCGACGAGCGCGTGCAGGGCCACGGCATCGGCCTGTCGATCGTGCAGGACATCGTGGCGGCGTATCGCGGCCAGCTGGCGGTGGATCGTTCGCCCGAGCTGGGCGGGGCGCGCTTCGCGGTGACCTTCCCGCCGGTGCTCTGACCTTCGCGCCTGAAGGCGCTCCTACGGTCGGGGGTCGCGCGGGAAGGCGCTCCTACGGGGTGGGAGCGCCTTCAGGCGCGATCCCCGCCGGTCGGAATCGGCGACTCGCCGTAGAACCGCCGCAAATGCCCCGCCACCGCCGGCATTTCCGCCGCCAGCAGCGCCGGCGCGGAGAAGTGGTACTCGGTGGCGACGGCGAAGAACTCCTCGGGCGCCTCGGCGGCGTAGGCGTCGATCGGCGTCTCCTCGCCGGCGTCCACGCGCGCGCAGAAGGCTTCGTACGCCGCCTGGAAGTCGCGGGCCCATTCGCGCTGCCACCCCGCGGGCAGCGGCGGCGTGCCGTCCATGGCGCCGTCGAGCGCGTCGAGCTTGTGCGCCATCTCGTGCGCCACCAGGTGGAAGCCGGCCTCGGGCTCGGCCAGGTCGGCCTCGATGTCGTCCCAGCTCAGCACCAGCGGGCCCTGCTCCCAGGCTTCGCCGGCCAGTTCGTCCTGCCATTCCGTGACCACGCCGGTGTCCTCGTCGTGGTGGCTGCGATGGGCGCGGAAGGCGCCCGGGTACACCAGCACCTGCGACCAGCCACGCAGGCCCTCGGCGCCGAACTCCAGCAGCGGCAGGCAGGCGAGGGCGGCCAGGCGGGTGCGCTGGCGCGCATCGAGCGCCAGGCCCTGCACGGGGGTGATGGCCTTGCCGGCGAGGAAGCGGGCGGTGAGCGCGAGCAGGCGTGCGCGCCGGTCGGCGTCGAGGCGGGAGAGCCAGGGCAGGTCGTCCGCGAGCGCGGCGACGGCATCATCGGCAAGGGCCGGCGCGGCGGGCGCCAGCAGGCGTCGGATCAGGGAGAGCATGCCCGCAGGGTGCGGGCGGCGCAGGCGCGGGGCAAGCCCCGCGGGCTCAGCGGATCATGCCGGGCAGCAGGCTGTGCCAGCGCGGGCCACTGCGCACGCCGCTGGTGCTGCGCGCGCGCACCGGCGCCGGCGTGCCGGGACGCTGGGCCGGGGCCGCGGCTTCTTCGCCGGGCTTGTCGGCATGCGCCTCGGCCTTCGGGCAGGTTTCGGCGGCCGATTCGGAGGCCGCGCTTTCGGCGGCCGCGGCGGGGACGGCGAACAGCACCAGGCAAAGGGCGAGCAGAATCCGGGACATGGCGGCAGCCTGCAGTGGAAGGTCGTCCCGTGGGATGCCGCGGGGCGACCGGGGGTTGCGCCGGATTCTACGCCCGGCCGGGGGCGGTGCTTGCGGCGGTGCAGCATGACAGCGTGGCCGGGGCATCGGGCAGACTCCGGCGGCCCATGAACGTCGCCTTCGTTGAACCACCCCGTCCGCTCGTCCGCGGCCCCGCGCTCCGCCGCGCCCTGATCGCCGGCGCCCGCCGGGTCATCGCCCAGCGCGAAACGCTCAACAAGATCAACGTGTTCCCGGTGCCCGACGGCGACACCGGCAGCAACCTGGCCTTCACCCTCGGCGGCGTGCTCGCCGGTGCGCTGAGCCGCCGCACCCAGGGCGCCGGCGACCTGCTGCGTCGGGTCGGCGAGGACGCCGTGGACGGCGCGCGCGGCAATTCCGGCGCCATCCTGGCCCAGTTCCTCACCGGCGTGGCCGAAGCCGCCGGCAATGCCCGCGCGCTCGACGGCGCGGCCCTGGCCCGCGCCGTGCGCGCGGGCGCGGCATCGGCGCGTCAGGCCCTGTCCGAGCCGCGCGAGGGCACCATCCTGAGCGTCATCAGCGCCTTCGCCGATGGCCTCGACGCCAGCCCCGGCCGCGACCTGGGCGACTGGTTCCGGCGCGCGCTCGAGCGCACCCGCCAGGCCCTGGCCGACACCCCGAAGCAGCTGCCGGTGCTGGCCAAGGCCGGCGTCGTGGACGCCGGCGCGCAAGGTTTCGTGGACCTGCTCGAGGGCATCCACGACTTCATCGCCTCCGGCGCGGTGGACGAAGTCGGCGTCGCCGACGAACTGCCCGCCGACCTCGAGGCCGCCGAAGCCCACGGCGAGCTCGGCGAGGCCGATCCCGACCACCGCTGGTGCAGCGAATGCCTGCTCACCGGCGAGGGCCTGGACCGCGCCGGCCTGCGCGCGGCGGTGGGGGAACTCGGCGCCAGCTGCGTGGTGATCGCCGGCGGCGGCACCCGGCTGCGGCTGCACGCGCACGTGGCCGACCCGGGCGCGCTGTTCGAGGTCGCCGGCCGCTTCGGCAAGGTCGAGGGCCGCAAGGCCGACGACATGCTGGCCCAGGCCCGCACCGCCGCCGGCGGCATCGGCGTGGCGGTGATCACCGACAGCGCCGCCGACCTGCCGGCCGAGCTGATGCAACGCCTGAACATCCACATGGTCGCGGCGCGCGTGAACTTCGGCGACGAGGACTACCTCGACAAGGTGGGCCTGTCGACGAAGGAGTTCTACCGCAAGCTGCGCACCGAGCTGGTGCTGCCGCGCACCAGCCAGCCGCCGCCGGGCGATTTCCGGCGCCAGTTCGAGTTCCTGCTCTCGCACCATCCGCACCTGGTCTACGTCGGCCTGTCGCGCGCCGTGTCGGGCACGCTGCAGTCGGCCGAAACCGCCGCGCAGCGCGGGCATCCCGACCGCACCCACATCTTCGACACCGGCACGGCCTCGGCGGGCGAAGGCCTGTTGGTGCTGCGCGCCGCCGAGCTGGCGGCGGAGGGCGCGACGGTGGAACGGATCCTGGCCGAACTGGCGCGGCTCAAGCCGCTGACCACGACCTGGGCGGTGGCCCGCGACGTCAGCCACGCCGTGCGCGGCGGTCGCCTGCCGGCCTGGGCCAAGCCCGTGGTCGAGTGGCTGGGGCTCACGCCCGTGGCCAAGGTCAAGAAGACCGGCAAGCTGGGCATGGCCGGCGGCCTGTTCGGCAAGGCGCGCGTGCCCGAGCGCTTCGCGGCCTACGTGGCCAAGCGCACCGACCGATCGCGCCGCTGGCGCCTGGTGGTCGGCCACTGCGACGCGCCCGCCGACGGCGAGCAGCTGCTGGCGGCGCTGCGCACGCGCCTGGACATCGCCGAAGGCTGGCTGGTGGAGACCGGCTCGGCGGTCGGCGCGCACGCCGGCCCGGGCGCGCTGGTGGTGGCGCTGCAGCCGGCCGACTGACGCGCGGCGGCGCGCGCGGCCATAATGCCGGCATGACCGACGTCCTGCCGATCCTCGCCGCCTACCTGCTGGGTTCGTTCTCGGGCAGCCTGCTGCTCGGGCGCCTGCGCGGCGTGGACATCCGCACCATGGGCAGCGGCAACGCCGGCGGCACCAACGCGCTGCGCACCCAGGGCTGGAAGTTCGCGCTCGGCACCGTGCTGGTGGACGTGGGCAAGGGCGTTCTGGCGGTGTGGCTGGCCTGGCGCTTCGGCGGCGGGGCGGCCTGGCTGCCCTACGCGGCGGCGGCGGCGGCGGTGCTAGGCCACGTCTGGCCGGTCTTCCACGGCTTCCGCGGCGGGAAGGGCGCGGGCACGCTGGTCGGTTCGCTGCTGCTGCTGTGGCCGGCGTCGCTGGCGGCGGTGCTGGGCACCTGGGTCGTGGCGCTGGTGCTCGGCGGCTACGTCGGCCTGTCCACCATCCTCGCGGCGGCGGCCCTGGTGCCGATGGCCCTGCTCACCGGCGCGGGCCCGGAGCGCCTGGCCTTCGCGATCGCGATGGCGCTGTTCATCCTCTACACCCACCGCAGCAACCTGGCGCGCATGCGCGCCGGCACCGAGAACCGCTTCGACCGCGTCCGCGTGTTCGCGCGCCGGAGGCCGGCGTGAGCGAGCGCGCGCTGCTGGCGCGGCTGTGCGCCGGCCCGGCCTCGGGCGCGGCGCTGGCGCGCGAGCTGGGCATCACCCGCAGCGCGGTGTGGAAGCGCATCGAGGCGCTGCGCGCCGCCGGCGTGGACGTCGAGGCGCGCGCCGGCAGCGGCTACGCGCTGGCGCGGCCGCTGCAGCTGCTGGACGCCGACGACCTGCGCGCGCGCCTGCCGGCCGACGCGCGCGCCGAGCTGGCCTCGCTGGAGCTCGCGTTCGACACCGGCTCCACCAACGCCGACGCGCTGCGCGCACCGCTGCCCGCGCGCGGCTGCGCCGCCTTCCTGGCCGAGCGCCAGACCGCCGGCCGCGGCCGCCGCGGCCGCGCCTGGGCCTCGCCGCTGGCCGCGCACGTCTACCTCAGCCTGGCGCGCCGCTTCGATGGCGGCATCGCCGGCCTGCAGGGCCTGGGCCTGGCGGTCGGCGTGGCCGCCTGCGAGGCGCTGCAGGCGCTGGGCTACCCGCAGGTCGGGCTGAAGTGGCCCAACGACCTGCTGGCCGAAGGCCGCAAGCTCGGCGGCATCCTGGTCGAGGTCGGCGGCGAGGCCGCGGGCCCGCTGCGCGTCGTCGTCGGCCTGGGCCTGAACGTGCAGATGCCGGCGTCGGCGGCGCGCGGCATCGACCAGCCCTGGACCGACCTGGCCGCGCTGTCCTCGCGCCCGCCGGACCGCCCGGCGGTGGCCGCGGCCCTGCTGGCGGCGCTCATGCTGGCGCTGGCGCGCTTCGAGCGCGCCGGCCTGGCGCCCTTCCTCGAGCGCTGGCCGCGCCACGACCAGCTGGCCGGCCGCGCCGTGCGCCTGGAGGAGGGCGGGCGCGTGCACGAGGGCATCGCCGCCGGCGTCGCGGCCGATGGCGCGCTGCGCCTGCGCCTGGCCGACGGCGAGCGCTGCTTCCACGCCGGCGAAGCGAGCCTGCGTGCCGCATGAACTGGCTGCTCGACCTCGGAAACTCCCGGCTCAAGGCCGCCGCCTGGCGACCGGGCCGCGGCCTCGGCGAGGTCCAGGCCTGGCCGCACGCGGCCGCGGACTTCGCCGCCAACCTGCAGCGCTGGCTGGCCGGTGTGGCCCGCGGCGACGACGTCTGGCTGGCCTCGGTCGCGCCCTCCGAACTCACCGCCACCGTGGCCGAGGCGCTGGCGCGCCAGGGCGCGCCGGCCCGGCGCGTGCGCACCCGCGCCCAGTGCGGCGGCGTGCGCATCGCCTATGCCGAGCCCTCGCGCTTGGGCGTGGATCGTTTCCTGGCCCTGCTGGGCGCGCACGCGCGCGGCCCCGGGCCCTGGCTGCTGGTGTCGGCCGGCAGCGCGCTGACGGTGGACCTGCTCGACGCCGGCGGCCAGCACCGCGGCGGCGTCATCGCGCCCAGCCCGGAACACATGCGCGCGGCGCTCGCGGCGCGCTTCCCGGCCCTGGCCTTCGCCGGCGGCGAGGCCTGCGACTTCGGCACCGACACTGCCGACGCCCTGGCCGGCGGCAGCCTGGGCGCCGCGGCGGGCCTGGTCGAGCGCTGCCATCGCCAGGCCACCCGCCTGCTCGGCGTCGCCCCGCGCGTGCTGGTCGGCGGCGGGGGCGGCGAACGCCTCGGCCCCTGGCTGGAGCTGCCGGCCGAGTCCGCCCCGGCCCTGGTGCTCGAGGGCATGGCCATCTACGCCACCGAAACCGCCGCGGAGGCGCCATGATCCTGCGTGGCCTGGTCGTGCTGCTCGTCTGCATGAACCTCGGCGTCGGCCTGTGGTGGGCCCTGCACCGGCCCGCCGCGGTGGCGCCGCCGCCGCCCACCGAGACCGGCGTCGGCGGCCTGGTGCTGCTGGGCGAGGCCGAGGCCTCGGCGAGCGGCCTGCCGGTCGAGGTCGATGCCGCGCCGGTGCCCATGCCCGCCGCGCCGGCCTGCCTGAGCCTGGGCCCGTTCGAAACGCCGGCCCGCCTGCGCGCGGCGATGGCGGCGCTGGCGCCGGTGGCGGCGCGCATCCAGTTCCGCGAAGTCCAGGCCGAGGCGCTGCGCGGCTACCGCGTCTACCTGCCGGCCGCCGCCTCGCGCGAACAGGCCCTGGCCAGCGTGCGTGCCCTCGCGGCGCGCGGCATCCGCGACTACTACGTGGTCACCGCCGGCGAACAGGAGAACACCGTCTCGCTCGGCCTGTTCCGCGACCTGGCCAATGCCGAGGCGCGCCGCGACGAAGTCGCCGCGCTGGGCTTCGAGCCGCGCCTGGAGCCGCGCACCGAACGCGATGCCACCTGGTGGATCGACCTGGCCGCGGAGGCCTCGCTGGACTGGCGCGCCGCCGTCGGCGACACCCGCGGCCTCGAGGCCCGGCCGGTGCCCTGCGAGGGCGACGTGCCGGCCGGATCGCGTTGAAGGTCTAGAATCCCGCCCGCGCCGGCTTAGCTCAGTTGGTAGAGCAACCGCCTTGTAAGCGGTAGGTCGTCGGTTCGATTCCGACAGCCGGCACCACGTCACCGGAACCGCGGGCGGCGCGACCTTGGCAGCGGGCCGCGAATGGGTTTCCATGGGCCAGGGCCGGGGACGGGTCCGAGGACGGTGAACCGATGAGCACCGAGGCCAGCGAAAAGGCGCCCTCCCGCGGACACCGGCGTGCCGCGGCCCCGGCCTTGCGTTTGCTGGCCCTGCTGCTCGCGGCGCTCGCCGTCGCCGAACCCTGGCTGTTCCCGCGCCTGCTGCCGCCGGGCCTGCCGCCGCCGCTGCTGATGGCCGGGCCGCTGCTGGTGGCCCTCGCGGCCCTGTTCCGCTTCGACACGCGCCGCGGCGCGCTGGCGGCGCTGGCGGCCGCGTTCGCCGGCCTGGCCGCGCTGCTGGCGCTGTGGCCGACCGGCGAGGCCGCGCGCAGCGTCGCGCCCGGGCTGGCCGCCGGCCTGCTGGCCGCGGGTTTGGGCCTGCGCGTGCTGCGAGCCGGGGACGCCGCGCGGATGGCGTCGCGGGCCGCGGGCGCGGCCCTGTTCGTGCTCGCGATCCTTGCCACCGGCATCGCCCTCGATCCCCAGCCCGCGCACCGGCTGCCGCTGGGTGGGGCCGCGGCCCTGGCGATGGCCTGGGCGGGCGCCTGGCTGGCGACCCGCAGCCTGGTCCGCGGCCCGCAGCGCATGGCCCGGGTCTGCGCGACCGGCCTGGCCGGCCTGGCGCTGCTGGTGATGGCGGGCTGGTGGTTCGGGTCGGCGGCGATCGTCCAGGGCGGCACCCGGCTGGTGCCGATGCAGTTCAACACCGCCGCCTGCGCCCTGCTGTCGGCCCTGTCGCTGTACCTGCTGCTCGAGGGGCGCCGGCGCCTGGCCCTGGCGGCGCTGGTGCCGGTGGCGGTGGTGGCGGTCGGCAGCCTGCTGGAGGAGTACGCCGGGCTGGCGCTGGGCGTGGGCGAATGGCTGGTCGCGCACGGCATCGTCGCCGAGGGCGTGGTGCCCGGGCGCATGGCGCCCAATACCGCGGTCGGCTTCCTGCTGGGCGCGCTGGGCGTGCTGGCGGCGCCGTCCGAGGCGGGCCGCGGCCTGGCGCGCTGGTCGGCGACCTGGGCCTGCGGCTTCATGGTGTTCGTGATCGCGGCCGTCGTGCTGTCGGCCTACGTCTTCGACCTGCCCGGCGTGCGTGGCTGGGGCTCGCACACGCCGATGGCGCTGATGACCGGCGCGGCCATGGCCCTGCTCGGCCTGGGCCTGGGCTTCGCCGGCGCCGCCCAGCGTCGCGAGGGGGCGCACCGCAGCGTCTGGGTGCCCGGCGTGGTGGCCCTGGGCACGGTCGGGCTGTCGGTGCTGCTGTGGTCCGAGCTCGGCGGTGCGCAGGCCCGGCAGGACGCCGAGGCCCTGGTGCGCCAGTCCGAGGCGATTCGCCTGGCCATCGACGCCGGCGTGGCCGAGCGCCGCAACGCGCTGGGCCGCATGGGCGAACGCCTGGCCAGCATGGACGACCCGGCGCGCCGCGACGCCCTGTTCCAGCGCGATGCCGAGATCTACCTGCGCGACTTCCCGCACGTCGTCGCCCTGGTCTGGACCGATGCGGACGGCGTCGTGCGGCAGCTGCGCAGCCGCGGCCAGGCGCCGCCGGAGCGGGTCGGCGACCGCCTGGCCGAGGATCCGCTGCACGCCGAGGTGATCGAGCGCGCCCGCCTCACGGGCACGCCGCAGTGGTCGCCGATGGTCGAGCTCTTCCACGGCCGGCCCGGCGAGCTGCTGGTCATCCCGGCGCACGTGGGCGGCGAACTGGCCGGCCTGGTGATGGCGGCGATCGAGTTCGAGGACATGTTCGCCGTGCTGGTCGAGCGCTATTCCCCGGCCAACGCCCTGCGCGTGCGCGAGGAGGGACGCGTGCTGTATTCGCGCGGCGAACCGGCCGGCGTGCCGCGCACGGTGCGGCTGCAGTCGCTGGACGGAGGCCTGGCGCTGGACGTCTGGCCGCTGCCGCGCCGCGGCGGTAACCCGGCCAACATCCTGCTGTTCGGCGGCCTGGCCACCGGCGGCCTGCTGGCGCTGGCCCTGCGCCTGGCCGCGCTGGCCGGCGAACGCGCCGAGCTGGCCGAACGCAGCGGCCGCCAGCTGCAGGAGCAGGTGCGCGAGGCCGAGCGCGCGCGCGAGGCCCAGGGCGCCGCCGAGCGCGCGCTGGCCGATGTCTTCGACAGCATCAGCGACGCCTTCTACGTGCTCGACCGCGACTGGCGCTTCGTGCTCGCCAACCCGCGCGCCCTGCAGCTGATGGAGCGCACGCGCGAGGCGCTGATGGGCCGCACGGTCTGGGAGTGCTTCCCGGACGTGCTGGGCACCATCGTCGAGGCGCGCTTCCGGGAGGCCATGGCCTCGGGCCGCACCGTGCAGTTCGAGGTGTATTTCGAACCGCTGGGGCGCTGGTTCGACGCGCGCGCGTATCCGCGCAGCAGCGGCCTGGCGGTGTACTTCCAGGACATCAGCGACCGCAAGCGGGCCGAGGCCGGGCAGGCCAAGGCCCAGGCGGCCTCCGACCGCGCCCAGCAGCTGGCCCAGCTGGGCAGCTGGGAATACGACCTGGGCACCGGCGAGCTGAGCTGGTCCGAGCAGACCCTCCGCATCTTCGGCCTGCCGCCGGGCACGACGGTGCGCGGCCTGGCCACCCTGCTCGAGCGCGTGCACTTCGACGACCGCGCGGCGCTGCAGGAAGCGCAGCGGCGCCTGCACGCGGGCGAGGGCGACATCGACATCGAGTACCGCATCCTGCGCCCGGACGGCGAGCAGCGGGTGCTGCGCGAAATGGGCACCCTGCTGCGCGATGCCGAGGGCCGGCCGCTGGCGGCGACCGGCTCGGTGCAGGACATCACCGACCGCCGCGTCGCCGAGGACCGGCTGCGCGAGATGGCGCGCCGGCTCGAGCAGTCGCTGGTGATGAACCGGCTGGTGATGGAGCACTCGCTCGACGTCATCTGCGCCTTCGACGCCAATGGCCGCTTCCTGCAGGCCAGCGCCGCCAGCCGCGCGGTCTGGGGCCATGCCCCGGGTGAACTGGTCGGCCGCGCCTGGGTCGACCTGGTGCACCCGGACGACCGCGGCGCCGCGCTGCGCGCCGCGGCCGGCGCGATGGCCGGCCGGCCGGTCAACGACCTGCGCATCCGCTGCGTGCGCAAGGACGGCCAGGTCGTGGTGGTGCAGTGGTCGCTGGGCTGGTCGCCGCACGACCGCATGAGCTTCGCGGTGGCCCGCGACGTGACCGAGCTCGACCGGCAGGCGCGCGCGCTCGCCGACGCCACCGCCAGCCTCACCCGCGCCCAGCGCGTGGCGCGCATGGGCTCGTGGGAGTTCGAGGTGGCCACCCAGAAGCTGGCGTGGTCGGCCGAGGTCCATGAGATCTTCGGCGTGCCGCCGGCGGAGTTCGGCGGCGACTACGCGTCCTTCCGCGCCCGGGTGCATCCGGACGACCTGGCCGCGCTCGAGGCGGCGCAGGCGCGCACCCTGGCCGGCGGGCCCGAGCTCGACCACGAGCACCGCATCGTGCTGCCCGACGGGCGCATCGGCCACGTGCACGAGCGCGCCCGCCTGCTGCGCGACGACCAAGGCCGGCCCTGGCTGCTCTCGGGCAGCGTACAGGACATCACCGAGCGCAAGGCCCAGGAGCGCGCCCTGCGCGAGAGCGAACGGCGCATGCGCGACACGGTCGAGAGCGCCTTCGACTGCATCGTGGTGATGTCGGCCGAGGGCCTCATCCTCGAGTTCAATCCCGCCGCCGAGCGCACCTTCGGGCATCGCCGCGCCGACGTCATCGGCCGCCCGCTGGCCGAGGTCATCGTGCCCGAGCGCCATCGCCGCGGGCACGCCGAGGGCCTGGCCCGGCACGCCGCGGGCGAGCCGGGCAAGGTGGTCGGGCATCGCCTCGAGATGCCCGCGCTGCGCGCCGACGGCACCGAGCTGGTGGTCGAACTCGCGGTCACCCAGCTCGAGGGCAGCGAACCGCCGGTGTTCACCGGCTTCATGCGCGACGTCACCGAGGCCCGGCGCGCCCGCGCGCTCGAGCAAGGCCAGCGCGCCATCCTCGCCGGCATCGCCTCGCGCCTGCCGCTGGTGGCCAGCCTGACCGAGATCACCCGACTGTGCGAGCGGCAACTGGCGGGCTCGCTGTGTTCGGTGCTGCTGCTCGACGCCGCCGGCGAACACGTGCTCACCGGCGCCGCGCCCAGCCTGCCCGAGGCCTACAACCTGGCGGTCCACGGCCTGCGCATCGGGCCCAAGGCCGGTTCCTGCGGCACCGCGGCCTGGCGCCGCGAGCCGGTGGTGGTCTCCGACATCGCCACGGACCCGCTCTGGGAGGACTACCGCGAGCTCGCCGCCGCGCATGGCCTGCGGGCCTGCTGGTCGGTGCCGGTGATGTCCTCCGACGGCCGCGTGCTGGCCACCTTCGCGACCTACTACCGCGACGTGCGCGAGCCCAAGGCACAGGAAATGGAGCTGGTCTCGGGCATGGCCTCGCTGGCGGCCGTGGCGATCGAGCAGGCCCGCGCCTACGAAGACCTGGCGCTGAGCGAGCAGCGCTTCCGCTCGCTGTTCGACGAGCATCCCGACGCGGTCTATTCGCTCGATCCCGAGGGGCGCTTCACCGCGGTCAACGAGCATTTCCGGCAGCTCTCCGGGTTCAGCGCCGAGCAGGTGCTGGGCCGCAGTTTCGAACCGATGGTGGCGCCCGAGGACAAGGAGATCGTGCGCGGCCACTTCCGCGCCGCATGCCGGGGCGAGGCGCGCAGCTACGAGATGGCCGGCATTCGCCCGGACGGCGAGCGCGTGGACCTGCGCGTCACCAACCTGCCGATCATGGTCGATGGCCGGGTCACCGGCGTGTTCGGCATCGCCCAGGACATCCGGCTGCTGCGCAAGCACCAGCGCGACCTGTCGGCGGCCCTGGACGCGGCCGAGAACAGCGGCCGACAGCTGCGCCGCCTCAGCGACTCGGCGATCCGCCTCAACCAGGCCCTGGCCGACGAGGACCTGTACCAGCAGCTGGCCGACGCCCTGCGCGAGACCATCGGCGCGCACCAGGCGCTGGTGAGCCTGAACGTCGGCGACACCCACGCCCAGCACATCCACGCGGTGTCCTTCTCGGCCAAGTACGCGCGCTGGAAGGACTACGCGACGCCGTCCGACGGCAGCGGCATCTATGCCCTCGTCAGCGAGCAGAACCGGCCGCTGCGCATGACCCAGGCCGAGCTCGAGGCGCACCCGCGCTGGCGCGGCTTCGGCGCGCACGCCGCCGAGCACCCGCCGATGCGCGGCTGGCTGGCGGTGCCGCTGATCGGCAGCGACGGCCGCAACATCGGCCAGCTGCAGCTGAGCGACAAGCTGCGCGGCGAATTCACCGAGGAGGACGAGCTGGTCGCGGTGCAGTTCGCGCAGATGGCCTCGATCGCCATCGAGCGCGCGCGCCTGATCGGCAAGCTCAGCGTGCGCGACCGCTTCTTCGAGATGTCGGCCGAGGTCTTCGTGATCTTCGACCCGGTGGCGCAGCGGTTCGCCGAGGTCAACCCGATGCTGAGCCAGATCACCGGCTACACGCGCGAAGAGCTGGTCTCCCGGCCCTTCACCGACTTCGTCCACCCCGAGGACGTCGGCCGCGCCATGGACCGCGCCGAGACCCTGCGCAAGAAGGGCGAGGTGATCCGCGACTTCGCCGTGCGCTACGTGCGCAAGGACGGCGGCGTGCGCTGGATCGAGTGGCTGTCCTCGCCGGCGCCCGAGGGCCTGGTGTACGCGGTCGGCCGCGACGTCACCGAGCGGCGCAAGGGCGAGGAGGTGCTGCGCCAGACCCTGGCCGACCTGGACGCGCGCAACCGCGAACTGCAGGACTTCGCCTTCATCGCCTCGCACGACCTGCAGGAGCCGCTGCGCAAGATCCGCGCCTTCTCCGACCGCCTGCTGCAGCGGCACGCCGCGGCGCTGCCGGACGAGGCCCGCGACTACCTCGAGCGCAGCCACCAGGCCGCGGCGCGCATGCAGACGCTGATCGACGACCTGCTGGCCTACTCGCGCGTCTCGGCGCGCGGCAAGCCCTTCGCGCGGGTGGACCTGGGCAAGGTGCTGGCCGCGGTGCTCGAGGACCTGGAGGCGCGGCTGGAGTCGAGCGGCGGCGAGGTGGTGGTCGAGGGCGGCCTGCCGGTGATCGACGCCGACGCGACCCAGATGCGCCAGCTGCTGCAGAACCTGCTGGCGAACGCGCTGAAGTTCCGCGCGCCGGAGCGCCGGCCGCGCGTGGTGGTGTCGGCGCGCGCGGCCGCCATCGACGGCCGGCCGGCCTGGGCGCTTCGGGTCGAGGACAACGGCATCGGCTTCGAGCCCAAGTACGCCGACAAGGTGTTCGCGCCCTTCCAGCGCCTGCATGGCCGGCACGAGTACGAAGGCACCGGCATCGGCCTGGCGATCGTGCGCCGCATCGTCGAGCGCCACGGCGGCCAGGTGCAGGCCGACGGCCGCCCCGGCGAGGGCGCCGCGTTCACCATTACGCTGCCTTCGTCACAATCCGCGCCGGGTGTCGTCACTTCCCTTTGACCCGGATCCATGGTCTAAGCTAAACGGGCAATTTCCGGTGAGCCCATGCATACCCAGGTTCCGATCACGATCCTGATGGCCGACGACGACCCGGACGACCGCCTGATGGCCCGGGACGCCTTCGCCGAGTGCGCGCTCGGCAATCCGCTGCGCTTCGCCGAGGACGGCGAGGAGCTGATGGCCTACCTGCACCGCCTGGGCCGCTACGCCGACCAGGACGCCTACCCGACGCCCGGCCTGATCCTGCTCGACCTGAACATGCCGAAGAAGGACGGCCGGGAGGCGCTGCGCGAGATCAAGGCCGACCCGGACCTGCGCAGGATCCCGGTGGTCGTGCTGACGACGTCGAAGGCCGAGGAGGACGTGGCGCGCAGCTACCTCGACGGCGCCAACTCCTTCATCACCAAGCCGGCCAGCTTCGAAGGCCTGGTGGACGTCGTGCAATCGCTGGGCAAGTACTGGCTCGACACCGTCGACCTGCCGCCCGGCCGGGACGCCGCCGCGTCGTGATGTCCGGCGTGCTCCGCGTCCTGGTGGTGGACGACGACGAAGAGGACTTCCTGATCCTGCGCGACCTGCTGGCGGACTACCCGCAGGACCGCTTCGAGCTCGACTGGGTCGGCACGCTCGCCGAGGGCGCCGCGTCGCTGCGCGGGAACCGGCACGACGTCTACCTGGTCGACTACCACCTGGGCCCGGACAACGGCCTGGACCTCGTGCGCATGGCCGTGTCCGAAGGCAGCGTGCACCGCCCGGTGATCATGCTCACCGGCCAGGGCAACCCGGACGTGGACCGCGAGGCGCTGGAGGCCGGCGCCGCCGATTACCTGGTCAAGGGCGCGATCGACGCCGAGAAGCTGGCGCGCTCGCTGCGCTACGCGGCCGAGCGCACCCGCCAGATGGCCGAGATCGAGGACGGCAAGCGCCGCTACCGGCAGCTGTTCGAGCTCAATCCCTTCCCGACCTGGGTGTTCGCGCTGGACGACCTGCGGCTGCTGGCGGTGAACGACGCGATGGCCAGCACCTACGGCTACACCCGCGACGAGCTGCTGGGCATGACCATCCTCGATCTGCGCCCGCCCGAGGACGTGCCGGCGCTGCGCGCCTTCCTCGCCGGGCGTGGCGAAAAGAACGGCCCCATCGGTACCTGGCGGCACCGGCGCAAGGACGGGCAGCTGCTCTGGATGGAGCTGACCACGCACCGCATGCAGCTCGACGGCCGCGACTGCCGCATGGTGATCGCCAACGACGTGACCGGCCAGCGCGCGGCGCGCGCGCGGCTGCAGCTGTTCGAGCGTGCCATCGAGTCGAGCATCAACGGCATCGTCATCGTCGACGCCCGCGCCGAGGACCTGCCCATCCTCTACGTCAACCCGGCCTTCGAGCAGATGACCGGCTACCCGCTCGACGAGGTGGTCGGGCGCAACTGCCGTTTCCTGCAGGGCGAGGAGCGCCAGCAGCCCGAGCTGGAGATCCTGCGCGCCGCCCTGGCCCGCCGGCGCGAGTGCAACGTCATCCTGCGCAACTACCGCAAGGACGGCAGCCTGTTCTGGAACCACCTGTTCCTCTCGCCGGTCAAGGACGACGGCGGCACCGTCACCCATTTCGTCGGCGTGCAGAACGACCTCACCGAGCGGCGCCAGGTCGAGGCCGAGTTGGCCTATGCCGCCAACCACGACCCGGTGACCGGGCTTCCGCGTTTCCCCATCCTCGAGGCGACCCTGTCCGGGCTGCTCGAGCCCGAGGGGGCGCGGGTGGCGCTGCTGTTCGTGGACATCGACCGCTTCCACGTGGTCAACGAATCGATGGGCCACCTGATCGGCGACGAGGCCCTGCGCCTGCTGGCCGAGCGCATGGCCACGGTGCTCGGCGACCCGGGCCGGCTGGCGCGCTTCGCCGGCGACGAATTCGTGGCCATCGCCCCGGGCCTGGACGAGGCCGGGGCCCTGGCCCTGGCCGGCGAGCTGCGCGAGGCCATCGCCCGGCCGATCGAAGGCGACGGCTACCGGCTCTTCCTCAGCGCCAGCATCGGCGTGGCGCGTTCGCCCGAGCACGGCGACAGCCCGAACGAGCTGCTGCGCCGCGCCGAGGCCGCCATGACCCGCGCCAAGCGCGAGGGCCGCAACACGGTGCGTGCGTTCTCGGCCGCGCAGATGCAGGAGCTCGAGGACCGGCTGGTGCTCGGCGCGCACCTGCGCGAGGCCATCCCGCGCGGCGAGCTGGTGCTGCACTTCCAGCCGCTGCTGCGCGCCGACGGCCGCGCCGTCACCGGCCTGGAGGCGCTGGTGCGCTGGAACAGCCCGGAGCTGGGCCAGGTGCCGCCGGGCCGCTTCATCCCGATCGCAGAATCGCTGGGCCTGATGCACGAGGTCGGCCGCTGGGTCATCGAGGCCGCCTGCGCCCAGCTCAGGGCCTGGGAGGACGCGGGTTTCTCCGGCTTCACCGTCGCGGTGAACGTCTCGGCCCAGCAGCTGCAGCGCTGCGACATCGTCGACGACGTGCGCGGGTCCCTGGCCCGGCACGGGCTCGCCGGCCACCGGCTCGAAATCGAGCTGACCGAAAGCTCGCTGATGGAAAACGTCGCCGAGGTGCGCGAACGCCTGGCCGAACTCAAGGCCCTGGGCGTGTCGCTCTCGCTCGACGATTTCGGCACCGGCTATTCCAGCCTGGCCTACCTCAAGCAGTTTTCGCTGGACAAGCTCAAGATCGACCGCAGCTTCGTCACCGGCCTGCCCGGCGACGCCGACGACGCCGCGATCGCCCGCACCATCATCGCCATGGGCCACCAGCTGCGCATGGTGGTGGCGGCCGAGGGCGTGGAGACCGCCGAACAGGCCGATTTCCTGGGCGCGATGGGCTGCGACGAACTGCAGGGCTACCACTTCAGCCGGCCGCTGCCGGCGGCCGAGGTCGCGCGGCTGCTGCCGGGCGCCTGAGCCCGCGGCGCACGCGCCGGGCGGTGGCGGGCGCCGCGGCGGGCGGCGTATCCTGCGGCTCCCCCGGAACCGTGCAAGGAGCCCGACATGGCCCTCCGACGACTCGTCTTCCTGCTGGCCGCGGCGCTGCCCGCGCTGGCCCTGGCCGGCCGCCCCGACGTGGAGCCGGCCGCCGTCGCCGAACTCGCGCGACGCGCCGATGCACCGCTGATCCTCGACGTGCGCACGCCCGCGGAGTTCGCCGCCGGCCACGTGCCCGGCGCGGTGCTGATCCCGCACGACCAGCTGGCCGCGCGCCTGGACGAGATCGGCCGCGACCGCTGGGTGCTGGTGTATTGCCGCAGCGGCCGCCGCGCCGACGCCGCCGAGAAGGTGCTGGCCGGGGCCGGCATCGAGGTGCGCCAGATCGCCGGCAGCTGGCAGCGCTGGGAGGCCGAGGGCCGCCCGGTCGCGCGCCCCGCCGCCGCCGCGGAGGCCAGCGCCGAATGAACCGCCGACCTGCCACCGTCGCCCTGATCGGCGCCCCCACCGACATCGGCGCCGGCCATCGCGGCGCCTCGATGGGCCCCGAAGCCCTGCGCGTCGCCGGCCTGGCCGAGGCACTGCGCGAGCGCGGCCTGGATGTCGTGGATGCCGGCAACCTCGCCGGCCCGGTCAATCCCTGGCTGCCGCCGAGCGACGGCTACCGGCACCTGCCGGAAGTGGTGGCCTGGAACCAGGCCGTGATGGAGGCCGTGTACGCGGCCCTGCGGGCCGGCCGGCTGCCGGTGCTGCTGGGCGGCGACCACTGCCTGGGCCTGGGCAGCATCACCGCCGTCGCGAGGCACTGCCGCGAGGCCGGCCGGAAGCTGCGGGTGATCTGGCTCGACGCCCACGCCGACTTCAACACCAGCGACGTGACGCCCTCGGGCAACGTGCACGGCATGCCGGTGGCCTGCCTCTGCGGCCTGGGCCCGCGCGAGCTGACCCACCTGGGCGGCGGCGCCCCGGCCCTGCATCCCTCGCAGATCCGCCAGGTCGGCATCCGCTCGGTGGACCCGGGCGAGAAGCGCCTGGTGAAGGAATACGGGCTCGACATCTACGACATGCGCTACATCGACGAGATCGGCATGAAGCGCGCGATGGAGGAGGCGCTCGAGGGCATCGACGAGGACACCCACGTGCACGTCAGCTTCGACGTGGATTTCCTCGACCCGTCGATCGCGCCCGGCGTCGGCACCACCGTGCCCGGCGGCCCGAACTACCGAGAGGCCCAGCTGGTGATGGAGATGATCGCCGACACCGGCCGGCTCGGCTCGCTGGACATCGTCGAGCTCAACCCGGCCTTCGACGAGCACAACCGCACCGGCAAGCTGGCCGTGGACCTGGTCGAGAGCCTGTTCGGCAAGTCCACGCTGATGCGCGACTGAACCCCGCCCGGCCGGCGGCGTGAACCGCCGGTGAAAGGCGCGGCCGGCGCATTGACAGCCCGGCCGTCGCGACTAGACTCGCCCCGTCACCCATCCACAGGAGCGTCCCATGACCCGTAACAAGCTCATCCTGGCGGCCCTGCTGGCGGCCTTCGCCCTCTCGGGCTGCAACACCATCCGCGGCATGGGCCAGGACGTGAAGAAGGCCGGCGAAGTGGTCGAGCGCACCGCCGAGGACTGCAAGGGCGGCTGCGACGACTGAGCCCCGCGGTTTGGCGAGGCCTGCGGGCCGGGCGGCGACGCCCGGCCCGCGTCGTTTCCGGGCTCACTGCGGGTCGGGCACGAAGCCGATCGGGAAAGCGCGCGGCTCGTGCCAGCGCGGGTAGCGCGGCGGCCGCGGCAGCACGCCGCGCGCGACCAGGGCGGCGGGCGCGTCGTAGAACAGCGAGGACACCTGGTCGGGAACGTCCGAGGCGCGCTCGAAGCGGGTGGTGCGCGCGGGATCCCAGCGGCGCTGGCCGTGGCCGGTGCCCAGGGCCTGGCGCGACTTGGCCTCGGACTCGGCGCCGCGCTGGGCATAAAGCGAGTCGGCGGCGGCCGAGGGCGGCGCCGCGGCGGCCGCGGCGGCCGCGGCGTCCGGGCTGGCCTCGCGGCGATGGCGGCCGTCGTCCTCGCGCGCCACGGCCGGCGGCCAATAGGGCATCGGCGGCGGCGCCTCGCGGAACACGGCCACGCCGATCACGCCCACGTCGTACGGCCGGCCGGTGCGCGCGGCATAGCTGTCGGGCAGGGCGGTGAAGTGGAATTCCGCGATTTCCGACAGGCCCTTGCGCCAGCCGCGGACCTCCAGCTGCTGCCAGGGCTCCAGCACGTAGCCGGCCTGGCCGGTGCCGGCGGTCTGGCCGCTGATGGCGTTGACGCCGTCCACCGACAGCACGGCCAGCACGCGTTCGCCGCCGAGGTTGCGCAGCACGACGGCGTAGCGGTGGCCGGGCTCGCCGGCGACGTGCAGGCGGCCGCGGTGCGGGTGGCGCTCGAGCCAGCGGCCGGTTTCGAGGTCGCGGACCTGCAGGTCCACGAGTTGGGCGCGGGCCGGCGCGGGCAGGGCCGCGGCCAGCAGCAGGGCGAACAAGGCAAGGGCTTTCATGGCGGGTCTCCGGGGTGGGGCGCGATATCCAACGTTCCACCGGCGGATCCGGGGTTACGCAGGCGGGACCCGGGTAAAATGGCCGCGTTTCCCAAAGGCCCGACCATGCCCGCCACCCGCATCCTCACCGGCATCACGACCACCGGCACGCCGCACCTGGGCAATTACGCCGGCGCGATCCGCCCCGCCGTCGCCGCCAGCCGGCGGCCCGGCAGCGAGAGCTTCTACTTCCTGGCCGACTACCACGCCCTGATCAAGAGCCAGGACCCGGCGCGCGTGCAGCGCTCGACGCTCGAGATCGCCGCCAGCTGGCTGGCCTGCGGCCTGGACCCGGACCGGGTGTGGTTCTACCGCCAGTCCGACATCCCCGAGATCCCGGAGCTGACCTGGCTGCTGACCTGCGTGGCCGGCAAGGGCATCCTCAACCGCGCGCACGCCTACAAGGCCGCGGTGGACAAGAACCGCGAGGCCGGCGAGGACGAGGATGCCGGCGTCACCGCGGGCCTGTTCATGTACCCGGTGCTGATGGCGGCGGACATCCTGATGTTCCGCGCGCAGTCGGTGCCGGTCGGCCGCGACCAGGTGCAGCACATCGAGATGGCGCGCGACTTCGGCGCCCGCTTCAACCACCTCTTCGGCGAGCACTTCGTGCTGCCCGAGGCGGCCATCGAGGAGCACGTGGCCACGCTGCCCGGCCTCGACGGCCGCAAGATGAGCAAGAGCTACGACAACACCATCCCGCTGTTCGCGCCGAAGGCGGAGCTGAAGAAGCTGATCGCGGGCATCGTCACCGACTCGCGCGCGCCGGGCGAGCCGAAGGCCACCGAGGGCTCGGCCCTGTTCCAGCTCTACCAGGCCTTCGCCACGCCGGAGCAGACGGCCGCCTTCGCGCAGGCCTTCGCCGACGGCATCGGCTGGGGCGACGCCAAGGCGGCCCTGCTCGAGCGCATCGACGCCGAGCTCGCGCCGATGCGCGAGAAGTACGAGGCGCTGGTGGCGCGCCCCGGCGACATCGAGGACATCCTGCGTGCCGGCGCCGCCAAGGCCCGCGCCATCGCCACGCCCTTCATGGCCGAGCTGCGCCACGCCGTCGGCCTGCGCGACCTGCGCAGCGGCGCCGCCGCCGCGGCGCCGGCCGCGAAGGCCAAGGCAGCGCTGCCCACGTTCAAGCAGTATCGCGAGAAGGACGGGCGCTTTTACTTCAAGTTCA
>VFQN01001179.1_pt1 | contig 45116 bp, 80 predicted proteins | sample 3512371 | NCBI WGS metagenome assembly VFQN01 (sample SAMN10412370, study PRJNA504923) | tailings metagenome | isolation source: Replicate 2 from Balatoc abandoned mine | place: Philippines: Itogon, Benguet | collected 2017-08-28 | reverse complement strand
TGCCAATAAGAACACATCACCGCATGCGGCTACCCTGCGCCACCCCAACGCCGCCAACACCCACAACTGTTAGGGGCACGCCCTTGCGACGCAGTCGACTTGTGCGGCTGTGGCGCCAACAGGAGGGACCCTGGGCCCCTGCTTACCCCTGTCCTTTGGGCAGCGACCCCACTTTCCCGAGAAGTTTTCACGCAACTGTGCGGCTGCCACAGCAGCTGCATGACTCCACCCATCAGGTCGGTATGCTGATGGCAAGAGGGCGACAAGGCGACATGTAAGGCGCAATCCAGAAGCCTCAGCACTGCTCCGAGACCATCGGAGCAACAACTGCCTGATTTGCAGCGTCTTTCACACCTGCCGAACGGGAAACCCACTCAAACGTAAATCTCTTACGAACAACGCTTTTAGCGGAGCGCGTTGCCACCTACAGTTGGCTGGGGACGGCCGCGCGCGAACCGCTGGGACCAAGGCCCCGGCGTCAGTGCACATGTGTTATAGTGTACATAATCAAAACAATGAACTGAAAGCCATCAACACCCAGAAACAGTCAGCAGCACAGCGCGGTTTGTTCCGCCGCTTTGACTTCCACGCAGTATTTGAAGTTCCACCATCTATATCTACATATATAAGCGAAAACTATGCTTATATGTTCCTACAGTCGTGTTTTCAGGAGTGTTTGGGAATCCGTTGCTGAAGTGGTTTGGTTTCGGGGGGGAAAATGCTTCTGGCCGTCCCTGGCGCCCGTTGGCTCGGCTGACAACATGGTGGTCCTCCTGTATGGCTCTGTTCAGTGTCACGGCTGTTGCTGGCTTTGGCATGCAGGGCAGGTGCCGGTGCCAGTCTGCATTGGCATGACATTGACAGCGTCTGTTGTTCGTTTTCGCTGCTTAGGTCTTCACCTGCTTAGCAACCAGGCGTCATACATATACATACGGTAGCCCCTAAAGACCTAATATAAGCTCTTGTAGCCCTGTCACTGTATCTGCCATCTCGGGCTCAAAGAAGGTCGACTTGTGACTCTTCCGGCAGCCAGGTCATCACAGCCCGCTGTGGCTGGGCAGCAGGTTTTTCATTATGAAGAGATTCAGAGAGGATGCACAGCCGGCGGGACCTGTGAAGCGTCCCAGGTGCGGCTGCTTGCGCTCGCGGTTCCCGCCGGGCCGCTTTGTATCGAGGCCAGCAAGGCAGTTGCTGCATGGTCTGTGGCAAGCTGTACATGGCCTGTGCCTGCAGCGGTCCACCCCGCCCGGCGCCAGTTGCCCCGCAACCAACGATGGGCACCAAGCTCACGACGAACGACGCGCTCAGCTACCTTCGTGAAGTGAAGAACCGCTTCGCGGACCAGAAGGATGTGTATGACACGTTCCTGGAAATCATGAAGGAGTTCAAGGCGTCCAGGTGGGACGCCACGAAGTCCCGGCAGGGCTGACCCGCGACTGACCCACGCTGGGCTGCAGCGCCCCAGCGTCTAGCACAGCACAGCAGGGCTCAGTGGCCATGCGCATGCCATATGTAGTATACAAAGGGCCATGCCAGGCTGTGCCGGTGGCCTCCCGCCGGTGTGGAGCGGTTGGGTGCTTGAATCCTGACCTAGACCAGAGTGTCCAACGCTGGCCTTGCAGGATTGACACCACGGGTGTGATCCACAAGGTCAAGCAGCTCTTCAAGGGGCATAGGGAGCTGATTTTGGGCTTCAACACGTTCTTGCCCAAGGTGAGCCCTAAGGTTGCCTTCGGCACTGTCAGGCACGCAGGCCTGTCCGCAGTCTTCAACACAAGCACCGTGCCATTGCAGGGGTACGAGATTGAGCTCGCACGGGTATCAGACGACGAAGAGGAGGAGGACCCGGTAAGTGGCTCGGTCAGCCCGATACAGTTGCGCTTCCCATGTGCGGGGACATGTGAACGCGGTTACAGCGATAAACTTACCAATGGCCCTTGCTGCTTTCAGAGCACCAAGCAGCCCGTTGAGTTCGACCAGGCTATCAACTATGTCAACAAGATCAAGGTGTGTGACAGCGGTTGTTGCTGAGCGAGCATGGCGACCGCGGAACTCCCTAGTAACGTTGCAAAAGACGCTACATGCAGCTAAGCCGCTGAAAAATGACTCTGACTTATACTCTTCTCTTCTCAGACGCGCTTCGCGAACGATGAGCGGGTCTACAAGGCGTTCCTGGAGATCCTCAACATGTATCGCAAAGGCCAGAAGACGATCAACCAGGTGTACGAAGAGGTGCGTGCGCGCAATGGTGAAAGCGGCCTACTACTTCGGGTAGCTGGTGACCACAGCCGGCGACGGCACAGACACGTGTCACAGACACCTGGATGCTGAAGTTGTCGCCACCTGTAACGACCACAGGTTGCCATCCTGTTCCGGAGTCACCAGGACTTGCTGGAGGAGTTCACGTACTTCCTACCGGACAACACGCAGCCAGCCGGGGTGGGTTGCTCGAAAGCGGGCCACGGGGTTGCCCGACTCCGTTCCAGCCACGTGCCATACACGTGTACCGTGCCACGTGCCATACACGTGTGCGTACGGCCGCGGCACGTGCCTTGGGATCATGCCAGAGCGGCATCAACCTGTATGATCTGGCATCAACCCCCAAACTTGGCCACCCGCATGGATACTCGTGGCATAGATTCAGTGTCGCCCATTGTTACTGAACGACCTTGCCTTTTCCATTGTGTAGGCCCAGCGGCAGCGCCCAGGGTTCCCCCCGCCCCGGCGGCCTGGCCAGCCCCCGCCCCCGGGGCCCATGGCGGCTTCCCGTGCTCGTGTGCAGCCCGGCATGGGCTACGCGGGCGGTGCAGGCGGCGGCCCCGGAGTCAGCCCCGGCGGCCAGGACATGCGCATGCTGCACCACAAACGCAAAACAAAGAACGAGCCGGGCTTCCGCCGCGAAGGCGAGGGTGAGGCGGGCAGCGCGTCTTGCTGGATGTGGCAGGCTGGGTTTGCTGCGGGGTGGGGGAGGCAGAACGGGCGAGGCGGCACCGGTCAAGTGACGGGCCAAGTGCCGCCGACGGGCCTGAAAGGGGTCGCCAAGGGCCAGGGAGCCGCAATGGCGATGCCGGCGGCATTGGCTTGGGACGGGATACTAGGAACTAATGGAGCTGGTCCGTGGCGTGGGTTGGAGCCATGGACCGCATAATACTTGGTATTTGCTGTCCCGTGTTGCCGTGCCGGGGGGCAATGTGCCAAGGCTTACACCTCGGTGTCGGCGCGGCGCGGTGGTGAACCCTGCCCCACATGCCCCATTCCTGTGTCCGGGTGCAGACGACGAGGACGGCGGCCGCGGCGGCCCCGCCGGGCGGCCGCAGCTGGCCAAGGAGCTGGCCTTCTTCGAGCGCGCCAAGCAGCGGCTGCGCAACAAGGACGCCTACAACGACTTCCTCAAGTGCCTCACCATGTACACGCAGGAGATCATCAGCCGCCAGGAGCTGCTGGTGCTGGCGAACGACATCATTGGGCGCCTGCCGGACCTCATGGTGCGCAGCGCAGTGCAGTGTAGGGAGGGGGATATCAGCAGGAGCAGCCGCAACAGCAGCAGCGCAACGGAGCGGAACGGAGTGGGCCGGGGTGCGCCGTACCGGAGCCGGTATGCGCCCCTGCATGGCGGGCGCGCCGCCGATGAGATAAGGGGCGGTGGGATCGCCACGGCGGGGGCAGGAGCTGGGCAGCTGGCTGGGCTGAGCATGCGGTCGCTGTACCGCGGCATGGCCTGTTTTCCGCAATCGGAGGGGTGCATGGCAACGCCGCAGGGACAGGCAGCTGGCAGCTGGCAGTTTGTCCCCACTGGCGGGGTGGCGGCGGCAGGGCGGAGGTTCAGCAGGCTGGCAGCTGCGCGAGCGCTGAGGTGCAGGGCACCAACCGCATGCTCGTGACGGAGGCGCTGTGCTTGCATTTGTTCCCGGTGTTGCCGTACTGCCAGTGGCCTCCCTGGGTTTCAGGGGCTGCTGTCGGCATGCACAAGCACGGATGCGTGTGTTCGTAGTAAACCCCCTGACGTGTTGCCCCCCTGTGACTCATGACCGCCCTTGCCCCGTCCAGGCCGGCTTCCATGAGTTCCTGGCAAAGTGCGACCAGATGGAGATCGACGAGAACAAGCTGAAGGGCCTGGCGGCGCAGAACGCGCAGCGGCAGCGGCAGCGCGAGGAGCAGCTGCAGCGGGAGAAGTACCTCACCAAGCCGCTCAGCGAGATCGTGTCGGGGGACACAGAGGTGGGGGTTGGGCTCGGAAGCCCCGTAACGGTTTGCATGGGGTCGCACGGGGACCAAGCAGAGGAGTCTTGCTTCCATATCTACACGCACTGCCAGGCCGCATTGTGACGTGTAGCGCGCTGACAGGCTATGCTGGTCTCCCGCCGCATAAACCGTTGCTTCCCCAGCGCGTCACGCCCTCGTACGTCAAGATGCCGCCCGGGTACCCGCCGCTGGTGTCCACCGGCCGCACGCCGCTGGGCGAGAGCGTGCTCAACACCGAGTTCGTCAACGTCATCACCGGCAGCGAGGACTACTCCTTCAAGCTCATGCGCAAGAACCAGTACGAGGAGTCGCTGTTCAGGTGGGCGATCGCGCTCTAGCAGCAGCTTGTTGGTGCTGGCAGAGTGCAACACGGGAAGTACCAGCAACTGGTTGCGGCACAGGAGTGCCTGTGGGCAGGGTAGGATGGCATTGGCTAAGGGGTGGCCGAAGGTGTGAGGGCCAGCGGTGCACCGACGCAATGGCTGAGCTTGTGCCTTGCTACACCTACCCTGCAGGTGCGAGGACGACCGGTACGAGTTCGAGATGGCCATCGAGCGCAACATGGCCACCCTCAAGGTGGGGAGGGAGACGGCGGTATGGCCCTATGGCATTGTCCGGATAGTAGGAAATGGGAACTGCCATTGAGCTTCGACATGTCGACAATCGACATCCTTGTAGCGAAGTCGTTGGGTGTAACTGACAGCCTCGCCGCAATCCTTGCTGGTGCTGTGCAGCGGCTGCGGCCCGTGGCGCAGCGCATCAGCCACATGTCGGCCGAGGAGCAGAAGTCCTTCCGGCTGGACGAGAACCTGCTGGGCCCCGTGCACTGGCGCTCCATCGAGCGGCTGTACGCCGAGCAGGGGCCCGTGCTGTGCGACCTGATCCGCAAGAACCCCGTGGTGGCCATCCCGCTGGTGGTGGTGCGGCTGGAGCAGAAGGACGAGGAGTGGCGGCGCGTGCGCGCCGAGATGACGCGCGTGTGGCGGAAGATCTACGAGCAGAACTACCACAAGAGCTTGGACCACCGGTCCTTCTACTTCAAGCAGGCGGAGAAGCGGTGCGTCGCGCGTGCACGCGACACACGCTTCACAGTTCGCACCACCCCAGATGGCTGCTCACATCTGCCACGGTGGCCTCAGCGCCAAAAGGCACAGCATGTTAGCACCTCGTTATCCCTTGTAACTATAGTAAGGAGGTCGCTATGGCTGTCCTGTGTGTGCTGTTGCAGGGCGCTGCTGCCCAAGACGCTGGTGGCGGAGCTGCGGGAGGCGGCGGAGAAGCGGCGGCAGGACGAGCGCGCGCTGCGCGCCCTCAGCCTGGCCTACCGCTACGACGCGGTGCTGGAGCGGGCCTGCGACCTCACCTACGACTGCTCGGAGAGGTGGGGCAGCAGGGGTCAGCGGCGAGGGCGTGAGGTGAAGGTAAACATAAATGCGCAAGGGGCTGCCGAGCCAGGTATGGGCGTAAGTGCCAGGCGGGTGTGTCGGAGCTTCCGGATGTCATGCATTGACGTCCGCCAAACGTACCGGTACCTCCTGCTCAGGGCTGTGTTCGGCGACGTGTACCGCATCCTGCGCACGGCCGTGGACGAGAGCCTGGGCCACGGGCACCGGGAGCAGGTGCTGGAGCTGTACCTGGGGCTGCTGGAGCCCTTCTTCGGGCTGGACGCGCGGCAGACGGAGCTGGAGGGGCTGCGGAACTCGTCCTTTATGGAGAGCGAGGACGACGGGGATGCGGCGGGGCCGCGGGGGGCGCAGCCGGGCGGCAGCCGCCACGGGCGGAACCGGGGAGGGCGGGCGAACAACGGGCGAGCTGGTGCGGCGGCCGCAGCGGCGGCCGCGGCAGCTGCGGCGGCGGCGGCCGCGGCGGCGGATGGGCAAGGCGGGGTGGCGGGGGCTGGCGGCGAGGGGGACATCAAGAGCGAGAGCAGCGACCAGGAGGGGAAACGCGGGATGGACGAGGAGATGACGGACATGGGTGAGCAAAGGGTCATGTGGGTCAGGGATGAGCACGGCAGAAGGATGCAGTCTTGGGACGGTTTTCCCAGTGCAAGCGAGATATGTCCTTCTTATGCATGGACATCTGGCCCCGAGTGCTAATTGTCGGCAGCAACCGTCCACGTCCATGCACGTGTATTGAGTACCTCATGTCGCTGTGTCCATCCGTCTGGGAACGCAGAGAACAAGACTCCGCAGCCCGGGGCCACCCCAGAGCCTCGTGCCGCGGACGACAACGGGGGGCCCGGCGGCAAGGGCGAGGGCGAGGGCACAGCCGGCGCCAGCGACAAGGAGGGCGACGACGATGACACGTCGGCGGACGTGGGGCGGGCGCAGGCGGAGGACAGCGCCGGGCAGGACGGCACGGCGGGAATCTCGGACTCGCGGACCGACAGGTGTGAAGGCCGGGTTGTCGGGACATGGGGTGGCAGGCGGCATATGAGCAGCGATGCATGTGCGGGCGGCACGCAGGGCGTCAGTTCCGTGTTGGGCACTGGAATGCCTGAACGCGCTGGATTGAGGAGAACGACATGCTACGGTGATGGCTCAGGGACGGTGCAGGGAGACAAGTAGGCGGCGGGGCCCTTGGAATGAGGTGCTGCCGTTGCCTGCGCTGATGCACGCCGTGGGACCGCCCCTCACTCCGCAGGGCCTACGTGACCTGCAAGCCGCTGACGGCCTTCACGGGCAACAACTCGCCCAGCAACCTGCCGGCCTCGCAACGGTTGCTGTTTGGGAACGAGAACATCTACATCTTCTTCAGGTGCGTTTCCGGGCGACGGGGCGAGACAGGCTGGCTGGGTTGCTGCTGAGGGTGTCCTCCAGACGTGCATGCTGGTGTACTAGGTGTCCAGGGGCGTCGAGTCTAACGCGCACCTCCAATGGCCGCAGATACCACCGAATCCTGTTTGAGCGCCTATGCACGGCGCGTAAGTGCGTGGCGGCCAAATGCGCGGCGGCGGCGGCTAACAGCGGGCGAGCGGCGCGCTCCGAGGGGGTCAGCGGGGCCGTGACCCCGGAGCTCTCGGTGGGTAGCAGTACGATTCGTTCAGCCGCGCTGGTCTGCCGCCAGGCTGCACCTTTATTCCCAGCAATCGCTGAATACCGCAATGGAATGGTGTTTCGCTGTGGCCCGTCGCTGTGCTTGTACTAGAGGTATGACCATTGCGCTGACACCCCGGGGTCCCATATCTGTTCCATGCATTCCCGACCCATGCAGGAGCCGACGGTGTCGTTTGAGGAGCTGCACGGGCAGTTCATGAGCATGCTGCTGCGGGTGATGAAGGGGCAGCTGGAGAGCAGCGTGTACGAGGACCAGTGCCGCAGCCTGCTGGGCACCGGCTCCTACGAGCTGTTCACGCTGGACAAGCTGAGCGCCAAGATCGTCAAGCACATGCAGCTCATGCTGCAGGACGACACCACCACCAAGCTGTGGGAGCTCTACAAGTGCGTTCCCTGTGGAGTCGTTGATACCTTAGAACCTCAGCCCTAAGCCATGCCAGCACCTTGGTCAATAGCAACACAAGCACGGCGGCGCGCCTGGCCTCAGCTCTAACTCCTAAGCCATCACAGCACCTTGGTAAAAAGCAACACAAGCACGGCGTCACGCTGCTTGCGTGTGCTGAGCTTGTCATGCTGTTGGCCACTGAACGCTGCAGGTACGAGCGCTCCCGCTCCGTGCCCATCAACACCACGCTGTACCACGTCAACTGCCACGCGGTGATGCCGGAGGACCCCTGCTTCCGCATCATGTACACGGCGGACAAGACGCAGCTCACCATCACGCTGGTGGAGCCCGACCGCGCGCCCGAGGCGCTGGGCAACGCGGCTGAGGGCTTCATCACAGACTACATCAAGTGGGTGCACATGGCCTCCACCGGGCTTGCTGCAGTTTTACTTGACTACCGTATCATGTCCACGTGCCGACACCCGGTGGCGGGGTGGGCAGGCGGGTTTGCCACGCGAACTGCCGCATTCTGACTGGGACAGCAGCAGCGCACATCACGTGTGCTTGCCCTCCACCCAGGGTTTGCCGGTACCCCTGACGCCTGACGCTGTTTCCTCGTGCTGCACGCGGTGCCCTGCAGGAGCTACGTGTCGACGTCCACGCCGCCGCCGCCCGCCGCCTTCCAGCTGTACCTGCGGCGCAACCTGTCGCAGCGCGCGCGGCAGGGCCCCGACGCGGAGCTGGTGGAGGTGCTGCGCTCCGTGGCCATCTTCAACGGCCTGGAGTGCAAGATCAGCTGCACCACCTCCAAGGCGAGTAGCAGAACTCGCCACGTGTCTAAAGCTGCATATGCCTCGCGGGGTAGGGCCCATCCAAGGGCTTGCACCGAATTAACGTAGACTGTCAGTGTCACGTGGTATCCGTGGGAATGCACGACACCGGAAACCAGTCCTGCATATCCTGGATAGGCGAAGGCACCAGTGTACCCCGGTTGGTGTAGGGAACGTGTCCATTTCGCGCTCATGCAGCGGCGAACTCGCGCCTTGCCGGTGTGCCGTACGGTGTCGCAGGTGTCGTACGTGCTGGACACGGAGGACGTCATGTGCCGCAAGCTGCGGCAGCGGCGCTCCGAGCCGGATGCGCAGAAGCAGCTGCGCTCGGACCGCTTCACGCGGTGGCTGGAGATGCGCACGGCGCTGCGCTCGGAGGAGGTGGAGGCCATGATGGCGCTCAATGCGGGGGCCGCGGCGGTGGCAGCGGCGGCAGCGGGCACGCCTGAGCTGGCCGGCACCCCGGGGCAACCCATGCCCCAGGCGTGAGGGCCGCGGTGGTGCGGGCTGGGAGGGGACGGGCTGTGGTGGCCATGGGATGGCGGCGGCTGCAGGTGTACGGGTGGCGGCTGGATCACGCTGGATGACTTGTGCGGGCTGGGGTGAAGTGTGCGTAGCGGACGGCGGCGGCTGCGACGGCGGCGTGGCCCAAAGGCCGTGCGTTCAGGTCATCCTGAACGTCGGTTGCGTGTTGGGCGTGCGTGTGTCGGTTTACCTGTTATGTTTGTCCATGTGTGTTGACTTTGCGTTGCATGTAGGATTGGGGGCTGAGTTGGGAGTGCGTGTCCGGCAGACTGATAGGTACAGGCGCGGGGTGGCCGGTGTAGGATATAACGCAGAGGCTGCAATAGGGAGAGCGTGTCGGCATGAGGCTTCGTACCACCAGGAAATCATATGCATGCCTGAGGGAGCAACGCACACTAAGGCGGTGGGCTTGCAGCGGGCTTGGAACCTTTTACTGATGACAGACTGGAGGGGTGCCCGGGGCGCCAGCGTGCCAAGGGCTGTACAGCGGTTGACCGGTAGGGGTCAGGTGTCGTACATGTTGCTTTGGCGCGCTGGCCGGTTGGGTCGTAGGAGGGTAACACCATCAACACCGCTGCGCACCACCTAGGGCTGGAGCCAGATCGCATTTGCCCTGGCGAGGCCAACGTTGGGCAACTTCAATTCCATGACCCTGACTTGCATCACATGGAACGCTGCGTGCTTCGGGCCATGGCTGGTGTTGGGCTGTCCGGTGTTGAACAGTTAGGTATTCTTGTTTACTGTTTTGTTGTATGCGTGTGTGGTTTGTAGGGGGCAAAGCCTTCGCAACAAGAACTCTACGCTGGTTGGTGTACGGTACGGTATTGTGGGCACGGATGCAAACGAACATGAGCTGCTGCGAAAGACATCATGGATGCAAAGATTGCAATGCTGTAAACAGACTGCGCTTTTGCCTGGAGGAACTGGACGCCGTATCTGCCGCTCGTTACAAGACGCTACTTGTCGGACGGTGTTTTTGTAGTCATGGACAGCGCATGTAGGCCCGCCTTGAACTCGTCCGCCAGCAGGTTGTAGATCGCCTGGTGGCCTGCAACAGTGCAGCAACGCAACGCGTGGGCGCATGACGTAGGCGCAACATCTGGGCACGTCCAGTGAGCTATTTGGACATTTTCAGCATGTTGTATCAGCCTAGGGGCCCAGGGGGAGAGCGGAAGCCGGCGGCAGGAGCGTGCGTATCAGGGAAAGGTGCAGAAGTCAACCAGCACCAGCCCAAGACTTCAGTCGCAGGCTCCATTTGGACCCCTTGCCCTTGGTTGCCAGGCATTCACCCCAAGATACTACCCCCTGCGCACATGACTTACGTTTCACCAACGGCATGCCCGCAAAAGCCTCTGATGTAACCTCCAACCTGTACAAGTGTGGGGGTGCATAAGCGGGCTTCCAACGTACCCTAGGCGCAATTGCCAGGAGGCTAGCAGGCACACAGTCGACAGCGGCACAGCAGTGGGGATGGCAGAGGAGCATGACCGGTGGCATGCTCCTGAGGACCCGGACCCGGACCCAGCCCTACCCGCTCCCTAAAGTCGCTGTACATGGCAGCCAGCAATTCTTGCAGCTCAACTTAAGGGTGATGTATGGCAGAGCAGGCGCCTCACCGGAAGTGCGTTTCCCCTGCATCAGATGCCGCGCTGCCGTCCTTAACGTAGTGCCCAGCGTGCTTGTGCGAGTCGTTGATCAGACGGAAGTGGGTCGGCTTGAGGCTAGCTTCGACCTTGCTGCAGGGTTTGGACACAGCACAACGCCCGAATGGTGTGGGGAACAGGCAGTGCGGCGTGTTAGGGTGTGCCGAGTCCGGGTGTGATGTCACAAGTCAGCTGTACGGCAGTTATCATGCGGGCTAATGGAGGCGCAGGCCATGGAGACCTTATGGGCAGCACTCAGGTAAGTCGATGCTGTTGACAAAGAGACCACTGGCCAGGGTGATTTCCAGCGGTGCCTATGTTGTGCCCCAGGCGCAACACGCACGGCTGGTGCTACCTTGAAACACCCAGGCGCCAACTCAACGCCCTATGTGTCGCACACCCCACCCCTCCCGCCCAGAATCAAACCTTTTGATGGCTGATGCAATGGGTCCAAGAGCTTCGCCCGACATCTTGCTGAAGCTCCGCAGCATGCCGGCTTGTAACAGCTCGTGGTTTGGGCCGGGCGTGCTGTGTATCGAGACAGCCCAATAATATAAGACGTCTATCAAGTACAGCTTCGTGCTGTCGGGAATGCCCAACTGCACCTCATGCAACTTTGCAGTCTGACATGCGATCGTCCACTCGGCGACAGCCCAAACAACGTATAGGGTAGATACCGTGTACCAATACCTCCATACTTTATTACTATTTTCTTTGTTTGCATAACGTACTACCCTGTCGAAGTTAGCCATGGAGGAAGAAATCGATCCCCCTTCTACCCGCGCATCAACGGAGGACTGGAAAAAGGCTCTAGATCGCGTGGTACCATGCTGCGTTGTTCTCAAGTACGAAACGGATACCTAATGCCGTTTTGGGTGTAGTTGGCGTTCGATCGGTACCACCTTCCATGTGTTTGTGGCGCCAAGCTCTACAAGCGTGATTTGTAACAATCTTACATGCATACAGGGTTACCCAAACTCGAGCCTTTGACACGGAGCCTGCTGGGAGCGCCTATGCGACAGGTGAGCACCGTAAAAGCAGGCCGAGCCCTGCCATGGTGCAGCAGCAGCCATGGTCAGCAGCAGCATCAGGTGCTTCCTGGTGACCGTGTGGATGTACCTACCTCACCAGCTGCCGTTTGTGCTGATGTGCAAGCTTACTTCAGTGTTTCAGAGGTAGGCACACGATGCACCTGACCCACCTGCGCCATTTGTGCGGCCTGACAGGCTTCATTGTGGACAAGAAGCGGGGACTCATCCTCACCAACCGGCATGTGGTCACACCGGGTAGGTCCATGGGGCGCCAAAGTGCCCAAGATCAGGACCTATCCGATCTGGGTTGGAAAGCGGGTCTACGCGTATGCTGCTTGCAAGTGTCCAGCATTCGCACACCGCACCAGGGGCAGTGAGGGATCAAGTACGAGTGTATGACACATAGGGCTTGCTGTGCAAATGCTAGAAACGGGTCGAGCTACACCTGCGTCGACAGCACACGTGGCCTGGGTTACACTGGAACGCAGGTCCCATTGTGGCTGAGGCGATCTTCCTCAACCGGGAGGAGTTGCCCGTGTACCCGCTGTACTACGACCCCATCCACGACTTTGCCTTCCTGCGCTTCGACCCAAGTCGGCTGCAGTTCATGGACGTGGGGGAGGTGCCACTGGCGCCCGAGGGGGCCACCGTGGGGCTGGACATCCGGGTCGTGGGTAACGACTCGGGCGAAAAGGTGCGCACACGTACGCGGGCATGGGCGCCCGGTCGCCAGAGGGCATGCCCTCGTGCCATGGCGTCCAGGACGGGTGCTGTTAGGTTTGGGTTCACTAGTTGAGAGTTCGACTCCACTGGTTAATGGTGGATCGCTGGCGCTGTTTGGCATCTGGTGTGCACTGCTAACGGCGAACTGTACATTGGCCTGGCAACAGGTCTCCATCCTGGCGGGCACCCTGGCACGCCTGGACCGCGATGCGCCCGTGTACGGCCGCAAGGGCTACAACGACTTCAACACGTGAGTCGGCAAGGGTCTGCAACTGTGACGGACACCGGGGCACGAAATCAGGATGCTACAAGGAGCACTACGGTAGTATCTGTCAGATCGGCACTGCGTACGGTAATTTGGGTCAACATCACTCTTGTGCCTGACAAGGGGGTGACATACCGGTATGTACATGCACGTGGATCAAACCAGGTTCTACCTGCAAGCGGCGTCGGGCACCAAGGGCGGCTCCAGCGGCTCGCCTGTGATCGACAGCCAGGGCCGCGCGGTGGGGCTGAACGCGGGCGGCAAGAACAAGGCGGCGTCCGCCTACTACCTGCCGCTGGAGCGGGTAGTCCGTGCGCTGCAGCTCATACAGGCAGGTCACAGGCAGGCCGCTTAGCAGTTTCTGTGATGTGGAGGCGGATGGCGAGTACCTGTGCTGCATGCGTGCTCATGTCACTGCAACCACTTGAACTGGTGGTTTGGTTCAACCGGCTGCACTGCAGGCCAGCAAGGACCCCTCCCTGCCTCCGTCCGAGTGGCCAGCGCCCGTGATCCCTCGCGGGGACCTCCAGACCACGTTTGTGTTCAAGGGGTTCGACGAGGTGCGGCGCCTGGGCCTGCAGCAGGACACGGAGCGGCGCGTGCGCAACTCGGCCACCGTGCCTGGGTCGCCTGAAGGTGCGCCGTCCTTTCTGGGACACCCCGTCCACATGTCTATGCGCTCTTAAGTAACCTGTGACTACGCCACGGCCTACATCCCGCTTGGGTTTGTGGGCACGATGCTGGTGTCATAGCGGTTGCCAAAGCTTTCCACCTCCAGGCTCCGTGCACGCTCTACACCCAGCTCGCATGTGAGTGCATGGTTGCTTGTGCTGCAGGCACCCTTCGCAGCACAGGCATGCTGGTGCGTGGTGAACACTTGGCCTTATGGCATAGCGCACGGCCCGAACGTTGCTGGTGTCAGAGCTGTTCACCTCCAGGTACCGCACGCTGAGCAGTGCATGTGCGTGCGCCCGTGCCCTCCGCAGGCAACCTTCGCAGCACGGGCATGCTGGTGGTGGACAGCGTGGTGCCGGGCAGCCCCTGCGACGGCGTCATCGAGGCCGGCGATGTGCTGGTGGAGGTCAACGGCGCGGTGGTGACGCACTTCCTGGCGCTGGAGGAGATGCTGGACGACGCGGCGGCGGCGGCGGCGCAGCAGCAGCGGCAGCTCAGCGGCGCGGACGCCAGCACCAGCGGCAAGGGCGCCAAGGTGGCGCTGCTGCTGGAGCGCGGGGGAAAGCCGGTGAGAACACGCAGAGCTCATTCACGGGAGCAACCGGGTGTCTTGTGGCTAGGAGGGCCGCCAGCACACTGCGAGCGGAGTCAGTTTATGCCGCTTGGGTTGGGTCAGGTCTCGAAGCGGTGCTTGTGACATTGACGCATGATTATTGGGTGTCCTCTGCTGCCGACCCAGGTCCGTGCCGAGGTGGAGGTGACGGACCTGCACTCCGTCACGCCCAACTGCTTTCTGGAGCTGGCGGGCGGCAGCGTGCACGCGCTGAGCTACCAGCAGGCGCGCAACAACCGCGCGGTGGTGGGGCAGGTCTACGTGGCGGAGCCGGGGTACATGCTGGTGAGTCCTGCCTGCTGGACGTGCCACAGACCGCGCTACTGACATCCTAGGGATATGCACCTGGACAGACTGTTTGCCAATATAGGTTTAGGAGAATTAGGGCTCTTGCGGCTTGCTGACGTTGCCGAATGTACGTGGCGTGACCGTATCCACAGGGCCGGGCCAACGTGCCCAAGTGCGCCATCATCACGGCGCTCAACGGCCTGCAGACGCCCGACCTGATCACCTTCGCCACCGTGCTGCGCCAGCTGCCGCACGGCGCGCGCGCCCCGCTCGAGTACCTCACCTTCTCCGAGCGCCACAGGCGCAAGAACGCAATCCTGCACGTGGACCGCCAGTGGTGCGTCTTGGGGATTGGTGTGCCCACAGCCACCCTTTGCATACGGCGTCTGCATCGCTCAGCCTTTTCCGTTGGCCCAACAAACTGATTTTTCAGTCCACCTCGCTCAGGAAGAAATTCAACCAAATCTTACAACGGTATCACATGTATGCATGCAGGTACGGGCCACCAGTGTTTTGGACACGCGACGACGCGGCGGGCGCATGGCACCCCACCGTGGACTACCCACCAGGCGCCCCACCGCCGCCGTCGCCAAGCCTCAAGGCGCACCCCAAGGCGGCGCCCGCCGCCGTCCCCACGCTGTCGGCTGACGACCCGACGGACGCCGCCACGCCCACGCCTCTGCCAAACGGCCACGCCGCCAACGGGTCGCGCACCCCCACGCCGCTGGAGACGGAGGATGAGGGCGAGCCCCTGGCCAACGGGACGGCGGCCGCGGTGGCTCCGGGCTCAGCGGCGCGGGAGAGCGTACCGAGCGCCGGCGCGACGGTGTCGGACACGGCGGACATGCCGGTGAGTGGTCAGGGGCGAACACCGGGCCAAGGTGTGCTGCCTAGCTATTTCGGTTGCGCTTTTCGTGGGGCGCCGGGACAAACTGTCTGCACACTGTGTAAGGCTCGTGAAGAGGTTGTGCACGTTAGGGTTAATGGCCTGGCGACGTGCCCTGGCGCGCAGGCTGAGGACCTGGACGAGCTGCTGCGCTGCTGCCTGGTGCTGGTGGACGTGGACATCCCGCTGGTGGCGCTCAGCGACGGAGTGCACAGCAGGAGCTTCGCGGGTGGGCCTGGATCGTGGGAGCGTGCGACAGGTCCAACGTTGCACCTGCTGGTTACAGCTTCTTGGGCCCCTGCTGTATGCGTGCATACGTAGCGGTAGTACCCGTTCTGCCAGCTGCCGGAACTTTTAAGGTTTGACTACGGCACGCCGTGCAGGCAACGGGCTGGTGGTGTACGCGGGCGATCACGTGGGGCTGGTGCTGGTGGACCGCAACACGGTGGCGGTGGGGCCGTGCGACGTCAACCTGTCCTTCGGGGCGCACCCAGCGGAAATCAGCGGCCGCGTGCGCTTCCTGCACCCGCTGCACAACTTCGCGCTGGTGTCGTACGACCCAGCGGCACTTCCACCGGAGGCGCGGGCGAAGGTGGGGCACTGAGCCGACCCTGTTATATGCAGTCTGCTTCACAGTATCGCCGTGCCACCATTACGCGCCATGGCTAGGCTATGCTTTTACCAGGCGATAGAAAGCATACGGGCGATCAGCAAGTGGGATATGTTGGATTGCCCGATGTGAGTCCAGCCCAACCACCGGCCCACACTGCAGGTGCGCGCGGCGGAGCTGCTGCCGCACCCGTCCCTCAAGCGCGGCGAGCTGGTGCGGCTGGTGGGGCTCACCAAGCACCTGCGCGTCATGCAGCGCACCTCCACCGTCACCAACGCCACGGCGGCGCTCACCATCCCCAGCGCCGAGGTGCGACTTTGCACACACACGTTCGTTGTGTAGCCCTGATCCTGCCAGAGCATCAACACATTCGGACCTTCTGCCCGTGTGCAGTTCAGTGCGGCTATTGATAGTTTGCGTGGTTGTAACCTTTCCTTTGCCGCCCAGGTTCCCCGCTTCCGTGCGGTGCACGAGGAGGTGATCAAGCTGGACCAGGACTTCGGGGCCACCTTCAGCGGCTGCCTGACGGACAACCGCGGCCGCGTGCGCGGCCTGTGGTGCAGCTACTCGGAGCAGGTGGAGAAGGAGGAGCGAGAGTGGTGCGCGGGGCTACACGCAGCCGTGTTCCACCCCTGGGTGGAGCAGCTGGCGCGCCTGCTGGACAAGGAGAACCCAGGGCCGCCGCCGGCAGTCAGGTGCGTGCTGTGGTATGCCTGGTACCATTGTAAGGTAGCCGCATTGGCAACTCATAATAAGCCGTGTATGTCGGCTAGCAGCGCACCGGAGAACAGGGAGCCCTTGACCGTGCCCTTGCCGGCTTAGTGTTTGACACCAGTTTCACAGGACACACGACGCTCCTGCCCTCCACCCGCAGCGTCCTGGACGCCGAGCTGGAGGCCGTGCTGCTGTCTAAGGCGGCGCAGTTCGGGCTGCCCGCCGAGTGGGTGTCGCGGCTGGACCTGCTGGACCCCGAGCGCCGCCAGGTGCTGCGCGTGCGCTCCTGCGTGGCGCAGTCGCCGGCGGCGCAGGTGCTGCGCAGCGGCGACATGCTGCTGGCCGTGTCGGGCCGCCCTGTCACGTGCTTCCAAGACGTGGAGCGGCTCATCAGCGAGACGGCAGCGGCTGCAGCAGCAAACGGGGCAGGGCCAGGCGCAGCAGCACTGTCCGAAGGGAGGAGTACGGCTGGGCAAGGGGACGCGGACGCGTCAGGGAGGGGGAGAGCGCGGGAGGAGGGCGAGGGGGAGGGGCCGGCGAGCAAGCGGGCGCGGGTGGAGGAGGCGGGGGAGGAGGAGGGGTCTGCGGCGGCTGCCCCGGCAGCGCCGTCTATACACCTGACCATCTACCGGGCTGGTGCGGTGCTGGACGTCGAGGTGGTGCTGGGGCGGGAGGATGGCATGGGCACCGGGCGCCTGGTGCATTGGTGCGGCGCGCAGCTGCAGGCGCCGCACCGCGGCGTGCGCGAGCTGGGCTTCCTGCCCGAGGGCGCGGCGGGCGTGTACATCAGCCGCTGGCACCACGGCTCGCCCGCGCACCGCTACGGGCTGTACGCGCTGCACTGGATCCAGCAGGTCAACGGCGTGGACACGCCGGACCTGGACTCGTGAGTGCCGTAACGGGCGCGGGGCTGTGGGAAGGCTACGGCGCGTGACGTACCCAACTGAACCATGCACTCCGGGCACGGTCAGCGTACCATTGGCTAGCCCATGTGCACACGTAATTAAGGACCTAGGTGCGTATTATTGTTTCCCCTGGCCTGTCTGGCCAACCATCTTCACGTGATCCTGACAGTTCCTGGCTTAGTGTCTCACTGGCTGCCTGTCCGTCACGCTGCAGCTTCCTGGCGGCCGTGGCGGACTGCGAGGACGGCACGTTCGTGCGCCTCAAGGTGTGCCACCTGGAGACGACGCAGCCCAAGGTGCTGACGCTCAAGATGGACCTGCAGTACTGGCCCACCTGGGAGCTGCGCCTGGACGCCACCACCTGCACCTGGCGTCGCCTACAGCACAGCCCCTTCCCCTTCAGGACCAAGCACCTGCCCGCGCCGGCCGTCGAGGAGCACAAGGGAGAACCCATGCAGCAGGGGTAGTGGTTCACTAGGCATGTGACGGTTTCGTATCCTTATGATTCGGGACAAGAATGAAGGGCGGGGGCGCTCGGCGGCGGCTTTCGGTGCTGCGAATACACGGTACGAGGGATGTGATCGCGGGTTTGGGGCCTGCTGGTGGGAGCAAGACGCGCTTAGTTCATGTGAGTGCATGCCAGGCGAGCGCATGCATGTAGTCAACGCCGTCAGGCGCTGAAGTGCACTTCCGTGTGTGCTGGCAATGGTTCTGCGGGCAACATCGAAGCTGTCAAGGTGCTGTCATCCTGTTTCCTAGCTACGCTGGCGTCATGTCGCATTGGGCGTACCCAGTACTTGGGCTTCACCGCTTAAAAACTATAATGAAACATGCTGTTCATGTGCCAGGGGAGAGGGGTAGGTAGGCCTGCCCAACAACAACCTGCATTCGTGCTCATGGGCTGGTAGGCTGATAGGCAATGCGGGAGCAAGAGTCCGGGGTGGACCTTTGGCGCAACGCTTACAGTTCGCCGCCCTTGCGGCTCACAACAAGCTGAGATGGCGAGTGTGCTACGGCGGTCACCGGCCTGGTGGCTGGCGGTTTTGGCCGCAGTAGTACCGATATTGCACGGCAAGGTGTGGTCCGCCTTGCCTGAGCTCTTTCGGTTTGCAGACCTCATCAGCTCCTTCGTGCGGCCCAGTGCTTATTCAAGGTGTGTTTACTCGGCCAGCCAAGTAACGCAGCAGGTGTCCAGAAAAGGCTGCCTTTTCGGCTTCCAGTTGCAATTGCGTACAGCTGTAAGTGCTGTCTGAACGTATGCGTACCATAGCCGCTGTTCATGGTTAACCCACGAGTAAGAGGCAGTGCCAGGCCTAATCTCGTTTGCATGGCACGTAGGCGGTCTGTTACGGCGGTACCGGTAGCCAACGCACGGTTTCCAAATTTCCCAGGACCACCATATGTCCATGTCTGCCATGACATGATAAGCAACAATCATGTCGAATCCAGCTATTTGGAGTCCTGTAGAACCCCGAAAGCAGTCCATGTGAGTGTCAGGTGGATTTTCCCCACCACGCCGCCATCAAAGCGTCCAACCTCCTCCAATGCCTACCACAGACCCTTGATGCAACCCCTACTGTACAGCAAGCGCCTTCTCTGCACCTGACCCGCAAGCCAGCCTGCCTTATGTCCCCAGACACTATGTTCACCAATCTTAGGCACGCTGCAGCGACAATGCGCCCAGCTCTGTACCTACCCCTGCCCCCTTTCGCCTTCAATAGGCCCCCGTCACACCTTACAACCTTCACATCGTGCCAGGTCGTGCTAACTGCACGAACGCCAACGGTGTCCCACCCACCCTCACTCTCTCTCTCTCTCACACTCACCCCATGACAACTCTCCCATCCACCCCCCATCACCCCCCACAACACGCACACCCAACGGTCACACCCAACGCACACACGCCCACCCCGCCTCGCGCCCCTCACTAGGACTGCACGGCCAGGCGCTTGAGGTGCTCCGTGAAGGTGGCCAGCGACACGTCGTCCGTGTTGATCACCTCGGCCGACATGGGCGTGGAGGAGGTGTAGGTGGACGACGGGTTGAGCTTCACCAGCAGGAAGCGGGCCTGTGGGGACGAACGGGGCGAAGCACGGCCACACGATCAGGCGCCAGCAGGGGACGCAACGCGATGAAAGGTACTGCCTTGGGCAGCAGGAACGAACGGGGAAGCACAACGCGTTGCTGTGCGTCTCGTTCATGCTGCATGCATGCGTTGGCCTCTGCTGTCACAACCCTATACTGCTACCAGTAAAAAGGCCTGCGGCCCCAGCACCAGCACCAGCAGCAGCAGCAGTACGCACCTGGCTGCCGTTGTAATCGCAGTCCACGATGCGCGGCACGGGGAAGCGCCGCCGCACCATCTCCTTGGCCTCCGCCTGTGGCGCCGCCAGCAGCTGCGCGAAGGCGGCGTGCTCCTGCTGCAGGTGGTACTCCGCCTTGCGCCACTGCGGGGCGGAACAGGGTATGGTGCAACAAGGTATGGCTCATGGCTAAGGACTGGGCGAGAGATTTTGAGGACTGCGAAAAACTGCATGGAGGCAAAATAGAGAGAGGATAAGGGGCGAAGACCGCTCGGGAGCAGCATCCACGCCCAAAAGAAGCAGCACCTCGTTCCTGCCAGACTGAGCTTACTGGACCATGCTTCCATTTCTCATGGGGCGCATGAGGCCTGTGCGAAACACTACCCAGCGTCCTCCTGCCGAAGAGAAAGGGGCGCCTCTGCCCCCATCCTGCCCAGGTGCAGCCCCCACCCCGCCATCCTTGCAGGCTTGCGGTTCATTCACTTTGCCGCTCCGCAGATGCACCCAACCCCCTGCGCCTTCCCTCCCCTCCCATGCACCCCCGCCCCCCTGCTTGCCTGCGCGATGGTTGTCCCGTGGAACACCACCACGTAGAAGTATGCGTCCAGCAGCAGGATGCGCTCCGGCAGGATGGAGGACACGTCCAGCAGCACGGGCTCTGGCGGGCCGTTGAAGGTGTAGCTGGTGAGCTGCGGCTGGATCATGACCATGGCGTCTGGCACCGCCACGCGGAACAGCGACATGCGGTAGTAGGCCGTCTCGTCGGGCGAGTTGCCGAACACCTGGGTAGGATAGGGGGAGAGGAAGGGGAGGGGGTGGTGGGTTAAGAACCTGGGCGTAAGCAGCAGGCCGGGAGAGGGGTGAGCAAGGATGGTGGTGGAGTGCGAGGGTGTGCAGTGTTCTGGGAGATGGGCGGACATTAGGTGGCCATACATGGCTGAAGTGCTCGCGGGTTGATGCATTGCATGGCAGCCCAACTCGGCGGCGCTGACGCCCTTCCCCAAGCACCGCGGCAGCAGGTCACCCTAAAAAGACGCGTTCCACCCAGCCGCCACTGCCCTCCCTCGCTCTCTCCTCCCTCCCTCCCTCCCTCCCTCCCTCCCTCCCTCCCGCCCTCGCCCCACGCGCACCTGCACGAACTGGCTGCGGCGCAGGTTGAACATGAAGGAGGGGTAGAAGGACAGCTCCGGGCGCAGGTTGAAGGACTGCGGGTCGTCTTTGCGGTAGTCGCCGAAGCGCTGCGCCAGGCGGATGAGCGCGCGGTCCAGCCAGCGCGTGGCGTCGAAGTCCTCCTCCGTCTCCATCTTGTGCGTGGCCAGGCGCGCCATCAGCACCGCGGCAGCCTCCTGGTCGAAGCCTGGGCGGGCGGGGTGAGGGTGTGGGTGGGGGTGGGCAGGATGAGGGGAGGATCAGCGGGGTGTAGTACACGGCGGGAAGTGTTTGGTGCCATTGTAGGATGTGGGGCAATGGGACTCTGGGTGGAAGGAAGCGTAGTGCAGTTATTGCAGTGTTGTGGCGCGCTGGAATGTGCCGGCCCTAGGGACGTTCCTTTCCGTCCGAGTGCCAGCTAGGTCTCTGGTTCACCTGTGATGACCTCCCCGATCTGCGTGCCGTCGATCCACCTCCGCGTGACGGTGGTGACGCGGCAGCGCGTCTCGCCCTTCTGGTGGTGCATGTAGCGCGTGATGAACTGCAGGAAGAACTGGCTGTTGGCGCCAGCGTCGGGGCCGCCGCCGGCGTCGCGGCTGGGGGACGGGGTAGGCGGCGGGGGCAACGGGAGCCGGGCAGGTGCCGTCAGGCCGTGAAGCACCACAACACAGCCCAGCTGCACCCCAAAGCAGCCCCGTTTCCCCCTGCGAGAGCTCAATCGCTCACGCTTGTGGCTGCTGGCCTTGCACCCAACACCACTTCGTACGCCTTGATTGGTCCCTGGCTTCTAGGTAAGCCCAGCCGCAACCCTCGGCCCCCGCTCCCCCACCCCTCGTCCTACCGCCTACCACTCCCCCCCTCCCCACTCACTTCCCGGTTGCCGTGATCTCGAACATGGCCGCCACGCTGGTCTCGTAGTCCACGGAGCACATCTTCCAGGTGGTGGTGCCGCCCAGCCCCACCTCCGTCTCAGCAACGTGCGGGCTCTTCTTCTCCACGCGCGCCGCCGGGCCCAGCAGGCCTGCCACCTGCGTGCACCGCCCCGCCACGTGCCATAAACTGTCAACTCCACAACCATGAATAACCGGTCAAGGATCTAACCCCATCCATTTTCCAAAATGGACCATGCCCCAGCAAGCCCTCCACGTGCGTGCCCCCAACCCCCAGTGCCACCATGTCACCACCCCGTCGGCCCACCACGGTGTATTACCGTCCGGCGTCCCAGCCCCGCCTCATGCACGCAATTCGCACACCGGAGCCCGCGGCAGGGGCAGACCAAGACAGGGGCAGGGGGCCGCACACGCACTCAGCATGCCGCAGCTGCTGCTGCAACGTACTCCAGCCGCCCCAACCCCCCTTACCTTGATGTCTCGCGACGGGATGACCTCGAAGGTGGCGTTTGAGGACAGCCCCAGGAAGCCCTCCTCGCCCTCGCGCGTGAACAGGCGCTTGAGGCTGTCCTTGAACACCACGTTGTGGTACGTGTCCGTCTGCACCGTCAGCCCGCCCGTGGTCAGCACCGCGTCCTTCATCTCAGCCACGCCGACCTGGGGGGGGAGGAGGTGGATGGAGGGAGGTGGCGAGGGGCCGTGAGCGTCACGGCAGGGTGAGGGGAGGGCATCCGGGCAGCGCGATGTGCCTGATCCTGACCGCCACTGGCAGCCGTAGCAGCAGTGGGTAGCAGCACTCGCGAGAGCTCAACACCGCATTTTAGACAACATTACGGCCTGATGGCCTCCGTTGGCTCCCCGCAATCCAAGACTGCGCAGGCCCCCCTCTTACCGCTTTTCCCCTCCCCGTCCAGCCCGCCACACGCTTCCCCCCTGCCCCACCTGGTCCAGCGCGCACACGAACATGTCTAGTGCGTGCCCGTGCGCCACCAGCTCCCCCGCCACGCCGTCGTAGAACTTCTTGGCCTTGCGGAAGTGCGGCGCAGAGTCCTTGGCCAGGTCCTGGGGCGGAAGGGGGACAGGGGGAGCGTGGGCAGCACGAAGCAAGGTTAGGGTGTGGGCTTTGTGCTACATGGCAGTAAGCGCAACAAGGTCCTAAGGCCTAACCAGCCGCAGACCCGAGGCGCAGGAAGGCCCCCGTCGCACGGTCCCTCAGCACGTCAGGGCCCCGGCTGCACCCGGCACGTCATGCATGCGCAGCTGGATGGCATGGAGCACACCGCCACCATTGCCATGGAGGACCAAGCACCGTGAAGCTCCACGCCCGCGCCCTGACCCCGGCTGCCCGCACCTTGTGCGAGCGGATCTCCTCCGTCAGCTCCCTGTTGACCACCTTGCCGCTGCCCTCCGTGCACGGCCCGCCCACGAACAGCATGATGCGCGCGGCGCAGTTGCCCGGGGGCACGGAGGCGCCCATCAGCGCGGTGGCCACCTGGTGGGGTGGGGTTCGCGGGAGAAGGGACGATTTGAGTGTAACAAGCTAACAACGACGTTGTTGGTCGGCGCCGTTACCCACCATCCCGACCCGTAACCCAGAACCAGTCCGCAAGGTTGGAGGGATGGGTGTGGGGCGTGCCGGTGTTCATGCGGGAGGTGGTGCACAAAGGGCAGCAAGCAGCAAGTACAGGTTGTGCCACAACCGGGTGCCACAGCCAAAAGCCAACGTGGATGCTGCTGTGAAGCTGTCCCTATTGCGTGGAGATGCTTCGGCCTTCCGTACTTGCTGTAGACCTGCTGCGGCTGGTACGTGACCTTGTGCACCCGGCATGTGCAACAGTTCTTTACCAGCCACCAGTGCCCCGCCGCCCCTCGTTTGCCATCCCCGGTAGCCACCTCGTCCAGAAGGCCCCCTGCCACCCTCAGCTCCCCACTTGTCCTCTCGCCCAGGGCTTCCGCTGCCCCCTTCACTCCACCGCTCCTCATCCCCTCCTTTCTCCGTTATGGCCCCACCTTCGCGCCCGTTCCCAACCATCCCAGTCACTACCTCCGCCACTGAGCAATCCTCCCTTCACATCCCATCCCCTCCCCACCTGCAGCGCCGTCCCCGTGCACCTCGCCGGGCGGTGCGTCGCGATGACGGGGTACGAGTCCTTCTGCAGCTCCTCCAGCGCCGTGGTCAGCGTGAACTCGCACTCGCCCAGCGGCATCAGGAACTTGCGCTGCTGCCCGTGCGGCGCTGCGCCCGGCCCGCCCGCGGGCCCGCCCGCCGGCCCGCCCGCGCCCGGCCGCCCCGCCGGCCCCCCCGGCCCCCGCAGCCCCAGCTGCTCCACGATCTGCGCGCTGGTGTACTCCTTGCTGCCGCGGAACACATAGGCCTTGGAGCACTCTGTGAAGCCCAGCTCGTACACGTGCACGTGCGTGCCGAAGGTGACCAGCCCCACGTACGCCCACTCGGGCAGCGTCTGGATGGCCTGGAAGTAGAAACAACGCATGTGGGGAAGCAGGCACACAGAGCGTGGGGTAAGGCGGGCATGTGCAGCGCACGGCTCTGACAGCCATGTAGTGTGCACGGGCGCGCGGGGTTCGCCTGGGTGTGAGCGTTTGCGCTTTGAGTGCTGGGCGGTGTGCGGCTGTAAGGATCATGCAACGCACCTGCATGATGGCCGTCTTGCACGCCCCCAGCTCGTCCTCCGACACGCACGTGTCGATGAGGAACAGGTAGGCGGGCGGGTGCGGCGCCACCGTCTTGGGCAGCGTGTACTCAATGGTGCAGTAGTTGGGGTACAGCTCGGCGGGCATGTTCTGCTCCGAGATGCCCTGGTAGTGCGCGGGGAAGTGGTTGCGGCTGTGGCAGAAGGGGCAGATCCACACTTTGGTGTAGAAGTCCACCCGGGCGTAGGGGTTGAGGATGGCCGCGCACTGCTTGCAGGGGATGGGCTCGTACGGCAGGACCTGAAGAGAGGGGGCATGGGGGTGGGAGGTTTGAGATGGGGGCGGCAAAGGGAGGAGTGGGGTAAGGGGAAAAACGGTTCAGGGGGGGTGGGCTGGAGTCCTGGGGTTGGCCATGAGCCCCGGGCTGCCGTGGGGGAACGCGTGAACCGTGAAGGGGGGAGGAGGGCTGGATGGGGTGGCAAGACCACAGGTGTTTGGCGGAGGGAGACGACAACGTTTGCCTGCAGAACCATAAACCGTCTGTGCACACGGTCTTAGCATAGAGCTCATTTGCGCCAGAGGACCAGTCTGACGCGCCCTCTTAGAGCCGCAGGCACCGAACTCTTCCCGAGATCTGGCGCCTAGTCTCCCCCCCTCCGCCCCGGCCCCCCAACACACACGGAGCGCGTGTGACATTACCAGAGGTTGTCAACCGATCTTCACCGGTTACTATGCGTACGTTGGTGGGATACAGCCTAGCGGCCACAGCCCCTGCGCTTGGTAGGAGCCTGGAAGGCACCCAGCTCTGCTTCCACCCCCTACCCCATGCTGGTTGCTGCACACTGGCTCACGCACCGGCATGGTGGGGATTTGCTTGTTTGGCGTGTAGACCGCCGCGAAAGGGATCACACATTTGGTGGCTTCCAGTTTGCTGTTGGGCCAAATGTTCCAAGTGAGTCGCACTCCATCTATGTCCTCCAGTTGGGCGAAGTCCATGGCTGCAACGTCAATGGACCGCTACAGACAAGTAATATATGGGGTTCCGTGCGCTGAGCGTGTAGTGCTAACCAGGCTGAAGCAGGTGGGACAAGGCCGATCGGGTGTTACAAAGGACTGGAACGGAAGAGGTACCTACAGACTGCCTAACAACTATGTGCAAGTCGTTAAGTGTAAGCGTCAGCGATCTCGCTGTTAAACACAGGCGAGGAGTTGGGACACGCGAGCACAGACACAGGGCAATGCTGTGTGATGCCCCTGTATTTGGCAATTTGGTAAGAAAACTACTTATTCCCTGCAGTGCTTAGACGGAGCCTGGTTGGACCCGACTGCACGCTGCGCTGAAAGTACGAGTTTATGGAACCGTCGTCCTGTACACACGCGTCAGCGCACATGCTATCGTGTAAAAATAGCTGCACTGTTCGCACTGCCCACATACTGCTTGCTTCTCTTATGCGGTAACCCAGTTTACCCCAAGCTACCCCAAACACTACCTGGGCTTTCCCTTCTTCGCTCATAGCACTGCCCGACAATTGCTTGTAGTGCACGGGCATCACATCGTTTGGCCTATGCCTTGCCACCCGGCTTAGGTGTAGACACAGAAAATGTTGGGACCTAGACCCCGGATACACAGCTGAGAGGTACCAAGGGTGCCTGTCAGGATGTCCGCAAATCAAAGCTACGATGGGCTATCTATGCCGGTTGTCGAGAGGTGCGCACGGCCAGCATGACCGCCACATTTCTTTGGCCAGCCAGTACTTTACCGGTCCCGCTTGTGAGAGGAGGCGCCCATTGTCACACCACGTGTTTCAGAACGGCTTTTAGCAGCTGTACCCCGCATGTCGGCTTATCACTTGACATGGTCCGGCATGCACTGCCACCCGCGCCCCTTATTCATTACCCCGCCATATTGTCAACACGCCTTGCGTGGCTCTCAGGTCCTCGCATCTCGAGGAGTACACTCGCACGCGGCCAGCGTCCGCCGGCAGCCGGCCACGCAGCCTGCTGAACAAGCTGGCCAACGCAGCTTCAGCGGTCCAGTGCGACGACGACGACGGCGACCCACCTGATGCAGAGCCCTGGGTGCTGGAGGGCTGGGGTGACGGGCCGAGCGTGGTGGGTCCGTGCGCACAGGGTAGTTCTCTAGCACCAGGATGGAATGGGGCACGGGTGGGTAGCTGCAGGGTAAGCGCACGTGGGTAACAGTTAGCCTCCGTCGGCGCCAGCCCTTGCACCAGCTTCACGCATCTACCATGAGCACAGACATGCACAATGAAGCATGTCCCAATCCGGTTGGTCCTTTAACTGCAGACGGAGGCTGCGTGCCAAGCAGCGCTAAAGCTGGCGCCGTACCTCAGGAACGTCCCAACGACGCTTGTGGGCTTGGGCGCGGCGGGCACACGGCGGGTGCTGAGCGCGGGGCCGCAGGGCCGCAGCAGCCCGCTTAAGGCCTCAGAGGCCAGGAGGAAAGTGGGCTCGGTGCTATCTGCCGCCCAGGTGGGACCCATGTCAAGAAAGCACATAACTGAAATGAATCGCAACCTGCACAGGACACATCACGGCTGATCATTTGCCTACCTGCAGGCCGAGCGGCGAACAGCGTATGCCGCCTCCCCGGCCCGGCGGCCCCCTCCGCCCGCCACCATGGACTTGGGCGATGAGTCGGACGTGGAGGTGGAGCGCAACTCGGCGCCAGTGGCCAGGAGGCAGCCGGCCGCACCATTGGGCGTGCCGGCCGGCCGCGGCCCGGTGCCTGCAGCTGGGGGCGGCCGGCCGGGGGCGCTGCAGCCCCGGCAGCAGACCACGCCGCAGCGGCAGCCGCCTGCCGGCAGCTCCGTGCGTCAGTTCCAGCAGTCCATCGCACAGCAGCTGGTGCAGAACACGCCCCCAGTGCCGCGGACGACTGGGCGGCCGTCGATAGGAGGGTCCGGCGGGGGCGTGCTGTCTGCTGCTGCGTCCCCCCAACGCGGCAGCGACAGCCAGGTCTCCCCTGCCAGGTCGCGCCAAGTAAGCGGTGGCGAGCCGCTGCAGCAGCCACCATCGGCAGCAGCAGCGGGCACGCCTGTCCGTGGGACGCTTATAGCAGCGCGAGCGGTGGGCTCCGGGGCGGCAGGGGCACAGGACAGCCACCACAGCTCGCCCGTGGGGAGGCCGCCGCCCCACCCTCCCGCTCTGCAGCACGCACAGAACCCATCCTCGTCACCCTCGCCCTACCCCCACAGCAACCTGGATCCACACAGCCATGCCCCAGGGGCAGGCGCCCCGGGGGGCGCAGTGGCCGGCGGCTCTGTGGCCTCCCCCGGTATAGGCACGCGGCCGAGGCCAGGGAGACGCCTGAGCACAGGCCCCAGCGACCCAGGGGGCGCCAGCAACCCAGCCCAGGCCCCACTTGACAGCCAGTGCAGTCCTGTGCCTCGCTCTTCATCCTTCAATTCACCTGCCAACCGGCAACCGCCCCCAGCCAGCCACGAACCCCAAGCCGCCCCCTACTCCCCGGCGAGCCTAACCGCACCGCCTCCGTTGCCTGGCCTTTTACCCACGGGGCGGAGAGGCAGCTCGTTCCGTGCGGACTCGGGTCTAGGCGGCTGGGACACCGACGGGCCGCCTACGCCCACTCACGGCTCCAGTCCCTCCTTGTGGGTTGGCCCAACGGGCGCGGCCAGTAATGGTCCCGTGGGTCTGCAAGCAGGGACAGTGGCACCCTTGCGGCGGGACCAGCTGCAAGGTACTAGCCGGCTGCAGCGTGACAGGTCTGGAACGGGATCTGGGTTACCTCCTGGGTCGCCTGGCACCTCTGCGGGCGGGATACCTCCGGGTGGCGAGTTGGCGACTGGCCAGCAGCAGCAAGGTGTGGGGCGGCTGGGCTCGGGCGGGGGCCGGCTGGGCACTCGGGGGTCAGGTGCTGGTAATCCCCCGGGGCTGCGGTCTCCCTCACCGGACAGGACGTCGGGCGGGGGCATGCCTGCGGCTGTGTTCCCTGCGCCGATGCAGGACGCCCTGACGGAGTTTGTGCAGCACGGGCCGCCCAGCGCGGGTAGCTCGCAGGACCGCGGGGGGAGCGCGGGGCAGGGGGCGCGGGGGTCGGCGGGGAGCCAGCCGCCCCCTGTGCCGTTCCATGTGCCGGCATCGGTACCCATGCGTGTCACAGGTTTGACAAAGGCGCGTGTTGGATAGCGCTGTGTTACAAGTTCAGGCATGCGGTATCAGCAATGTGGCCTGCTGGTGTGACGGTTGTTGGGTTTGATATGGGTTTGGGTTGCATGCATGGGGCACGCATGTTGCGTATGGGGCTGCATGGGCCAGGCGCGCACGCGCACTGAGAAGTGCAAGCATGTGGCTTGTGGCAGGGCAGGGCAGGGCAAAAGCTGTTGTTCTGCTTGCTGGATATGGGTCATGCATGTTTGGGTGGACCGTTAATGTGACAGTTATAAAGGCGTGGCATCTGGCAGTCCTGATGTCAACGTCTACATGGTAGTGGTGATCGTTAATAAGAAAGCGTTTTGGCGAGGCAGGCGCGGCGCAATGGCTGCAGGCGAGCCCTCGCTGTTGTTGACAAGGCTAGCTGCACGATGTGTAGTTGCTAGCACGACAAATGTAGGAAGGTGCAAGTGTGCATATACGCGTCAGACAATCGCGTGAGGCCACGTGTCAATGGCAACATGTTGGATCTCGTCCATGATGCTCCCAAGTGTTCCGCACCATGGGAGCCCCCATGCTTCGCATGTGTAAGAGCGCCCCTGGTCGGTGGTCGCTACATCGCTGTCATGCTGGTAGCCATTGCATACGACACTGAGTCAACATGGATCTGCCATGCCCCTAATGGTCGCACCAAGTGAATGCCCTCCACCTTGCTTAGAAGCACCAGGCTTCATGCCACTGGCCAGCACTGGCAGTGTATCATCACGTCAACGGTCAACAACTGCTGGCCAACTCCGCCCAGGCCAGCCACCACCAAGGCCCATAGCCCACATGTCGTTGGCCTCGTTGCTAGTTAAAAGCCTTTGCTAGTTAAAAGCCGTGCAACCAGGTCAGGCGCCGGGTATGAGCTGGACAGCGAGTCGGCAATCCCACACACCACCTGGAATGTAACACAAAATGCCAATGCCAAATCCCGCATGCGATGCACACCCGCACCGTGCCACTGACACACCAGCCCCTGGCAGTCATCACCGTGCGCCTGGCAGCTGCTTGGGGGGCGCCGGCCCCTGCACGGCCGCTATCCGCGCCTCTATCCGGTTCTCCTGCTGCAGGTACTGCCGCACTGTGGGGGGCAGCAGCGGCCCGGGCTCCCGGGGGGCCTCCTGCCCCAGCTGCTGCCGCATCCAGGCGCGCACCGACAGCGGGTTGGGCTGCTGCAGCGGTGGGTTGGCCGGCCGCAACTCCCCGGGCCGGTCCACCAACCTGCAGCCAACGACGCAGGGGAGGAGGCCGATCACAGCACTAGTTCAGACGACAACGTTGCGTGTGCACATGGCGTTCCGATATTGAGTACTACTATGGTGACGGCAATCCGCAACACCGTGTCACCAACGCCATTGCGCAAAGCTGTTAGTCCCCGGAGGCACATTATGAGGTTTTCCTCATGCGCACTGAAATCCTCCTTCCGCTCTGCTTGGACCACGCAACCGCGTCCTTGGCACGCGCCCCCGCCCGGTCCCCGCCCCGCCCCGGTCTGCCCCCTACACCCTAGCTTTACCCACTGCACCACCGCACCCGCGGCCTGCCGCCAGCCAGGCATATCTCCCAGCCATCTACCCCCACGTCTCATCCGTAGCATCCATAGACCCAGTACGCCCGCCGGTGCCCTTCACCACTCCAACACCACCATCGAGCGCTCTGCTTCTGCCCCCTCACCCTCCCCCCTGCCCCCCTGCTCACTCGATGAACGCCACGGGCGCCGCGTCCCTCTCCCTCCATCCCGCCCGCACCAGCCGGGTGTAGCCCCCCGGCCGCGTGTGGTAGCGCAGTGCCAGCTGCGTGAACAGCTTGTGCAGCTCGCGGTCCGTGCGCACGATGCCACGTGCCTGCGTCCACGCGTCGCGCGTGCCCTGTGGCGATTTGGGTCGGACGGAGGCGTTGGTATAATGGATGAAACTGGATTAGGAGCGGGATTGGAGCCACGGCTGCGTGGATTTGCCAGTGGTGGGGGGGGCGGCGTTGGGTCGGGCGTGGACTGCAGCGTTGGTAGTGCGGTGAGGTACAGGTGCAGAGCTGTAATGAAGCATGATGAGAGTAGGGGTTCGAGCTGCTGCACGCGTATCTGTGTGCTGTAGTGAGCTTCCGTTTACTGTGGAAGCGGTGTAGGGCGGCTGTCAAACCCCTGGTGCGGGGGGAATCCCCACCCGACTCCCCACACGTACACACCAGCATAGCGCACAGTTTCTGTCCGAAGGCCCATCGCTGCGTTAGCTAGCCAGTACTGTCCACCACATGTGCCTTGCAACATGTGCACATCCATCCATTCGCTCCACAAAGGGCACAGGGCTGCCCTTGCGCCACTCCGCACCTGCTTCCCCAGCGTGACGATGTGGTCCGCATACCGCTGCAACGTTTTTGCTTTGGCTAGCGTTGTGCGTATTCGCTCCTTCTCTATGAGTTGTGTGACCATCGTCCTGCAGGTAGCACACGCGCTGACATCAAGAAGGGCCGGTCTCCCCTGAGCAGTGCGAGACATCATGTACTCTTACTTCATCATGCTTAATCTGTGCTCCCATTTCCTATTGAGGCGATTCCAGTTGCCTAAGTGAAGGCGCACACGCGCCATCGTGGTGCTGGTACCAAACGTTCAGCAGCACACAAGGCTTGTGTCAACCCAGTCCTACTAATGTGCAGCAAATGGCCTTAGGACAGGGGGTAACTAGGTACGTGCCCAACGGGCTGGCTGAGCCGTGCTCATTTCGGGGGCACAACCACCTTAACGACATAAAGTGTCTTTGCTGCGTCCCGCTGTATCCCTTTTCCAGTTCGGTTGAAACGCTATTACTGGGTCGATACAACACCGACCCCCTGTCGTATCTCTGGGGTACACACTTGCAGAATGTTGCTGCAGCGCCCCAACGTGCGCCTTGGCCAGCGCGCCTCTGGCCGGCAGTCTTCTGTTTCTGCGATGCGTCCGGTTGCTTTCAGCGGCCGTGCTCCCTCGGCGTCTGTTCCAGCGAGCTCGTCCCCCGCTGCTCGCAAGGCTCAGCCTGCCCGCGGTCGTCGTGCAATGGCTGTCGCCGCTGCCGCTACTCAGGAGAAGGGTGAGATCACATGACGTAGCGGTTCAACCGCGCTAAAGATCCGTATGGCAAGGGGTACATCGCACGCCGCCGCTAAGTGCATGTGACACCGATTGCCTACCTGAACCAATTTGTTGCGCAGTGCACGAGCTGACCGTGCAGCCTGTGAAGAAAATTGAGGGCACTGTGAAGCTGCCCGGCTCCAAGTCTCTCTCCAACCGTATCCTCCTGCTGGCTGCCCTGGCCGAGGGAACCACCCTGGTCAAGAACCTGCTGGTGGGTAGACCTCGTTCCTTCGCCAGCTGCGCTGCAAACCAGCCCTCATTATCCCCCAGTAGCCGCTCTATTATTTCCTGCACATCACTCCAACGCCAGCGCCCTTACTTCTCAACCCGTTCCTTGCACAAGATTGGCGCCACACCCCCACCCCATCCCCTTGCCCCCAGTGCCCTCCCTCCTGGCACCGCCCACCCTTACCCCACCGCCCGCCTTTCCCCTGCCTCCTCTGCATCCTCACACCCCACCTGCTAATCCCCGCAGGACAGCGATGACATCCGCTACATGGTGGGCGCGCTGAAGGCGCTGGGCGTGCAGCTGGAGGAGCGGTGGGAGATCGGGGAGATGGTGGTGCACGGCTGCGGCGGGCGCTTCAAGGCGGAGGGCGCCGAGCTGTTCCTGGGCAACGCCGGCACTGCCATGCGCCCGCTCACGGCCGCCGTGGTGGCCGCGGGCCGCGGCAAGTGAGTGGGGGGCGGGCTGAGTGGGCCGGGTGGGCCTGTGGGGGCGAGCCGTCGTGTTTGGGTGTGGGATGGCAGCCATTGCACAGCCATGCGGCCGGTCAATGGCCGCCGTGGTGGCTGCGGGCCACGGCAAGTGAGTGCCAGATGGGCGGGATGGGACCGGTGGGCCTGTGGGGCGGGCCGTTATGAGCGGTGCGGGATGGGAGGGGGTGCGGTTGGGTTGGTGGGCCGTGCCATCTGTACGGGTGGGTTGTGGGGACGGGTTGCAGGGGTGGGGGCAGCAGGCGGGGGAGGGGTGGGGGTACGGGGGGTGAGGACGGTTCGGCTGGAGCCCTGCTGGATGACGAAACTGTTGAACTGGTAAACTGTGTCGTACGCCGTACCTGCGGGGCGGCGCTGGCGAAAAAACAACTTTCGTGTCTGGACTTCCGACAGCAGAGGGCAACACAACAATCCCGACATACGCCGGTTCGGCAGCACTCACATGCATCAGAATATATATACCGGTCGGATACCGGTCCATGCTGATGGTACACGTGGCATAGTTGGCACTTTAGAGCCAGGCTGGAACCAAGGCTAGGCGTCATCAGGGAATAGCGCAGTGCGAGTGGCACGCGGGCGCATGCTGCCAGGTGCCCAGGTCAGGGCGCCTGTTGGGTTCGGGAGGGGCGTGGAAAACTTTTAACGAGGAGTCCGGGTGGGACTCAGCACGCCAGCTGGTACGAGGTGCTACAACATTTCATGCATTTGCCTGCTGGATGACGACACCCTTTTTCTGGTAACCTGTCGTACGCCGTACCTGCGGGGCGGCGCTGGCGAGAATTCAACTTTCGTGTCTGGACTTCCGACAGCAAAGGGCGCACTGCACCGCGAGCCCACGCACGCCAAAAGCCCATGCACCCACGCGGCACTTGCATGCCCACCAGTCCGCGCACCAACCCACATAGCCTCACACAATGCACCCGTCACCCTACACACTGCTCCTTGCCTCCGCACCCCCGCCCCCTAGCCGCCTCCCCAGCACCTGCAACCGCACCACGGCCCCCTGCCTCACCCTTCTTCCCTGACCACTCCCCCTGCCTGCTGGCTCCCCCTGCTCCCTCCCTCCCTCCCTCCCCCTCCCTCCCCCCTTAATACACAGGTTCGTGCTGGACGGCGTTGCCCGCATGCGCGAGCGGCCCATCGAGGACCTTGTGGACGGCCTGGTGCAGCTGGGCGTGGACGCCAAGTGCACCCTGGGCACCGGCTGCCCGCCAGTGGAGGTCAACTCGCAGGGCCTGCCCACCGGCAAGGTGGGGCAGGTGTTGGGGGAAGGACGGGGAACAAATGGGGTACAGGAGTGGGCGGAAGGACAATGCGCAGCAGTGGGATGGCGTTGGGCAGTGGGATGGCTTTGGGCAGTGGTAACTGGCTGGGGAGGGGCGCCGCGTGGCCGCCAGTGTCCTAGGTGGGGCGGACGGGCAGGGAAGGGGGACAAGGAAGAGGGCGGGAGGGGAAGAGGAGCGACGGAAGGACGGGGAGGGGCATCGCGTGGCACCAGCGTCCTAGTGGCTGCGCACGAGGAGCTGCCCCTGGCATAACATGGAAATATTGGCCATGTGGGGAGGCAGCAACCCCCGCCTGGAGCGCCTCGCAGTACCGTATGCAGCACACGCGACAGGCAGCAAGCCCGTGCCCTCCCAGCGCCCGACCGCGGCCGGCAATCCCAGCCCCCTCGCTGCTCCACGCGCCCTGTCCCCCCAATCTGGACCCGTCGTGGTCCGCGCCTACCAGGTGTACATGTCCCGCAGGGTGTCCTCGCAGCACCCGACGGCACTGACTCATTCAGTGCCGTACACGGTTTCCCCTCGCGTTTCACGTGCGCCCCCAGGTGTACCTGTCGGGCAAGGTGTCGTCGCAGTACCTGACGGCGCTGCTGATGGCGGCGCCGCTGGCGGTGCCCGGCGGCGCCGGCGGCGACGCGCTGGAGATCATCATCAAGGACGAGCTGGTCAGCCAGCCGTACGTGGACATGACCGTCAAGCTGATGGAGCGGTTCGGGGTCAAGGTGGAGCGCCTGGACGGCCTGCAGCACCTGCGGGTGGGTGGGGTGTGCAGCACCTGCGGGTGGGTGGGGTGTGCAGCACCCGCGGGTGGCTTTCAGAAAGAGATGCCAAGGGGGCTGCGCGTGGGTGGGTGAGGAAAAGCTGCTGAAGTATGAAAGAGCAGCAGGGTAGTAGCGCCCAGACCCCAACCCGTCCCAGGGGCCAGGGATGCTGTGATGGACAGCGTAGTAAGGAGTCAGGGCTGGGGAGTCAGGGCTGGGGAGCGGCAGCAGAAGATATTACTTACCGCAACGCTACCGTAGTGGACTGGGCGGCCTGCAGCGGCTGAGGGTGGGTGCGTGGCAGGGTGGTGCGGTCATCGGGCTGGGGAGCGGCAGGGGTGAGAATCCGCCGCCGAGGCGGTCAGCTGGACTAACTGATACCTGCTTCTGCGCGCCAACACACAAGAATTTTGACGCACACGTTACCCAATGCCTAATGCACCATTACGAACACAATGCCTAGATTGTCTACCGACCGCGACCTGCCTTACAACCTCCGTCAGCCGCCTGCACGACGGCCAAGTGCCACCCCTTGTCCTTTTCCTCGCGTTACCAGTACTTTGTTCCCCCTGTCCTGTGCCGTGCTGACGTGGTTGCGCGCACCCTGCAACACCCTCCCCGCGGCGCAGATCCCCGCCGGCCAGATGTACAAGACCCCCGGCGAGGCGTACGTTGAGGGCGACGCCTCCTCCGCCTCCTACTTCCTGGCGGGCGCCACCATCACCGGGGGCACCATCACTGTGGAGGGCTGCGGCAGTGACAGCCTGCAGGGAGACGTGCGCTTTGCCGAGGTGGGCAGGGCACGGCTGCCGAGTTCAAAACCCGAGAGGGCGGCGTGACGCGGGAGGCCTGGGCGGAGCGCGGCGCGCGACGCAGGCGGTCCGGGGGTGGTCGTTCTGTTGGGGGTAACCACGTGTCCATCACGTCCGTCGGTACGCGCGTGCTGCTGCCCCCCACCTGCCCCTCTCCTTGTCTTCCCACCGCCCCACCCCCACCTGCCACTATGCTCTGTGCCGTCCAGGTGATGGGCCTGCTGGGCGCCAAGGTGGAGTGGTCTCCCTACTCCATCACCATCACGGGGCCCTCCGCCTTCGGCCGCCCCATCGCCGGCATCGACCACGACTGCAACGACATCCCGGACGCTGCCATGACGCTGGCGGTGGCAGCGCTGTTCGCCGACAAGTGGGTAGGGGGCATGGAGCAGCGCAGGCGCGGGGTAAAGGGGGTGCAAAGGCGCACCCTAGGGGACTACCGTAGCGGGGGCAAAGAAGTTACTGAGTTTGATACTGGAGAGGGTGGCGGGGTGGAGGTGATGAAGGGGGGCCGACCTCCTACGCGTGCACTGCATGCCCTGACACACGGTCTTTCCTTGTATCCCCGCGCCGTTGATGGCTCTTGATGGAGGGGCCGTCGGGGTAAAGTACCTCCTCACTCCGCCGCAAGAGCGTGTGAATTGCACCGTCCTATGCTGCCCGTGCATCCGTTTGACCTACCGGTACGGGACTGACCAACCGACCACACCGCCCCTGCGGTTCCGTTCCATGCAGGCCCACCGCCATCCGCAACGTGTACAACTGGCGCGTCAAGGAGACGGAGCGCATGGTGGCCATCGTGACGGAGCTGCGCAAGCTGGGCGCCACCGTGGAGGAGGGCCACGACTACTGCGTCATCACGCCCCCCGAGGGCGGCGTCAAGGGCGTCAGGCCCAACGTGGGCATCGACACGTACGACGACCACCGCATGGCCATGGCCTTCAGCCTGGTGGCGTGCGCCGGCGTGCCCGTGGTGATCCGGGACCCGGGGTGTACCCGCAAGACGTTCCCCACCTACTTCCAGGTGTTTGAGAGCGTGGCTAAGCACTGAGGTGCAGGGCGGGGGAGGAGGCGGGGGCGTGGGGAGAGGGGAGGGGAGCAGGGGTGTGGAGTTTAGGGGGCTCGGGGGGGGCTGGGGGTAGGGTGCGGGAGAGGTTTGCTGCGCTGCGTGCTGGTGAGGGGTGTGGGATGCGTGGCGGTGGCGCGGGTGGTGTGTACGGAGGGCGGAGAGGGCGGTGCCGCGTAGCGTGGCGTTTCACTGCGCGCGTGCGTAGGGGTGATGGGGGCTATGGCGGAATGCGCTTCGGGGAAAGAAGACTGCTGTTTGTGCAAACCTTTAGGGGCTTGCGCAACGCGGGCAGTGTGGTTTTGGTGCAATCAGGTTGCATGTCGGCATGTTACCGGTAATAAGTCGTGTTATCCGCGGTTTTTTGGTAAGCGTGAGCACAGAGTCAGGACAACCGGGCGGTGTCGTTCAAGGAGCATGGCCAGTTGATGGGAGCGGTGGTGAGTCAAGTAGGACGCGTCACATACCGCAGGGGATGGTGTCAACAGGGGTTTGAGCACCGTGTCGCACCCCACCTCCCTTGTAATCTTGTACTACGAATGGTTACTTGGCGTCAAGCAGCTGGGCACCCTCCTCTCTCCTGCCTTACACACACACGCATCGCGTCATGTCTTCCATTAGCGCCTCTCAGCGCGGTCCTTGTGGCGATGCATTCAGACCGTGTGTACAGGGGTGCCGATGGTAACCAGCAATCAACTGCTCAGCTCAACACCGCCAGACACCCACACTCACACTCGCTGTGGCCCCATTAGCGTAGCCGTCAGGCCCGTCACTGCTGCCTCAATCACCACAGAGCGCCAACTGCTGTCCGCAACACTTCAGCCCGAGCATCCTGCAAGAGTCAGTCCCTCAAAACTGTTTGGTCGACAGGGATGCTGCTCGCTCACGCCCCCCAGAGCGCGCTTACTAAGTTCCGTAGCAAGTTTATCCGGCCACGACCCGACAAAAAATCTGAACAACGGCGGCACGGCCCCACACCACTGCCTGGGATGCCTCTGTACACCGCAACTGCCACATTCCCAACTTGGCCTCACCCGGCCGCACCTCGCAGGCAGTCTTATGCGGTCTGCCCTGGTGCACACGTGTGCCGCCCGCTCCCCGTGTAGCCGGACAAACAACGGCAACTGCACCCCTAACGCTGCGTGTCCGCGCGCACTCATGCGTGGCAGGCCTGCCTAAGAACGGCACGGCTGTTCGTGGTCGCCTGGCACAGTTACTGTTGTCGCGAGCACAACGCGACCGTATACGGCACAATACTGTGCGTGGCAGGCCTGCCCAAGAAGGGCATGGCTTCCCGTTGCAGGCTAGCACAGTTACTGTGCGTGGCAGGCGGTGAAGAGCGCGTCCCACTTGGCCGAGTCCTTGCCGGGGCCGTCGCCCTCTGTGCTGCAGATGGCGTAGTAGCGGTTGGCGGTGGAGGGCAGCAGCAGGCTCTGCACCACGGCCTCTGGCGGGCGGCGGCGGGGAAATAGCGGCGCAGCGGAGCACAGTGAGCTAAGTGCGAGAGATCACAGCTTTGGAGGATGAGTAACACGTGCAAACGCAGACCATGAAACCGACACTTGCCGAAGGGTCATGGCACCAGGGTGAACATGGGTTGCGCAGGAGCGCAGGGGCAAGTCCACGACGGTCGTGTTTCCGGGACAGTGGGGACACACGCACCCCCTCGCGTTTTACGCGTAACCCCTGTGCCGCTCACCTGCCACGGCGATGCGCGAGGCCTCGCCCCGCTGGTCGTCCTTGGCAGACAGCTGCACGTCCTGACGGCTACCGGCAGTGGCCTGCAGGGCGCCACGGGCAGGCGAGGGCTTACAAAACCATCCTCCTGGCCAGCGCTGACGTTGCTGCACACCCATTCCATCACAGGACCCTTGCACGGTATACGCTCCGCGCGCCGTCTCCTAGTGCAGGTGCAATATGAAGGACACCAGTGCGGCTCCTTGGCCAGCCTGGCCTGAGCACGAAAGCCCTTGGTGCGCTACACACCGACCGACTGGCACGTGGCGCGCGGCCCTCCCAAGCCCGGATTCCAGCGCACCCCCACGGCCCCCCACGTGGTCGCTGCATCATTACCACCCCAGCAACGGATGCTCACGACGACTTTGGAAGCGCAACGCCCTCCGTCTGCCCTCAGTCCAACGCCCCCGCTTATATGCCCCCACCTGCAGCAGCGTGTGGAGGTCGGCAACTTCCTGGCCAGACCGACGAGCACAATGCGACTGAGGTAGTACACAACCACCGGCCGGCGCGAGGCGTCCGGCACGCCCTTTGCTCCCGACGCACCCCACACCCCCGCCCCCGACGTCCCCACCTGCAGCCCTGCCTGCCATTCACATCGCCCTCCGCAGGTCCTACTGGTCACCGTTCCTGATTGACGTAAGACACTGCAGTCACCCCCACCTGCAGCAGGGTGTTGAGGTCGTAGGAGGTGTAGGGTCCGTCCGTGAGGCGGCCGGGGCGCACGATGGTGTACGGCACGCCGCTGTGCTCCAGGTACACCTCGGCATCACGCTTGTAGCGCAGCACGCCTGATGGAGGTGCAGGGCCGGGGGCGGGGACGGGTTTAAGAGTGTCGAGGCCCGGGATGGAGCCGCATACCGTGACAACGGTGTACAATTCATTTTTGAGTTGCCCAAAGGAGGAAGCTAGACCGAGCTGCCTTGGCCAAAGAGCTGCACGAATACGCTGTGTGTGCGCAGGTTTATTCAGGGTGGGCTGTTACCAGTGGGCTGTTACTGGCTAGCACAAGCGGGCGTGCAGTGCTGCCCCAAGCCCTTTCCCAGCTTGTCCTACAGCCCTCAGCCACACAACCCATCGATGCTGCACACGGGCAGCAGCGAGCGGCCGACGCACCGAACAGGTTCAAGACGGCGAAGAGAAATTACATATGCAGGAGTACTTCGCCTTGCAAGGCAGGTTGGCCTTGCAAGGCAGGTTTGACCCACTGACCCACCGAACAGGTTGAGGATGGCGAAGGGGAACTCCTTGTACCTCTCCACCCCCACGGAGCTGACCAGCACGAAGCGCTTGGGCGCCTGGGCGCCCTTGGCCTTGCGCGCCAGGTCGATCAGGTTGCGCGTGGCCACCCAATCCGTGTTGCGGGGGCCGTTCTCGCCCTCCCACCTGCGCCATGCAACGAAGCAACATTGATTCATGTCGGTTGGTGTCGAATTACGCGCATGGTGTGGCAGCGTTAGCGGTTTATGCCATTGTAGACGCGTCCATGTGATGGTGTAACCCCCCGCCTTGCGGCAAGCGTCGCAGCAGCAGGCAGACGGGCATTGTGGCATCGCCATTCGAAACCCCGACACCACAGCCCCCCGCCACTCGCGTCTGGGGCGGATGAGGGCCGCCTTGCAGCCTCAGCGCCGGTACTTCCACACCCGTCACAAGCAAGCAACGCCTGCACCCGTACACGTGCCCGAGCTGGCCCGAGCGCCGCCCGCCCGCACGACACGGCTGCCGACCGGTCCGCCATTGTGCTGCTTGTATGGGTGCGGCCACCGGCCGCCGTGCCCACGAAGGGAGCCCTCTCCTCGGCCCATCAAGGGAGCCCCCGCCCCTTAGCAACCACCCCCCTCCCAGCGTTTCCGTGCTTCCCTGACAACTCACACGGTTTCCTCGCGTTTTACGTGTACCCCCCTCCCCATCCCCCGCCCCTGCACCTGTAGGCAGTGTAAACATCTAAATGCCTCGCTTGAGACAAGCAACACCAGTGTTCGTGTCTTTGCCGCTCTGCGGTTACCCCCGCCCCTCTGCACCTGGACGATGGGAAGGCTGCGCGCTTACCCCCTCCTACCTTGCACCCTCACCCCGAGTAACTTCTTTCCCCCGCCCCTCTGCACCTGGACGATGGGAAGGCTGCGCGCTTACCCCCTCCTACCTTGCACCCTCACCCCGAGTAACTTCTTTCCCCCGCCCCTCTGCACCTGGACGATGGGAAGGCGGTGGTGCCCGTGGCGCAGCACACGGCCGCCACGCCGTCCATAAGACCGTCCAGCGTGGAGGCGTCACGCAGGTCGGCGGTGACGGCCTGGGTGTGGGTGTGCGGGAGTGCGTGTGTGTGTGGGTGTAAGGAGGACAGGAGCAGCAGGTGGGCCGGGGCAGGGCGGCAGGGGGCCGCACGTGGCACGTGCGTCGCGTGTCTCGTGCTTTGACGTCAGGCCTTCACCACGTGAAGGTAACGCGACATGCACGTTCGTTAAGATTTACGAGCCACGGACAGGTTTGCATTGGAATGGTGCAAGTGACTACGGCGCAATTCCACAGGTAGAGCGTGTAATCGATAAAATGAAACAGGGGCCTTGCAGGCCGGCGGGTGCCCCGCCCTTGCGCCGCACGTACCTCCACGTCGCTGCCGGGGAAGAGCTGTGCGGCGTTGCTGCGGTTGGGGCGCTTGCGGTCAATGGCGCGGACCTTGAAGCCACGCTGTGGGGATGGGGGTGTGAGTGTAGGGGTGGAGGGTTGTACAGCGGTGTAGGGTGCGCATGGGGCGGGGTGTATTGAGAGTGGGGGCCGCCTGGGGGCCGCCAAGGGCACGGTGTGAGCACCAGGACGGCGTGACGGCACAGACAGCAGCAGGGTCAAAGTAGAGCGGGTCATGCATTACTATGACTGTACGGTGTTGGCCTGACGGCAGCTAGGCGGACTTGTCGTGTCAAGGCACGAGGCTGTGGGTATGCTGCGGCCCAACGAGACACGGCGCACCGTGTGGCAGCCCTTTCGCAAACCGACACTTGCAAACCCTAATGTGGCCTCATTATATTAGCATTCATACCTCGAGTAGCTTCGCTGTAACTAGCTGGCCGATGCCTCCCGTAGCGCCAGCCACAAGAATGGTGTCTCCCGGGGCCTGGGGGGCATGGGAGCGGTGGCGGACGGCTCAGATAGCTCAAAGGTGCAAGGAAAAGCACGTCGACCAATCCCTGCTCCAGGCGCAAATCCTGTTTTGGGTACTTACAATAGTATTCGTGGACGCACGAGGCAAGACTGTGAGGGCCCGGGAGCGAGCTGCAGGCGCCGATGGTGCGCGAGAGGCTCGCAGGCCAGCGGCAGCACGGCCGCTCTTAGCATTGAGTGACTGCATGATATGGTGTGTATGAAGATACAGTGTGTTGGGGCTGCGCTTTGCAGGTGACTTGATTCGGGACCGATCCAAGGGTGTTGCGTGTCAGCGGACCGGGGTCTAACGCCCACAGGTTCCGCACACAGAGCCGAGCACTGTATGCTGTACAGTATAGAGTGTATTTTGTTCTGTTATTTTATGTCTTTGATTGCCGGCGTGCGCGATGTCTGTTCTCTGTTGCCATGCATGAAGTCCAAGCGTCGGAGCTTCCCTTCGTGACTTCGTGAGTGACAGTAGCCCCTAAAGTCTCTGCCGCAAACCAACATGTATATATTACTGCTACTTCATATGCTTGCTTCTCTATAGAGTCCTTGCGACCTGCCCTGCACCTGCTGTTCCGAACGCCAACTCAACTCCGACGTGGACTCGGCGGGAATATGTCAAGAGGAGCCTTCCGGCCGTTGTCGGGGCTCTTACGTACCGCACTGCAGCCATGTTGCGAGGACAGCATGGCTGGTGCACAACGTGCGGCACTCGCACTTGCCTCCGCGACCCTACAGACACGACCATGCCAGCTTGGCCCGCAAGCCCGCGCTGTAGCGACGGCATCCTCCGCGAGCAATGTCATCGTACCGCCGTTGGATAAAAATGCAGCTGAGCAGGCGGCCGCTATGCAGTCCCGCCTGGCCGAGCTGGTGTCGCTGCACGAGCTTGTGCGCGCAGGCGGAGGAGCGACCGCAATCTCTCGGCACCGCTCGCGCGGCAAGATGTTGCCGCGAGAGCGTATCGACATGCTGTTGGACGAGGGCTCGCCATTCCTTGAGCTATCACCGCTTGCGGGGCATGGCCTATACGGTGAGGCGAGGGTGAACTGCAAAGGTGCAACAGCCCTAAGGGCCCGAGGGTCGGTGTGTCATGATGGTGTGAGACTTCCCCCACACTCAGCACGACGAAACCCAGTGTAGAATGTCCACAATGCTCGCGAGTGGCAGTTGGGGAAAGAAGGATAAACATGGTAGGTTCCGTCACTCCTTTGCTGCCGACCTACGATTCGACTCCAACCCACGCACGCCGCAACCCACGTGGCACGCAGGCAATGAGGAGGTGCCCAGCGGGGGCATCGTGACGGGCATCGGCAAGGTGGCGGGGCGGTTGGTGGCGGTTGTGGCCAACGACGCAACCGTCAAGGGAGGGACCTACTACCCCATCACCGTCAAGGCAGGGCGGGGTGGGCCGAGTGGGCGGGGTGTGCCCTGAACGTACGCATGGCACAGGGCCGCACCCCTTGCCCCATGCTTGCAGGCTAACGCGTCAGGGGTAAATCTTGTGTGCCAGTGCTGCACCACATGGTATTTCAGTATGTGCGGACTGGCAGCTGGCAACCAAAGGCACCCTCGTGGCTGCAGACACTCCGCACGCCAACACCAGGCAGCTGCCAGCTGCCCCTCATGCCCTGCCTACCCACACCCCCGCATGCGCATGCCACCTCCGCTCCCTCCCCTCCAATCCCCTTCCCTGCCCTCTCGTCCGCCCCCCAGAAGCATCTGCGGCTGCAGGAGGTGGCGGCGCAGTGCCGCCTGCCGTGTGTGTACCTGGTGGACTCGGGGGGAGCAAACCTGCCCCGCCAGGTGGGCATGTGTGTTAGTGGATCCACTGCGGGGTGCTTGCATTAAGTGGTGGACATGTGGGCATGTGCGTTTCCTCTTGTGGACTCGGGGGGAGCAATCCTGCCCCGCCAGGTGCGTGGGCACGTGTGTGTACTGTGGTATCCGGCATGCTGCGATACGGTATTTCTGGTACTCCGTCTCAAGGGCGTCCACGACGCCCTGCCTTCACCCACAGGCACCAAAGCCTACAACTGATGCATTCCGCTGCTCTGCGGTAACCCACCCCCCGCCCACCCTCCAGGCTGACGTGTTCCCGGACCGTGACCACTTTGGCCGCATCTTCTATAACCAGGCGCGCATGTCGGCAGCCGGTATACCCCAGGCAGGTGTCTCATCGCGTGGGGCAGAGTATAGTAGTGTGATGTCGTGCAGGGGTGTCGTAAAGCAGCGTGTTGCAGTATGTCGAGCTGTCTTCCCGGCCTGCACACCCAGCCCAGCGCAGCGCAGCGCAGCACACGGTGGTGCGCGCACGAGCATGTCCTTCAAGGACACGCGGGAACGCCAGCCTTGCAGGCTTCCCCTGGCAAGCATGGGCGGTGCCTGACCCGAGCGGATGCTGCAAACCCCCTGCCACGCTACTACCACCCACAGCGCTGCAATTCACATGGCTGCCTCGTTCACAGTGGGGTGCCGGCACATGTGACGTGCGCAGAACGGCTCAGCGCGGAAGGTTTTCACGGAATCGGGGCGGGCAGGGCACTGGGAACGTTACAAGGCTCGTGCACCTATCATCCGGCAGACCCCTGTCCTCCGCCCTGCCTTGCCCACCACCCCCAGATCGCTGTGGTGCTGGGCTCCTGCACGGCGGGCGGCGCCTACGTGCCCGCCATGGCCGACGAGTCGGTCATCGTGCGCCGCAACGGCACCATCTTCCTGGGGGGCCCTCCCCTGGTCAAGGCGGCCACGGGGGAGGACGTGACGGCGGAGGAGCTGGGCGGCGCGGACCTGCACTGCAGCACGTCGGGTACGTCGGGTGCCACGGCGTGGGGTGGGTGCTGCAGCTGAACAACTGCATGCCCGCCGGCACGTGGGGTTCGTCTCTCAGGCCAAGCCTACACGCCTCATGCAGGACGACTTCCCTGACCACGTGGTCCCCGTCCCTCAGCCCTTACCCAACCCCTCCCTCACCCAGCAAACCCACCCCCACGGCACCGCACATACACCATCCCGCATGACGGCCGCCCTACCCTCCCGTTGCAGGCGTCATTTAATCACTGTTACCACGATGGCGTCAACTTCCGCCTGCCACCTTTAACCTTACCTCCAACGCATACCTTTACCCACGTACCTCCCGGCCCCCGCTCCCCCTCCCCCTCCCCCACCCCACTTCAGGCGTTACGGACCACTACGCACAGGACGAGCACCACGCGCTGGCCATCGCACGCGACATCGTGTCGCAGCTGCCGCCGCCCCCCGGGGCGCCCGCCGGCCCCGGCGCCTCGTCCGCCTACGCCGCGCCGCCGCTGCCCCCCGCGCCGTGGGACCCTCCCCTGCACCCCCCGGAGGAGCTGCGCTCCGTGGTGCCCGCAGACCCGCGCCGGCCCTTCGACGTGCGGGCCGTGCTGGCGCGCATACTGGACGGCAGCAGGTGGGTGTGGGTGTGGGCGGGGGTGGGAAGCATGAACACCCACTTGGAGAGGTGGCGGGCATCATGGGCGGCAGCAGGTCGGACCGGATGGGCGTGGGTAAGGGTTCGGGTGTGGGTGTTACCCTGAGGGAGGTGCTGGGTTCGGGACAAAGTGACTGTAAGGCAGAGTGTCGGTTATGTAGCAATGAGGCCAAGGAGTGGTGTGTCTGATTGAAGGCAGCAGACGGGACTGAGTCGGGGGCGGGTAGCGGGCAGGGTGCAGGGGCCGTATCATGGTGCAAGGGAGCGGATAATGGTCCACACGTGATATCTTTCAGATTGCACTGCACGAAATTCATTTGCGTAAAGCGCTGAACATCAGAACAATATCGCAGACAGGGCGCGGGTGGCCGGCACATGCCCGTACGTACCCTAGTATGGGTGCATAGCGGTGTCAGCTGTTACACTGTTCCCCGGCGACCTGGAGCGGGTGGTGCTGGTCAGCGGC